>JRYH01003382.1_pt1 | contig 12221 bp, 13 predicted proteins | sample 235351 | NCBI WGS metagenome assembly JRYH01 (sample SAMN03074221, study PRJNA261480) | activated sludge metagenome | biome: Wastewater Treatment Plant; feature: Wastewater; material: Activated sludge; isolation source: activated biomass of a wastewater treatment plant treating wastewater... ... | reverse complement strand
CCAACGTGCGGCGCATCAAGGCTGGCGTGTCCGTCGAGGAACTCGCCGGAGATATCGCCCGCCGCGGTCTCTTACAAAGCCTGAGCGTGCGGCCCGTGTTGGCTGCCGATGGGACCGAGACCGGCAAGTTCGAGATCCCGGCCGGTGGCCGTCGGTTCCAAGCNNCGCCCATTCCCTGCATCGTGCGGGATGCTGCGTCCGACATCCTGGCCGAGGACGATTCCTTGGCCGAGAACATGCAACGCGTCGCCCTGCACCCGCTCGACCAATTCCGCGCGTTTGTGGCGCTGCGGGACAAGGGTCAGAGCGACGCAGAGATTGCTGCCGCCTTCTTCGTGACGCCGCAGATCGTGAAGCAGCGCCTGAAACTCGCTTCCGTCGCCCCTGCCCTACTTGAGGTCTATGCCGAGGATGGCATGACGCTGGAACAGCTCATGGCCTTCGCCGTGAACCCCGAACATGCGCGTCAGGTTCAGGTCTGGGATGTGATCCATTCATCCTGGAACAAGGAGCCATTCCAGATCCGGCGCATGCTGACAGAGACCTCGGTCCGGGCGTCCGATCGGCGCGCGGTCTTCGCGGGTGTTGAGGCCTATGAAGCGGCGGGCGGCACGATGTTACATGACCTCTTTCAGGGCGATGACGGTGGCTGGCTCGAGGACCCTGCCCTGCTCGATCGGCTGGTGGCGGAAAAACTCCAGGCCGAGGCTGAGACGGTTGCGGTTGGGGGCTGGAAGTGGATCGAGGTCGCGCTTGACCTGCCCTACGGCTACAGCCACGGGCTGCGGTCTCTGTCTGGTGATCCGGCACCTATGTCGGAGGATGAAGGTGCAGCTCATGCCAAGCTGCTCGCCGAGTACCGAGCGCTCGAGGACGAATACGCGGGTCACGATGAAATCCCCGACGAGGTCGACACGCGGCTTGGCGTGTTGGAAACGGAGATGGAAAAGATCGAGACCCGGCCATTGATCTTCGATCCCTTGGAAATCGGACGGGCAGGGGCGTTCGTCACGCTCGACCGCTACGGCGCTCTGGCAGTCTATCGCGGGTATGTGCGCCCAGAGGATGAACCCGTTGACGAGACCGCGGTCCAGGATGGTACTGATCCTACGGTGGTGGGGCAGGCGGCTGATCGTGATCTCACCGATGGCGATGGCAGTGCCGCTCATGGCGGAACCGTCATCATGTCGGGAGGCCAGCCGATTGGTGGCGACCTGCCGGAGGATGAGGATGAAGGAGCGCTGAAGCCGCTGCCCGAGCGGTTGGTCATGGAGTTGACGGCCCACCGGACGCTGGCGCTGCGTGAAGCGATCGGGCGCTCGCCCGACGTGGCGTTGACGCTGCTGCTGCTGAAGCTTGTTACCGACACCTTCCGCACCTCCTCTGCTTCGGGAAGCTGTCTCGAGGCATCCGTGCGTCAGGTCTATATGTCAGCGCAAGCGCCCGATCTGAAGGACAGCGTGGTGGCCAAGCTGGTCGACGAGCGTCATGCGGAATGGGAAGCCGATCTGCCGCTTGGCGATAATGCGGCACTCTGGGACTATCTGACGGTCCTCGACCAGGGCAGTCGGCTGGCTCTGCTGGCGCATTCCGATCTCGTGGCGCGCGCCACAGGTCTCGATATGGTCGAGGCCGGCTGGGAGCCGACGGTCGACACCTATCTCAACCGCGTGCCCAAGGCCCGCATCCTTGAGGCCGTGCGCGAGGCGAAAGGGGAGGGGACTGCCCAGCTTCTCGATCACCTGAAGAAAGGCGAGATGGCCAGTGAGGCCGAGCGCTTGCTGAAGGGCAGCGGCTGGTTGCCCGAGGTCCTTCGCCGGAACGATCTCGCGGCGCTGAACGGTGAGGGCCATGCCGAAGGGCAGGGGGCGGATGTCGATGCCGAAGTGGCCGACAGCGTCAGTGAGGCTGACCTTCCTGCATTCCTGACGGATGACTTGCCTGCTGAAAGCGCGTCGATGCTGGCCGCGGAATAGCGTGATCCAGCGGGGGGCGGAGATTCCGCCCCCAATCACCCTATAACGCAACAATATCAATAGGATGAATGCGAATATTCGCATTCGGGATGAGGAATCATGTCTGCAACAACCATCATCGACACAGCCCCCCTCGGGGCGCTCATTCGCTACACCGACGGCAGTCCCAAGCCGCCGGCACGCTTCACCAAGAAGCTCGCGGCCTGGGAGCGCTCGAACGGCGTCGGCCGTCTCGTGAAGAAGGAGCCGCCGCGACCCTATCCGACCTGGACGGCTCCGGCGTCGTTCACGCTGCATGAGGGCAATTTCGCTTCGGACGGGGTGATCCTCGTCACCATCATGCGCAGCCATTCCGCTGACAGCGCCGTCGTCTTCGAGGTGGCCGAGGACCCGAAGCCCGGGCAGGTGCGCGTGCTTCTCGACTTCGGCGGGAACACCGAGCTGCTGCATCTGGCGGAGTCCGTCACCGCAGCCGAGCTCTGGATCGCCAAAGAAGGATACCGCAACGCGCGGCTTGAAATCGTCGGCGATGAAGAGGGCGAAAGGGCAGGGGGCGCGGACCTGGCCGCCTGAGCCCAACTGAAACCGAGGGCCCGCCTCAGCGCGGGCCTCTCACCGACCACACCCTCGTCCCGCTATGACGCGGGGCGCCAAAGGAGCCATCCCCAAGGAAGGACGTCTTCAACCAAGATCTTGGCCGGGAGGCTGGAGGCAAAAGCATCAGCGGGACAACCGGCTCCAGTCGTCAGGGCACCATCCCCCGCTCGCCATTCCCTTCCTTGGCCCAAATTCTGTCTTCGAGATCAACCCGCGAGGGGTCGGACTACNNGATGGCTGTGCCAAGCAACCCTGACCCAGCTGCCAAGCAATTCCAACCCAGACCCGACCTTAGCTGCATGGCACATGTAAAGCCGCTGTGCGGGACTTGGGCTAAGCGGACGTTCGATGTGGTGGCGACCAATGTTTGTTTTTTGGTGGAAGCGGACACAAAGTGCGGGCAGGCGGTCAAACGGACATCCTCCTCAACTTGATCATGCTCAAGCATTGAATCCTGACACTCAGAACCAAAGATATTCATCCGTTGACCTATCGAGGTCCGGTGAGCGGAACGAAGCCGTCGTTTCTAATGAGCGTCATGCTTGCGAGCTGAGCTCGCGCCGCGCTACCGTGAGAATTGACCGGGACAGTTCGTGTAGCTGATCGGCGGCCAGCCGGTTGATCTGCCAGAACAAGCGCCGCTCCAGCATCTGACCGGGGGCCAGCTCGACCAGATCTCCGCGCTCGAGATCGCGTCTGGCGAGCTGCACCGGATTGAGCGCCCACCCCATGCCGGCGAGGCTGCCTTCGAGGAAGCTCTGCGTGGAGGGGAGCCAGTGCGTGGGAAAGGACAGGTCCTGCCCGAAAACCTCGCGCGCCCAGACGGTCTGGAGACGGTCCTTCTGGTTGAAGGTCAGAGCGGGCGCGTTTTGGAACGCCTCCTCCGTGAGACCGTCGGGGAAGTATCGGGCAACGAAGTCGGGGCTTGCCGTCGCCTGGTAGCGGAGCGCACCGAGCGGCGTGACACGACATCCCTGCACAGGGCGTTCCAGCGAGGTAACGGCGGCAAGCACGCGACCGCGGCGTAGCCATTCGGCGGTATGGTCCTCGTCGTCGATCGCCACATTCACGAGATAGTCGGTGGCCTTGGTGAAGGAGGCGATGGCCTCGAGAAACCAGGTTCCGAGGCTGTCGGCGTTTGTGGCCACGTTGGAGGGTTACCTGTCCGGCACCTTCAGCCCCGGAAAGTTCGGGCAGATGTTCCATGAGATCCTTCTCGAGCATCCCCACGCGGTCCATGTGCCGGCAAAGCGCAAGGCCCTTGTCCGTGGCGGTGCAGGGTGTTCCTCGCTCGATGAGCACCGCGCCGAGGCGTTCTTCAAGGTGCTTGATGCGCTGCGAGACAGCCGACGGGGTCACGTTGAGAGAAGCGGCGGCCCTTTCGAAGCTACCGGTCCTGACGACCGTGGCGACGGCGCGGAGAGCTGCATAGTCCACCGCCATTTAGTTTTCCTTTATTGGCATCAGCGTCTTTAATTTGTCTAAGCCACTGCGACCGAATAGTCCAAGGGCAGTTTTTTGGATCAGAGGCCCACATATGGATATCGCAGTCTTCTTCACCGGCATGATGATGAGTCTCAGCCTCATCGTGGCCATCGGCGCGCAGAACGCCTTCGTGCTGCGACAGGGGCTGCGTGGTGAGCACATTCTGGCTGTCTGTCTCACATGCGCGGTCTCGGACGCGATTCTGATCACCGTCGGCGTGACCAGCTTTCGGAGCGTCTCGGAGTGGTTGCCCTGGCTCGAGCCGGTGATGCGCTACGGCGGCGCGGCCTTTCTGATCTGGTATGGCGTGAAGAGTCTTCTGTCGGCGTTGCGCTCGAACGAGGCGTTGGCCGCGGATTCCTCGCTGCCGATGACCGACCTCTTCCGCACGCTGATCGCCTGCCTCGCCATTACCTGGCTGAACCCGCATGTGTATCTTGACACGGTCGTTCTTCTGGGGACGATCTCCACGCAGTTCACCGACAGCCAAGGGTCTTTTGCGATCGGCGCGATCCTGGGATCGTTCGTGTTCTTCTTCGCTCTCGGCTACGGTGCCACCAAGCTGAGACCGGTGTTCGAGCGGCCAGCGGCCTGGCGCGTCCTGGAGACGCTCATCGCGCTGGTAATGTGGCTCATCGCCTTCAAGCTGCTGGTCGGAACCTGAGAGGACACACGATGGAGAACCTCAACCACCTGATCGTCGTCTTCACCGCCTACGTGATCGCGGCCGGAAGCCCCGGCCCGAGCACCCTTCGGATCATGGGTGTGGCGATGAACCACGGTCGCCGGGCCGGTCTGGCGCTGGCGGCGGGCGTCATCACCGGCTCGCTGTTCTGGGGGCTATCCGCGGCCACCGGCGTTTCAGCGTTGCTCGCGCGCTATGCCGAGGCTCTGATCTTCCTGAAGATCTTCGGCGGCCTATACCTGCTCTACCTCGCAGTGCGCGCAGCCCAGAATGCGCTGACCTCCAACCCGGCAACCTCAAGCGGAACGGCACGATCCGATACTCCTCCGTCCTCGGCCGCGCTCTACCGCCATGGATTGATCATGCATCTGGCCAACCCGAAGGCGGTGTTGGCCTGGATCGCCCTGGTCACGCTTGGCCTCGGTGCTGAGCCATCCTGGCGTGACGTGGCCACCATTCTGGCAGGTTGCGCGATCCTGAGCGTGATGATCTTCACCGGCTATGCGCTCGTGTTTTCGACGGAACCGATGATCCGCCTCTACCGGCGCGCTCGGCGCGGAATCGAGGGCGTTCTGGCCGCCTTCTTCGGGTTCGCCGGCCTGCGTCTGCTCATGTCACGCTTTTGAAGGAGATATTCGCATGACCTTGTTCACCGGCCTGTCGGCTTTCCCGCTCACTCCCACTGATGACGAGGGGCAGCTGAAACCCGAGCTTCTGCAACGGTTCCTCGAGCGGATCGTGGCTGCGGGAGCGGATTCCATCGGACTGCTCGGCAGCACCGGCGGATACGCCTACCTGACACCGGAAGAGCGCAAGCGGACCCTCCGGGCCGCCGTGGAATGCGCAGCTGGGCGGACGCCGCTCGTCGTCGGTGTCGGCGCTCTCACAACCGATGTTGCCGAGAACCTTGCGCGAGACGCCCGACAGGCCGGCGCAGACGGCCTGCTTCTCGCGCCCATGTCATACCAGCCGCTGACCGATGAAGAGGTCTTTCGCCATTTCGAGTCCGTCGCCGCGGCCGGCGAGCTGCCCCTGTGCATCTACAACAACCCGGGCACCACCAAATTCACCTTCAGCCCGGACCTGATTGCGCGCCTCGCCGAGATACCGAACGTGGCCGCGGTCAAGATGCCTCTGGCGGCGGACAGCGATTACGCGGGCGAGATGCGGCGCCTGCGGGCGGTGACGCCGGATAGCTTCGCCGTGGGCTATAGCGGCGATTGGGGGGCGAAGGACGCGCTGCTCGCCGGCGGTGCCTGCTGGTATAGCGTCGTGGCCGGTCTCTTGCCGGAACCCGCTCTCGCGCTCACCCGCGCGGCTCAGGCGGGGAATGCGGCCGAAGCCGAGCGCATCGATCACGCGTTTGCTCCCCTTTGGGAGCTGTTCCGCGAGTTCGGCAGCTTCCGCGTGATGTTTACCATCGCCGAGATCCTCGGTCTCGGGCGCATCGCTCCGCCGCGTCCGATCCTGCCGCTCGCGCCAGCATCCCGCGAAAGGGTTGAGGTGGCGCTGCGTCCGCCGCTCCAGGACGCCGTCTGATCAGGGGACTGTGCTTACGCAGCGTATCGCCGGAAGTAACCTGGAAGGGCTCGGAACTGCCGACCGCCGCGCCCGCCCTGCCGGGCCGGACCGAGGGACAAGACTGCCCAATGCTCCGTATGCAGTCATTGGCTGTTCGTCATAGTTCCCGGCGACGGCGCGCATCGCACCGCCGCCGGTCTTCCATGCTGTCAGATCGTGTTGGTTTCGCCATCTCCGGGGGTCAGCAGGTTGTCCGAGAACCCTTCTTCGGCTGCGAAGGCCCGGAGTTCTGCGCGCGTCAGGACGCAATGGTTGATCGCTTCCATGTGCGAAGCGATCAGTCGAGCCTCGGGCGCGGCCTGGTGAACGCGCAGGACATCCTCGGTTCCCATGATGATGCCCCCGTCAATGCCCTGGATCATGGCGTAGCCCGCGTTCAGTATCGCGACTTCAGGTGCGTGCGCAGACAGGACAGCGGCGACGTCCTCGTTCCAGATCGTGTCCCCGGCAAGATAGATGGTCTTCTCTTCGGGATGGCTGAACACCACGCCGCAGACGTCGCCCAGAAGCTCTGCCATTGCCTCGTAATGTGCCTGCGTTCCATGCCGGCCCGCCGTCTTGATCAGACGCACACCATCGAACTCGGTGTTCTCGGACAGCACGCGGACATCGGTGAAGCCCTGACCGCGGATAACTTCGGCATCGGTGTCGTTCTGGACGAAGACCGGCAGATCCTTGGGCAGCGCGTCTCGGGCCGCCTGGTCCCAGTGGTCTTCGTGCAGATGGGTGACGATCACGGCATCGACGTCGACGATGTCGGCAATCGGCAGTGGTAGATGCACCATCGGATTGTGCTGCTCGCTGTTCGCGGTCCCCGGGAATCCCGGGAAACTGTGACGCTCCGCCAGCATCGGATCGACGAGAAAGCGGACGCCGCCGTAGTCGATCCGCAAGGTGGCATTGCGGATCTGGGTGATCTTGCTCCTGATTTCGGAGCTGACGTCATTTCCCTGGGCTGATGCAGAGACAGCGCTTCCGACGATGGCGGAGGCGGACATGGCGAGCATTTGTCGGCGCGTGGTCATGAGATCTCTCCTCTCGCCGGTTCAGCGCTTGATGAAGTCGTCGGTGGCAACAACCTCGCCGTAGGTGAATGCGAATGCCGCCATCAGTGCCGCATGGACATGCGCCGCCGGAACGGTCGCGCCATTGAACTCTAGGTCGCGCGTGGCGCAGGCATCGTGGATGGTCACGGTCTTGTAGCCGAAGTCGTTGGCGGCCCGGACAGTCGCTTCCACGCACATGTGGCTCATGGTTTCGATCGTCGTCTTCCAAGTTGGGGATGGAATCTTCGGCGCCGTCCCTGCCGATGAAATCGACGGCGACGAAGTTCACGTACTGGTTGAGATTGACCCGTGGGCTTAGGCCCACGGTTTCCGCCAAGGTTCAGGTTCGGCGCAAGGGCTCCGACCTGAGTTCTATGCCTGCCAGCCGCCGCAGCTGACCGAGACAGAGTGCCGATGCAGGTCGGCAGATCGTCACCTTCCTCGAATTGTCAGACTAGTCAGAGCCCTACGGGCCGCCCGAGACGTCGAGGAAGAGTTTCACCAAGGCGACGTTGATGAAGTAGTTATTCTTCCCAGACCGGTGCTTTTCCACAAAGCCCCGCTCCGCCAAGGTGTCGAGATACTTCGCAGCGGTTTGTCTGCTGACATCCAGATCCTTCTGCAGGTATTCGATCCGCGTGTAAGGGTGGCGGAAGAGGTTGTTCAGCAGTTCCTGGCTGTAGATCTTGGGCAACTCATGCCGCAGCCGATGCTTGACGTCCGCCATTTGCTGCCGGATGCCGGTAACAATCTCGAAGGTCGTCGCAGAGGTCTCTGCAACGGCCTCGAGCATGTAGATGACCCAATTTTCCCAGTCTCCGGTGTCACGCACTTCTTGCAGGTGCTGGTAGTAGTCCGCCTTGTTGTGGGTGATGAAACGCGACAGGTACAGCACCGGGATTTCGAGCAACCCGGTGCGGGTAAGGTAGAGGACATTCAGAATGCGTCCGATTCGCCCGTTCCCGTCTGGAAACGGGTGGATGCTTTCGAATTGGTGGTGGATGAGCGCCATCTTGATCAGCGGATCAAGGTCGCTGAGGTCGTCGTCGTTGATAAACCGCTCCAGAGCGGTCATGTGGCTGACGATCTCGCGCGCATCCTGAGGCGGCACGAAGACGATCTCGCCGGTCTTCTCGTTCTTCAGGGCGGTTCCCGGTGTTACTCGAAACCCGTCACTACGCCCTTTCAGTAGACGAAACATGTCGATGATCGCCGAGTTGGGAATCAGGCCGCCGGTTTCACCCAACCGTGCATAGCCAAGCCGGAGGGCATCGCGATAAAGGGCGACCTCTTTGGCCGCAGGGGATTGCGGGTCGTCGGGGAAGATGTCCGCCTGAAACAGCTCATCTTGCGTCGTGACGATGTTTTCGACTTCGGAGGAGGCCTTGGCTTCCTGGAGTGCGAGGGTATCGATCAAAATGCCCTGATTTGGGATGGTCTTTGCCTGCCCCTTCAGGTCCGCAAGCGCACGGCTAGCGCGAGCGAGCGCTTTGAGCACAGGAATAGTTTCGATTTCCGCCGTCGGGGGCAGAGTGGGAATGATATAGGTCGGCTTTAACATGTTCCCTGCCTCGTGTTAAGAAAGTGTCGCTTTGCTAACATGATCTTCGTGTCATGTCAGTAAAAAGCTGTTTTCTTAACTTGGGTCTGTGCCCGCCTTGAATGCGTCAACGAACCACTTCGGGTCACGCCCACGGATAGACCGGATGAGCTGTAGGGTTCTTAGGTGGTGAGGATTTCGCAGCGGATTGCACAAGGGTGGTTTTCACCTTGGAGCCGACAAGTTCGGCAAGAGAGTAGCCCAGTTCCGGCGCAGGCTTCCGCCTTTTGTCGATCTTGATAGGTGGAAGCCGCCTTCGACATCCTTCTGCATTTTCTTCAGCTCGCTGAGCGACAGGGCCTCGAGATCGAAATCAGCCATTGGTGCGGTCCGTGTCCTGAATGTTCCGATATTGATAGCCCGTTGCAGCATAGGCCCGAAACTTCCGGAAGGCAGGGGCAGAAGGGCGCGAGTCGATGATCGTCATTTTCGTCGCCGCCAGAGAGGTGCAGGGATTAGGTTCAGATAAGTCCGACTGGCAAGATGACAGGGTCTGGCATGGGCTCCCCGTGCCTTTCTGTCCTCTGGGTCCTTACTTCGACTGACAATCCCCTAATCCGGTTCGGTCTCCTGCGCGCAACCCCGCGACAGTCCGGGCCGTGTTGGCCGCCTGTGGCGTCCTGCCCGCACCACCCCGGTCCTTTGGGGGTTTCCGGCGTCCGTGCCGTCCACCGTGCACGTGTCACCCGACGGGCTTTTTCGGGTCTTGTCGAAGGGACGGTCCCGAAGACAGGAAACACAGGAGCTTACCCATGCAGAGCATCGTCATCCTCGCCGGCAACATCGATCAGAACCCCGAAGCCCGCACCACCCAGGGCGGCTCCCAGATCACCAACTTCAGCCTTGCCACCTCGCGCCCCCGCCTCTCGGAAGGTCGCGTGATGCGCGACGACAACGGCTACCGGGTCATGGACACGGAATGGCACCGCATCACCTGCTTCAACGGTCTCGGCAAGACGGTCACGGAGTATTGCGAAAAGGGCATGAAGGTCCTCGCCCACGGCCNNACCCAGACCTGGTCGACCGCGACGACGAGATCCCGGTCTGAAGAACGGTGTCTCCCCCTTCGGCCCGGCGGGACAGCCCGCCGGGTACAATGCGCGCCGTAAACGGTTAGGTCCAGCCTGGTGGCGCTGGCGCACTTATTGACAAACTTTGGCAATCTATGCCATCTTCATCAAAAAGGAGATCACGACCATGGCGACGATGAATGTCTCATTGCCTGATCCGATGAAAACCTGGGTCGAGGCGCAAACCAAGGATGGGCGCTACAGCAACGCCAGTGACTACGTGCGCGATCTGATCCGCCGGGATCAGGACCGCCACCGCGCCATTGCTGAGCTGCAGCAGCTCGTCGATGAGGGCATCGCCAGTGGTCCTGCGCGGCATTTGGATGTCGAAGCATTCCTTGCCCGCAAGCGAGATCAGAATGCCGACACCAACGGTCACTGAATACCGACTGTCTCCCGCAGCATTGAGCGATCTGGACGCGATCTGGGATTACACCCTGCGCATCTGGTCTGTCGGCCAGGCTGAAACCTACATCCGCGCCATTGCCAGTGATATGTCCCTGCTGGTCCGACACCCTGAAATCGCGCGCGAACGGCTCGAAATTCGCCCACCGGTGCGGGTGTACCGCTCAGGGTCCCATCTCATCATCTATCGGATCGAAGACAGCTGGCTGGACGTGCTGCGTATTGTGCATGCGCGGCAAAACTGGACGGCCTATCTCAACGAATGATCCTGTCCTTGTGTCCCACAAGCCGACAGTCGACATTTATCTTCCATATGAGGATTTGACCATGAAGCCCGCTGACGAAGACCGCATCGCGGCCAAACTTGCGAAGATCATGGCTATGATCTGCATCCGCAATTCGCGCCTCGAAGACCTGCACGCAGGCACGGTGCCGATAACCAGGACGGGGGATTATTCCGATGTCCTCGTGATCGATGCCGAGGGCCGCGAAATACCATGGCTTGAGGCCGCCCATATCGACGACGCCCAGATGGCAAGCCTGATGCGGGACATCGTCAACCGCCTGTTCACGTTTCACATGAAGAGTGACGATCCGGGTTTCCGTGAGGATCTGGATCGCTGGATGGCTGTCGCTGGTAAATGGGACGATCCGGTGCTGGATCAGGCCTTCCTTGATGCGGTGGCCAGCTTGAGGTCTAGACCCAACAATTAGACCAGCACCCGGTGTCCCTGTACCTGTGCCGGGCTGCGTGCCGACATGCGGTGCTTCGACCTCGGCCTGCGTTTGAGAGCGTAGCCGCAGCCGGGTGGTGCAGACCGCCGATATCCGATCGAGGCGGCGCGCGACAGACCCGACCGGTTGCAGTTGATCCTGCCGAAGGGTAAAAAACTGCTGAACTTACTTATTTGTGCAAAACGACATTAAGGGCTTCGCAGCAGCAGCCTTCTTGTCCCACGAACTGATATGCATACAGCATATGACCGGTTTCGCGGGCGGTAGGGCGCTCTGGTTCGCGCCCGGATATCGCCCGCGATCTGCCGTCTCGATCAGCCGGTGATCTTTGTGGTCATCTCCACGAGGCGCTTGGCCTGATGAGCCACTGCCGCCTTGCCGGCATCGTCAAAGCCATTGGCGTTGGTCGAGAAGCCGTAGGGGTTGCCGCCAGCGTCAAAAATGGACTGATCGGTAAAACCCGGCGCGACAATGATGGCGCCCCAATGCATCGCAGTGGTGTACAGGCTGAGTATGGTCGCTTCCTGACCGCCATGCGGATTCTGGGCGCTCGTCGTGGCCGTAAAGGTCTTGTTGGCCAGCTTGCCGGCACCCCACAGTCCTCCCAGCGTATCAATGAAGGCGCGAATCTGGCTGGCGGCCACGCCGAAACGGGTCGGTGTCGAGAAGAAATAGCCGTCGGCCCATTCCATGTCGTCGGCCGTCGCTTCGGGGATATCGCCCATCTTGTCCAGCTGCGCTTTCCAGGCGTCCTGGGTTTCGACAACCTCTTTCGGGGCGGTCTCGGGAACGCGGCGAAGGCGGACATCCGCGCCTGCATTGCGGGCGGCCTCTGCCGCCGCCAAGGCGACGGCATGGTTGGTTCCGTAGGTCGAGTAGAAGATAATTGCGATCTTGGGCTGTGCCATAGTCTTTTCCTTTTCAGTTGGTTGGTATTGCGTACCGTGCGGCATCCTCACGCTTGCTTTAGGAAGGTGCCGTTGTTCAGTTCAAAGATTGCCTGCCGTAGTTCTTCTTGGGTGTTCATCACGATGGGGCCAT
>JRYH01008206.1_pt1 | contig 12227 bp, 13 predicted proteins | sample 235351 | NCBI WGS metagenome assembly JRYH01 (sample SAMN03074221, study PRJNA261480) | activated sludge metagenome | biome: Wastewater Treatment Plant; feature: Wastewater; material: Activated sludge; isolation source: activated biomass of a wastewater treatment plant treating wastewater... ... | reverse complement strand
CCTCGCTGCTGTTCCTGATCGGGGTCGCGCTGATCTATGGCGTGGCGGGAACGCTGAACATGGCCGAGATCTCGCGCCTGCTGTCCGACCTGCAGATGGAGCAACGGCCGCTGTTCCTGACCGGATCGGGGATCCTCGTGCTGGCGTTTCTGGTCAAGGCGGCGATCTGGCCCGCCTGTTTCTGGCTGCCGCGCACCTATGCCGCCGCCGCCCCGCCCGCTGCGGCGATGATGGCGATCATGTCCAAGGTCGGGGCCTATGCGATCCTGCGGCTGTCGATGCTGTTCTATGCGCCCGGCTCGGGCGGGATCGAGGGGTTCGGCGGCCCGGCGCTGGCCATCGCCGGCATGGCAACCATGGCTTACGGGGCCTTCGGCGTCCTCTCGGTGCCGCGCCTCGCCCTGAAGGCCGGCTATATCACGCTGATTTCGTCGGGGACTGTGGTCGCGATCACCGGATTTGCCTTGAACGGCGGCGGCGAACAGATGCTGGGCGGGGCACTATATTACCTGTTCGGCTCGACCGTTGCGATCAGCGCGCTTTTCCTGCTGGCCGAGCCGCTCTCGCGCGAGGCTCCCGACGACAAGGAGGCCGACACCCAGGCCGAACCGGAAGAGCCGGAACATTTCTGGGGACCGATGGGCATGGACACGGTCGAGGACGATGACGCGCCGGCCATAACGCTGCCCGCCTCCACCATCGGCCTTGCGGTGTCGTTCATGATGCTGGCCGGGGTGCTGGCCGGGGTGCCGCCCTTTTCCAACTTCATCGGCAAGTTCGCCATGATTTCGGGCGTGGTGACCGGCGCCTCGGGGCCGACGGGCTCGGTGCCCGTGATCGCCTGGATCTTCATCGCCGTGCTGCTGACATCGGGATTCGCGGTGCTGGTCGCGCTGCTGCGGTTCGGCATCGCGCGGTTCTGGGTGGCGCCCGGCGACCGGATCCCGGTGCTGGCACTGGAAAGCGCGCCGGTGATCATCCTGCTCGTGGTGCTGATCGACCTCACGGTGCAGGGAAACCAGGCGATGCGCTATACGCAGCAGACGGCCGCGGACCTGCTTGCGCCCCCGGCCTATGCCGATTCCGTGCTGACCTCGACCCCGACCGCCGATCCCGCCAAGGCCGAGGCAGCCGCGGAGCGGGAGGCCGAAGGCAGCAGCGGAGAAGCACCATGAGCCGCCTCGTGCCCCATCCGCTGATGTCGGCCACGCTGCTGCTTGCCTGGCTGCTGCTGACCCGGTTTTCGGTGGGCATGGCGCTGCTCGGGGCGGCGGTGGCGCTGATCGCGGGGCTCGCCATGGCGCCGCTCGGCATGCCACCGGTGCGCATCCGCAGCTGGACCAAGGTGATCCGGCTTCTGGGGATCGTTTCCGTCGATGTCGTGCGTTCGAATATCGCCGTGGTGCGGCTGATCCTGTCCGGGCCCGACGCCTGTGCCGCGCGTGCGAGCTTTCTCGAACTGGACATGACCCTGCGCGACCGCCATGCGCTGACCGTGCTGGCGGTGATCATCACCTCGACACCGGGCACGACCTGGGTAGAATATGACCCCGAAAGCGGCCGGCTGATGCTGCATGTGCTCGACCTGATCGACGCGGCCTATCTCAGCCGGCAGATCCACGAACGCTACGAGGCGCTTTTGCTGGAGATCTTCGAATGAGCCTGCTGTTCCTGCAGATCGCCTTTGTCTATGCGCAGGTCGCGCTCGGGGGGGCGCTGGTGCTGGCCTGCTGGCGGATGATGCTGGGCCCGCGGGCGCAGGACCGGGTGCTGGGCATGGACACGATGTATTTCATCGCGCTCCTGCTGATCATCGTGCTGGGGATGCGCTATGCCAGCCCGTTCTTTTTCGAGGCGGCGCTGGTGATCGCGCTGCTCGGTTTCGTGACCACGGTTTCGCTGGCGAAATTCCTCATGCGCGGCGAGGTGATCGAATGAGCCGCTTCGATGCCCTGCCCCCCCTTGTCCTGGTGCTGGTCGCGGTGCTGCTGATCCTCGGCTCCACCCTTGCCTTTCTGGGCGCGGTGGGGCTGATCCGTCTGCGATCCTTCTATCAGCGCCTGCACGCGCCGACGCTGGGCACGACGCTCGGGGTGACGCTGATCGCAATGGCCTCGGCGCTGCTGTTTTCCTTTCTCGGCGGGCGCGTGGTCCTGCATGAACTGGTGATCGTGATGCTGGTGGTGGCCACGACGCCGGCGACGCTGATCACGCTCGGGCGCGCGGCGCTGCGGCGCGACCGCACCAAGGAGGATCCGACCCTGCCGCCGGTGCAGCGGGCCCCCTTTACCCCGCCTCGCGACTGACCGGGGAGGGGCCGGCTCATTCGTCCCGTGCGCGGTATTCGCGCCAGCGCAGGACGGCGGTGGCGCCGATGGTCGATAGCGGCGGTGGCGGCAGGCGGGCGGGCGGATCCTCGGCCAGGAAATGACGGGTGATCGCGCTGTCCCGCCCCGAGGCCAGTTCGGCGGCGGCGATCCCGGTGAGGGTGCTGCGCGTGGTGCCAAGCCCGTTGCACACGCAAGCGGCATAAAGCCCCGGCTCGAGTTCCCGCATGACGGAAACATCGTTGCGCGACAGGCAAAGATGCCCCGCCCAGCTGTATTGCTGCGCCACTCCGCGCAGTTGCGGAAACCATTCCGCGAATTTCCGCTTCTGGATACGGGTGGCGCGGCGCAGCGCCGCTTCTCCGGTTTCCATGCCCGGCTCGAAGGCGGCGCAGGTGCGGGTAATGATGCGATTGCCGCCCTGCGGGGTGTCGATCCGGCGCAGGGTCGTGCCCATCGGATCCGATGGCGTCACCCCCCAGCGCGGCGCCCCGCCCAGCGCCTTTTGCTCGGCCGGGCCGAGTTCCGCGCTCATCGAGGCGAACAGGAAAACATGCATCAGCCGGTTTCGCGCAAAGCCGAAGCTTTCCAGATGCCCGTTGTTGGCAAGAATGACCCGCCCGGCGCGAACCCTTGCCCGCGGCAGGGTCAGGGTCCAGCCATCGCCCTGCCGTTCAAGCCGCGTGACGGGCGAGTGTTCGAACACCTGCACGCCGGTGCGGCGCAGCCCGGCGGCCAGCCCCCGGATATAGCCCGCCGGCTGCAGCATCAGCGTGCCGCGGGTATAAAGACCGGACAGGTAATGCGCGCTGCCGGTCAGTTCCCGCATCGCCTGCGCATCGAGCCGCTCGGACGGCTCGCCGATGCGGGTCAGATAGGCGGCATAGCTCGCGTTCAGGCGATCGGCCTTTTCGCTTGCCGCACCGTTCACCTTGCCCGCCGGGTCAAGATAATCCGGCCGGATGTCGTATTCCGCCGCCGCCTCCTGCGCGAAGGCGATGGCCGAGCGGTTCAGCGCGATCAATTCGCGGTCGGCATCCAGATTACCGCCGGCATAGTCGTCCGAGGCCAGATCGTGCGGCAGGTCGATCATGAAGCCCGAATTGCGCCCCGAGGCGCCCTCGGCAATGCGGCCGGCCTCCAGCACCAGGATCCGCGCCTGCGGGTTCAGCCGGTGAAGATGTCGCGCTGCCGACAGCCCGGCAAAACCCGCGCCGATGATCGCGAAATCCCCGCCTTGGTCGGCATCGGGCACGACCGGCGCGCCCGGATCCGGCAGGATCAACGACCAGGCGGCAGGCCCGCGATGCACGGGCAGCCGCCGCGCGACATGCGATGTCATCCGACCGCCCCGGCGGCCGCAACCGCCCCGACAGCCTCGTCCTCGTCATCCGAAAGATCAATCCAGATGGTCTTGATCCGGGTATACTGGTCATGGGCGTGGATGCCGTTGTCGCGCCCGCCGAAGCCCGACTGTCCGAAGCCGCCGAACGGGGTGGTGATGTCGCCCTCGCCAAAGCAGTTCACGGTGACCGTCCCGGCCCGGATCGCCCGCGCGGCGCGCAGCGCCCGCTTGCCATTCGCGGTAAACACCGATGCGGCAAGCCCGTATTGCGTGTCATTGGCCAGTGCCAGCGCCTCGGCCGTGGTCTCGACCGTCATCACGCTGAGCACCGGGCCGAAGATCTCCTCGCGCACCTGCGGCGCGGAGCGGTCCTCGACATCGAGGATCGTCGGCTCGACAAAGCCGCTCTCGGCCTTTCCGCCCATCAGCACGAGCGGAGCCGGGCGGCCGTTGCCGTGCCCGTCATGCAGATAGCCGGCGACCCGCTCGAAGTGACGCTCCGACACCAGCGCGCCGACGCGGTTGGCGGGATCGAGCGGATCGCCCATCGGCCATTCGCGGGCATGGGCGATGATGCGGTCCAGCAGCTCGTCCCGGATGCCCTTCTGCACGATCAGCCGCGAGCTTGCCGAACAGTTCTGCCCCATGTTCCAGAACGCGCCCTGCACGACATGCGCCGCGACCCGATCCAGGTTTTCGGCATCGTCCAGCACCACGACCGGGTTCTTGCCGCCCATCTCGAGCGTGACTTCCTTCAGGTTCGATTCCGCCGCATAGGTCAGGAACCGCCGCCCGGTCGCGGTGGAGCCGGTGAAGGATACCGCGTCGATGTCCATGTGGCGGCCGATCGGCTCTCCGACCTCGGGACCGGTGCCGGGCAGCACGTTGAACACGCCCGGCGGAACCCCGGCCTCGGCGGCGATCTCCGCCACCCGCAGCGCCGTGAGCGAGGTCTCCTCGGCCGGTTTCATGATCACCGAACAGCCCGCCGCCAGCGCCGGTCCGATCTTCCATGCCAGCATCAGGAGCGGAAAGTTCCAGGGCAGCACCAGCCCCACCACGCCCACCGGCTCGCGCAGGATCAGGGCGAGGTGATCGTCCGAGGGCGGTGAGACCTGATCATAGATCTTGTCGATCAGTTCCGCATGCCAGGTCAGGCAATTGAGCGTTTCGGGCAGGTCCACGGTTTCGCAGTCATAGATGGTCTTGCCCGATTCGAGGCTTTCCATCACCGCCAGTTCGCGCGCGTTGCGCTTCATCAGCTTGACGAGGCGGATCAGCACCGCCTTGCGTTCGGCAGGCGGCAGGCGGGACCAGCGACCATCCTCGAAGGCGTCGCGCGCCTTCTGCACCGCGAAATCCACGTCCTCGGCACCGCAGGCGGCCAGGTTGGCCAGAACCTCGCCGGTCGCAGGATTCACGGTCTCGAAGGTCCGGCCGGAAATCGCCGGGCAGAAACCGCCGTCGATAAAGGCCTGGTCGGGCAGCGAAAGTCCGGCCGCGATGGCCTTGTATTCCCCGGTCGTCAAAAGATCAGTCATTGGGCTCCCTCCGCTTCGATCATGGCGATGATGTGTTTCAGCACCCGGACAACCTGTTCCAGCTGCCGCTTGTCGTCCTTGTTCAGGGGCTTGAGCGGCGGGCGCGGCCAGCCGGCGCGGATCCCCTGCGTCTCGACCCCGTGCTTGATGCAGGCGACGAACTTGCCCCCCTGTTCAAGCACCCGCATGAGCGGCATCAGCGCCGACATGATCCGCCGGCCCCTGTCGAAATCGCCCCGGACGGCGCAGGCTTCGTAAAGCGCGACATGTTCGCGCGGCAGGAAGTTCGAACCGCCGCAGACCCAGGCCCGCGCACCCCAGGCAAAGAACTCGAGCGCCTGATCATCCATGCCGCAACAGAGCTGGATATGCGGATAGTCCCGCGCCAGAAGGTGCACCCGGTTGATGTCGCCCGAGCTTTCCTTGATTCCGCAGAAGTTCCGGCTGCGCCCCACGCGGTCGAGAAACTCCTCGCCCATGCTGACACCCATGCGGCCGGGATAGTTGTAAAGCATCACCGGCAGGTCGGCGGCACGGTCGATCGCAAGCGCATTCAGCGCGTTTTCGCGCTCGGTCGGCACGGCATAGGGCGGAGAACCGATCAGGATCCCGTCGGCACCGATTTCGGCCGCGTGTTCGGCCATGCGGATCGATTCCTCCAGCCGGATCGCCACCGTTCCCACCAGATAGGGAACGCGCGTGCCGATGACCTGCTTGGCAAAGCTGGCCAGTTCGAGGCGCTCCTCGATGGTCTGGGCGTAATATTCCCCGGTCGACCCGGCGTTGATCAATCCGTGCACACCCGATGCGATCAGATGTTCGATCAGCGCCGCATAGGCGTCCCGGTCGATCGCGCCATCAGCGTCGTAGGGCGTGATGACCGGGGTGTAGATACCCTCGAATTTCATGTTCAGACCTTTCTTCCGATTATCCTGGCGCCGGGCCGTCAGCGGGCGCCGGGGGGCAGTTGCCGCGAGCCGCGCGTAAGCGCGCCCCGCGACAGCCGGTCAAGCAGAACCGCCACGGCGACAATGCACAAGCCCGCGCGCAGGCCGACGCCCATCTCCATCCGGGTGAGCCCGCGCGTGACCTCGCCGCCAAGCCCGCCCGCACCGACGAGCCCGGCCAGGACCACCATCGCGAGCGACAGCAGGATGCACTGGTTCAGCCCGACCAGCAGGGTGGGCCTTGCGGCCGGGAGCTCGATCCTGAACAGGATGGTGCGGGGATGGGCGCCGATCGCATCGCCAAGCTCCCGCAGGTTGCGGGGCACACCCTTGAACGCCAGCGTCGTGNNCGAGGATCGGGCGCAGGACCGCTTCGACCCGCCGGCGGCGCGCGGCCAGGATCCCGAGCGGAAAGGCGATCGCCACCGCGATCAGCACAGCGACGGTGACGAGCGCGATGGTGAGCATGGATTGCCGCCAGAGCCCGGCCACCCAGCAGAAGGCAAGGCAGAACACCGCAAGCAGCGCCGTCCGCGGCCCCGCCAGAACCCATGCCAGCACCGCTGTGAGCGCGATCATCGGCCAGGCCGGCAGGAACAGCAGCGCCGTTTCCAGCGCATTCAGCGCGGCCTCGGTTGCCCGCGTCACGGCGGCGAAAACCCCGTGCAGGTTCACGTTCAACCAGTCCACCGCCGGGGCGATCACGGTTCCGGGAGTCATGTCAGCCATTGTGCCGGCCTCCTTCTTCGTCCTTCACCGCGCCCTGCGTGAGCCGGTCGAGCACGATGGTCAGAATGACGATGGCGATCGCCGCGTCGATCGACGTGGCGATGTCAAGCGTGCGGATCGCGCGATAGATCGTCTCGCCCAGCCCGCCGGAACCGACGATGCCGGCGATCACCACCATGCCGAAGGCCAGCATCAGGCTCTGGTTGATCCCCGCCATCACGCTGCGCAGGGCGAAGGGCAGGCGGATCTTGACGAACATCTGCACCGGGCCGGCTCCGACCGACTGGCCAAGCTCGGTAAAGGCCACCGGCACGCTGCGGATGCCGAGCGAGGTGAGCCGGATCGCCGGGGCGACGGCAACGATGACGGTCGCGATCAGTGCCGTTGCCGGCCCGAAACCCAGCAAGGCAATCGCCGGCAGAAGATAGACATAGGGCGGGATCGTCTGGATCAGGTCCAGCGCCGGCATCAGCACCCGGTCGAGCCGGGGCATGAAACCGGCCAGCACCCCGAGCGGCAGACTGATCGCCAGCGCCAGCAGCATGGCGGCGATGACCAGCGCGAGCGTGCCGACCGTATCGTCCCAGAGCCCCATCAATGCGCAGGCCGCAAGACCGAGGGCCGCACCGATGCCAAGGCGCAGCCCGACGAGCCGCCAGCCGAGAATACCGAAGGCAATGGCCGTGACCGGCCAGGGCAGTTGCGCAAAGGGCCAGAGAACCCCGTGATAGAGATGTTCGAGTCCCGCCCGCGCCGGGTCGAAGACGAATCCGCCATGGTCGCCGATCCACAGCAGCGCGTCGTCGATCGCCGTATCGAAGCTCTTGATCAGGGAGCGCATCGTGGCCATGGCGCCCTAGCCTCCGTCGGCCGCGGATTGCGGCCCGCCGGCGGTGGCCGGCGTGTCGCCCCGCATGCTGACCAGCAGATCGCGGATGGTGGCGACACCAACCACCGTGTCCGAATCGGTCACCGCCACGGCGTCCTGATCCGAGGCGGTCACCGCCCCGATCATCGTGTCTATGTCGGCCTCGCGCGGCACCTTCGGCAGCGCCTCGATCCCGAGGCCGGGCGTTTCGCGGCGGAACTCCGCAACCGGGGTCATCACCGAATGCGCCTTGACCAGATGCAGCCGCGAGATGCCGGCGACGAAATCCGCGACATACTGATCGGCCGGGTTCAGCACGATTTCCTCGGCGGTGCCGATCTGGATGATGGCGCCGTCCTTCATGATGGCGATGCGGTCACCCAGGCGGATCGCCTCGTCAAGGTCATGGGTGATGAACACCGACGACTTGCCGAGCGTCTTGATCAGTCCGCGGAATTCGTCCTGCAACTGGCGGCGGATCAGCGGGTCGAGCGCGCTGAAGGGCTCGTCCATGAGGATGATCTCGGGGTCGGCGGTCAGCGCGCGGGCCAGCCCCACCCGCTGCTGCATCCCGCCCGACAGTTCCGCCGGATAGCGCCTGCCCCAGTCGCCCAGCCCGACCATCTCCAGCGTCTTCTGCGCCGCCGCGTTGCGCTTGTCGCGCGGCACACCCTGCACCTCGAGCCCGAAGGCGGCGTTCTCCAGCACCGTGCGCTGCGGCAGCAGCGCGACGCTCTGGAACACCATGCCGATGTCGCGCGCCCGTGTCGCCCGCAGGGTGGCGGCATCCATCTGCGCCAGGTCGCGCCCCTTGACCAGCACCCGGCCGAGGCTCGGCTCGATCAGCCGGTTCAGCAGCCGGATCAGCGTGGACTTGCCGCTGCCCGAAAGCCCCATGACGCAGAAAATCTCGCCGCGGTGAATGCGGAAGCTCGCATCCGATACCCCGACGACGCAGCCGAATTCCTGCAGGATCTGCGCCTTGCCCAGCTGCCGTTCGGTCACCGCCCGGATTGCCTCGTCGCAACGGGCGCCAAACACCTTCCAGAGCCCCTCGCAGTCGATCAGAATGTCGGTATCCGTCATTTCCGTGTTCATGGGCCGTTTCCTCCATGTTCCGACCGCCCGAGCGGGGTCAGTAGGATTTCATGTTTTCCCAACGCTCGATCAGATCGGCATGGGCATCGACCCAGTCGGCCACGGCCTCGTCCATGGTCTGCCCGTCGTTCACGGCCTCGTTGATGGCGGCAATGTCGGCAATCGGCAGATAGACCCCGGCAATCGCTTCGCGCGCCTTGGGATTCTCTTCGGAAAAACCCTTGCGGCCGATCCAGTAATAGCTCTGCGGCGGCGCAAAGACGCCTTGGGGATCGTCAAGGAACCGGGCCTTGTACTTGAGCGCCATCCAGGTCGGCTCCCACAGGGTGACGGCGATCCATTCCTCGCGGTCCACGGCGGATTTCAGCGCCGCCGTCATGCCCGCCGTGCTGCCTTCGATCAGGTCAAGGTCAAGCTCGTAATCCTCGATGGCCTGCTCTGCTTCGCGCATCAGTCCGGCCCCGGGCTCGATGCCGATGATCCGGTTGCCGAATTTCGCCGCGTTTTCGTTCAGGTCTTCGACACTGTCGATCGTCACGTAATCCGGCACCGCGATCCCCTGATAAAGCCCGTGCGAGGCGGGAGAGATCTTTTCCAGCCGGTTTTTGTTCCGGTTCCAGTAGTCATGCGCCACATAGTCGATCTGCGAGACCATGATCTCGACATCGCCCTTGACGAGCGCCGCATAGGCGATGCCCCACTCGGAAAACTCGGTGACCTCGACGGTAAAGCCGTGATCCTCGAGCACGGCCTTGGTCACGCCGGTGATGGGGGTCAGATCCTCCCAGGACAGGGTGCCCATCCTGATCACTTCGTCCTGGGCCAGCGCCGGCCCGGCAAGGCCAAGCGCCACGGCGCCGGCAATCATGGTTCTGATGATCCTGTTCATGTCGTTCTCCTCTGTCGGTTTCGCGCGCCGCGACGGGCCGGCCGCTTTGGGCGGCGCAGCGGGCGGATCTCGCGCAATCGGTTCTGTCGGGGATGCCGGCAATCGGGCCGGTTCTTGTTTGTATCGGTCGCTCTGGTCGGTCGCTTTACATGGTCGGGATTATCCGCGACCCCGGCGCCGGCGGGCAAACGAGAATTTCATGCCATGCTGCATTAGATTTTCTAAGGCAGGCCGGCAGCGGCGCAGAACCGCAATCAGACCGCCTGCCGGCGGGCGGCCGCCAGGAGATGTTCCCGAAACCCCGCCACGCTTGGCCGTTTCAGGGATGTCTTCTTGCAATTCATGAAATTGCCCCGCCCTGCCGTGAGCACCGCCGGATGCGCAAAGACCAGTTCGCCGCGCGCGACCGACCCGGCGACCATGTGATGCCAGCCGAGCATCATCCCCTGCCCCTTGAGCGCCGCCGTCATCAGCAGGCTGACCTTGTTGGCGGTAAAGCTCGACGGGGCGCGCGCCCATTCGATCCCCTGCGCCCGGAACCACTCGGCCCAGCCGAGCGGTTGCCAGCCGATGGCATCCGCGCGCCAGTGACGGTCATGCAGGTGCAGAAGGTTCACGTGGTTGAGGCTCCCGGCGCTTTCGAACGGGCCGAAACGCTCAAGGAAGCCCGGCGTGCAGACCGGCTGTGCCGTCTCGGGAAACAGGAAATGCAGCTCTTCGCCCACGTCGCAGCGTTCATTGCCGCAGAGGATGGCAATATCGACATCGGCATAGTTGCGCAGCGCGTCGTCCTCGTCCGAGGCGAGAACGACAAAGCACGTCTCGGGGTGGTCGGCGTGAAAGCTGTCGATCAGCGGCTGCAGCCAGTATTGCGCCATGGCGTTGGTGGCGGAAACGGTCACCACCTGCGACGGCTCGTCGCCCGACAAGAGCGCCACCGCCCCGCTGATCATATCGAGCCCGACCGTCACCGCCCCGAGCAATTCCTCGCCCGCCGGTGTGAGTTCAAGCGCGTTGTGCTTGCGGATGAAAAGCGCCACGTCGAGCGCCTGTTCGAGCAGGCGGATCTGCTGGCTGACGGCCCCCTGCGTCACGTGCAATTCCCGCGCCGCCCGCGTGAAACTCAGATGCGTGGCAGCGACCTCGAATGTCGCGAATGACCCGAGCGAGGGCAGATGGCGGCGGCGGATCGGCGGCATGGCTCATCCTGCCACGATCACCCGCGGTTTTCCAAGGATTTGCAGGCGGGGCCGCGGTGATTTCGGGGAACAAGACGACAATGCGGGCGTTGATGTCATGTAGCCCCGGCCCCGCCGTCGCAGGTGCGACACCAGGCCGCGACCGCAAGCGGGCCGTTTTCGCCCGCCGGGCCGGGGACCGAAACGATCGGTAAAGGAGGACACCATGGTTCCGCTGCTTCGCATCCTGTTGATTCACCTTTGGGTGGCCTGTGTTGCCGGCGCCGTCATGACGGCGGGGCTGGCAATGGGTGAAATCAACATCTGGACCTTTGTCTGGGCGGGGGTGATCGGTCTGGTCATCGGCGTGCCTGCGGGCATGGTAAATTGGGCCTGGCTGCGCCCGAACCGGGCCCGTACCATCGGCTGGACCCGGGAAATCGTGGATCGGTTCTGGCGCAGGAGAGCGCGCCCCGGCCCGCCCGTCGGCGCCACAAGCACCGGCGGTTCCGCGGACACCGCCCGGGCGAAAAGGCGCCTGCCGTGACGCCGGCACTTGGAGGCCGCGGGCGGCGACCTAGAATCGGGAGAGAGACCGGCCGCAACGGCCGGCCCTCGTAACGGAGGAGGTCATGGAGCCGAAAAGCCTGGACGAAATCATCCGCAAGACCGCGCAGGTTTCGGAATTTGCCCGGAATGCGTCCGATTACCTATCCAATGTCGAATTCGAACCCGACGAGACGGAAAGCATCGAAGCCGCCCTGCGGGACGTTTATCTGTATATCGAAAAGTCGCTGGCGCTATATCCGGACAATTCCTGGGTAAATAACATTGCAGAGCAGATAAGGCGGGAAATGCACACGAGCCTGCTGGAGCGGGCAATAGAAACGCGCATTGGCGGTTGACGGGCCGCGCCGTCAAACCCCCGGTGCCGCGCGTGCGGACACCGGCGAGGGCGCACCCGGCAGGGTCCGGGCCAGCCCGTCGGCCACCGCTTCGGCACTGCGCCGATGGTGGAAGTCGGCCGCAACCCGTGCCCGCGATGCCCGGGCCAGTCGCGCGGCGCGCTCGGGGTCGGCGATCAGCCCGGCGATCTCGTCGGCCATCGCCGCCGGATCCGAGGCGGGGACGAGAATCGCGTCATGGCCGCTGTCGATCAGTTCGTGATTGCCGCCGACATCGGTCACGACCACCGGCATCTCCATCGCCATGGCTTCCATGATCGCGACCGAGATGCCCTCGTTCAGGCTCGCCAGGGCGAATATATGCGCCCGCTCCAGCGATTCGCGCACCACGGTTTCGCTG
>JRYH01000505.1_pt1 | contig 12234 bp, 8 predicted proteins | sample 235351 | NCBI WGS metagenome assembly JRYH01 (sample SAMN03074221, study PRJNA261480) | activated sludge metagenome | biome: Wastewater Treatment Plant; feature: Wastewater; material: Activated sludge; isolation source: activated biomass of a wastewater treatment plant treating wastewater... ... | reverse complement strand
TTAGTAGGCTGTTTTTCAACAGCCTGCTAACAGGGTGTTGAAACAGGGCCGGGGAGGGGGACATTGATTTCGACAATCGCCCCACCCCCGGCAAACCGCAACCGCTCCGCTGCCTTGGGGCAGAACACCCTTTATTTTTCCCCTCTGGTCAAAAAACACGTCTTTGATTTTTGACTAGGGATGAAAATTGGGGTGCAGTAGGCGGCGATACTGCCGCTGACGCGCTTACCCCAGGTCCAACGCGATCTCGCTCGCAAGATGGTCTTCATCGCGGGACCCCGGCAGGTGGGTAAAACCACGCTGGCGCTGAGCGTGAAGTCGGGGACAGTCATGATCCCCCAATGGTCAGACAGACGATGTGCTGCGCCACCCCTCGGGGCGGGCTTCGGCCAGCAACTGGTTCCAGTCGTCGGGCGGATGGCCGCCGTCGAGCATCTTGCGGAACACCCGGTAGGCGTCGTCCCTGCTCTCGTAGGCGCGCTTGGTGTCCTCGTCGTTGACCCACGCGAACACGATCACCTTGCTTGGCGCGTGGTAACGAAAGAACAACCGGTACTGCTGGAAGAACTTCGCCCGGAACCAATGCTTGTGTTCGGCACCAAGGGCACCACCTTGCCGGTACTCCGGTCGTGCTGGATCTTGCGGGATGACGTCGAACGCGAGTTTGGTGATCGCCGCCAATCGCTTGCTGGCGTTCTTCTTTTTGTACCCGACCGGGTCTTTCCGCTTGAGAGCCTCGACCTCCCGCTCCAGCGCTTCAAGCCGCGCCAGGAACAGTGGGTGAGCGAAAACCGTCCAACCATGAATGACCAGGGGCGCAGGCTTGCCCACACTCATTCATCGCCTGCTGGCAGGGCAGCATCGAGATCGACTTCGACGTCACCAACCAGGGAGCGCAGGCGCTGGACGAGGCCAGCATCGACCGCCCGCGGACGCTCCGGGTGGCTGGCGATGTCGCGGGCGAGGAAGCCCAGGAATTCACCAAGTACCGGGTCGTCACCCTCAGCGGTTTCGGCGCGAGTCAGCAGCACCTCGCCGCCGGGGCGGATGGTGTAATGGATCTTGTCGCGCTTGCCCAGCCGCAGGGCGTGACGCACAGTTTTCGGCACCGTGGTCTGGTAGCGGTCGGTCAGAGTGGATTCGACTTCGAGGGTGGCAGGCATGGTGCTCTCCAGTCAGAAACGTGGATGCTGTTCAGGGTAATGCAGCAGCCTGATTATGTCAATGCAATTGCATTGTCCCTCGATCAGGATGTGGATCGCGTCAGGCAGTGGGTATAAACCCCGGCAAACCGCCACCGCCCCGCCGCGGAGAGCCGGGACCGCCGCAGCCACGAGCTCTGGAATTCAGCTCCCGGCTCCGATAAATCCGAGTTGCCGCCAGGCCTCGTAGACGGTAACGGCGACGGCGTTCGACAGGTTCAGGCTGCGGCTTAAGGGGGTCATGGGCAGGCGGATCCGAGCGGTGGCGGTGGCCAGGATGGTGTCCGGCAGTCCGCGGGTCTCGGGACCGAACAGCAGCACGTCGCCGGCGGCAAACGCCCAATCGGTATGGCGAATGTGGCCTTGGGTGGTTAGCGCCAGGCGGCGGCCGGGCAGGTCGGCGAGCGGTGCATCCAGGCTGTCATGGACGCTGACGCGGGCGAGATCGCGGTAGTCCAGCCCGGCACGGCGCAGTTTGCGGTCGTCGAGCGCAAAACCCAGCGGCCGGATCAGGTGCAGCCAGGCACCGGTATTGGCACACAAGCGCAGCACATTGCCGGTGTTCGGCGGGATTTCCGGCTGGTACAACACGACGTGAAGCCAAGATTCCAGTGGGGTGTCGGGGACAGCGGATTCGGGGTCGGTCGCCAGGTGCATTGCCGGTCTTTTTTGCGGGCGGGAGGGGTGCCGGCATCTTCTCACGAATGGCTGTCACGAATGGATTGACACGCCCTTTCAATGCGTGTATCGTTTGACCTGAACGCAACATATTGTGCTTGACGTAAGCTCACTGCACAATTTGTGCCGTTGTGCCGAAATGCCGGGATTGCGGCGTTTCGGGCGTAAGAACGGCCGCGGCCGCAAGTGAGGGTGCGGCTGGCAGCCATCCGAAGCGGCCGTCAGCGCCGCCGATAACGACCCCGGACGCATGCCAGTCCGGTGGGCAGCGAGTGAGGCCCGGTTCGGGCGGCGACCGCCGAACGCGATCCGGGCCCGGCGATCAAACTGTCCGGGAGAGCAGGGCTCAGGGATTCATTGAGCCGGCGTTGCTCTTTCCCCGCACGATGATCGCTGAATCGACGGGAAAAAGCCGTTGTAACTGATTGATTTAAGCGGCTTTTCGCTGCAGCCCAGGCGGGATGAAACAGAACGTCCCGAAGGGGCTGTGAACAAGAACGGAGTCCGCGTCAGCGCGCGGGAGGACATGGGGTAAACGATAATGAGCACGATCCGTAACGAAACACTGGAATACGACGTGGACCTGCCGCTGCAAGCCGCATCCGCCGATATCTGGGACAAGAAGTACCGGCTGAAATCCAAAGCCGGTGCGATTCTCGACCAAACGGTGGACGAAACCTGGCAGCGGGTGGCCCGCGCGCTGGCCGAGGTCGAGGCGACACCCGAACTGCGCCGCCACTGGTATGAGCGCTTCTTGTGGGCGCTGCGTCATGGTGCGATTCCGGCCGGTCGCATTACGTCCAACGCCGGCGCCGGCGAGCACAAACCGGCGACCTCGACGATCAACTGCACGGTCTCGGGCGCGATCCACGATTCGATGGATGACATCCTGCAGAAAGTCCACGAAGCGGGATTGACGTTGAAAGCCGGCTGCGGCATTGGGTATGAATTTTCTACGTTGCGCCCGCGCGGTGCCTACGTTGCAGGCGCCGGATCTTATACCTCCGGGCCGCTGTCGTTCATGGACATCTACGACAAGATGTGTTTCACCGTGTCGTCGGCCGGCGGGCGGCGCGGGGCGCAGATGGCGACCTTCGACATTTCCCATCCCGACGTGCTGGAATTCATCCGCGCCAAGCGCGAAGACGGGCGGTTGCGGCAGTTCAATTGTTCGCTGTTGATCACCGATGAATTTATGCAGGCGGTGGCCGCCGACCAACCCTGGCCGCTGGTTTTCCCGCTGCTCGACAGCGAAGCGGACGAAACCGATGTCAACGATCCGCGGCAGGCGATCTGGCGCGAATGGCCGATCAAGGACGGCTACGTCACGCGCGCCGACGGCCTGGTGGCGTGCAAAATCTATCGCACGATCCCGGCGCGCCGGCTGTGGGATCTGATCATGTCTTCGACTTACGACTACGCCGAGCCGGGCTTCGTGTTGATCGATCGCATCAACGAGATGAACAACAACTGGTGGTGCGAAAACATCCGCGCCACCAACCCGTGCGGCGAGCAGCCATTGCCTCCTTATGGCGCTTGCTTATTGGGCTCCGTCAACCTGACGCGCTTTGTCGAAAAACCATTCAGCCATTCGGCCTCGTTCGATTGGGACCAATACCGCGAAGTGGTCGCCGTCTTCACCCGGATGCTCGACAATGTCGTCGAGATCAGCGGTCTGCCGCTCGCCGAGCAGCGCCGCGAGATCGCTTACAAGCGGCGCCACGGCATGGGCTTTCTCGGCCTCGGCTCGACGCTGACCTTGCTCGGCCTGCGCTACGGTTCGCCCGAATCGCTGGAATTCACCGAGCAAGTGGCGCGCGAGATGGCGCTGACCGGCTGGCGGGCGGCGCTCGAATTGGCTGAAGAGAAAGGCCCGGCGCCGATCATGGACGACGATTTCACGGTCACAGCCGAGATGTTGCGCCAGCGCCCCGCAATGGCAAAAGACGGTATCCGGCCCGGCGATACCATCAAAGGTCGCGTGCTGCACGCCCGCTACAGCCGTTACATGCAAAAGATCGCCGGAGTCGATCCGGACCTGGTCGAACGCCTCGCGGCACGCGGCGCGCGTTTCACGCATCACACTTCGATCGCGCCGACCGGGACGATTTCGCTGTCGTTGGCCAACAACGCCAGCAACGGAATCGAGCCGAGTTTTGCGCACCACTATTCGCGCAACGTGATCCGCGAAGGCCGTAAAACCAAGGAGAAAATCGAGGTCTATTCCTTCGAGTTACTCGCTTGGCGGGCGCTGGTCGATCCGGACGCGGTGCCGGGCGACGGCCGGGCCGGCAACCTGCCGGAGTATTTTGTCGCCGCCGACGATATCACGCCGCGCCAACACGTCGATATCCAGGCCGCGGCGCAGCGCTGGATCGATTCTTCGATCTCGAAAACCGCCAACGTGCCGCAGGATTTTCCTTATACCGAGTTCAAGGATATCTATCGCTATGCCTACGAGCAGGGCCTTAAAGGTTGCACGACCTTCCGCTTCAACCCCGAGGCTTTTCAAGGTGTGCTGGTCAAGGAGCGCGATCTGGAAAACACGATGTACCGGTTTACGCTCGCCGACGGTAGTACGGTCGAGGCGCGCGGCAACGAACAAATCAAATACGACGGCGAAACTCATACCGCCGCCAATCTGTTCGATGCATTGAAAGAAGGTTATTACGGGAAGTTTTGAACATGATCAAGATCAATCAGAAAATCGTCGAATACGCCGTGTGCAAACCCGCTGCTGAGCCGGCAGAGAAGAAAGAAGCGCCGCCGTCCGGCGGGGCGCAGATCATCCGCATGCACGAGAGCGTGCAGCGCCCGGAGGGCATGCATTGCCTCGAAGGCGCAACCTACAAGGTGCGCACGCCGCTCGACGACCATGCTTTGTACGTGACGATCAACGATATCGTCCTCAACCCGGGCACCGAGCACGAACAGCGCCGGCCGTTCGAGATTTTCATCAACTCGAAAAACATGGATCACTTTCAGTGGATCGTGGCCTTGACGCGGGTCATGTCGGCAGTGTTCCGCAAAGGCGGCGACGTGACGTTCCTTGCCGAGGAACTGCAAGCGGTGTTCGATCCGAAAGGCGGCTATTTCAAACCGGGCGGCAAGTTCATGCCGTCGCTGGTCGCCGAGATCGGCGCCGTGCTGGAACACCATCTAAAACGCATCGGCCTTCTCGCCCCGGACGAACTCAGCGAGCAGCAGACGCTGCACCTCGAAGAGAAACGCGCCGAGTTCGAAGCGCGCAATGGAAAAAAACGACAGCCGGGCGAAGGCGCCTGCGGCGCGCTCCAGGAGAACGGCTATCCCGCCGGCGCCGTGTTGTGCCATAAGTGCAACACCCAGGCGGTGGTCAACATGGACAACTGCGCCACCTGCCTGGCCTGCGGATATTCGAAGTGCAATTAACCCGCCTTATTCGCCACCCCTCCTACTGCGGTTCCGCCAGACCACGCACCTGGGGCGTTTCACTCGGTCGCGCATCCTCAACGTACAGGCAAGTACGCTTCCGGTGCGCTCGGTCGCGAAACGCCCCATCTGCGCGGCCTGACAGCGCCTCGTGACGAACCGGTGGTGAATAAGGCGGGATTGATCGGAAGGATTGGTGGGCTGTACTGGGATTGAACCAGTGACCCCTGCCGTGTGAAGCCAATTACCTGGTAGGTATTTCTAGGTGCGTCATAAGGTCTAATATACCGTTAAACCAAGCTTATTCATCAGCCCACGTTTTCCCGAAGCATTTGAATAAATTTTGACCCAATTCCGGGCGTCAGTCGGTACAGTTCAAACAGTACTATGGCCCTGTCGGACTCCCGCTTCCGGCCACCGCGCCAGGCGCGGCGGCGAGGGTCGCGACCCCTCGCCGGATGCGGGTCTCCCCCGTTACCCGGTCTGCCCTTCCAGCGTGCCGTGCCCACTACCCCGGCGGATCAAACGGGTGCATCCATCGATTCCTTCCCCGTTATTCAGGCGGGTCGGCATCCGCATCAGCACTTTTCACTCGCGTTACGGCCCGCTGGATCGCTCAACCGCCCAGGGCGGCCTTTGTCACGAGGCTTCAGCCCCGCCAGTTACCCGGCGAAACCGCTCGTCAGCTACCAGATCAATCGACATCTATCTGGGTGGAACCTTCCTCCACTGGTAAACCGCGCCTTCGGGGCGCACTGAATACGTCCTGTTGCTGAAGAATGTTGATCTATGGTGCCAGAAAGTGGCTTCCGCCGCGCATCCTGAACCGCTGGCCCAACGAGCGGTTTCTCCGCCCTTGCCAAGGCGGGAGCCGTATGCGGTAATGCCGCACGCACGGATCTGCGCGGGGGTGCCTCGTGAGGGGCATTCCTACCGCAACTAAGACCCCTGCCAACCGCCGCCCAGGGCGCGGTATAAATTGACGGCTGACCGCAAACGGTCGCGCTGCGTTTCTACAAGGTCGAGTTCGATTGCGAAAAGGCTTCGCTCGGCGTCCAGTACTTCCAGGTAGCTGGAAAACCCGCCTTGAAACCGCTGCCGGGCAAGTTCGGTAGTACTTTGCAACGCCGCCACCTGACGAGCCTGCGCTTGCAGACGCTCCTTGGCGCGATGCATCCCTGACAGGGCGTCGAGCACCTCCTGAAAAGCTGTCTGAATGGTCTGGCGATACGTGATCAGAGCCTGGCGCTGACGTGCCTCCGCCTGATCCACTAACGCGTCGGCGCGGCCAAAGTCCAACAAAGGCCCGGTCAGCGACCCGCCCAACTGCCAAGCGGACGCGGAGCCCTGGAGCAGATCGCCGCCGGACGCACTTTGCAGGCCGAGCAGGCCGACAAACGAAACTCTGGGAAGGAACGCCGTACGGGCGACACCGATCTCGGCGTTGGTGGCCAGTAATTCCTGTTCGGCGGCTGCGATGTCAGGGCGCCGAACGATAAGATCGGCGGGTCGCCCGGCGGGGACGCTGTCCGGGGCATCGATCCCATCGATCGCATCCGCCACGGCAATGTCGTCCTGCACGATCTGGCGTGGATTTCGACCCAGCAGGACCGCCAGGGCGTTGCGTTGGCGGGTTCGCTGATGGCGAAGCCTCGGAAGCTCGGACTCAGCGGCAGCGAGCTCGGACTCGGCCTGCCGCAGGGCCAATTCGTCAACGTCGCCACCTTCGAACCGGGCACGCTGCAACGCCACCGATTCGCGGCGCGACGCCACGGTGCGCTCTGCGATCTCGAGCTGACGGTCGAGTGTGCGTAGGTTAAAGTAGCCATTGGCCACCTCCCCAATGACCGCAAGACGAACAGCTTCGCGATTGGCCGCACTGGCCAAAAGCCGGGCCCTCGCCGCTTCGCTTGCGTTCGCCAGTCGCCCCCAGAGATCCAACTCGTAGGACAGCACGCCGCTAACTTGCAGATCGTTGAAAGGCTGGCCGCCGCGGGCCCCGGCGGTGACGGTTTCCTCGCTCAGCTCCTGGCGCACGGCGGCGCCCTCGACCTCCAGAAGGGGGTACCGTTCCGCTTGTTGCCCGGTAAGAAGCGCCCGTGCCGCGGCCACGCGTGCGGCAGCAAGTTGCAGGTCGTTGTTGGCGCCGAGCGCCTCTTCGACAAGGGCTATGAGCGCCGGATCGTTGAAGCTGCGCCACCAGTTGGCGGGAATTTCCTCGGCGGACGCGAGCCGCGCCGAAGTCCAATTTTCCGGTATCTCCATTTCGGGCTTCACAAAATCCGGTGCGAGTGAGCACCCGCCAAGCGAAAGCGCAATCACGCTTCCAAACAAGACCTTCCTAATCATCAGCCAGACCCCCGTCTGAACGTTCAGGAGTCGCGGTCGCCAGACGCCCGTCGCCGGACATGCCGCGGCGCAGAAATTCGGTGATACGGCGGACGACTACATAGAACAACGGAATGAAGAACGTGGCCAGAATCGTTGCCGAGATCATGCCGCCGAGAACCGCCGTGCCGATGGCGATACGTGTGGTGGCACCGGCGCCACTGGCGAAAGCAAGCGGCACCACACCCATGCCAAAGGCGACCGATGTCATCAGGATGGGTCGCAGGCGTACGCGCGCGGCTTCCTTGGTCGCCTCGATCAGTCCCATACCCTGGCTCTCAAGTGCGCGAGCGAACTCCACCAGAAGAATGGCGTTGCGCGCGGTCACGCCGACAGTGGTCAGGATTCCGACTTGAAAGAACACATCGTTGGGCATGCCCCGAACCATGGCCGCAAGCACCGCCCCAAGCACGCCCAGCGGAACTGCAAGCATGACGGAAATCGGAATCGTCCAGCTTTCATAGAGCGCGGCGAGCGCCAGAAACACCACCAATGCCGAAAGCGCGTATAGCAGTGGCGCCTGGGCGCCGGCCTGGCGTTCCTGATAGGACATGCCGCTCCAGGCTCCGGCCACACCCTCCGGGAGTTGCGCAATCAAACGTTCGATCTCGGCCATGGCTTCGCCGGTGCTATAGCCCGGCGCCGGCTCGCCCTGAATCTGGCGCGACGGCACGCCGTTGAAGCGTTCAAGACGCGGCGAGCCATACCCCCAGCGCCCACTCGTCACCTCGCTCAACGGCGTCATGTCGCCATCTGCGGCTCGCAGATACCACTCATCGAAATCTTCCGGCAGCATCCGGTATGGCGCGTCCCCCTGCAGGTAGACGCGCTTAACGCGCCCCTCATGAAGGAAATCGTTGACGTATTGCGAACCCCAGGTCACGGACAACAACCGGCTGATCTCGACAAGAGATATGCCGAGGGCTTGCGCTTTTTCTTGGTCGATGTCGACTTTGTAGCGCGGATTGTCAGCTAAGCCGTTGGGACGCACACTGGTGAGAACTGGGCTCTGAGCCGCCATTTGCAACAGTTGGCCCTGCGACCCCATGAGCGCTTCATGCCCGATGGCGCCGCGATCCTGTAGGCGCAACTCGAAGCCCAACGCCTGCCCCAATTCCGGAATCGGCGGCAGGTTGAACGCGAAAACACTCCCGTCGCGCACCAGACCGAAAAGCGCTTGATTCGCCCGCTGAATAATAGCGCCGGCGCTTTGTGTCTCGGGATCACGTTCGCTCCAGGGCTTGAGATTGACGAACGCCAGCCCGGCGTTCTGCGCCCGGCCGGCAAAACTGAAACCGGCAATCGTAAACAGCCCCTGCACCGAGTCCTGCTCCAGAAAGTAATCCTCGATTGTCTTTATCGTATCGATCGTGCGCTGCTGGGTCGCACCGGCGGGCAACTGATATTGCACCACAACGAATCCCTGGTCCTCCGCCGGCAGAAATCCGCCGGGCAAACGCACGAAGAGAACGGCCACCAGGCCGACAATGCCCAGGAACGCAAATGTGTAGAGCCAGGCGTGGCGCGCCGTATGGTCAACCAGTTGAACATAGCCCCGAGTCAGACGCCCCAGCCCCGCTTCGAACCAGCCGAACAACCTTTGCAGTAAGGTTCTATCGTGGGCGGATTTCAGCACCCGGCCACACAACATGGGGCTCAGGATCAGGGCAACCAGCACCGAGAGGACCATAGCGCCGGCAATACTCAAGGAGAACTGCCGGTAAATCGCCCCCGTGGAGCCCGGAAAGAAGGCCATGGGAATAAAGACGGCCGAAAGCACGACACCGATGCCGACCAGCGCGCTGGCGATCTGCCCCATGGACTTGCGCGTCGCCTCCATCGGGCTCAGGCGATCCTCGTGCATCACCCTCTCGACATTCTCCACCACCACGATGGCGTCATCCACCAGAAGGCCGATCGCCAATACGAGACCGAATAGGGTGAGCATGTTGATGGAAAAGCCGAAGGCCGCCATGATCGCAAAGGTGCCGAGCAGCACCACCGGGATCGCGATCGCCGGTATCAGGGTGGCCCGCCAACTCTGGAGAAACACCAGCATGACCAGAACCACCAGGGCAATTGCCTCGATAATCGTTTCGACCACCGCCTCCATGGAGGCTTCCACGAAGGGCGCAGTCTGGTAGGGATACCGAACCTCGACACCCTCGGGAAAATACGGCTGGAAATCATCGACGAGCGTCTTGACAGCTTGCGAGACGGCCAGCGCATTGGCGCCCGGAGCCAGAGTGATGCCCAACCCTGACGCCGGCTCGCCGTCATAAAAAGTATCGATCTGAACCGCACCACCGCCCAACTCGATGCGGGCGACATCCCCCAGGCGCACCCGGGAGCCGTCGGGCATACTCTTGAGCAGGATATTGCGAAACTCTTCGGTCGAGGTGAGCAAGCTCTGGGCGGTGACCGTGGCATTGAGTTGCTGGCCCACGATCGCAGGCAGTCCGCCGAGTTGGCCGGCAGTGACCTGGGCGTTCTGCGCCTCGATGGCGGCACTGACATCGTCGACGGTCAGGCCGTAGTTGGTCAAAGCAGAAGGGTTAAGCCAAATCCGCATCGCATATTCAGAGCCGAAAACCTGTACGCTGCCAACACCGGTCACCCGCCCGATGGGTTCGGCCAACTCGGAACTGGCGAAATCGGAGAGATCCAGCTTGCTGAGACGACCGTCGGTGGAGACGAACGCCATCACCATCAGGAAGCTGCTGCTGGCTTTCTCGACACTGATCCCTTGCTGGCGCACCACTTCGGGGAGCCGCGGCTCGGCCAGCTTGAGCTTGTTCTGCACTTGGACCTGGGCGATGTCCGGGTCGGTGCCTGCTGCAAATGTGAGGGTTATCGTGGCGTGACCCGAGGAATCGGCCGTCGAACTCATATAGAGTAAGTTGTCGAGACCGGTCATCTCTTGCTCGATGACCTGAACCACCGTGTTGGAAACGATGTCCGCCGACGCGCCAGGGTAGTCCGCCTGGATCTCCACGGCGGGCGGTGCCACCGTGGGATACCGCTGGATCGGCAAAACGAAGATCGCCATCACACCGGCTAGCATGGTCACAATAGCCAGCACCCACGCGAAAACGGGCCGGGAAATAAAGAAATTGATCATTGGACGGCGGCCTTTTCTTCCGAGGATCCCGTCTTCGGGCTGTCCGACCCGCTAGGCTGCCAGTTGCTGGTGGGGTGCAAAGGAATATCCGCCGTGACCGGGGTGACCTTGGCGCCGGGACGGACCTTTTGCAGACCGGAGACAATCAGACGGTCACCCGGCTCCAGACCCTTATCAACCAGCCAGAAACTGCCGATCGCTCGTACTATCTCCAGTTGGCGTTCCATAACTTCACCTTCGGCGTTCACCAACAGCGCCGTGGCCTCTCCCTGCGCATTGCGGCTTATGCCTTGCTGGGGCGCCAGGATCGCGCCCTCCCGAACCTCCTCGCTCAGTTGGACGCGTACATACATCCCGGGCAAGAGGTCCTCATCCGGATTGGGAAAGACAGCCCTGAGGGTGACGGAGCTTGTGCTTTGGTTGACGGTCACATCTGTTACGTCGACGCGCCCTCGGTGAGGGTATACTGCGCCGTCTTCGCGCAACAAAACGACCTCGGCCTCATCGGGGCTGGCTTTGGCCAAACTTCCACCTTTCAGCGCATCGCGTATGTATCTTAGCTTTTCGACTGGTAGCTGAACATCGACATAGATCGGGTCGAGTTGGACCACCCGTGAAAGCGGTTGGGCCTGATTGGCGGTGACCAATGCACCTTCTGTGTAGAGGGTCGGCCCGGTGCGTCCGCTGATGGGGGCCTCGACCTCGGTGTAATCCAACTCAATTCGTGCTGTCCGGACGGCCGCCTCGGCGCTGGTGACGTCGGCCTGAGCACCCTCCAACGCCGACAGAGCCTCATCACGCTGACGCTCGCTTACCGCGGCTTTCTCGAACAGTTTGGAGACGCGCTTCCATTCCCGCTGCGCCTGACGCAACTCGGCCTGCGCGCGCTCCAGCTCGGCCCCGGCCCTTTGGTACGCGGCCCGGTAGCGGTTCGGGTCAATCTGGTACAGGACGTCACCCGCCTTTACCGAAGCACCCTGCTTGAAGTGTCGTTCCTGTAAAATGCCCGTTACCTGCGGCCTCACTTCGGCGATGCGGTAAGCCGCCGTTCGCGCCGGCAATTCCGTCGATAGGTTCACGCGCTGGGGCTGCAACTCAACAACTCCCACTTCAGGGGGCGGTGGCGCAGAACGCGCGGCGTTTGCCTGATTGGACGCATCGTCGCAGGCAGTCAGCAAAAACAATGCGGCCATCCAAACTGGCAAGATGCAAATCCCGAATATTCGCGCCATCAATCTCTTCCTTCTTCGTTTACTTCGACCTGTCATTTCGGTACCCGACATGCAGGGGCAGTCTCTGACCCCAGAGCACGAGCGCATTGTTCATCGCCTCTGATCACGTCGTCACGTCGCTCTTGTGCACTGCAGCAGAATAGCATACAATTGTGTATGTATGTTGTCAAGCTGGATTCGATTGGTAATGAGGCCGCACCTA
>JRYH01006262.1_pt1 | contig 12237 bp, 14 predicted proteins | sample 235351 | NCBI WGS metagenome assembly JRYH01 (sample SAMN03074221, study PRJNA261480) | activated sludge metagenome | biome: Wastewater Treatment Plant; feature: Wastewater; material: Activated sludge; isolation source: activated biomass of a wastewater treatment plant treating wastewater... ... | reverse complement strand
GACGGGCTCGCCACCGCCGGCACGCTGGCCCGGTCGGTCAAGCGCAACCTGCAGCTCGAGGACGGTTCGCCGCTCGCGACCGAGCTGGGCAACGAGGTGTTGCGCCGGCTCCAGGCGAACTCGCTTTTCGTGTCGGCCGCCCTGCCCCGCCGGATCTACCCGCCGAAGTTCAATCGCTACGCCGACGGCGGCACCTACGGTGCCCACGTGGACAGCGCGCTGATGCAGGTGCCCGGCGCCGGGCTCACCGTTCGCAGCGACCTGTCGGCCACGCTGTTCCTGTGCGACCCCGACGAGTACGAGGGCGGCGAGTTGCAGATCGAGGGGCCCTTCGGCGTGCAGTCGGTCAGGCTCCCGGCGGGCGACATGATCCTGTACCCGTCGAGCAGCCTGCACCGGGTCACGCCGGTCACGCGCGGGGCGCGCATCGCCTCGTTCTTCTGGATCGAGAGCCTGGTGCGCGACGATGCGGCTCGCGCCCTGCTGTTCGACCTGGACCGTGCGATCCAGGGACTCACGCCGGCGCTGCGCCCGGACGATCCGCACCTGCTCTCGCTCACCGGCGTGTATCACAACCTGCTGCGACGCTGGGCCAGTCCCTGAGCGATGACGCTCAGGGCGGCCGCCGCTCGGAGTGAACGGCAGCCGGAGGCCCAGCGCTCGGCCGACCGGCCCTCAGTGATCCGATGGCAGCGGCTTCCACCCGGGGTGCTCGAAATGCTTGCCGTACTGCTCGAGCGCGTGAACCACGCCCATGACCCCATCGCCGCGCGAAACCTTTGCATCGCGGCCGCGCAAGGCCTCATTGCCGGCCATCAGGTCGGCGAGGATGGCGTGCAGGACTTCGTCGGCCTGCGGATCGAGCTTGCAGTTCTGCACGATGTTCGCGACCTGGCGATCGATCTCGCCGCCAAGGGCGTCGTATTCCGAGGCCTTCAGCTTGCCGCGATGCACCGCGGGCAAGACCGCGCCCACGGCATCGCGGATCACGGTCATGCTTTGACGCAGCGGCTCGTCGCCCTGCCATTTCCGGCCGTCGTTCAGGCGGAGGACCTGATCGGCGGACGCGTGGCCGTGATCGTGCGCGGCACCGCTCGCCGCCCAGGCGGAAGGCCCGGCGATCGCGGCTCCGGCCAGCAGGCCGGCGAAAAGCACCGCGTGCATCGCGGGTCTGGAAGTGGCTTTCATCTTTCGGACTCCTTCGTCGAATTGATCGGGGCCGGGGCGCCTCTCGCACCGGCCGCCCTCATTGAACGAAGTCACGCGCCGAAAGTTCCCTGCCTGCGCGCCAGGCGAACCGCGCCCACGCCAGGCAAATCGCGCCTACTCGCGATGCAGGCGCTCGAAGGTGGCGCTGGCGGCCGGTTGCGAGAGCAGCACCTCGGCCAGCTTCGCGCGCTGGCCCGGATCGAGCACCGCGCGCTCGGCGAGCAACTGCTCGATCACGAGGCGCTGCTGGGACTCCTGAAGCCGCGCGATGCTCGCCCGCTCGGACTCGATCGCCACCAGGTCGGGCGCCTGCGAGAAGATCTCGCGAATCATCCTTTCCCGATGGCCGGCGATGGCGCTGCTGCTCTCGGCCAGCCCGGCCAGGAAGGCGCGCTCCGCCTCGCGCCAGCGGCCCAGTTGCCGATCGTCCAGACCCAGGTATTCGGGAAGACTGCCCTGGGCACTGCCCTGGCCGGCGAACTGTCCGGCCGGGGCCAGCTGCCGCCAGGCGACCGCCCCCAGCACACCGAGATTGATCGCAAGCGAAACAAGCAATGCCAGCTTCAACACGGTCCTGTTCATTCGGCGCTCCCCATCCGGTAACACGCCTCGAAGCCGATGCAGACGCCGCCCGGGGCGATCGGGTCGAAGACGGCCATTGCCGCGATCTGCGAGCCGGCCGCCACGCCGCCACCCGTCGTCAGGCCGAAGCCGAGCACGACACCGAGGCCGAGCGATGCGGCCAGGCCGAGTCCCGCCGGCAGCAGCGGCAGGAAAGGCGCGACACGGCGACGACGCGGGCGCGTTCGCGACGCAGGCATGCCTTCGATTCGGCCCTCGATGACCCCGGCCAGATCCGCCCCTAGCCGCGGCTCGGGCAGCGTGCGCATCGCCGCCTGGAGCGTGCGCATGGCCGCAAGCGCCTCGCCGCACACCGGGCAGGCACGCAGATGGGCGTCGAGGTCCTCCCTCTCGCGATCGGTCAGCGCGTCGTCCAACCGCGCTGACAGCGCTTCGATTCGGGGGCAGGTTTCAGTCATTCGGATGTCCTCCGTGTCGTCCTTTCCATGCCTGCAGCAGCGCGGCTCTCGCCCTGCCGAGCCGCGATTTCACCGTGCCTTCGGCGACGTCGAGCACCGCGGCGATCTCCTCGTAGGAGAGGCCTTCGAGCTCGCGCAGCAGCAGGACTTCCCGGTGATCGGGCTGCAGCCGAAGCAGCGCGGCTTCCAGCAAGCGCAGGTCCTGCGTCGCCGCGGCCTGGGACTCGGGTGTCGGCCCGGGGCCCGGAAGCTCGAACGCTTCGTCGATCGGAACGAAGTCCGCCAGGGATCGACGCCGCAGGACATCGAGGCTGGCATTGCGGGCGATCTGCAACAGCCAGGTCCGGAAGCGCGCCTCGGGCCGCCAGCCCGGAAGCGCTTGCCAGGCCTTCAGGAAGCTGTCCTGCGTCAGATCCATCGCCTGGTCGCGCGAGCCGACCATCCGGAACACGAAGCGAAAGACGCCGTCCTGGTGACGCCGGACGAGATCGCCGAACGCACGGCGGTCCCCGGCGCTGGCCTGCGCGGCGAGCACCTCGTCGGACAGCCGCTTGTCGGCCCCTTCCGTCAAGCCCGACAATCTCCCAAGAATTCCTCCATGCGCCGCTCGGTCCTTCCTTCAACGAACCGGCGAAAGGAAAGTTCCCCGACCCGACGAACCGCAAGGCACGACCCTCGGGAGTATCCGTGACGCAGTCCCCTCGAGCCACCCGCCGGAGATTCCTGGGCGGCCTGCTGGCCAGCGCGGCGTCGCCAGTCGCCGCGGCCGGCCGGCCGAAGGCCGCGCCGGAGTCCGATGCCGCGCGCGCGCCGGCTCGGATCGCCATGCGCCAGATTCCGTCGACCGGCGAGGCGATCCCCGCGATCGGCCTCGGCAGCTGGATCACCTTCAATGTCGGCCGCGACCCGCTCGCCCGCGAGCGATGCGCCGAAGTGATCCACGCTTTCCTCGAAGCGGGGGGCAGCCTGATCGACTCGTCGCCGATGTACGGCTCGGCGCAGGGAAGCGATCGGCTACGGGCTGGCGAAATTCGGCGCGGCCGGGCGCGTGTTCGCCGCCGACAAGGTCTGGACCGGCTCGGGCGCGCGCGGGCCGGAACAGATCGAGACCTCGCGCCGCCACTGGAGCGTGGCGCGCTTCGACCTGCTGCAGGTCCACAACCTGCTCGCCTGGGAGGCGCACCTCGAGACGCTGTTCGCGATGAAGGCCGAGGGGCGGCTGCGATACGTGGGCATCACCACGTCGGAAGGCCGGCGCCACGCCGAGTTCGAGAGGCTGATGCGCGAGCAGCCGCTCGATTTCGTGCAGCTCAGCTACAACGCGGCCGATCGCGAGGCCGAGCAGAGGCTGCTGCCGCTCGCGCGCGAGCGCGGGATCGCGGTCATCGCCAACCGGCCCTTTCGCCAGGGCGAGCTGATCCGCGCCGCCTCGCGCCGGCCGCTGCCGGTCTGGGCGGCCGAGATCGGCTGCTCGAACTGGGCGCAGCTCCTGTTGAAGTTCATCGTCTCGCATCCCGCCGTGCACTGCGTGATCCCGGCCACGGGCCGGGTCGATCATCTGCGGGAGAACATGGGCGCGGGCGTCGGGGCCATGCCCGACCCCGCGATGCGCAGGCGAATCGTCGAAGCGGTCGCCGGTCTCTGATGTCGGACTGGTGGACCTATCGGCTGTCGGACTTCCTGCTCTTCTCGCCGGATACCTACCGCCGGCTGTTCGAGCTGTACAACGCCGGGATCTGGCCAATCCAGATTGCCGCCGCCCTGCTCGGCCTGCTCGCGCTGGCAGCGGCAGTGCGCCGAAGCCCGCGCGAGGCTGCGGTGCTCGCGATCCTCGCCCTCTGCTGGGCATGGGTCGGCTGGGCCTTTCACCTCGGCCATTACCAGACGATCAACTGGGCGGCCATCGGGTTTGCCGGGGCTTTCGGCGTCCAGGCGCTGCTGCTGGGCGGGGCTGCCCTCGCGGCCCGAGGCCATGCAGCCGCAGGCAAGGACCCGGGCGGCCCGTTCAGCCGCGGCACGGGGCTGGCGCTCTCCCTGCTCGCGGTGTTCGGCCTGCCGGCGCTCGACCTGCTGCTCGGCCGTCCCGCGGCCCAGGCAGCATTCTTCGGCGTGACGCCCGACCCCACGGCGATCGCCACGCTGGGGCTGCTGCTGCTGATGCAGGGCGGCGGCCGCGCCGTGCTGTGGCCGATCCCCCTCGCCTGGTGCGCGATCAGCGGCGCGACGCTGTGGGCGATGAACGCGCCCGAGGCCTTGCTGCCGCCCGCGGCCGGCACCGCAGCGCTCGCGCTTCGCCTGATCGGCGCGAGGGCGTCCATGCGAAGATCCCGGCTCGCACGAGAACACGGAGAGGGGCAATGAAGGACTTCAGGATCGAGACCGCCAGGGAGAACTCGTGAGCACTGCCGCCCCGCTCTACATCCGGATGGACGAGCGCGACAACGTCGCGATCGTGGCCAACGACGGCGGCCTGCCGGCTGGCACCGTGTTCGCCTGCGGGCTGGCGCTGCGCGATCGGGTGCCGCAGGGGCACAAGGTGGCGCTGGCCGACCTGCCAGCCGGTTCGGCGGTGCGCCGCTACGGCGTCACGATCGGCGTGGCCGAGTCCGACATCGCCGCAGGCAGCTGGGTCCACGAGCGGCTGCTGCGGATGCCCGAGGCCCGCTCGCTGGACGGCTTGCCGGTGGCCACCGCCCGCACGCAGCCGCTGCCGCCGCTCGACGGCCACGTCTTCGACGGCTACCGCAATGCCGACGGCACCGTGGGCACCCGCAACCTGCTGGCGATCTCGTCCACCGTGCAGTGCGTGACGGGCGTCATCGACTACGCGGTGCGCCGGATCCGCGAGGAACTGCTGCCGCGCTTCCCGAACGTGGACGACGTGGTCAGTCTGGAGCACGCCTACGGCTGCGGCGTGGCGATCGACGCGCCCGACGCCCCGGTGCCGATCCGCACGCTGCGCAACCTGGCGCTGAACCCGAACTTCGGCGGCGAGGTCATGGTGGTGAGCCTGGGCTGCGAGAAGCTCCAGCCCGAGCGGTTGATGCCCGCGGGCACGATCCCGATCGCCGACCTGCGCGGCGACGCGCAGCTCGACGTGGTCTGCCTGCAGGACGACGCGCACGTCGGCTTCGAGTCGATGATCGAATCGATCCTGCGCAGCGCCGAACGTCACCTCGAGCGCCTGAATGCGCGGCGGCGCGAACCCTGCCCCGCGTCGGACCTGGCGGTGGGCGTGCAATGCGGCGGCAGCGACGCCTTCTCGGGCCTGACCGCCAATCCGGCCGTGGGTCACATGACCGACCTGCTGGTGCGCGCCGGGGCCACCGTGATGTTCTCGGAGGTCACCGAGGTGCGCGACGCGATCGACCAGCTGACCGCGCGTGCGGCCACCCCCGAGGTCGCGGCGGCGCTCGTCGAACAGATGGCCTGGTACGACGCCTACCTGGCGCGCGGCGGCGTGGACCGCAGCGCCAACACCACGCCGGGGAACAAGAAGGGCGGCCTGTCGAACATCGTCGAGAAGGCGATGGGCTCGATCGTGAAGTCCGGCAGCGCGCCGGTGGCGGGCGTGCTCGCCCCCGGGCAGCGCCTGGGCGAGGCGGGCGCGCCGCGCAAGGGGCTGGTCTTCGCCGCGACGCCGGCCAGCGACTTCGTCTGCGGCACGCTGCAGATGGCCGCCGGCATGAACCTGCACGTGTTCACCACCGGCCGCGGCACGCCCTACGGGCTGGCTGCGGTGCCGGTGGTCAAGGTGGCCACCCGCAACGACCTGGCGCGCCGCTGGCACGACCTGATGGACGTGAACGCCGGGCGAATCGCGACCGGCGAGGCCTCGATCGAGGACGTGGGCCGCGAGCTGTTCGAGCTGCTGCTCGAGGTCGCCAGCGGCCGCCGCAAGACCTGGGCCGAGCGCTGGAAGCTGCACAACTCGCTGGCGCTGTTCAATCCGGCGCCGGTCACCTGATCAACCTTCCGCCGGCGAGCGAGGCCCCGGTGACGGCCGGGCGCGGCTCAGTGACGCACGGGACGGCAGAAATGTCCCTGAATCGCCTCGGCCATCGCCTCCCGGAATTCCTCGCGCGACATGCGAAGCAGGCATTCGTGATCGCCGCCTTCCATGTAGACGACGTCGACGCTGCCGAGGTCCTCGTCGACCAGGGTCGGCAGGCCCCAGGCCATGGCGAGCGGCGGCACCGCGCCCCGATCGCACTCCTCGAAGAGCATCGCGATCCGGTCCTCGTCGGCCAGCCGCAGGCGCTCGCGGCCCAGCAGCTCCGCGATCCGGCCGATCATCACCCGGGAATCCGCCGGGATGACGGCCACGACCCAGCCTCGGTCGTCTTCGAGGACGACCGACTTGGCCAGCTGGTGGGGCGGAATGTGCGCCGTGCGGGCCGTTTCCGCACTGCTGCGGCTGTAGTCGTGGGTCGATACCTGGTAATGGGCGCCGCGCCGATCGAGATAGCGCGACAGGCGTGAGGGAATGGACATGGCGGGCCTCCTGCAGGCTGGCCAGGGCGGCTCCGGGGCAGCGGCGCCGAGGCGACCGCCCCGCAGGCCTGGTACGCAAAGTCTGCGCCGAGCGGGGCCCGATGGCCAGTAACCATGACGGCGCGAGCTGTTTACGGCTGCGTCTGCTTCGGCGAGCCCAGCACCAGCTCGATGCGCCGCCGGATCACCGCGGCGGCCTCGGCATCTCCCGCCGCCCGCGCGCGTGCCTCCTGCACGCCGAGCCAGGCGATCAAGGGACGACGCCAGCCATGGGCCGACGCAGTCTCCACGGCAAGGGCGATGTCGTCGGGCACGATCTTCCCGACACGCATCAGGGCGCCCGCGGCGACCAGCCGGGCGACCGGATCCTCGATCGCGCCCAGCACGCCGGGAGCGGCCGGCGCCGGGCCCTCGAGCTCGCCGTTCGCGCCGCCGCCGGCCGCGAACGCCACCCGATGCGGGGCCGGCAACAAGGCCGGATCGACCTCTGCCCACCGGCCCCCGATGTAGGCCGAGTAGGCGCGGGAGCCGGCGTCGGCGTCTCGGGCGAGCGGCGCGAAACCCGGGCAGTCGTCGAAATCGAGGCTCGCTCCCTGCAGGGCGCAGCGGGTGAGCTCGGCGCGCGCCACCAGTTCGGCGCTGCCGGTGCTGGCCAGCTCGCTGCGGGCCCGCTCGAAGGCCTGCGCGGCGATGCGCGATTCGCCCCGCAGCCAGGCCTGCCGAAACTGGTCGAGGGCCGCGCTGGCGTCGAGGCGCCACTGCGGCGGCGGTGGCCCGCCCTGGCAGGCGGCCAGCAGCGCGAGGGCCAGGCTCCCGCTCGCGATGGCTCTTGCCCAGCTCATGGCAGGTTCCGACGCCTCATGGCAGGTTCAACTCCGCCTCGCGCCTGAATGGCCACTTGCGCTCGAGCTCGTCGATCAGCTGCGCGGCCTTGCGCAGGCTGGCCTCGACCTCGGCGCGCAGCGACTGCAGGTCGGTGGTGGCCGCGCGAGTGTCGGCGGCGATGCCCTGCGCGTCGGCCAGCACCGCGTCGACCCTCTCCAGGCTCTTGCGCGCGTCGGCCAGCATGGCGCTCAGCTCCCGCACGAGGGCCCGCGCCTCCTGCGCGATGCCGTCCTTGCCGAGCAGCTCCCGATCGGCCTTGACCAGGGTCTGCTCGGCCTTTCCGGACAGGCTGTCGATCCGGCGGGCGGCGCTCTCCAGCGAGGCCAGCACCTTGTCCATGCGGTCGATCGCGCCGACCACCTTCTTCGCCTCCTCTTCGCTGCCCAGCAGCGCGGTGAGCAGGCCGTAGCGGCCGCCCGCGCGATCGGCGAGCGTGCGCAGCCCTTCGAGGCTGCGGTTGATGTCCGAATCGTGGGCGGTCATCTGCTCGAGGTTCTCCACCAGGCGCTTGACGCCCGCGACCAGTGCCGGCAGCTCGTCGGTGGTGTCGCCGCGAAGCACCTCGCGCACCGCGCCATCGGGCAGCGGCGGGTCGTTCATCTCGGTGGTGAAGGCGCGCAGCCTTGCCCCGCCCACCAGGCCGCGCTCGAGCGTGAACATGCTGCTGGAGCGCAGCCAGTGCGCCTGCGAATGCGGCACGTCGATCTCGATCCGGGCCTGCCCGGTGCGGGCCAGCTCGATTCGCTGCACCCGTCCGATCGGGAAACCCGAGAAGCTCAGGTCCGATCCGACCGACACGCCCTCGGCGTTGTCGGTCATCAGGACCAGGCGCTGCGTCTCCTCGAAGGTGCCGCGCGCGTAGAGCGCATACAGCAGGAAGCCGACCAGCAGCGCCAAGGTCAGCACCAGGAGGAGCGTGGCTTTCAGAGCGACCTTCTCCGACGGCTCGGCGATGCGAGGCTGCTCTTCGCTCATTTCGATTCAGGCATACAGGGCGGCCACGAACACGATCTCGATCACGGCGAGCGTCACGCCGAGCCGGACCATGCCGCGGCGCACGGCGCCGGGCACCTCGCCGGGACCGCGCCGCACGCCGAGGGCGGCCCCGATGGGCACCGCGCCCACCACGGCGCCGAAGAGCATGGTCTTGAACAGGAAGCCGGCGACCGCCACGGGATCGAAGACGTGGCCCGTGACCCGCACGAAGCCGCCGACGGCCCAGGGCGAGAACCCGTAGAGCTCGACATAGGCGAGCAGCAGCGCGACCGCGCCGTTCAGCCAGGCGAGCAGCATCACCGCGACCAGGCTTCCGATCACCCGCGGCACCAGCTCCGCCCCCACCGGATCTCGACCCGTTCGCGCCACGCGCTCGAGTCCGCCGTCGATCCGCATCAGGGCCACCGTCGTGCAGATGGCGGCCCCCGAACGAAGCGCGACATACAGCGCGGCGAGCACCGGGATCAGCTCGAGCACCAGCACGCGCACGGTGAGCTCCAGCGCGTACTGGGGCAGCCCGAAGTCCTGCGCGGTGCCCACCACGATCCGGATCAGCACGAAGCTCAGCAAGGCGCAGGCGAGCGTGAAGCCAGGCAGCGCCTGCCAGGCCGAGAAGTGGATCTGGCGGGCGGCCAGCGCGCGCGCCGGCCGGTCGTAGGCCGAGGGCGAGAAGGCGGTCACCACCGCGGCGGCCGAGAAGTGGGCCGCGCGCAGCCACCCCTCGAGGGCGCGCAAGCCTCCGGACGCGCGTCGGGGCGCGTCGGCTTCGGGAATCGAGGACTGGCGCGGCTGCGGCATGGGAGGATGATAGCCCGGCCCCTCGCGCCCGGTTCAGGCTTCCAGCGCCTCGCGAAGCATCTCGATGAAGGCGCTCACGCGGGTGGGTTGCAGGCGCCGGCCCGGTGTGACGGCCCAGACGGTCATCGTGGGCAGGCACCAGTCGGGCAGCACGCGCTCGAGCAGGCCCTCCTGCACGAAGGCGGCCGCATAGCGCTCCGACAGGCCGACCAGCCCCAGCCCGTGCGCGGCAAGCTCGCGCTGCAGGCCGACCGAGTTGACCGCGATCGGCCCGGCGGGCGCGCCGACCCAGTGCTGGTCGGCGCGCGAGAGCTGCCAGGGCTGTGCCTCGCCGCTGCTGGTGATCAGCTTGAGCCCGGTGTGGGAGACGAGATCGGCTGGCGCCAGGGGGCGTCCGAAGCGGGCCAGGTAGGCCGGGCTCGCGTACAGGCCGTGGCGCATCTCGAGCAGGCGCCGCGCGACCAGGGTGGCGTCGTCGGGCAGGTGGGCCGCCACGCGGATCGCCAGGTCGAAGCGCTCGGCGACCAGGTCCACGCGCCGGGGCGACAGATCCATCTCGACCTTCACCTCCGGGTAGCGGGTGGCGAAGGCCAGCAGGAAGGGAACGAGCTCGAGCTCCTGCAGGAAGTCGGGCGGCAGCGAGACCCGCAGCGTGCCCTGCGGCGTGGCCTGGCGGTGCTGGGCCAGCGCGCTGGCGGCCTCGGCCTCCTCGAGCAGGCGACGCGCGTGCTCGAGCATGCCTTCGCCGAACTCGGTGATCGCGAACTGGCGAGTGGTGCGGGTGAGCAGCCGCTCGCCGAGACTGCGCTCGAGCGCGCTGATCCGCCGGGAGACGGTCGATTTCGGCAGGCCGCAGCGCTCGGCGGCTTGCGAGAAGCTCCCGGCATCGACCACGCGGGCGAAGAGGATCAGGTCGTCGGCTGCGATGTCCATGTGAGCGCCTTACAGGCTTATTGTTCCGTATACGGACCAATCATATCCATTTGCATGGCTTCCGGATCGTTTTCCTGTCCAATAAAGTGAGCCCATCTGCAACAAGACAACCGGAAACCGAACATGAAGATCCTCCAGATCAACGCCAGCGCCCGTTCCGAGGGCGCCAACTCGACCCGCATCGCCGATGCGATCACCGCCCGCCTGAAGGCCCTGCATCCGGATGCGAGCGTCACGCTGCGCGACCTGGCCCGCGACCCGCATCCGGTGCTCGACGAGCCGGCGCTCAAGGCCCTTTTCACCCCGGCCGAGCAGCGCACGCCCGAGCAGGCCGCGCGGGTGGCGCTCGACGACGCCCTGATCGCCCAGGTGCAGGCGGCCGACGCGATCGTGATCGGCGTGCCGATGTACAACTTCGGCACCCCGATCCAGCTCAAGGCCTGGATCGACGCGATCGCGCGTGCCGGGGTCACCTTCCGCTACACGGAGAAAGGGCCCGAAGGCCTCATCCAGGGCAAGAAGGTGTACCTTGCCTTGGCCCGCGGCGGCCTGTATCGCGACACGCCGGCCGACACGCAGGCGGCCTGGCTGAAGACCGTGCTGGGTTTCCTGGGCATGACCGACCTCGAGCTGGTCTACGCCGAGGGCCTGGCCATGGGGCCGGACGCCGCCAGCAAGGGCCTGGCCGAGGCCGAAGCGCAGATCGAGGCGATCGGCGCCTGACGAAGCGCTGGGCGTCTGCATCCGCACTGCCGGTCGGGGGCATTTCCGCTCCGCGGCCGGCGCTTACGCATCAACGGGGATCACGACGATGGACATGCCCTCCTCTCCCACCGCGCTGCGCCCGCGCGCCGTCGAGCGCCTGGTGCGCGGCGTCGCCACGTCGGATGGCGCAGGCGTCCGGCTCACCCGGGTGCTCACGCAGAACCTGCAGCGCCGGCTCGACCCCTTCCTGATGCTCGACGCCTTCCGCAACGAGAATCCGGAGGACTACATCGGCGGCTTTCCCGATCACCCGCACCGCGGCTTCGAGACGGTCACCTACATGATCGCCGGACGGATGCGCCACCGCGACAGCGCGGGCAACGAGGGCCTCCTGGGCCCGGGCGGCGCCCAGTGGATGACCGCGGGCAGCGGGCTGATCCACTCGGAGCTGCCCGAGCAGGAGGAAGGCCTGATGGAAGGCTTCCAGCTCTGGCTCAACCTGCCGGCGCGCAACAAGATGATCGCGCCGAGTTACCGGGACATCCCCTCGGCCGCGATCCCCGAGTTCACCGACGACGCGGGCGTGCGGGTGCGGGTGCTGGCCGGCGAGAGCCACGGCGTGGCCGGCGCGGTCGCGCGGCCCGACACCGAGCCGCTCTATCTCGACGTGCACCTGCCGGCCGGCGCCCGTTTCGTGCAGGCCATTCCGGCCGGGCACAACGCCTTCACCTACACCTACCGGGGCAGCGTGAGCGTGGGCGGCACCGAGGCGCCGGACCAGCACATGGCGATCCTGGCCAACGACGGCGGCGATGCGGTGGAGCTGGCGGCCCGCGAAGCCTCGCGGGTGCTGCTGATCGCCGGTCGGCCCCTGAACGAGCCGATCGCGCAGTACGGGCCCTTCGTGATGAACACCGGCGACGAGATCCGGCAGACGTTGGTCGACTACCAGCGCGGCGCCTTCGAGGCGGCGAAGGTGCGCGCGCTGTAGGGGCTGCGCGCCGACACGGCACAATCCGGGTGACGCCGCAGCGCCGAACAGGCGCCGAGCGCGCACAACCAGGAGAGAGCCCATCGTGAAGACCCGCATCACCGAGCTTTTCGGCATCCGCCACCCGATCATCCAGGGCGGCATGCACTACGTCGGCTTCGCCGAGCTGGCCGCCGCCGTGTCCAA
>JRYH01010684.1_pt1 | contig 12258 bp, 6 predicted proteins | sample 235351 | NCBI WGS metagenome assembly JRYH01 (sample SAMN03074221, study PRJNA261480) | activated sludge metagenome | biome: Wastewater Treatment Plant; feature: Wastewater; material: Activated sludge; isolation source: activated biomass of a wastewater treatment plant treating wastewater... ... | reverse complement strand
TCATGAGGTCGGTGCCGTAGGGAACTTCCTCCCAAGGGGTGAACGTGCCAACGGGAGCGCCGTAGATTTCGGCCTCGGCATGATCGTGGATGTAATGGCGCGAGCGGCCCGTGCCGATCTCGCCGTAGGTCTTGAACAGGAGCTCGAGCTCTTGGAGCAGGTTGGCGTCCTCGCCGAAGTGGCTGAGGTTCGGGTTGCCGTTGGCGGCCGCTTCCGCCATCGCCGCCACCATTTCATCGCGGTTGTAACGATGGAAGGCATCGCCCTCGATGAAGACCGCGGAGATTTTCTCGCGCCGGAATATCTGATCGAACGTGCGCTTCACGCTCGTCGTGCCCGCTCCGGAGGAGCCGGTGACGGAGATGATGGGATGCTTTGCGGACATGGGCGTTCGTCTTTGGGCAGAGGCGAGGATCGGGCTCAGAGTCGGAACAGTCCGCGCCGCCCGAACAGGGGCGAGCGCTCACCGAGACCATGCGGATCGTGGTGCAGCCGGACGACATACTCCACCTCCGTGCGCGAGCCGGCGATGAAGGGGGTGCGCTGGTGCAGCGAGGTCGGCACGAGATCGAGAATGCGATCGCGCCCCGACGTTGCCGCCCCGCCCGCCTGCTCGATGATCCAGGCGAGCGGCGCGGCCTCGTAGACGAGCCGCAGGCGGCCGAGCGCGTAGTTCTCGCGCTGATCGGCGGGGTAGAGGAAGATGCCGCCGTCCATCAGCAGGCGATAGATGTCGGCCACGGGCGAGGCGGTCCACCGCATGTTGAAGTCTTTGCCGCGCGGGCCATCGCGGCCACGCATGCAGTCGTCGATGTAGGTCCTGACGGCCTCGCCCCAATGGCGGTAGTTGGAGGCGTTGATGGCATAGACGCGGGTCGTGGGCGGGATCTCGACCTTGGGCACCGTGAGCAGGAACTCGCCGGATGTCCGCTGCAGGGTGAAGATGTGCGTCCCGTGTCCCAGCGTCAGCACGAGGGCGGTGAAGGGGCCGTAGACCGTGAAGCCGGCCGCGAGCTGCGCATGGCCGTTCTGTTCGAAGCTCGAGGTATCGACGCCGTTCGCGCGCGCCGGAAGCACGGTGAAGATCGTGCCGATCGAGACGTTGGACTCGATGTTGGTCGACCCGTCGATGGGATCGACGGCCACCGCCAGCGGCGCACCGGGATGGATGGGGAGCGCCCATTCGAGCTCCTCCGAGGCGAGGGAGGCGACCGGAGCCTCTTTCAGAGCCGCGACGATCAGGTCGTTGGCCCTGACGTCGATCTCCTTCTGCCGGTCGAACCCGCTTTGCCGGCCGGTCTCGCTGCCGAGTGCGCCGGCGATCGGACCAAGGCCGACGAGGTTGCTGATCTGGCGGCAGGCTTCCGCCAAGTGCATGACCGCGACCGCGACGTCCCCGCGCAACCGGTCACCTTCGGCCCAGCGATCCAGGAAGGCTCCCAGATCCATCGCCTCATCCATTCCCCTCTGTCTCCCTAGTTTTTTCAGCGCTCGCCCTGCGGCGGCCTGCGCTGAAACGTTTCTTCGTTTCCTCGCATTCGAAGGCGCGCCGCCCCGCCGCGCAAGCTCGAACTTTAGACCAAGGCCGCGGTGGGCCGGATTTCGATGAAGATTTCTTAGTAAATCCCCTCTTATATCCTTTAGCGTGTGTTGTTCCTCATAAATCAACCTATGGATGTTTTGTGGGACGATCGAATGAGGCTGGGTCCGCGAGGGCGCGAGGCGGCGATGGGGAGACCGGCTCTCCGTGAGAGACTGCGATCGGGCGAGGACAGCGGTCCGGAGCCTCCCGTCCCGTCTGGCCGGATTGCCCCCTCTCGGCGGGGCGCTCCTCAAGGCTGGCTGAGTTGTAGAGGGGTGCGCGGCTCCGCGCTTTGCCTGGGCCCGCTGCTGGGGCTCTCCTGCGTGCTGGCCGTGCTGCCGCTCGCGGTGATGCTCTTTGCGTGGGCGCTCTATGACGAGGTCCTTCCGACCCGCAACAGCTCCGCGCTGGCCCTCCTCACCGCGCTCGTCCTGGCCGCTCTTGCCGTGTTCGTATGGCTCGACAGCGTCCGCTCGCGCCTCTTGTGCGAGGCTGGCCTGGCGCTCGTGGCCGAACTCGATCGCGCGGCGATCGCGGCCCTGCCGACGTGGGACAAGCGCCGGCTGTGCGCCGCGACGGTCGATCTCGAACGCCTGTCGCGGTTTGCGTCCGGCCCAGGCCCGGCCGCGATCTTCGATGCGCTCTGGCTGCCGGGATACGTGCTCGCGATGGGCCTCATTCATCCGCTGTTGGGCCTGTTCGCGGTCCTGGCCTTGCTGGCGCTTGCAGCCTCGGCCCGCGCAGGGGCGCGGATCACAGGTCAGAACGCCGCGGCGGCGGACGGCCTCTTCCATGACCGGCTGGCGCTGGTCCGCCGTCCGAGAAGCTTCCGGCACGTCCGCGGGCAGGCCCAGGGACGGCGCGCCTCCCCAGGCCGGGACGCAGACGCTTGCGCCTTCTACGGCACGAAAGCGCTGGCCGCCCGCCGCGCCGGCCGCCTCGCGGCGTTCGCCAAGGGCCTGCGGATGATGCTGCAGGCGGCGGGCCTCGCCCTCGGCGGCCTGCTCGTGATCCACGACGCGATGAGCCCGGGCGCGCTCGTGGCGGTGTCGATCCTGCTGACACGCGCCTTCGCGGCGATGGACGCCGTCGGCCTGCACGGGCGGGCGATCTCAGAGGCGCGGGCCTGCTACGGCCGGTTGCAGGCGTACGGCGCAAGGCGCGCGCCGCGGCGCGACCCCCTGTTTCGGGAAATAATCCCTATCGATTCTTCCATGACACAGAAGTGTCCGCTGCGTCATGAGCTTCGCCAAAAGACCAATCATCAGAATGTGGGAGTAGGCCCGTGAAGAGACTCGTTGTCGCCCTCGTTGCCCTTGCGGTTTGCGCCCCGGCCCACGCCGACTGCAAAGCGGAAGTCGATCAGGCCTTCTCCAAGCTTCGGGGTGGAAAGAACTTCCGGCTCGAGACGAAGATCGTCAACGAGAAGCAGGGCTCGCTCACCATGACGGTGGACTACGTTCTGCCCGACCGCATGCACCAGCGCGTGAGCCTCGGCGACTCTCCGCAGAAGATGGAGACCATCGCCATCGGCAATAAAGTCTGGTCGAACCAGGGCCAGGGCTGGACGGAGGTTCCCGCCAACTTTGCCGAGGTCATCGCCAAGCAGCTCAAGGAGTCGATCGCGGAGCCCTCGAAGAGCACGCTCGAATACGAGTGCCTGGGCGAGAAGACCTTCGAGGGCAAGACGTATGTGGCCTACAAGGCGCTGCTGCCGGCCACTGCCGACGAGAAGGCGAAGGGCGAGGCGGACAAGCCCGCAGAGCCCGTCAACGTGCAGACGCTCTATGTCGACAAGGCGACGGGTCTGCCCGCCCGCAATGTCGTGACCAAGGGCGAGGCGTCCGACAAGCGCCTCTTCGACGGCACGTTCTCGACGCCCGACGCCATCTCCATCACCGCACCGGGCTGAGGACCTCTACGAGCTACGCTGCAGTGTGCGACGCGCGCTCTTCCTTCTTCCTGACGAGAAGGAGGGGCGTCGTTGTTCATGCTGGTCGGAAGAAGACAGCGAGCGCGACGCGCGCGGCTACTCTGCGCGCTCGGGCGCTTTCGGCACGCCGTCGCGCTCGCAATGGTAGGCGGGCTTGGCGATCTTGCTCCACACTTCCGTCTGGCCGAACAGCGGCAGCAGCACGTAACCGCGCACCTCGATCTGCGTCGGGCTCAGAATCTGAGCGTAGCCGCTGAAGCTCATGCCGAGATCCGGCACATAGACGTTGCCGCCGCCCCAGGTGCCGTCAGGCTGCTTCTTGAAGCCTTCGATGACCCGCAGACCGCACACCGGCCGGCCACGCAGGGCCGCGTCGGGGTTGCGATAGTCCTTGAGCGGCAGCCGGTCGGGCCCATAGGGCAGGCGCAGCCACACCACCTTGGCGCACATCTCCACGCCGCACGGCTGCACCTCCAGAACGACCTCGCCATGCGAGTCCATCCAGAAGCCGTCGAGCTCTGTGGCAGCAGCGGGGTTCGCCCCGGCCGAAAGCACCATCGCGGCAAGGGCCGCCCAACGACGCATGTTCTTCGCCTCCCAGGAGAGCGCCCGATATTCTCCACGCCTGCGGCCTTGTAAAGGCGCGCAATCCGGCCCTCTCCGCATTTGAGAGGGAGCGTGCTAAGCCCGCCACGATGACCGACACGCCCGCACCCTCCTTTAGGCGATTCGCGCCGCCGCTGCCGATCGACGACGCGCTCGCGCCGCTCGCTGCGGCCTTGGCCCAGGGCCCGAGCGCGGTGCTCGTTGCCCCTCCCGGTGCCGGCAAGACGACGCGCGTGCCGCTCGCGCTTCAGGTGGCGCCGTGGCTCGGCGGGCGGAAGATCCTGCTGCTCGAGCCGCGCCGGCTCGCCGCGCGCGGGGCGGCCCGGCGCCTGGCCGCCACGCTCGGCGAGGAGGTCGGCGAGACCGTGGGCCTCAGGGCGCGTCTCGAAACGCGCGTCTCGAAGAAAACGCGCATCGAGGTTCTGACGGAGGGCGTGTTCACGCGCCTGATCCTCGACGATCCGACGCTCGAGGGCGTGGGCGCCGTGCTGTTCGACGAGTTCCACGAGCGCTCGCTCGACGCCGACCTCGGGCTCGCGCTGGCGCTCGACGCGCAGGGAAGCCTGCGCGAGGATCTGCGGCTCCTCGTCATGTCCGCGACGCTTGCCGGCGAGGCGGTGGCGGCGCTCTTGGGCGGCGCGCCCGTCATCACCAGCGAAGGGCGGAGCTTTCCGGTCGAGACGCGCTATCTCGGCCGGGATCCTGCCGCGCGGCTCGAAGACCGCATGGCCGACGCGATCGGCCGCGCGCTGCGGGCCGAGACGGGCTCCATCCTCGCTTTCCTTCCGGGGCAGGGCGAGATCCGCCGCACAGAGGAGCGGCTGCGCGAGCGGCTCGATCCGGATCTCGCGATCCTCGCGCCGCTCTATGGCGCGCTCGACCGGCGCGCGCAGGATCTCGCGATCTCGCCGCCTCCGCCCGGCCAGCGCAAGATCGTGCTGGCGACAGCCATCGCGGAGACCTCGCTCACGATCGAGGGCGTGCGCGTCGTGATCGATTGCGGGACCTCGCGCGTGCCGCGCTTCGACCCGGATGTCGGCATTACGCGGCTCGAAACGGTGCGGGTGTCGCGGGCCTCCGCCGACCAGCGCCGCGGCCGCGCGGGTCGCATGGAGCCCGGCGTCTGCTATCGCCTCTGGGGCGAGGCGGAGACGGCGAGCCTGCCACCCTTCAGCGCGCCCGAGATCCGCTCGGCAGACCTTGCCCCGCTCCTGCTCGATTGCGCGGAGTGGGGTGTCGCCGATCCCGCCACGCTGGCCTGGCTCGATCCGCCGACCTCGGCGGCGATCGAGGCCGCGCGCGAGGAGCTCCAAGCGCTCGGTGCGCTCGACGGCGACGGGCGCCTCACGGCCGTGGGGCGCCGGCTGCGTGCGCTGCCGCTGCCGCCGCGGCTGGCGGCCATGCTGCTCGCGGCGGCCGCGTTCGGGGCGGAGGACAAGGCCGCGGGGATCGCGGCCGTTCTGGTGGAGCGCGGCCTCGGCGGCATCGACACGTCGCTCGACCATCGTCTCGAACATTTCCGGCGCGACCGCTCGCGCCGCGCCACCGAGATGCGGCGGCTCGCGGAGGGCTGGGCGCGGACGGCGCGGCTCTCGCGTTCCGCGCCTGCAACGGAGGGCGAGGCATCCGTCGCCGCCCTGCTCGCGCTCGCCTATCCCGAGCGGATCGCGAAGGCGCGGGGGGCGCGCGGCCAGTTCCTGCTCGCGAACGGACGTGGTGCGCGTGTCGATGAAACCGACGCGCTGGCCGGGGCGCCCTTCCTCGTCGTCGCGGAGATGCAAGGCCGCGCCGCCGCGACGCGGATCATGCTCGCCGCGCCCACGAGCGAAGCCGAGGTGCTCGCTTTCGCCGGCCCCCGCGTGACACGCCGCGACGAGACCGTGTTCGACCGCTCGTCGCTTGCCGTCCGCACGCGACGGGTCAGCCGTCTCGACGCCATCGAGTTGTCGAACGAGGCGCGTCCGGCCGAGGCCGGTGCCGAGGTGGCGGCAGTCCTGGCGCAGGGCCTCGCCACGCTCGGCGCGGAGCGCTTGCCATGGAGCAAGGGGCAGCTTCAACTCCGCGACCGCGTCGCCTTCCTGCGCGCGGCGGGCGGCACGGACTGGCCGGATCTCTCCGATGCCGCGCTGACGGCGACCCTTGCCGACTGGCTCGGCCCCTATCTCGCGGGCAAGACGCGGCTCGCGGATCTCGATGCGGAGGATCTGGGGGCCGCGCTCGACGCGCTCCTCCCCTGGGCGCTCAAGCGCCGCCTCGACGACGAGGCGCCGACGCACTTCGAGGCGCCGACCGGCAACCGTCATGCCATCGATTACGAGGGCGCAGGGGCGCCGGCGCTGCACATCCGCGTGCAGGAGCTGTTCGGACTCCGGGCGCATCCCGCGATTGCGGGCGGCCGGCTTCCCCTGACGCTCAACCTGCTCTCGCCCGCGCACCGGCCGATCCAGATCACGCGCGATCTGCCGGGCTTCTGGGCGGGATCGTGGAGCGCGGTCAAGGCCGAGATGAAGGGGCGCTATCCGCGCCATCCCTGGCCCGACGATCCCGCCAATGCCGCGCCCACCGCGCGAGCCAAGCCGCGCGGCACGTGAGCGATCAGTTGGTCGCGACGGGAGGCGAGGCGGGAAGCCAGGCCGGGCGGGGATGCATGCGCGCGTGGTCGGCGAGATCCTCGAGCAGGATCTCGAGCAAGGGGGCGGCCACATCCGCAGCGTGCACCTTGCGCGCCCACGGCTCCGACGCCGATCCCGTGCCGACGAGCACGACGTAGGAATAGGCCGCGCCGTTCGCGAACTGCAGGCCGCCCGTCGTCCAGACATCGACTGTCGCATCGGGATCGGCCGTCACTTGCGTTCCGGTCTTGGCGAAATGGAGCCGCAGGCCGGCGCGGCGCTCCGGGCACCACGAGGCGAGCGCCTTCAGCGTGCCCGCCGGCGCGCCGCCCGCCTTGTAGCAGAGCGGCGCGGACAGCAGCGCGCGCAGGAGCGGCACCGCGCTGCGGCGAATGAGACGGTTCGGGACGATCGGCGCGCGCACGTCGAAGCTGCCGTCGCGGCTCTCCTCGGTGCCGGTGAAATCGTAGCGCCGGATCAGGCTCGGCTCGCGCACGGGCGTTGCGCCGCGGCCCATGAGTGCGGCGAGGATCACGGCCGACATATGATGCACCTTGCGCGGCGCGCCTGAGATCTGGCCCAGCACGGCGGCGGTCGAAGGCGGCGTCTCGTGTCCGTTGCCGTCGCGCGGCGGCATCGTGAAGCCGAAGCCCTCGATGAGGCGGCGCATGTTGCCCTGGCCCGCGCGGGCGGCGCGCTCGATCAGCGGGGCGTTGAGCGAGCAGGCGAACGCGACGATGGCGCGGCGGCCGTAGCGTCCGTTGCCCTTGGCGCAGGTTTCGAGACCGCGCTCGGGAGCCGCCGTATCGAGGTAAAGCGAGGCCGTGCTGTCGCGGCCGCTGTTGGCGATGGCGATGGCGGCGAGCATCTTGCCGGTGGAGGCGATCATGCGGGGATCGCGCGCGGGATCGTAGAAGCCGGTCTCGGCACTGCGCGCGACGGGGGCGCCGAAATAGGGCGCCGTCTCGCCGCTCTCGTAGTAACGCACGATGGCGCCCGTGGCGTCGGCGGCGACGACGGTGACGGTCGGCCTGCGGCGTCCCTCGTCCGTGGGGCGTGCCGGATCGAGCGCAATGCCGGGCGCGAGTTTCGGGCGGATAGCGGCGTCGATCGCGGCGAGCCCGCCCTCGACCTTGGTGTGGAAGGCGAGGTTGGAGGCCGCATCGAACGTCGCCGTCACGCCGCGTACGTGGTCGCGCCAGGCGAAGCCGTAGGTCTCTTTCATCTCCTCGCGCAAGCCGAAGCGGGCCGACGGCATGAGCGCGTTGGCGCGCACGACGGGATTGGCGACGGCTTGCCGGGCCCGGCCCGGCGCGTGCCGGTCGAGTGCGGCCTGCAGCTTGGGCTTCACCTTCGGATCGGGCGGGCCACCGGCCATGGCGATCAGCTCGAACAGGACCTCCTTCTTCAGCGCCTCGTCCGCGATCAGCGCCTCCGCGCACACGCGCGCCCGCACCTCGACGATGAAGCGCCAGCGATCGAGACGGACCTCGTTCAGGCGCGCATCGCCCTGGAGCAGGATGATCGGCTTGTTGACGGCGGAGGCGAGCACGAACTGCTCGGCCATGGAGAGCGCGCTGCTCTCCTTGCCGAAGACGACCCGGCTCGTGAGCTCGACGCCATGCAGCGGCGCGCCGCCCGTGCGCTGTGCGAGCCAGATGTGGTTCGCGGCCCATTGCTTCAACCGCGTATCGTCGCCGCCCTGCGTCAGCTCGCGATAGACGACGGGGGCGAGCCACCATTCGGAGAGCTTGCGGGAGAGCTTCGTCAGCGCGCCTTCGCCGGCGTGCGGAGGCGTGTTGTAGATCACGCGGACGAGCTGCATGGGCAGCGTGGAGCCGCCGACGCCGAGGCTCGGCCGCTTGAGCGCGATGGAGCGCATCAGCGACGAATAGGGGATCTTGAGAACGCCCGGCAGATCGATGCCGAAGGGATTGCGCCAGGTGCCGATGTGGCGGTCCTCGTGATGGACGAGGCACTGCCAGTAATAAGGCGGCACCTCGCGCACGGGGATCGACTTGTGGTCGGGGTTGGCCGTGTAGCTGCCGACGTCGATGGCGGCGTCGGTGTAGTTGACGTCGCGCAGGCTATCGAGGCGCGCATCGAACGTGCCGACGAAGCTGCCCTGCGCATCGTAGATGGCGGTCGCGAGCCAACGCTCGGCGTCGTAGCGGAGCTTCTCGCCAATGAAGTAATGACCGGCGATCCCACGCAACGGCGCCACCCCGTAGACGAGGACGACGGCGAAGAGCCCATAGGCTACAGCCACCACGGCAACAGGGCGGAGCGGGCCCAGGCGCGGATTGAAGGCGACCCATTCGCCGAACAGCGTCGCGATCCGCATCGGCGCGCTGATCGCGACCTCGCAAAGGCGAGCAAAACTACGAAGCAGAAACAACATCACGCGACAGGAGTTTGAAAGCTTCAGCGGACCCGGCGCTGGCGCATCCCCTGGGGTTAGCGGAGGTTTATGGCGGAAGGTCGGGCAAAGGAAGGCAACGGCGGCGCAGCGGCCGGGCGCGAAACGGCCGCGTGAGCCCGTTTCCGGCGGCCCTCAAGCATCATCGTTTGTTGGATGGATGTGCGCGCTCTCGCATCCTCAGGAGAGCAAGCTCATTCAAGCGAGGTAACTTTCACGAAGGCGAAGATTCGCGCCTCGAACGGCCAGCGTCCAACGGACTCATGGCCGCGACTCCCAGCCCCGCGGCCCAGAACCTCCGCGGTGGGATTGCGCTTCCGAACCGGCGATGAACGGCCACGGCGGCCGGCTCACATCGTATTCAGAAGAACGAAAAGACCTACGCCGACAGCCGGGCCAAGCAACGTGGCCACGACGAGCATCAGGAACGAACGACCAAGCATAACACGACAAACCCCGCACTAATACACTACCCACCGGGATGACGCCCACCCATCCGGTGTCTTCCGATGTCTCGCGGGGAGCCCTCACCCGCGAAACCACCCCATTATACAAGAAGGAAAATTTTCCCACAGGGGGTTTTCGTAATTCGGCCATATTCTTGTTTCGCGTCGCCGTGCGTTGCTTCGCTGCGATGCAAAATACGGGCCGGGATCTGCCGTTTCGCTTTTTATTTCATAATGTTTTGAATTGTCTTTGTGCGGACCGGCTACGCCGCCAAACCGGCCCTTCCGAGCCGCGGACCGTACGATTGGCGCAAAACGTGATATTTCAGCCACGCCCTTTAGTGGGCTCCGGGCCGCCGCGCGGTGGATAACCTCAAGGCGTCGAAGAGGCGGAGCTGGCGCTCGTCCTGCCCCTTGGTCTCGCTCGCCAACTGCTCGATGCGATCGAAGGGCACCTGCTCGGCCTGGATCAGCGACCGCTGCGCCTTCACGCTGCGGACGAGCCCTTCCTGGACGAGGTGGAACTCGCCGACCGTCTGGCCCGGCAGCACGGCCGCGGGGTCGAGGCCGCTCTCGCTCTGGAACGCCGCCTTGAGCTTGCGCAGCGCCGTGTCCTCACGCACGCGGCCGATGAACCAGCTCGTGATCTGGTCGCGGCTCTTGTAGTCGAGGTCGCCCGGCGACTGGGTGGCCAGCATCAGGCCGAGGCCGGCCGAGCGGGCGCGCTTCAGAAGGCTCTGCAGCGGCTCGGCCGTGGCCGGCTTGGCGTTGGCCGGGATGTAGAGGTCGGCCTCGTCGAACATGACGACGGCCTGAAGCTCGTCGTTCGGGTTGCGCTGGCAGAAGCGCAGCGCTTCGGACAGGAACTGGGAGACCCAGAACAGGATGTTCTCGTTGTCGCCGAGGAAGCCCGTGTAGATGATCGAGAGGCGCGTGCGCCCGTCGCGGGCATAGGGGCCGAGGCCGAGCAGGCTCTCCATGCGCAGGCTCTCGCCGCCGCCCTCGAACAGAGCCGAGTTGCGGTGGCGGAGGCTGTCGAGCTGGGCGACGAGATCGCGGCGGATGCGGCCCGACGGATCCATGCGCTGCGTAAGATCGGTGAGCTCCGGATCCTCGTCCTCGAGCAGATTGATGAGATCGCCCAGCGTCACCTCGCGGCTGTGGCGCGATCCCAGGATGCGGAGCGCGACCGAGAGCGTGCCCGACTGCTTCTGGTGGGTGGCGGAATTCTTGAGGTGGAGCATGTCGCCGAGGGCGGCCGCCGAGAGGTTGGCCAGAAGCTGCTGCTCGTGGTCGGGCAGCTCGTTGATGCCATTCGGCAGCAGCGTGATCGAGATCGGACGGCCGGACGAGCGGCCGGGCGTATAGACGGCGACGTCGATGGCATCGGCCAGGCGCTCGCGCTCGCCGCGCCGCTCGCCGAACTCGTCGTCGTGGGCGCGCCAGACATCCGGGTTGGCGTAGCTGCAGAGATCGCCTTTGCGGTCGATCAGAACGGCCGGGATGCCCTTCAGCAGCAACTGCTCGATGAGGCAGAGGGCGAGCGTCGTCTTGCCCGAGCCCGAGCCGCCGAGCACCGCAGCGTGGCGCTTCAGCACGTTCATGTTGAGCGAGACCGGACGGCTGCCGCGCGCGCCCGTCTCGCGGCCGGCGAGGATGCTCGTGCCGTTGGCTCCCGTCTCGTCGAGAATGACCGAGAGCGGCAGCTCATCGTCGTTGGCGGGGCGCGGGTCGTCGGCGTTGGCATCGAGCGACCATGGCGGGGGCAGCAGGCCACCGTTCTCGCCCTCGGCAGACGACGGCGCCTTCCTGGCACGCGCCGCGGGGGCCTCGACGGCCTCGGGCTCGCGGGCGTGGCGCGGCAGCGCGCGGCCGAGAAGATCGAGACGCAGGATGTTGATGATCGGGATCACGTTCGAAAGGAGCTTGGCCTCCTCGAACCAGTGCCCGAAGCCCGCATCGTTGCGGTAGTGGGCGTGGAACTCGCGCACCGTCATCATCCGCTCCCACTCGGGGATCGGGATGGTGAGCAGGCGCCCGCCGCCTTCGCGGAACTTGCGGAAGGCCTGGGCGGTCTGGTTCTTCTTGTTCAGCGGATAGTCGCTCGCCCGCAGCATCATGCAGCTCTTGCCGGCGGTCATCGGCATGACCTTGTCGATCTGACGCTTGAGGCCGCCGCCCTGGGTCGGGCGGTTGCACAGGAAGACGCGCAGCTCGCTCATATGGCCGGACGTGTGATGGATGCGCACGTCGACGGCGGGCACCTCGTCCGAGATCTCGATGCGGTTGACGGTGAGCTTGATGGCGCCGCCCCATTCGTCGCGAGCGAGCGCCAACGCAGACGTCAGCACGTCCATCAGCTCGTTCTCGTCGGAGGGGATCTCCGCCTCGGAGGCGTTCTGGAAGCGGTCCCAGGCGTCACGGTAGTCGACGGCGGGCGCGAGTGGACGGGCGGTCTCAGCAGGCTCGGCGCTGCCGAAAATGCCGCCGAGAACGGATGCCAGCGTCGAGGTCCACGAGCCCTGACCGGCCGGCTCGTCTTCGGGCTCGGGCGCGGTCTTGTCGCGCAGGCGCGACTGGGCGTGCTCGAGCAGGCGGCGCGTCGAGAGGCCGCCGAACTCCTCGAAGAAATCGGGTCCGAAATACTGCGCGGGATCCGG
>JRYH01000214.1_pt1 | contig 12275 bp, 8 predicted proteins | sample 235351 | NCBI WGS metagenome assembly JRYH01 (sample SAMN03074221, study PRJNA261480) | activated sludge metagenome | biome: Wastewater Treatment Plant; feature: Wastewater; material: Activated sludge; isolation source: activated biomass of a wastewater treatment plant treating wastewater... ... | reverse complement strand
GTCAGGATCGCGGTCCATCGCTCGGTGGTGGAGAGCTGGCCGTTCTCGTAGTGCCGCTCAGACCAGGCCACACGGAAACTGTCCGGCGACGCCCGGATGACGCTGGAGACCTCGACTGCGACCTGCTGGCGGCCGACGCGGGTGAACGGATCATTGGCGCGGGCATAGTCGTTCAGCGCCGCCGCGCCGCGATCCGTGGTGAACTCGTAGGCCCGGAGCCAGTTCTGGCGGACGACGATAGCGTCGGCCGGGAGCGAGCGGACCTGTTCGATGAAACGGCCGAGGTGGAAGGCGATTTGTGGATCAGTCGGTCGATAATCGGCTGCGGCCGGCGCGACGGCTTGCGCCTGGCCGAGATTGTCCACCTGAACCACCCAGGGCACCACGGTTCCGCGCGCCGATTGCCAGACAAGTGCCCCGGCAAACCCGATCGACAGGATCAGCGAGCCGAACGCCATGAAGCGCCAGTTTCTCGCCTGCACGCGGGCCGAGCCAATGCGTTCGTCCCAGACCTGTGCGGCGCGCTGATAGGGCGTTTCGGGTTCCGGCACCGTGCCGTAGTGCGTCGTCGGTCGTTTGAAGATGTTCATGTGCGGTCACTTTCGGAAAGGCTGACGGAGGAGCCGCCACCGTGGCTGTCGCCGGACCGGACGGCATGGGCGGCAGCGGTGACGCCATGGCTCATCGCCCGGCTGCGGCGCATGTTCTGCGCCCAGGCCGGCGGGCTATCTGCGGCTGAGGGGGTTGACGGTTCGGGCGACGGCGCGCCCGCGATGGTTCCCATGGAGGAGCTGCCGCCGGACGCAGCGAACCCGGCTTTTGTGCCATCGGAGTAGCTGGATTTCACGCTGTCGGTGGCACGGGAGGCTGCGCGCTTCAAAGGCGAGATGGCAGCCGAGCCTGCGGCGCGTGCCACACCGCCAAGCCCGGAGGCGACCCCGGCCGCGCCGGAGTCGCCCATGGAGCCGAGGGTATAGGCTGACGAGGCCGCACCTGCGGCCGAGGCGCCACCGCGCGCAAGCGCAGCACCGCCCGAGAGTGCGGCGCCGCCCCCCCGCGCGGCGAGCATGGTCGCACCACCGGCAGCGATCGCAGCACCGCCGACAGCCAGGCCGGTTCCAACCGCCGCCCCTGCGCTGAGTTGCGGGCCGCCCGAGACGAGGCCGGTGGCGATGCCGGGGCCGAATATACCGAGACCGAGCAACGACAAGGCCGCCAGCACAATCGCCATCGCGTCGTCGATCGTCGGGGTCGCGCCACCGAAGCCGGCCGTAAACTGGCCGAAGAGCGTCGAGCCGATCCCGATGATGACGGCGAGAACCAGCACCTTGATGCCGCTGGAGACGACATTGCCCAGCACCCGTTCGGCCATGAAGGCGGTCTTACCAAACAGGCCGAACGGGATCAGCACGAAGCCCGCAAGCGTCGTCAGCTTGAACTCGATGAGGGTGACGAACAGCTGGATCGCCAGGATGAAGAAGGCGAGGATCACCAGCGCCCAGGCGAAGAACAGACAGAGGATCTGCACCAGGTTTTCAAAGACGGCGATCCAACCCATGAGATCGGAGATGGATTCGAGTAGCGGCCGCCCGGCATCGAGGCCGATCTGCGCTACGCGGCCGGGGCGCAGGAGATCGGCGGCGGAAAACCCCGTGCCCGAGGCCATGAGGCCGAGGCCGGCGAAGCTCTCGAAGACGATGCGGGCAAGATTGTTCCAGTTGGAGATGATATAGGCGAAGACCCCGACGAAGATCGTCTTCTTCACCAGGCGCGCAATGATGTCGTCGTCGGCGCCCCAGGCCCAGAACAGAGCGGCGAGTGTCACGTCGATGACGATGAGCGTTGTGGCGATAAAGGCCACCTCACCGCCGAGCAGGCCGAAGCCCGAGTCGATATAGCTGGTGAAGATGCCGAGAAAATTGTCGATGACCCCCGTCCCGCCCATGATTATCGCCCCCCATCCGGGCCAGGCGTCGCTTGCGCGGGTGTCCGGCCAAGAAATCGGTCGCGGGTCTCGGCCCAGATGCCCAGGCAGGCGGCATCATTGGCTGCCGCTTCGCCCATCTCCTGACAGCGGCGCTGCCCTTCGCGCAGGGGATCGACCTGACGCGAAAGCGCAGGAGCGGAAGGTGCTGGCGCGGGGGCTTCCTCGCGGGTCATCTCGATAATCGCCGCGGTGATCGCGACGGCGACGAACACGATGGCGGCAATCCGGACCAGCACCTTCCCTTCCATGATCTGCCCTCCCCGGCTCAGTTGAACATCTGCGCGTTGCCGGGCTGGTAGCCCGAACCCGGGGTGAGGAACCGCTCGCGCTGGATGCGGCCCTGCTCGGCGGCNNACCGCGATCAGGTCGGAAAGCTGCTGCGACTGGAGGGCGAGAAGCTGGTTGCCGGCCTGGGTGGCCTGAAGCGCGCCGGTCGCCCCCTGGCTTGCGCCGACGAGCGCGGACATCTCGGCGCGGTTGGTGTCGATATTGCCGACAACGCCGGCCTGCACCCGCATGGCGTCCTGAAGACCCCCGACAGTATTCTCCCAACGGGACCGGGCATCGGCGATGAGCTGCTGATCGGTCGCGGTCAGGGACAGATTGCCGTAGTCCTGCTGGAACATCTGATCGATGTTCTGCACATCGAAGGCGATGTTTTGGGCCTGCCCGAGAAGCTGCTGGGTCCGTTGAACGTTCTGCTGAAGCGCCTGAATCGAACTGTAGGGCAAGCTCGCAAGATTGCGGGCCTGGTTGATCAGCATCTGCGCCTCGTTCTGGAGCGAGGTGATCTGATTGTTGATCTGTTCCAGCGTGCGTGCGGCGGTCAGCAGGTTCTCGGCATGGTTGGTCGGGTCATAGACGATCCGGCCGAACCCGCCGAAGAAGGCATGGGCCGGTGTCGTGACTATTGGTGCCAGCGCCAGCGGCGCGGAGAGCGCAAGCAAGAGCGTCGAGGCGCTGGCCACGCGGATGAACCGGGGAGTTGCGCGCGTCATAGGGTAATCTCCTCTTCTTCCAGGATGATGCCGAACTCGTCCTCATCGACGACGGGCGGCAGGTGTTCGCTTTCGGTCGCGAGATTGGTGAGGTCCGGGATGAGATCGGCCGCCCAATCGACGCCGCGTACTCGTAGCCAGGCGGCGAGAAACCCGTTGCGGCCATGCTCGGCGAGGATGTCGCTGATCACGGCCTGATCGGACTTGGCCGATGCGGCGCAAAGCGCCAGCCCGACTTCCGACAAGCCAAGGTCGAACAGGCGGTTGCCGCGCCGCGACTGGCAGTAGTAGTCCCGCTTGGGCATGGCCCGTGCGAGGATCTCGATCTGCCGGTCGTTCAGCCCGAAGCGGCGATAGATCGCGGTGATCTGCGGCTCGATGGCGCGCTCGTTCGGCAAGAGGAGCCGCGTCGGGCAGCTTTCGATGATCGCCGGGGCGATGGCGGAATTGTCGATGTCAGAAAGCGATTGCGTGGCGAAGATGACGCTGGCGTTCTTCTTGCGCAGGGTCTTGAGCCATTCCCTGAGCTGGTCCGCGAACCCCTCGTCATCGAGCGCCAGCCAGCCCTCGTCGATGATCAGCAGCGTGGGCCGCCCGTCCAACCTGTCCCCGATGCGGTGGAACAGATAAGCTAGGACAGCCGGGGCGGCACCGGTTCCAACCAAGCCTTCGATCTCATATGCCTGCACATCCGACGAACCGAGATGTTCGGCTTCCGCATCGAGCAGCCGGCCATAGGGACCGCCGACGCAATAGGAGCGCAGCGCCTGTTTCAGGTCATTGGATTGCAGCAGCACGGCAAGGCCGGTGATGGTGCGTTCCCCGACCGGGGCGGAGGCAAGCGAAGTCAGGGCCGTCCACAGATGCTCCTTCACCTCGGGCGTGATCTGGATGTTCTCGCGCATCAGGATCGCCACGATCCAGTCGGCGGCCCAGGCACGTTCGGATGTCTCGTGGATGCGGGCGAGCGGTTGCAGCGAAACCGATGTTTCGGAAGCGTCGGTCAGTTCGCCGCCGAGATCGTGCCAGTCACCCTGCATCGCGAGTGCGCAGGCGCGGATGGAGCCGCCGAAATCGAAGGCGAAGACCTGTGAGCGCGCGTATCGACGGAACTGCAAGGCCATCAGCGCCAGCAGCACCGACTTGCCGGCGCCGGTCGGTCCGACGACAAGGGTATGGCCCACGTCGCCGACATGAAGGGACAGCCGGAACGGGGTCGATCCTTCGGTTCTGCCGTAAAGCAGCGGGGGTGCGCCGAAGTGATCGTCCCGTTCCGGCCCCGCCCACACGGCGCTTGAGGGAACCATGTGGGCAAGGTTGAGCGTCGAGACCGGCGGTTGGCGGACATTTGCATAGGCATGTCCGGGCAGGCTGCCGAGCCAGGCGTCGACGGCATTGACCGTCTCGACCATGACGCTGAAATCGCGGGACTGGATGATCTTCTCGACCAGGCGCAGCTTTTCGTCGGCGCGGCGGGCGTCCTCGTCCCAGACGGTGACGGTCGCCGTGACATAGGCCATTCCGGCCATGTCGGCGCCGAGTTCCTGCAACGCCATATCCGCGTCGGCGGCCTTGTTCGCGGCATCGGTGTCCACGAGGGCGGATTGCTCGTTGGTCATCACCTCCTTGATGATCGCTGCGATGCTCTTGCGCTTTGCGAACCATTGCCGGCGGATCTTCGTCAGCAGCCGGGTCGCGTCGGTCTTGTCCATAAGGATGGCGCGGGTCGACCAGCGATAGGGGAAGGCCAGCCGGTTCATCTCGTCGAGCAGGCCGGGGATGGTGGTGCCGGGAAAGCCGGTGATCGTCAGAACCCGGAGATGCTGAGTGCCCAGGCGCGGCTCCAGCCCGCCGGTCAGCGGCTGATCGGCCAGCAGCGCATCGAGATAGACCGGAGTTTCCGGAACGCAGACGCGATGCCGATTGGTCGAGATCGTCGAATGGAGGTAGGTCAGCGTGCCAGCGTCATCGAGCCAGCGGCATTCCGGCATGAATCCGTCGAGCAGCGCCAGCACGCGGTCGGTGCGGTCGATGAAGCCGCGCACCAGCTCCCAGGGGTTCACGCCCGAGGTCTCGCGGCCCTCGTAAAGCCAGGACTCCGAGCGTGCGGCATCTTCTGCGGGCGGGAGCCAGAGGAAGGTCAGGAAATAGCCCGAGACGAAATGGCTGCCTTCCTCCTCGAAATCGGCCTTGCGCTCGGCATCGACCAGCGCCGAGGCGGGATCGGGGAAGCGGCTTGCAGGATAGGTCGCGGCCTCCGACCGCTGCGCCTCGACGAAGATGGCCCAACCGGAGCCGAGACGGCGGAATGCGTTGTTCAACCGTCCCGCGACCGCAACCAGCTCGGCCGCGACGGCGGAGTCCAGATCCGGCCCGCGAAACTTCGCGGTCCTCTGGAAGGAGCCATCCTTGTTCAGCACAATGCCGGAGCCGACCAGCGCCACCCAAGGCAGGTAGTCAGCGAGGCGGGATGCAGTGCGGCGGTATTCTGCAAGGTTCATCATGGCTTGTGCCTCACACCGAGAGATGGCCGGGGATGCGCAGATGGCGGCGCGCGACCTCGACGAAGAGCGGATCGCGTTTGGCGGCCCAGACGGCGGCGATATGGCCCACCGCCCAGATCAGGATGCCGGCCAGCCAGAGCTGGAGGCCGAGGCCGACCGCCCCGGCCAGTGTGCCGTTGAGGATGGCGACGGATCGCGGCGCCCCGCCGAGCAGGATCGGCTCGGTCAGGGCGCGGTGAACCGGCACCGCGAAGCCGGGCACGGTATCGAGGGCCTCGAAGCTCACGGCCATCAGACCAGCGCCCCGCCGCCGAAGCTGAAGAACGAGAGGAAGAAGGAGCTGGCGGCGAAGGCGATGGAGATGCCGAAGACGATCTGGATCAACCGCCGGAAACCGCCGCCGGTGTCGCCGAAAGCCAGCGTCAGGCCGGTGACGATGATGATAATCACCGCCACGATCTTGGCCACCGGCCCTTCGACGGATTCGAGGATGGATTGCAGCGGCGCTTCCCAGGGCATGGAGGAGCCCGAGGCCCAGGCCGGGGATGTCATCAGGCTCACCCAGGCGAAGGCCGAGGCGGTTGCGATATGCTGGCGGATGCGGAAGGCACGACGGATCATGCAGGTTCTCCAGTGTTGCGAGTGGTTTCGGGTTCTGAAAAGGCGGGGGAAATCCGGTAGTCGCCGTCGGGGCCGAGACCTTCGACGCGGGCGAGTTCGACAAGCCGCCGTGCGGAACCACGACCGGCGAGGACGGCCACGAGGTCGATGGTCTCCGCGATCATGGCGCGCGGGACTGTAACAACCGCTTCCTGGATCAGTTGTTCGAGGCGGCGCAGGGCACCGATGCCGGAACCGGCATGGATGGTGCCGATGCCGCCGGGGTGCCCGGTGCCCCATACTTTGAGGAGATCGAGCGCCTCGGCGCCGCGAACCTCACCGATGGGGATGCGGTCGGGACGCAGGCGCAGCGAGGAGCGCACCAGATCGGACAGCGTGGCAACGCCATCCTTGGTCCGCATCGCCACTAAATTGGGCGCCGCGCATTGCAGTTCGCGGGTGTCCTCGATGATGACGACGCGATCCTGCGTCTTCGCCACTTCGGCCAGCAGCGCGTTGGTCAAGGTGGTCTTGCCGGTCGAGGTGCCGCCCGCCACCAGGATATTGGCGCGGGATGCGACGGCCTCGCATAGCGTTGCGGCATGGCCGGCGGACATGATGCCGGCCGTCACATAGTCGTCGAGTGTGAAGACCGTGACGGCGGGCTTGCGGATGGCGAAGGCGGGTGCGGCGACGACCGGCGGCAGCAGGCCCTCGAAGCGCTCGCCGGTCTCCGGCAGTTCGGCCGAGACGCGGGGGCTGCGGGCATGCACTTCCACACCGACATGGTGGGCAACCAGGCGCACGATACGTTCGCCGTCGGCGCCCGACAGCACCTCGCCCGTATCGGCCAGTCCTTCGGACAGCCGGTCCACCCAGATCCGGCCATCGGGGTTCAGCATGACCTCGACCACAGATGGGTCTTGCAGCAGGGTTGAGATGGCAGGCCCGAGCGCCGTTCGGAGCATGCGCGCGCCGCGGTCCACCGTTGCCTGTTTGTGGTTGATGCCTGCCATCTCGTCCCCGTTCCACCGGGAAGGCGAGAGTGGAACCCCGGATGGGGATCACTAAAGGAGAAGCAAAGCAGGCCGTTTCAACAAGTTTCGACCGTCGTAGTAGCGTGGCGTGCAAATACAGGAGAACGGCGGCGGTGCCACTCAGTGCCAAGGTTGAGTGACGTCAGGGCGGCTCAACAGGTGCGTGGAGTGATTCGATGAGCATGATGGCTTCGCGGACGAATCTGCCAGTCGCGGTGCAGCGATGGACCCGGCGGCCTTATCCCGTGATCAACCGACAGGGCGAAAAACGGACCTGTTCTGATGCGGCGCTCCCGCGCGGCAATCTCAAAAGAAGCAGTCATTCCATAGCTGCATCGCAGGCGGGACGACCTTGTCGCTTCGCATCATCACAAGGCCGCAACCCTTCCCTATCTGCTGTATTTCAGGTAGCGCTCGTCTTGGTGGCTAGTTTGAGGGCAGGTTTTCAGGTCATGTTTTCTAAACGACACGGGTTTGCAACAACCCCACCCATCCGATTTCGTCATGACGCACCTGAAGGGTTGCGGCATGCAGTTATTCAAGCCGCTTACGATCATCTCTCCTATGAGCAAATTCGCACCTCCATTTGCCGAACTCTTTACCTTGCACCTGACAAAGGAAATTGGAGCGAGATCCCAAACATTCGCGATGAAGTCGAACGGGTCATTCAAGTCGCCGAATGGTATCGTGTATATGATGTGATTGAAGGTCTCGTATCGTTCATTGAAGGGACATACGGTTACCAATCAACTGAGGTGTTTGCTGATCGCATAAACTCAATATTCGTTGACACGGGGGCGGGCTGGCAGCTCGTTGCAGGGGATGGCGTTGTAGTACGTGGTGATGCTGATTTTGAAGAAGCCGTCCAATCCTCCCAAACAGCCTTGTCACTGACCGGCTTTGACGTCGCCGCCAAGGAAATTCGGGAAGCTTTGGGCGATCTTTCGCGCCGTCCAGAAGCCGACCTGACCGGCGCAGTACATCATGCTTTAGGCGCCCTTGAAGCTACAGCTCGTTACGTCTCTGGAACCGATGACGACCTCGGAAGGCTCGCTTCGAGAATCGGGTTACCAGCTCCGCTAGACGGAGCCTTGAAGCAGATGTGGGGATTCTCATCCAACTTTGGTCGGCATGTCAGCCCGACAAAGATCCCCACTGAAGAAGAAGCTCAGTTGATTGTTCACTTGTCCAGCGCGTATTGCCGTTATCTCGCAGCCCGAAAAAGGTAGCTGATATGCGCAGTATGGAGCGAACTGCCCGATTGCTAAGGCTCAAACCGGCACAGCAGTCAGTTCGCCCCTCCCCCCCGATCCGCTCCACCCACATCCTCTGAAATCTCCTGCCGGAGCTTCGGCCCCTGCGCGAGGCGCCGGCCGAGTGCGGTGATGAACGCCGCATATCGTTCCGCCGACTTGGCCTTCGCGGCCTTCGCCGCTGGCTCAGGCAGCGCCGGCGTTGTCGTGACCCAGAACCGAATGAACACCGCCAGGCTTTCGACGGCGATGCCGACGTCCCGCTCNNTCAAGATAGATCGTGATCTTCGATTTCTTCCTGTGGCGTGTCATGGCGCTACAGCTCCATGCCGTCGTTCGGGTCCATGGCGACCTGCCGGGCAATCCCCTGCACCTGGCGGATCATGCGTCGGTTCCGGGCAACATCTTCTTCCACGTCATCGGAAAGATCGGGCTCGAACTCGTTCTCGATGGGCTTTTTCTTCTCCACCGGCTTCACGCGGCTGAGTTCGGGCTGCAAGCGGCGTTCGGATTCGGTCGGATCTTCATCATCCCTCATGTGGTCCTCGTCATCCTCGGCAGGACCGGGTCGCGCCGGGATCGGCAACGCGGTCCAGTCGTCGGCACGGGTTCCTTCCGGGCGCGTCAGATCAGGCGGGGAAAGAACGCGCTCCTGAAACCGGGCATCCTCAAAGTAGCGCGCCTTCGTCGCCCGGATCGGCGGGATGCCCGCCACCATGACGATCTCCTCATGTGGTGGGAGCTGCATGATCTCGCCCGGCGTGAGCAACTGGCGCGCGGTTTCCGAGCGCGAGACCATGAGATGCCCCAGCCAGGGCGACAGCCGGTGCCCGGCATAGTTCTTCATCGCCTTCATCTCGGTGGCGGTGCCGAGGGCGTCCGACACGCGCTTGGCGGTGCGCTCGTCGTTGGTGGCGAAGCTCACGCGGACATGGCAGTTGTCGAGGATCGAGTTGTTCGGCCCATAGGCTTTCTCGATCTGGTTCAGCGACTGCGCGATCAGGAAGCTCTTGAGGCCGTAGCCCGCCATGAAGGCCAGCGCCGTCTCGAAGAAGTCCAGCCGCCCGAGCGCTGGAAACTCGTCGAGCATCAAGAGCAGCCGATGCCTTCCGGCATTCGCTTGCAGATCCTCGGTGAGGCGACGGCCAACCTGATTGAGCAGCAATCGCATCAGGGGTTTGGTGCGGTTGATGTCGGAAGGCGGCACGACGAGGTAGAGCGTGGTCGGCTGATCGCCGGCCACAATATCGCTGATCCGCCAGTCGGAGCGGCGCGTGACCTCGGCCACGACGGGATCGCGATAGAGGCCGAGAAACGACATCGCCGTCGACAACACGCCCGACCGCTCGTTCTCGGACTTGTTGCGCAGCTCGCGCGCCGCACTGGCCACGACCGGATGCGGCCCCGCCTCACCCAGATGCGCGGTTGTCATCATGGCGCGCAGGGTGGAGTCCACCGGACGCTTGGGATCGGACAGGAATCTGGCCACACCTGCCAGCGTCTTGTCAGGCTCGGCATAAAGAACATGAAGGATCGCGCCGACGAGGAGCGAATGGGAGGTCTTTTCCCAATGGTTGCGCTTGTCGAGGCTGCCTTCGGGATCGACGAGGATGTCGGCGATGTTCTGCACGTCCCTCACCTCCCACTCGCCGCGACGCACTTCGAGCAGCGGATTGTAGGCCGAGGATTTCGGGTTGGTCGGATCGAACAGCAGCACGCGACCATGGTGTGAACGAAACCCCGAAGTGAGTTGCCAGTTCTCGCCCTTGATGTCGTGGACAACTGCCGAGCCCGGCCAGGTCAGCAGCGTCGGCACCACCAGGCCGACGCCCTTGCCCGAACGGGTCGGCGCGAAGCACAGCACATGCTCGGGGCCATCATGCCGCAGATACTCGCGGTCATATCGGCCGAGGACTACGCCATCGGGATCGAGCAGGCCGGCGGCCTTCACCTCGGGCTTTGAGGCCCAACGCGCCGAGCCGTAGGTGGCGACGTTCTTCGCCTCGCGCGCCCGCCAGACCGACATGCCGATGGCGACCGCGATGGCGATGAAGCCGCCCGAGGCCGCGATGATGCCGCCCTTCGCGAAGATCGGCGGCGCATAGGCTTCATAGAAATACCACCACCAGAAGATCGCCGGGGGATAATAGATCGGCGTCCCGAGCAGTTCGAACCAGGGCGGGCCGAGTTGCGGCTGATAGCCGAGGCTCCAGGCGACATATTGCGTCGCGCCCCAGGTGGTGGCAAGGATGATGAGGAAGACGGTGGTGATCTGTCCCCAGAGAATTTTGGTGGCGGACATGGGCAGAGATCCTTTCCAGTTGAGGTCAGAGGCCGAGGCTGCGCTTGCGCCCAAAATCCCAATCGATGCCGCCATCGTCGCGGGCCACGCCGGAGACGTGACGGCCGATCTGCTTTTCCAGCGAGGGCGACCAGGGCACGAGCTGGAAGCCGAGACCCCCGTCAGGTCCGGGACCCTCGATCATGGCGAAGCGGCCGGAGGCGAGTGCGAAGCGCTGACGATAGGAACCGGCGACATATTCGCCGCTGGCGGCGCGCTCGAAGGACATGCCGGTATCTGCCGCGAGCTTCTCGGCGAGGCTGTCGAGTTCGCGCCTGCGCAGTGTGCTGAGCAGTCGGCGCGCGAAGACAACGCGGCCGCCCTGCCGCTCGGCATAGCCCTCGCCGATCAGATGCTCCGCGCGCTCATCCAGAGCCTGACGGACCTCGGCACCAAAGCCGCTGTCCGATAGGGCGATGGGCTCGCGGGCGATGGCCTGCCGATCGATCCAGGTCGCACCCGAGGCGCCGATCTGCGCGCCGAGATCGAGATCGGAGCGGACGGCAAGCGCGACACGGCGCGCGCCTTGCGCATCCTCATAAGCGCGCAGCTCGACAATCGAGCCGGGCGGGCTGTCGCCAGCGGCGTCCAGATGCGGCAGCCTGATATGATGGCTGCGACCGTCAACGCCATCGACCACGGCATAGGCGGTGCCCTTCAACTCGTCATCAAGGCCGCGCTCGACCAGGCGGCCGATGACCGGAACGTCGAGGCTTTCGCCGGCCAGCACATAGCTGGCCGAGCCGCGCTCGATGCCGCGTTCGGTCAGGGCGCGGTGCATGCGCTTGATGATGTCGCCGCGCTCGCCCAGCTCGCGCAGGACCGTTTCGGCCTCGGGCTTGATGAACCATTGCGAATGGCCAATCTGCCCGGCGACGCCAAGAACTTCGAGGGTGCGGAGCCGGCCGACCTTCAGCGTATGGAACTCGTCCTGCGGACGGTCGGCGAGCGGGGCGAGATCGACGATACCGGATTTGCCAGCGTCGCGGACAAGCTGGCGGTCGAGTTGTGTCCAGCGTTCCGCCTCGATCTGGGCCTCAAGGCTGCGGCGGATGTCGAGATCGGTGCGCGGCCCCAGCTCCTGGGTGACGAGATCGCACGCCCGGTCCCGCATCCCCTCCTTGATGTAGTCGCGGGAAATCACGAGATCCTGCCCGTCGTCGCGGGTGCCGCGCACGATCAGGTGGACATGCGGATGCGCCGTGTTCCAGTGATCGACCGCCACCCAGTCGAGGCGTGTTCCGAGATCCTTCTCCATCTGCGCGACAAGATCGTCGGTGAAAGATCGGAGGTCCGACATATCCGGAGCGTCGTCGGGCGAAACGATGAACCGGAAATGATGCCGGTCATCGCCGCAGCGCTCCGCGAAGGCGCGACCATCGGCGTCCTCCGTTCCCGGCCCGAACAGCCTTGCCTTCTCGCCGTCTCGGGTCACGCCGTCACGGCGCAGATAATCAAGATGCGCCCCAAGCGGCGCCGACGACGCCATGTGGCGAACGACGCGCGCCTTGACGACGGCGCCCCGTGTGCGGGAGGTGATGAGGCGGTTGGCCTG
>JRYH01012714.1_pt1 | contig 12278 bp, 10 predicted proteins | sample 235351 | NCBI WGS metagenome assembly JRYH01 (sample SAMN03074221, study PRJNA261480) | activated sludge metagenome | biome: Wastewater Treatment Plant; feature: Wastewater; material: Activated sludge; isolation source: activated biomass of a wastewater treatment plant treating wastewater... ... | reverse complement strand
GGCTTGGTGATGTAGTCGTCGGCGCCGAGCGCGATCCCCTTCTCGCGCTCCGACTCGCGGCCCTTGGCGGTCAGCATGATGATGCGCACGTCGCGCCAGGCCGGGTTCGCGCGCACCGCCTTGCAGACTCCGTAGCCGTCGCCGCGCGGGATCATCACGTCGAGCAGCACCAGGTCGGGGCGCTTCTCGCGCATGGCGCTGAGAGCCTGCTCGCCGTCGCGCGCCACCCGGACGTCGAAACCCGCCTGCTCCATCAGGAACTCCAGGGACAGGACGATATTCGGCTCGTCGTCGACGACGAGCACGGATTTCGCGCCGGACCCTGTCCGCTCTGGATCGCCGCCGTGCAGCCGTTCCCTCCTGCGTCCCCCGGCTCTCCCGCCCGGAGCCGTTGCCCGACATTAGCGCGGATCGCGCCTCGGCGCGACGGCAACGGCGCATTGCACCCGCCCGATCCGGCAGGATACAAGGTCCGGAGCCCGGTACGACCGCCGCCGGTCGCCGGGCGACGGGGTAGGAAGGCCCTGCATGGCCCCCGGACTATACCGCGCTGTTCTCGTCTCGCTCGTCTGCGCCGGCACGGCCATGGCGGCCCTGGCCGGGCTGGCGCTGGTCAATGCGGTCGCGGCAGGAGCCGGATCGACCATGCTAGCCGCCATCGTGGCGGCGGCGGCCGGCGGGGCGCTTTGCCTTTGGCTGCTCGCGCTGCGGCTGCGCGAGCATGTCGGCCGGCTCGAGCGGCTGCGCGGAGACCTCGTCATCGCGGCGTCGCATGACGCGCCGCCGCCGGCCCGCTGGCAGACGCCTGCCGTGGACGAGATCGGCCGGCTCGGCCACGCCGCCGCCCGGCTGGTCGAGGCGCAGCGGCTGCGCCGCAGCGCCCCGGACGAGCGCCTCGCAGCCGTCGTGGCGGCGGCTGCCGAAGGCCTCGTCGTGGTGACCGAGACAGGGCTCGTGAGCCTGGCCAACGGGGCGGCGCTGGCGCGGCTCGGGGAGGAGCGGATCGCCCCCGGGACCAGCATCTACGACCTGTTCCACCGCACCGAGCTCACCCATGCGGCAGCGCAGGCGCGCGCGACGGGCCGGCCGCTCGCCACGACGCTCCAGACCGTGCTCGGCGAGCCTCTGGAGGCGCGCATCGTCGAGCTGGGCGAGCCGGGCGGCATCCTGATCTCGTTCCCCGGCGGCGATGCGCAGGTCGCGGCCGGCCTGCGCCATGACCTGCGCCTGCACGAGCAGCCGCCGCCGGCCGGGCCGGTGAGCCCGGACACGCCGCTCGGCGAGCTGCCGGTGGTGGTGATCGACACCGAGACGACCGGGCTCGACGTGGCGGCCGATCGCGTCGTCTCGGTCGGCGCCGTCCGCCTGCACGGCCCGCGGATCTTCCGCCACATCACCCTCGACCGGCTGGTCAATCCGGGACGGCCGATCCCGGCGCGGTCGACCGCGGTGCACGGCATCTCGGACGCCATGGTGGCCGGCGCGCCCTCGTTCGCTCACATCCTGGCCGATGTGGCCGATTTTCTCGGTGGCGCTGTTGCGGTCGGGCATTGCATCGGCTTCGATCTCAAGATGCTGGAAGGCGAGGCGACGCGCGCCGCCGGGGCGTGGCGCTCACCGCCGGCGCTCTGCACCATGCGGCTCGCCGGGGCGCTGTTCGACGAGACGGACGATCTTTCCCTCGAGGCGGTGGCCGAACGGCTCGGCGTGTCGGTGCAGGGACGCCATACTGCGCTCGGCGACGCGCTGGTCACGGCGGAGGTATATGTCCGGCTGCTGCCGCTGCTCGCCGAGGCGGGGGTGCTGCGGCTGGGCGAGGCGCTGGCGTTCGCCGAGCGGCCGCGAAAGATCGTCGCCCAGCAGCGGGCGGCGGGGTGGTAGCCATGGACCGGGCGGCGCTGGAACGGATCGACAGCTTTCCCTATCGCCACCGCGTCGCGGATGTGATGAGCGGGCCGGCGGTGACGATCTCGGCGGATGCCACGATCGCTGAGGCGGTGACCACGATGCGTACCCGCGCGATCAGCTCGCTGCTGATCCCGGACGCGGCCGGCCGGCCGGCCGGCATTCTCACCGAACGCGACGTGCTGACCGCCATCGCCGGTGACGGCGCCGCCGCGCTGGACAGCCCCGTCGGCGACCGCATGTCGAGCCCGGTCGTCTCGCTCCCTGCCGACTCGTTCGTCTTCACCGCGATCGCCCGGATGGATCGGCTCGGCATCCGTCATCTGGCGGTGACCGACATGCCGGGAGGGAAGCTGGTCGGCGTCGTGAGTGCGCGGGCCCTGCTGCGCCAGCGCGCGGGCACCGCCCTCGTCCTCGGCGACGAGATCGCCGAGGCGCAGGACGGACCGGCGATGGCCAGGGTGCATGCGCGCCTCCCCAAGCTGGCCGGCGCGCTGCTCGTGGAGAAGGCGCCGGTCCTCGACCTGGCCGGCGTGGTGAGCGCGGTGCTGTGCGACATCAGCGCCCGCGCCGCCGCGCTCGCCGAGGCGGCGATGGTGCAAGACGGGCCCGGACCCGCACCTGCGCCCTGGTGCTTTCTCGTGCTGGGCTCCGCCGGGCGCGGCGAAAGCCTGCTCTCCGCCGACCAGGACAACGCGATCGTCCATGCCGGCAATGCCGCCGACGATCCCTGGTACGCCGAGCTCGGCACGCGCGCCGCCGATCTGCTCGATGCCGCCGGGATCCCGTATTGCCGGGGCAAGGTGATGGCCTCGAGTCCGTCCTGCCGCGGCACGCTGGAGGACTGGCGCGGACGCATCGCCGGCTGGGTCGAGCAGCCCACGCCCCGCAACCTGCTCAACGTCGACATCTTCTACGATTTCCGCCCGGTCTATGGCGATCACGGCCTGGCGGAGGAGCTGCGCCGCCATGCCGTCGCGGCGGCCCGGGCCTCCCGCCCGTTCCTGTCCATCATGACGGCCCAGCTCGCCGGCAGCGGAAGCGCGCTCGGCTGGTTCGGCCGCATCACCACCGAGAACGGCCGCGCCGACCTGAAGCGGGGCGGCACATTGCCCATCGTCTCCGGGGCACGCGTGCTGGCGCTCGCCTGCGGCAGCGGCGTCACGAGCACGGCCGAGCGCCTGCGCGTCGCGACCGAAGCCGGCAAGCTCAACGGGAACGACGCCGAGGCCCTGACGGGCGCGCTCGAGCTGCTCATGGAGCTGGTGCTGGAGCAGCAGATCCTCGACCTCGGGGCAGGTCGCGAGGCGAGCCCCAAGGTCGAGGTGAAGCGGCTCGCCGCGCCGCGCCGCGCGCGGCTCAAGGCGGCGCTGCGCACGGTCGAGATCGTCGACGAGGCGGTCCGCGCCGCGCTCACCGGGAACGGCTGACGGCCCGGCGAAAACCGGCGCGCTCGGCCTCCGCGGCGCCGGTCAGGGCTGCGCGAGCACGCTCCAGCTCCGTCCCCCGTCCCGGCTCGCCAGCAGCTCGCCGTTCTGCGTCAGCGCGAAGAGCCGGCCGGGCTCGTCCGCGTCGATCGCCAGATGCAGCAGATAGCGGTCGGCGAAGCTTCCGCTGACGGTCTCCCAGCCGAGCGATCCTTCGTCGGCCCGCAGCAGGCCGCTCCCGATCACGAAGGCGAAGACCGTTCCGTCCGCGGTGACCTCCACCAGGCTGACCGGCCGGCCGGCCGCATGGCCGGGCGTCCAGCTGGCGCCGCCGTCCGCGCTGAAGAGGAGCCCCTGCTGCGTGGCGGCGTAGAGCCGTCCCGCCGCCTGGGCCGAGGCGGCGAGGTCGATCAGCCCTTCGGGCGCCGGGCCCACCTGCTCCCAGCTCCGTCCGCCATCCCGGCTGACCTGCAGGCCGCCATGGACCCCGTAGATCACGTCCGGGTCGGCCTTGCTGACGTCCATCTGGTGAAAGTCGACCGGCCCTCCGACGCCCGGCGACAGGCTCGTCCAGCTCTTCCCGCCATCGGCGGAGGCGACGAAGCCCAGATTTCCGCCGCCGGCCGGATGGCCGCTGGCATAGAGAACCGTGGCGTCGGTGGGATGCGGCGTGAAGCCCATGAGGTCGTCGGTTGTTTCGGACACCCGCCGCGCCTGGCCGCTGCCGAGGGCCGCGGCATGGAGCCCATGATGGGTGGCGATCAGCAGACGCATGGGGTCGCCGCGGTCGACCACGAGACCATGCACATGGGTCGCGCGCAGGAGGTCGGCCAGGGGGACCTCCGCCTGGGCCGCGGCGATGGCCGGCGAACCCGCCAGCACTGCCGCGGCGGCCAGACCCGAGACGAAGATTCGGCGTAGAAGATTTGTCATCGGTTTCCTCTCAATCGTCCCGCCCACCAGAGGGCGAGGCTCGGGAGAACGATCCATTGGGCGAGCGGCGACGGGCCGAGCTCGACGGCCGGCACGACCGGCATCAGATCCCGGCCCGGTTCTTATCCGGACCCGACAGGGCCCTCGGTCCACGCCCGCGTCAGTCCATCAGCTGCCGGACCAGTCCAGGATGCCGGTTGAAGGCGAGTTTCTGGACCAGCGAGCCGTCGGTGGTGACGATCTCCGCCGTGATGGTCTCCGCCCCCGCGGCCGCGATCTCGCCGATCTTCAGCCGCGGGTTGCCGTGCCAGGCCAGCCGGACCTCGAGCCAGGCGCGGACGCGCTCGGGCGTCATCTCCGCCTGGGCGGCGGGCGGCATGCCGTAGAGCGCGCCCGGTCCCATGCCGGACCCGTCCGTCATCGCCTGCGGGTCTGCCGTCATTTCCATCAGGTCCCGCATCGTCGGGCACATCGTCATGCCGATCTGGCCCGGCTCTCCGCCCTGCTTGGCCATCATGCCCTGCATCGTCTCCATCATCTCCGGCATCATCATGCCCGTCATGCCGGGCATGCCCGCCATGCCGCCGGCAGGGCCGGCGCCTGGCACGCTTGGATCCGTTGCCGCCGCACCCCCGGCCTGCGCGGGATGATGCTGCTCGTGATCGGCCGCGGCGGAGGAGGCCGGCCGGAAGGTGATGCCGTTGGGGCCGGCGCCCACGGCGAAGCGCGCCGTCACTCGGCGCGCGGCCGTGTCGAGGACCGAGACGGTCCCCTCGACGAGATTGCTGACGAACACGAATGCGCCGTCGTCGCTGACGGTCACGCCGTGGGCGCCGCTCCCGGTTCGGATGGTGTCGACCACCGTTCCGGCCGCCGCGTCGACGACCGAGACGGTGTCGGCCGGCTCCGCCTCGGTCCCCTGGTTGGCGACATAGACGAGGCGTCCGTCGGGCGTGGCATGCAGCTGGATCGGATTGCGGCCGACCTCGATCTTCGCCGAAACCGTCCGCGTCGCCGTATCGATGACGGCGACCCGGTTCTCGTCGCGCAGCGAGGCGTACACGCGGCTGCCGTCCGGCGTGAAACCGACCTGGACCGGCGCCTTGCCGACCGGGATGCGCGCCGTCTCCACGAGCCGGGCCGTATCGATGACGGACAGGCTGCCGTCCTCCACATTCGCGACGTAGATCTCGCGCCCGTCGGGACTCATGCGCAGCCCGTGCGGATAATCCCCGGTCGGCACCGTCCCGACCGTCTCGTTGCGGACGAGATCGATGACGCTCAGCGTGTCGTCGCCGGCATTGGTGACGAAGGCGCGCCGGCCCTCCCGATCGGCGACGACATGGGCCGGATGGCTGCCGACCGCGATCTCGGCAACCGGACCAGAGGCCAGGTCGTCCGGATCCAGAACCAGGAGGCGGCCCGCAGCGTCTCCGGTGCCGTGCTCATCGCTGTGGCCATGTTCCGTCGCGGGACTGCCGACCGCCAGCAGGCGGGTGCCGTCCATGACGACCTGCACGTTGTGCGGCGAGATCGGCACGGGAACCGTCTCGACCGTCCCGGCCGCCAGATCGATCGCGCTGATCGAGTTGCCGCGCTCGTCGGCCGTATAGACGAATCCCGCCGTCGCGCGGGACGCAGATTCCTGGCCCTGCGCCGTGGGCGGCGCCGCAAGAGCTACGAGGCCGGCGGCGAGAAGGGCGAGCAAGCCCAGCTTGCGGGCCGGCAGGGCTTCGCCGTGCCGTAGCGAACGGCAATTGCCGTCATTGTCGTGTCCGTACATGTCGTGATCTCCAGGTCTCGCTGACGCCGGATCGAGCCGCGGGCCGATGGCGGTAGCGCCATCGATCGGCCGCCGGCATGCCCGGCGATGTCGTTTTCAGGACTCTCGAACAGCGATGACGCGGGGACGGACCGGCCAAGGCCGGCCGGCGCAGGCGCGCCGCCCCGGCGCCACGCTCGCTCAGACCGGCGAGGAGCGCTTGGGAGGGTGGAAGTGCGGGAAGGTGGGACCGCGGGGCCGGGCGGCGGATGGCGCCTGTGGCGCGAGCTCCCGCCCGGCGAGAGCGATCGTCGGAGTCTGCGTCAGCGGAGCGCAGAGGGAACATCCCATGCCGGCGCAGAGCCCGTCGTCGGCCTGCGCCTGGAGCGGATCGTCGGGGTGGCACGGCTGGTCGGCGCCGTGGTGAACCGCCGCGGTCAGGCGGGACTCCGTCGCCGCCTGCTGTCCACCGCCGCCGAGCTCGGCAGTCGCCGATGCTGCGAAGAGGAGCGCCAGGATCAGGACGATCCAGCCCCGCGGACCCCGCGCCGCGTGGCGCCGTCCGGCCGTCCGGGCAGATATCGCACGGTGCCGCACGGATCGGCTCGTTGCGGTGGATGCCGGCCGTTCCATGGCGCCATTTAACGGGCATTCGGCCGGCATGTCATTGTCCGAGATCAATCCGCCCGGAACCGGCCGGCCGCGGTGACGTGGCCGGAGCCGCGGTTGCGGCACGGGCCGGCTTTGGGCTACAAAGCCGCCGGCCGGGGCGCAGAGCCGCCGGCATTCCCCTCCCCCCGAGACGAGCGCTCGCTACGCCCGGAGCAACCGATGGCCGCCTATCAGTACATCTACGTCATGAAGGGCCTGAGCAAGATCTATCCCGGCGGCCGGAAAGTGCTGGACAACATCTGGCTGTCCTTCCTGCCGGGGGCCAAGATCGGCGTGCTCGGCCTCAACGGCTCCGGCAAGTCCACGCTCATGAAGATCATGGCGGGGCTCGACACCGATTTCGGCGGCGAGGCCTGGGCGGCGGAGGGCGTCTCGGTCGGCTATCTCCCGCAGGAGCCGGAGCTCGATCCCGATCTCGACGTGCAGGGCAACGTCATGCAGGGCCTGGCCTCGACCAAGGCGCTGCTCGACCGCTTCGAGGCGGTGAGCATGCGGCTCGGCGAGGAGCTCTCGGACGACGAGATGAACGCCCTCATCGCCGAGCAGGGCGAGCTGCAGGAGAAGATCGACGCGGCCGACGCCTGGGACCTGCAGCGCACGGTGGAGATCGCCATGGACGCGCTGCGCTGCCCGCCGGGCGATGCCGACGTGTCGAAGCTGTCGGGCGGCGAGCGCCGCCGCGTGGCGCTGTGCCGCCTGCTGCTGCAGAAGCCGGACCTGCTGCTGCTCGACGAGCCCACCAACCATCTCGACGCCGAATCGGTCGCCTGGCTCGAACGGTTCCTGGCCGAGTACAAGGGGACGGTCGTCGCCGTCACGCACGACCGCTANNGAGCAGAAGCAGAAGCGGCTGGAGCAGGAGGAGAAGCAGGAGAGCGCGCGCCAGCGCACGCTGGAGCGCGAGCTCGAATGGATCCGGCAGTCGCCGCGCGCGCGCCAGGCCAAGAGCAAGGCGCGCATCACCGCCTATGAGAACCTGCTCGCCGAAAGCGGCCAGCAGGCGCAAGGCCAGGCGCAGATCGTCATCCCGCCCGGGCCGCGCCTCGGCGATCTCGTCATCGAGGCCCAGGATCTGCGCAAGGGCTTCGGCGACCGGCTGCTGATCGAGGACCTGTCGTTCCGGCTGCCGCCCGGCGGCATCGTCGGCGTCATCGGCCCGAACGGCGCCGGCAAGACCACCCTGTTCCGCATGATCACCGGCCAGGAGAAGCCGGACGGCGGCTCCTTGCGCATCGGCGAGACGGTGAAGCTCGGCTATGTCGACCAGTCGCGCGACACGCTGGCGCCGAACAAGATGGTGTGGGAGGAGATCGCCGACGGCCGCGACGAGCTCGAGCTGGGCCGCCGCAAGGTGCAGAGCCGCTCCTACGTGGCCGGCTTCAACTTCAAGGGCGCCGACCAGCAGAAGAAGGTCGGGCAGCTGTCGGGCGGCGAGCGCAACCGCGTGCATCTGGCCAAGATGCTGAAGTCCGGCGCCAACGTGCTGCTGCTCGACGAGCCGACCAACGATCTCGACGTCGATACGCTGCGCGCGCTGGAGGAGGCGCTGGAGGATTTCGCCGGCTGCGCGGTCATCATCAGCCACGACCGCTGGTTCCTCGACCGCATCGCCACGCATATCCTCGCCTTCGAGGGCGACAGCCAGGTCGTGTGGTTCGAGGGCAACTACCAGGACTACGAGGCCGACCGGAAGCGGCGCCTGGGCGCCGAGGCCGACCAGCCGCACCGGATCAAGTACAAGCCGCTGACGCGGTGAGCGACCCGATCTGACGTTTTCTTTTCTGTCAATCCCCGGGCGGAGCGGCGAAGCCGCGCAGACCCGGGGATCCATTCCTCAGCCGGAGTCTGGCCCGGCCCTGGATTCTCGGGTCTCCGGCGCTACGCGCCTACGCCCGAGAATGACAGTTCCAAGAATATGGGGGTGAAGCCGGCGCTTGCCGAGAGCTCGGTGTCAGCCGCCCTGGCCGACCTTGGCGCGGAGCACGTCGATGAGGCCGGCGACCTTGCCGCCCTTGCTCTGGATGACCGAGGCGAACTCGTCGCGCTGGGTCACCGCCATGCTGAGCCCCTCGACGATCACGTCGACGATGCGGAAGTCCTGGCCGTCCGCCGCGACGCGCCAGTCGACGCGGACGTTCTCCGCCTGCGGGCGGATGACGAGGCTCTGCACGATGGCGTGGCCGCCGCCGTCCTTCCGGACGTTCTTCACCTCGAAGCGCTCGCCCGAATACTCGGCGAAGCGCCGCGCGTAGCTGCGCACCAGCAGCTCCTCGAACAGCTGGAGGAATTCCTGGCGCTCGGCATCGGTGGCGCTGCGCCAGAATCGGCCCAGCACGAACTTGCCGATCGCCGGCACGTCGAAATGGGAGTTGAGAAGCTCGCGGAATCTCGTCTCCCGCTCCGCCTGGCTCAGATCCGGACCGGTCAGGGCGGAGACGGCCCGGTCGCCCAGCCCGGCGATGAACTCCGCCGGGCTCAGGCTGGCATCCGCGGAGGCGGACCGTCCGACCAGCACGAGGCCGGCGGCCGAGGCCGCGAGAAGGAACTGCCGGCGGGAAGTCTGCTGCATGGCGGACTCAGTAGGTTCCGGACACCTGCGGCCGCTTCGCTTCGTCGCCCTCGGTGAGCTCGTAGCTGTCGGTCGCGGCGTCGCCGTTGCGGATCGCGTCGTTCCGCTGCTGCCGGTACAGGCTGCGGATCGTCGCGTAGTAGTCGAGCGACCCGGCTCTAATCTCGTCGAACGTCTTGAGGTTCCGTGCCCGGGAGTCGACCGCCGTCACGCCGGAGCGCACATAGAGCAGGTTCTCCACCTCGTTCGCCCGGGCGATGTAAGTGAGCGGGTCGAGGAACACGTCCACGATCCGGCCCACCGCATCCCGGGGATTGGACGGGCCGAGGACCGGAAGGACCAGATACGGGCCCTCCTCGACCCCGTGCACCGCCAGGGTCTGCCCGAAATCCTCGTCATGATATTGGAAGCCCATCTCCGACGCCACGTCGAACAGGCCGGCGATGCCGAAGGTGGAGTTCACCAGGAACCGGATCAGGGTGGTCCCGGCGCGGTCGGTCTCGCCCTGGAACACGTCGTTGGCCAGGATGACCGGGCTCGACAGGTTGCGCAGGAAGTTGCGGATGCTGTCCTGCGCCGGATTGGGCAGAGCCACGTAGTACCAGCCGGCGACCGGCTTCAGCAGGATCTCGTCGAGGGCGTAGTTGACCTCGAAGAAATAGCGGTTCATCGGCTCGAGCGGGTCGTTCGTCTCCCTGAACGCCGCCAGCGCCTCGGGGTCGTTCTCGGGCGCCGTCGCGCAGGCGGACAGCGTCAGCGCCATCGCGCCCGCGCAGATCGACACGAATGGCGTATGAAACGAAGCGAACGACCGCATGGATGACCCTGAACCCCATTTCCAGGGCCGCTGCCCGCCATCTCGGACCGCAGCCCGCACGTCGCCCGGCAGCCCGTCGTCCAGATTGCCGGTGCGCCCCCCAAACCCCAACGGTTTCTGTCGGCGGAGCCTGCCAGTGATAACTTAAGGTCGCGTTATCGCCACGCCCGTCCTTCGGCATCGGGCCGCCGCCCGCATCCCGTAGCACAATCCGTTAATCATAGCCAGAAGGCGCCGGAAGCGGCTGTGTGCCGGGGGTCACATTTGTGGCAGAAAAGCCGCAGCGCCGAATCGGCCCCTATGGGCCTCAGGCGACCTTCTCGGCGTGGTGGCAGGCCACCATCCTGCCGTCCACCGGGCGCAGCTCCGGCCGGTCGACGCTGCAGATGGCGGTGGCGTAGGCGCAGCGGCGGTGGAAGGCGCAGCCCGGCGGCGGATCGAGCGGCGAGGGAAGCTCGCCCTTGACGCTCGCCCGCTGCGACCGGTGGCGCGGGTCGACGGCCGGCGTGCTGGCCAGCAGCACCTTGGTGTAGGGATGGCGCGGCCGCTGGAAGATGACCTGATTGGGGCCATGCTCGACCGGACGGCCCAGATACATGACCATGACCTCGTCGGCGATGTGGCGCACGACGCCCAGGTCATGGGAGATGAAGAGATAGGCGAGGTCGAGCTCCTCCTGCAGATCCATGAGCAGGTTGAGCACCTGGGCGCGGATCGACACGTCGAGCGCCGAAACGGGCTCGTCGGCCACGACCACCTTGGGATGCAGCATCAGGGCGCGGGCGATGGCGATTCGCTGGCGCTGCCCGCCGGAGAACATGTGCGGATAGCGGCCGTAATGCTCCGGCCGGAGGCCCACCTTGCGCATCATGGCGAAGACCGCCTCGCGCCGCTCCGCGGCCGGGGCGTCGCCGTTGATCAGCAGCGGCTCGCCGATGATGCTGCCGATCTGCTGGCGCGGGTTGAGCGAGGCATAGGGGTTCTGGAACACCATCTGCACGAGCGGCCGGAGCCGCTTGCGCGCGGCCGCCGAGGCGCCGACCACGTCCGTGCCGCACAGCCGCAGATGGCCGGAGGTCGGCGGCTCGATCAGGGTCACCATGCGCGCCAGCGTGGACTTGCCGCAGCCCGACTCGCCCACCACGGCGAGCGTCCGTCCGGCCTCCAGGGTGAAGCTCGCCCCGTCGACGGCCTTCAGCGTGGCATGGCCGCCGAACAGGCCCCGACGGACCTGGTAGTGGCGCGACAGGTCGCGGGCTTCGAGGACCAGAGGGCGCTCGCCGGGCGCTTCCGGGCGCCGCGCAGCGAGGGTCGATTCGGCGCTCATGCCGGCACCTTCGCAGGCTCGCTCAACGGGTAATGGCAGCGTACCAGCCGCCCGGCCTCGTCCGGCAGAAGGGCCGGCCGGTTGCCGCGGCACAGATCGGTGGCGAATCGGCAGCGCGGGTGGAACAGGCAGCCGGACGGCCGGTCGTCGATGCCCGGCACGACGCCCGGGATCGTGGACAGCCGCCGTCGGCCGATGCTGCGCTCGGGCAGGGCCTCGAGCAGGGCGGCGGTATAGGGGTGGCGCGGCCAGGCGAACAGCGCGTCGACCGGCTGCTCCTCGACCTGCTGGCCGGCATACATGACCATGACCCGCTCCGCCGTCTCGGCCACCACGCCCATGTCGTGGGTGATGAGGACGAGGCCCATGCCGCGGTCGCGCTGCAGCCCGACCAGCAGGTCGAGGATCTGCGCCTGGATGGTGACGTCGAGGGCGGTGGTCGGCTCGTCGGCGATCAGCAGCCGCGGGTTGCAGGCGATCGCCATGGCGATCATCACGCGCTGGCACTGGCCGCCCGACATCTGGTGCGGGTAGGAACCGAGCCGCTGCTCGGGTTCGGGAATGCCGACCAGAGTGAACAGTTCGACGGCGCGGGCGTGCCGCCGGGCGCGGTCCATGCCCATGTGGAAGCGCAGCACCTCCTCGATCTGGAAGCCGACCGTGAAGCAGGGGTTGAGGCTGGCGATCGGCTCCTGGAAGATCATCGAGATGTCCTTGCCGACGATCTTGCGGCGCTGGGCCGGATCGAGGGTGGTCAGGTCGATGCCGTCGAAGGCCATGCGGTCGGCCTTGACGGTGGCGGTCTTGGGCAGCAGGCCCATCACCGCCAGCATCGCTACCGCTTTGCCGGAGCCGGATTCGCCGAC
>JRYH01000392.1_pt1 | contig 12289 bp, 11 predicted proteins | sample 235351 | NCBI WGS metagenome assembly JRYH01 (sample SAMN03074221, study PRJNA261480) | activated sludge metagenome | biome: Wastewater Treatment Plant; feature: Wastewater; material: Activated sludge; isolation source: activated biomass of a wastewater treatment plant treating wastewater... ... | reverse complement strand
GCGAAGTACTCGCGATAGGTCACGGGGCGCCATTCGAGAAGCTCGTCGAGCATCTCGGGCAGCAGGGTCGGCAGGTTCTCGATGAGCAGGAGAGCTTCGTTGAAATGATTGAGATAATCGTTGGCGATGCCGGATGCTGGATTGACGAGACAGGCGGCGCGCTCTTCGAGATCCGCGATGGCACCGTTGTCGTTCTGGCTTCCGTTGTCGCTCATTGCTTGGTGCCCGCGTTAAAGTTTCGTCCGAATTTGTGACGATACTCCACCGGGTTGCCTAAAAATCGGTTACGAGCCTAAGAGGCTTCAGGCTCGAAGCCACCGGGCCCCCGGCTTTTGCGGCTTCTGCGCCGATGCCGGAGGAGCGCCTCTGGGATCCGGATCGGCGCGGGGCGGGTCACAGTCCGCCCGTCTGGCGGGAGGGCGACGGCGCGATGAGATCGGCCACCAGCTCCTTCTGCTTGTCGATCGGCTGCTCGACGACGAGCGCGAATTTGCTCTTCGATTGCGCGAGCCGGCACAAGAAGATGCGCTCGTCCTGGCATTCGAGCGCGATCAGGCTCTTGGGGTCGGCGTTGAGGCGCAGGATCTGTCCGGGCTCCAGGTCCGCGATCTGGCCGAGCGTCATCTCCGGCCCTTCGAGTACGCCTTTCAGCAGCATGTGGGACGAGGCGAGCCCGTCCTGCATCTTCTTCTGCCATTCGGGATCGATGCTGGTGCCGTCGAGCGCGCGCTGACGCTCGAGCAGCTTGCGAATGGGGTAGAGGGCGGACTGCGGAATGATCATGAACATGCGTCCGCCGTTGTCCAGGATCTGGAACAGGATCTGGACGGCGATGACGGGGACGTCGGTCTGGCCGAGGATCTGGAAGTCGAGCTTGGTCTCGAGCTTCTCGATGTCGAATTCCACCGGCGTGATGGGGGCGAGGAGGGATTCGAGCTCCGGGACGACGATGCTGAACACGCTGCGGGCGAGACGGGCCTCGAGGGACGTGAAGGGGCGGTCGGATTCGAACGGCGGCATGGAGCCGTCGCCGCCGAAGGCCGCGTCGATGAGCGAGAAGATGAAGCGCCGGTCCAGGCCGATGACGATGCGGCTATCCCATTGGCGGCAATAATAAATCCCTGCAATGCTGTCCTCGTAGGACTCGAGCACGTCCCAGGAGTTGCCGCTCTCGAGCTGATTGACGAAAAACGACGAGGGGACGTTGCAGTACTCGCGGAAGCGCTCCGACAGCGTGGTGACGAGCCGCTCCAGCACGCCTTTCAGCACATGCAGCCGCTCGACCTCGAGCTTGGGCGGCTCGAGCAGCTTCTCTGTGCCGGGCTGGCCGCCCTGGCGGATGTCGGCGTAGTCTTCGCGCATCAGTCCTCCTCGGAGCTCGCCATCTCGATGACGCCCTTTTCGAGCAGCTCCATGGCCGTATCGGCGATGGCGCGGCGGGCTTTCTGGACCTCTTTGGCCGTCGCCTTCTTGCCGGTGGTGAGCTCCTGCTCGATCATGCGGCGGGCGCGTCCGGGTGTCGCCTCGAGGATGAGGTTGATCATGCGCGGCTCTGCGCCGGAGAGGGCGGTGATGGTGCGGTCGGCCGGGATATTGTCGAACAGCGTGACGAGCGCGTCCTGCGAGAGGCGCGTGAGATCGTCGAACGTGAACAAGAGGCCGCGCACGACCTCGGCCTCCTTCGGCCGATGCTCGTCGAGATCGCTCAGGATCTCGTCCATCTGCTTGCGGTCCATCTTGTTGATGATGTCGGCCAGACGGGCGTGAATGGTGGGGCCGGTGTTCTTGGAGCTCTTGTAGAGCAGCTCTTCCTTGACCGCTCCTTCGAGCAACTGGATCGGCCGCTCGAGAACGATCTTGAGTGCGAGCATGCGGCGCATGATCTCGTTGCGGAGCGGCGCCGGCAGCATCTTGAGGGCGGCGGCGGCATAGGCCGGGGGCGTGCGTGATAGCACGAGTGCCGAGACCTGCGGGTGCTCCTTGGCGAGATACTGGGCGGTGGAGAGCTCCGGCACCTCGCCGAGCTTGATCCAGATCGATTGCAGCGACTTGGAGCGGACCTGAGACATGATCTCGGCGATCTGCTCGGCCGGCACGACGCCGCTCAGAAGCGCCTCGACCTCGTTGGCGGTCGCAATCAGGTCGCCGCCGGTGCGCAGGCTCATTGCAAATTCCTCGATGAGGGCATCGAGGGTGTGCTTGGAGACGGCGCCGAGATCGGTTGCCGTCTGCGCGATCAGCTTGATGTCGTCCTCGTCGAAGTGCTTGAGCAGGCGCGAGGCGACCTTCTTGTCCATGGCGAGCAGGAGCGCAGCCACCTTCTTGGGGCCGGTCAATTCCTCGGGGTCGTCGCCCCTCATCGCTCGTCGTTCGGCTGCCACCCGGGCCTCGGTCGCTCAAGCATTTTCCGACGAAGCTGATGCCGTCCGTCGCAAGAAAACGCGACAAAACAAACAGTCTACGTTCTAGCGGTCCTCGTCGAGACCGGGCGCGCTGGCCGCGCGGCACGGGACATTTCGAACGCTGGATCCTGCTCAGCCGCGGGGCTGCGGTCGGCGCGAAACCCCTCGCTACAGTTGGGCGATTTGGCTTGAGCGGAGCTTGCGGCGCAGGTGCTCTTGCAACTTAAAAGTGCGATTTGCCGGCGCCTGTGGCCCACCCTCCGCGGTAGTCTCGGCGCTCAGCCGAAGCGCTGCCAGGTGACGGTCACCTTCGTGCCGACGGGGACCCGCGGATAGAGATCCAGCACGTCCTCGTTGTACATGCGGATGCAGCCTTTGGAGGCGGCGGTGCCGATGGTCCACGGTGCATCCGTGCCGTGGATGCGGTAGGCGGAGCTGCCGAGGTAGAGCGCGCGCACGCCGAGCGGGTTCATCGGATGGCCGCCGGGTACCCAGCTCGGCAGGCGCGGGTTCTCCTTCAGCATGGTCGGGGTCGGGGTCCAGGAGGGGTTCTTGCGCTTGTCGGACACGCGGGTGACGCCGGCCCAGCGGCTCTGCTCGCGCGGGACGGCGATCGGATAGCTGATCGCCTCGCCGCGGCGATGGATCCAGTAGAGCTTGCGGTCGCCGAAGGAGACGATGACCTGGCGCGGCTCGTACTTCGGGCTGAACGACACGACCGAGCGCGATCCGCCGTCCCAGAGGAACGAGAAGAAATCCTGCGCGGCGGCCGGCCCCGTCGTGAGCGCGATTGCCGCCGTTGCTGCAGCCAGGGCGACAAACGGCATGCGGATCCGTTTCATGAGGCCCTCGATCGTCATCGCATTCGTCTCCCCGTTGAAGGCCGCGCGGCCCGCTTCCGTCTGGCACCGTTGCGTCGTGGTGGTGCGATGGCTCCCATCCTCACGCGCCGGGCTCAAAGTGGCGTCGTCAGCCTAAGGGCGCAACCGCGTGCTAACCCTTAATGAATGCCAATTGCCAATCGGATTGTGGCGAAACTGCATCATTGGCGGGCCGGGGCGCGGTCTCTTCCGGTGCCTGGCGGCGGAGCCAGGCCGCGATGACGGCCACGACCTTGTCCTGCTCCGCCTGCGAGAGGGCCCGTCCGGCCGGGATGCGGTGCCATTTTGCGAGACACCCGCGGCAGCAGGTGGCCGTGGCATGCTGGGCCACGAACACCGGATGACCACGGAAGGGTGTCTGCTTGCCATCCTTCAAAGGATGAGCGGGAGCCAGGCGCCGGGCGATGAAGGTGCGGGCGTGGTCCAGCACGACGTCGCGGCTGCGGGCGGCGAGGTCGACACGCTCTTTCGACCCGAGCTTGAAGCGGCGCCGGAAGGGGGAAGCCGCCAGGCGGTCGAGCACGCTTTCGATCGCGTGGCGTTCGCTCTCGTCAGTCATCGTGCGGCGCCTGACGTTGCACACCAGCTCTGCCACGCTGTTCGATACAGGCGCTCCATGGCGCGCGTGAGGCCGTCGCTATCGTGCAGGGCGGAGGCTTCGCAGCGCGCCCTCAAGGCGGCGCGCACCCGCGCGAGCGCCGGCCGGTCGGCGTCGGCGGCCTTGGCCTTGGCCACGTACTCCGCCTCGGACCGGGCGACCCAATCCGGCAGGCCGAGGGCCGTAAGCAGGCTCTCGCCGAGGCGGCCGACGGGCGGCCGGTCGGCGAGGGTGAGGACGGGCGCGCCCATCCAAAGCGCTTCGAGCGAGGTCGTGCCGGCGTTGTGCGGAAAGGGGTCGAGGGCGATGTCGATGGCGTTGTAGGCGGCGAGCACGGCGGGATGGCTCGGCGTGTCTCCCAGCTCGAGGCGATCGGCCGTGATGCCGTGGGCGGCAAAGCGGCGGCGCACTTCCTCTTGTGTGCCAGAGGCTCCGAACGGCTTGTTGTCGAGCCGCAGGCGGCTTCCGGGGCATGCGTGCAGGATCTCGGACCATACCCGGACGACGCGGTCGTTGAGGCGGATGGGGCGACCGAAGTAGCCGAACGTGAGATGTCCGGCTTCGAGCGCGGGAAGCGGGCCCACGGCCGGCATGGCGGGAGGAGGCTCGTAAGCCACGAAGGGCCGGCCGAGGTCCAGCGGTGTCTCGCTGATGAGAGCCTCGGCGCCTCGCGGCAGCAGGTGCGCGTCGGCGATGAGGCCATCGATGGCGGTGAGCCCCGTCGTCGTGCCGGTGCCGATGACGTAGGAGAGCTGAACAGGTGCCGGCTTGCGCGCGAAGACGAGCTGGCGATTGCCGGGAGAGTGGCCGGCGAGATCGATCAGGATGTCGATGCCATCGGCTGCAATCTCCGCGGCGAGACGCTCGTCGGTGTAGCCGATCGTCTGGCGCCAGGTGGAGAGGGCCTGAAATTTCCGGCTGGTGTCGTCCACGTTGCGGACATCGGCGTAGCAATAGACATCGAAGTCGTTTCGATCGTGCCGCATCAGGATCGGCAGCATGAACACCGCGACGACGTGATTGCAGAGGTCGGGCGAAACGTAGCCAATGCGCAGCCGGCGGCCGGGATCGGGGCTGTTGGCGTAGATGGGTGACGGCGGGCGGAGAGGCAGAGCATAGGCGCGCTCGTAGGCGGCGGAGGCTTGCCGCAGGTCCTTGGCCGAGAGGGCCGGATCGTACGTCTGGCAGATCAGGTAGCTCGAATGGAGATCCGGATCGGGGCTTTGGGCAAGCGCCGCGGCATAGACCGCCTTCGCCTCCTCGAAGCGGCCGAGATTGGCGAGCGTGCTGCCGAGGTTGCGGATGGCCGTCGCGTTGGAGCCCCGCGTCAGCGCCTCGCGGTAGGAGCGGGCGGCTTCGACGAGGTGGCCTTGCCGGAACTGGGCGTTGCCGAGCGTGACGTACACCTCGACCGAGTTGGCGCCATTGGCGATGGCGCCGCGGGCCATGCGCTCGGCGGCGGCATAGGCGCCGAGATCCATGTGGACATTGGCGTAGTTCGCGGCTGCGTCGGCGAATGCGGGCTCGATGGCGAGGGCGCTTTCGTAGGCGGCGGCGGCTTCCGACAGGCGGCCCATGGCGCGATAGGCCGCCCCGAGGTTGGTCCACGCGGCCACCGTCGGCCCCGAAGCGATGGCGCGTGTGAGAGACGCGACGGCGCCTTCGAAGTCGGAGCACCGATAGGCGATGATGCCGAGGGCGAAATGCGCGAAGTGCGGCTGACGGCCCTCGTCGAGCATACGGCGCGCCATCTCCTCCGCCTCGGCCATCAGACCGCTTCGCAGAGACTGGCTGAGCCGGGCGGCGTCGTTGTCCGTCATGACTCCGAGGGAGAAGGCTGGGGTCCGATACGCGAAGCGCGCCGCGGAATGCCGTGCGCGATACGTGCAACCGAATCAATCGGCGCTGTCGGCGGCAGTATCGGCAGGATTGGGCGCGGCGGCCAGCCCTTTGGGCCGTCAATCGAGAGTTGGAGAGCCGTGGGATATTCGGCTATGCGACTGCGGCGGCGGGGGCGTCCGTCGTCTCTCGCGGCGTATCGCCAGACTCAGGGATGTCCTGCGACGCGGTGGCGTCGCTGCCGGTCGCGGCATTATCGGGGCGTTCGGCAAAGCGCGAGATCACGAATCCGATGAGGGCGAGGATCAGGATCATCGGCAGGTTGCGGCCTACGCCGCGGGCAATGGCAGGCAGCGCCATCGGCACCGACGAGGCGAGAAAGGAGCGGACCTCGGGGGTCAGAAGGTCAGTCGGATCGAGCCCCGGCTCCTGCTCGCCGTCCTTGGTTTCGCTTTCCGCCGTCGCCTCTTCCGCGGGCGTCTCGGCGACGCCGTTGCCATTGCTGACAACGGCCAGTGTGACGAGGCCGATCACGGCGAACAGGGCCGCCATCATGGAATAGGCGGTAACGCTCCCATACGTTTCGATGAGCTTCGCCGTGAGGGCGGCGGTGGCGAACCCGCCGGCAACGATGAGCGGAATCGCGACCGTGGCGCGGTTCACGAACTTTGCCACGACCTGATCGAGCGATTGCTCGGCGCGTTTCAGGAGCCCTTGAAACATTCAGTACTCCTTGTTCTCTTTCGTTGCCGGGGTTTGCGATCTTGTCGTTGTCGTGCCGAGCGATCGGGCTCGATCGTCGCGCTTACGACTTCCAGAGCGCGCCGATGACGAAGCCGATTCCGGCCGCGACGGCGAGGGTGGTGAGCGGCTGATCCTTGACCGACTTGTCGACGGCCGTCTTGAAGTTGTCGGCCACGACTTGGATCTGCTCCGTCGCCTGGCGGCCCTGATCGGCGAGGTTCTGCACCGTGCGCTCGATCTGCTCGCCCGTCTTCTCCGCCATATCGACGGCCTTGTCGGCCATGTCGTCCGCGCGGCCGCGGGTGGAGGTCGTTGAGGTCTGTGCCATGGAAGCGTCGCTCCTGTATCTGAGTTGGTCCTGAGGGTGTGGACAATGGGCTCCGCGCTCAGAACGCGCGCGGAGCGCGTTTGGTTGCACCGGGGGCGTCACGAGATTCGGGGTGATCCGGAGGCCCGTTCAGGGTTTTGGAGGCGGCGCGGGCGCCCGTTTGCGGGCATTAGGCTTGAGCGCGGCGACGAGCGTGCGGCCGGCGTTGCTCGTCTGCGACCAGAGCGTTCCCCAGCTCCAGCTTCCCTTGAGATCGTCGAGGCAACGCAGGAGCTGCGCCCGTGTCGCCTCGGGAAGCGCCTCGGCGATGCGCTGCCAGAGGCGCTCGACGTTGTAGGACGGGCCGTCCTCTCTCAGGCTGAGGGGGACGACCTCCTCGGGCGCGAAGCCGAGGTCGCGCGCGGCGGCGCTCACTGCTTCGCGAATGTTGCGCGCTTTCTCGCTGTCCGCGGCGGCGAGATCGTAAGGCGGCGCCCATTCGCCAAACGGGCGCAAGCGGTCGATGTGCGTGGCGACGAGGATGACCGGTGGGCGGCGGCGGTTCATGTGGGTAGCGAACGCGCGCCGGAACGTTTCCAGCGCCTTGCGATCGATCTCTCGATCGGCGCGATGGGCGGCCACGACCCAGAGCACGAGATCGCAGGCGGCGGCTTCCTCGATCAGACGCTGCATCAGCGCCTCATCGGGCGCGAGGCCGGGACTGTCGACGAGGAGAGCGGCCGGCAGGCCCTCGCGCTCCAGCACGTAAGGCGTGAAGGCGGAGGTCGCCGGCAACGCATCCGTGGCGGCGCGGGCTTCCTCTGCGAGGGCGTTGATGAGGCTCGACTTGCCGGCGCTCACCTGGCCGGCGACGAGGATGCGCAGCGGCTCGGCTTCCACCTGCGCCAGCGCCTCCCGATCGCGCGTGGATGCGCCGGAGACGTAGGTGGCGAGCGTATCCTGCGGAATGCGCAGGCGTCCGCCGTAGAGATCGATGGCGGCGCGGCCGATCTCGAGCACATAGGCCTCCGTGAGGCGGCGGGCGATGGCGTCACGGCCCCATTGCATCATCGCCTTCGAGAGCTGCTCCCGCGCTTCCTGCGCGGCCGCCGTTGCCGGGTTGACCATGCGGACGACGCGCCAGACGTCGTAGGCCCGCTCGGCCAGGCCGATGGCGTCGCGCCAGCGATAGAGGGCCAGCGCCTGCGCGACGGTCAGGCGGTCTCCGAACGGGACGTTCTCGAGTACGATCGTGCGCAGGCGTCCGCTCACGCGTGCGACGATGGCGAGGGCTTCCGGTGTCGTGAACTGCCAGACAGGGTCTTCCCGGCCCGGGTGCAGCGTGCGAGCGACGGCGTCGACGGCCTCCCGGCCGAGCTTCAGGAGCCCCTCGGGATCGGAGATGAGGGCAGGGTCGGCCTTCTGCGCGAGGGCCTGCACGTCGCGCCAGGCGCGCTCCTCGGCGGGCGACCAGGCGAGATCGCGTGCGAGGAGGGAGGCGTCGAGATCGTGTTCGCTCCCCTCGTCCGCAGGCGTGGGGCTGGGTTCGGTGTTTGCGTTCGACGTTTCGGAGGAGGCGGGGAGCAAGCGACGCTGCGTCAGGTAGACGGCGAGCACGGCGAACAGGGCAAAGCCGGTCCAGACCAGAAGGTAGCCGTTCTGCCAGAGCCACAGGCTGCCGAGCGGGATCAGCGACAGCGTCGGGATCGCCAGGCCGATCGCGATGAGGATGAGGGAAGCCGTGCGCTGGGCGCGGGGACGAGACGACGTGGGCTCGCTCATGACTCTTGCCCCGTCCGATCGTCCGCACGGGGCTGGCGCGCCATGCGGAACGCGTCGCGGAGGGCCTGCTGATACGTGTCGGCGATACCGCTGCGGTCGAGCGTTCCGATGCGCCGGCCATGCAGGTAGCGGATCGCGGCCTTGCCGAGCGCGTAGGTGAGGGCGAAGCTCGCGGCCGCCGAGGCGGCGGTGCCTGCCGTTTGTCCGTAGACGGGAATGAGCTTCGCGAGCTGGCGAATGCCGGCGCCGGCCGCGACGCGCGCGAGGGTTCCGGCGCCGATGGCGGCGCTCAATTCGGCATAGGCGCGCTTGTCCCATGGGATGTCGTAGTGCGTGCCGAGCTGGCTCAGCATGCGCGCCTGAATGCCCGTCGCTGCGATCGTTCCCGCCACCGGAAAGGGAACGAGATCGCCGCCTGCGGCGGCCATGGCGTGGCCCATGACGATCGGATCGGCCGTGCGGGCGCGCGGGTCCGTGCGGATGCCGGGCATCGCCGAAAGTGCGGTGAGAAGCGCAAAGGGCGCGACGGTGCAGAGCGCTTCGGTCAAAGCATCGAGGCCGTAATCGGAAGGCGGGAGGCCATCGTCCGGATGCGTCAGGTCGACGGGCACGAACAGGAGGGCGCCGCGTCCGGGCAGCTTGTCGAAGGCGGCGCGCTGGTAGGCGAGGGCGCGCATAAGGTCGTTCGGAATGCGGGCCACGGCGTCTGCCGGCGCATGGGGCGCGAACGGATAGGGCTGGATATGTCCCTGGCCCGCCGGATAGGCCTCATGAAGGCTCGTCTGGGCGACGACCACTGGCCAATCCGGATGGCGCGTGCGGACTTTCTTCAGTGCTTCGAAGAGGCCGTGCTGGGCTGGATCCATCGCCCGCATGGTGACGAGCACGAGATGGGCGGCGCGCTCGCTGACGGCCAGGTCCTCGGCCGGATCGTAATCGGTCTCGCCGAGGCCGCGCGTGTCGAGGAAGCGGAGGACGGGCGCGTCGGCGGGAAATGCGTAAATGCGGGCTGTGCGCGTGCATGGGCGAAACCCGTCGCCGATCTCGGCGTCCGTGCTCTGCGTCATCGCCCGGATCACGGACGTCTTGCCGCTTTGCACCTTGCCGAGCAGCCAGACGAGGGGGGCATACGCGGCGGAGGAGCCGGCCTCGCCAGCGTCCGAGGCCGAGGCGGCGCCGGCCTCACTTTCCCGTGCTTGGCGACGTGCCTTGCCGCTCAGCCGATCGGACCGGCCTGTCCAGCCGGGCAGCACGCCTCTGAGCGTCGCAGCCCATTTCGCCATGTCGGCCTCGCTCCTGCGCAACCCTGTTCCGCCCGTCCTGACGCGCGCATGCGCTGCGCATCACCGGGAAAATCGCCGATGCGGGCGCGCCGTTCCATCGGGCTCTCGTTACTTATATGGGACGCGAGCGTTGCGGCGCCACGCCGGTCGCCGCCAGGTCGCAGTCGACAGGGCCGGTCGGGCTCGTGGGCTACTGGCGGAGGTGTTCCCTGCGGGACAGCGCCTTGGCCGGCGATCTTTATTTTGGAGCGCGTGGAACCAAGGTGCCTCCCCACCCATTGGTTCCGTAATCCGCCGGCACGCTGCCCCCGCGTGCTCAGGCGTGAGAGCGCCGCTGCGGGCTTTCCCCACCCACGGCCAGCGGCGCTCACCCCACGGCCGGCCCCCCAGCTCCCCTCTGGGGGGCCTTCTCGTTTCCGACCCGTTCGACGTTCACCGCGGCGGCGCATCCAGCAGCAAACGGAGTTTCTATCTCGCTATCGGCCCACGTGGGTGCCGACGGCCGCATGCATAATCTTGATCTCTCAAGGTTATTTCCGGAACCGTAGGGAGGCGGAAAATTTTTATGCGTGATGCGATGCTCGCGACGAATAAATCCCGCGCCCGTCCGTTCTCTCAGGTGTGCGGACCGAATGCTTATGTCCCCGCGTTAGCAATCGAGCCGCATATCACGGCTCATCGAAGGTCACGCCGAGATGAGATCGTCAACGGACGGGACAGGCCCCGCACACCTGTCCCGTCTTTGTTTTTTGAGACGATCGGAGAGCGGGCGCGCGCCGTCCGGGGCGTGCTTCAGGCGGGGAACGCGCTGGCGTAGGCGTCCGGCTTGAAGCCGACGATGAGCCGCCCGCCGCCGAGATCGAGGACCGGCCGCTTGATCAGCGATGGCTGGGCCAGCATGAGGGCGAGCGCCTTCTTCTCGTCGAGCCCGGTCTTGTCGGCTTCGTCGAGCTTCCGGAAGGTCGTGCCGGCGCGGTTGAGAAGCGTCTCCCAGCCTACGGTCTTCGTCCAGGCCTCCAGCTCTTTGCGCGCGATGCCGGCTTTCTTGTAGTCGTGGAAGTCGTAGGCGATGCCGTGCTCCGTCAGCCACGTGCGCGCCTTCTTGATCGTGTCGCAGTTCGGGATGCCGTACATCGTCACGGGCTTTTTGGGCATGGATCTCGATCCGCTTGTCGCGCCGCGGTGGCGGCAGGTGAGACGGCGATACCGCCGGCTCCTCGTTAAATCCTATCCGCAATAGGCGCGAAGGATCCTACGGGTTTTCGGATGGGTCTCGATCGTCACCCGCTCGCGCCGGTAGTCCATCGTCACGCCCTGTCCGGGCCGAATCTGGCGCACGATCGAGGCGCCCGTGATCCGCCGCGCCTTGGCGTTCGTGATGCGGCGTTTGCCGGCGAGGGCCTCCGCCGCATTGGGCTTGCAGAGGCTAGGCGCCGGGCTCGCCTGCGCCTGATGTGTCTCGCCCTGGCTGGCTGTGACGATCACGGCCGCCAGTATGAAAGCGCCGGCTTGGGATAGTTTCGAAAAGCGCATCAGGATCCGTCCTTCCTTGCGAGACCGAGCGGTGCGAACGCTCATAGTCCGCAGCCGCTACGGCATAGATAGGGCGCAACTAAAGCGGCGCCAGATCTCAGCGGCATCTCACTCCCACTCGATGGTGCCGGGGGGCTTGCTGGTGACGTCGTAGACGACGCGGTTGATGCCGCGGACCTCGTTGATGATGCGGGTCGCGGCGCGGCCGAGGAAGCCCATGTCGAAGGGATAGAAGTCGGCCGTCATGCCGTCCACGCTCGTCACGGCGCGGAGCGCGAGCACGTGATCGTAGGTGCGTCCGTCGCCCATGACGCCGACGGTGCGGACCGGAAGCAGCACGGCGAACGCCTGCCAGATCGCGTCGTAGAGGCCGGCCTTGCGGATCTCGTCGAGGTAGATCGCATCCGCCTTGCGCAGGATGTCGAGCTTCTCTTCCGTGATCTCGCCGGGGATGCGGATTGCGAGGCCCGGGCCCGGGAACGGGTGGCGGCCGACGAAGGCGTCGGGCAGGCCGAGCTCGCGGCCAAGCGCGCGCACCTCGTCCTTGAACAGCTCGCGCAGCGGCTCGACGAGCTTCATGTTCATGCGCTCGGGCAGGCCGCCGACATTGTGGTGCGACTTGATGGTGACCGACGGGCCGCCGGTGAAGGAGACGCTCTCGATCACGTCGGGATAGAGCGTGCCCTGGGCCAGGAACTCCGCGCCGCCGATCTTCGCCGCCTCGGCCTCGAACACGTCGATGAAATGCTTGCCGATGGCTTTGCGCTTGGCTTCGGGGTCGGTCACGCCCGCGAGCGCGTCGAGGAACAGCTTCGAGGCGTCCACGTGCACGAGCGGGATATTGTAGTGGTCGCGGAAGAGGCCGACGACCTGCTCGGCCTCGGCCTGCCGCATCAGGCCGTGATCGACGAAGACGCAGG
>JRYH01003466.1_pt1 | contig 12293 bp, 8 predicted proteins | sample 235351 | NCBI WGS metagenome assembly JRYH01 (sample SAMN03074221, study PRJNA261480) | activated sludge metagenome | biome: Wastewater Treatment Plant; feature: Wastewater; material: Activated sludge; isolation source: activated biomass of a wastewater treatment plant treating wastewater... ... | reverse complement strand
CGTTTTTCAACAACCTGCTAGGCGCCGCAGACAGCCTCACGAGGCCGAGTCGAACTCCTCTTCGTCTTCGCTGGGCAGCGGCGGCGGCGGCATGGCGGCCTGCGCCGCGGCCTGTTCGACGCCGATCAGGGCGCTCAACTCGGCTTCGACATCGGCATGACGCTCGCTGCGCCGCAGCTTGTGATACGCCAGCCCGGTGCCGGCCGGGATCAGGCGGCCGACGATGACGTTTTCCTTCAAGCCGCGCAGGTGGTCGATCGCGCCGTGTACCGCCGCTTCGGTCAGCACCCGGGTCGTTTCCTGGAACGAGGCGGCGGAAATGAACGATTCGGTGGCCAGCGAGGCCTTGGTGATACCGAGCAGGATGCGCTGGTAGCTCGCCGCGTGGCGCCCGTCCTTGGCCGCGGCTTCGTTCTCGCTCAGGATATCGCTGGTTTCGGCATGTTCACCGGGCAGGTAGCGGGTCTCGCCGGGATCGAGAATTTCGCCTTTGCGCAACATCTGGCGGATGATGACCTCGATGTGTTTGTCGTTGATGCGCACGCCCTGCAGGCGATACACGTCCTGGATTTCCTGAACCAGGTACTCGGTCAGACGCGAGACGCCCAGCAGGCGCAGGATATCGTGCGGATTGGACTCGCCGTCGGCGATCACCTCGCCTTTTTCGACCTGTTCACCCTCAAAGACGATGACCTGCCGCCATTTCGGAATCAACGTCTCGAATACCTCGCCATCAGCCTGCGTGATCTGTAAGCGTTGCTTGCCCTTGGTTTCCTTGCCGTAACTGACGACACCGGAGACTTCGGCCAGAATCGCTGATTCCTTGGGTTTGCGCGCCTCGAACAAATCGGCGACGCGCGGCAGACCGCCGGTGATATCGCGTGTCTTGCTGCTTTCCTGCGGAATGCGGGCGATGACGTCGCCGATATCGACCTCGCTGCCGTCCTGCATGCCGACGATCGCACCGGGCGGCAGGAAGTAGTGCGCCGGCAAATCGGTCCCGGCGATTTTCACCTCGCGACCGCGCTTGTCGACCAGCTTGACCATCGGCCGGAGATCCTTGCCGGCCGCACCGCGTTGTTTCGGATCGGTGATCACAATGCTGGTCAGACCGGTGATTTCATCGATCTGCTCGGTCATGGTGACACCGTCGACAAAGTCGATGAAGCGCACCTTGCCGGCGACTTCGGTGATGATCGGATGGGTGTGCGGATCCCATTGCGCAATGCGATCGCCGGGCGCCACCTCGCCGCCGTCGGCGACCAGAATCAGCGCCCCATAGGGCAGCTTGTAACGCTCGCGTTCTCTGCCGTGCTCGTCGATCAGCGAGACTTCGCCGGAACGCGAAGTCGCCACCAGGTGGCTGTCGCTGTTTTTGACGAATTTCAGGTTGTGCAAGCGGACCGTTCCACTGGACTTGACCTGGATGTGATCGATCGCCACGGCGCGCGACGCCGCGCCGCCGATATGGAAGGTGCGCATCGTGAGCTGCGTGCCCGGCTCGCCGATCGACTGTGCCGCGATCACGCCGACCGCTTCGCCGGTATTGACCAGATCACCGCGCGCTAAATCGCGCCCGTAGCACGACTGGCAGACACCGAAGCGTGTCGCGCAGGTGATGACCGAACGGACTTTCACCTGATCGATGCCGGCCTCTTCCAGGATGTTGACCCAATGCTCATCGAGCAGGGTGTTGCGCGGGCACAGCACATCCTCGCTGCCCGGACGGAGAACATCCGCCGCCAGCAAGCGGCCGAGAACCCGCTCGCGCAGCGGTTCGACGACGTCGCCGCCCTCGATGATGGGCACCATCAGCAGCCCGTCCTCTGTACCGCAATCGTCCTCAGTGATCACTACGTCCTGCGCCACGTCGACCAGACGGCGCGTCAGGTAACCCGAGTTGGCGGTTTTCAAGGCGGTATCCGCAAGACCCTTGCGAGCGCCGTGGGTCGAGATGAAATACTGCTGGGCATTCAACCCTTCGCGGAAATTCGCGGTGATCGGCGTTTCGATGATCGAGCCGTCGGGCTTGGCCATCAAGCCGCGCATACCGGCGAGCTGACGGATCTGCGCCGCCGAACCGCGGGCGCCGGAATCGGCCATGATGAAAATCGAATTCATCGAATCCTGTTCAACCGCCTGGCCGCTGCTGTCCGTCGCTCGTTCCTTGCCGATCCGCTGCATCATCGCCTTGGCGACCAACTCGTTGGTGCGCGACCAGATGTCGACGACCTTGTTGTAGCGTTCACCCGCGGTGACCAGGCCCGAAGCATACTGGTTCTGGATCTCGAGCACTTCCTGTTCGGCACCGGCCAGAATTTTTTTCTTTTCCTGCGGTACGATCAGATCGTCGATGCAAATCGACGCCCCGGCGCGGGTCGCATAATAAAAGCCGGTGTACATCAGCCGGTCGGCAAAGACCACCGTGTCCTTCAACCCCAGGCGCCGGTAACTGGCGTTGATCAATTGCGAGACCTGCTTTTTCTTCAGCGTCTGGTTGAACAGCGCAAATGGCAAACCGCGGGGCGCGATTTCGAGCAACAGGGCGCGGCCGACAGTCGTCGCGACGATACCGCGGTGCTGCTCCTCCCGGCCCTCTTCGTCGAGTACCGTTTCGCTGTGGCGCAAACGGATCGCCGCGTGCAACGCCACCTGCCCGGTCTGGTAGGCGCGGTGCACCTCGGACAGATCGGCGAACACCATCCCTTCGCCTTTGGCGCCGGCGAGCTGCCGGGTCATGTAATAGAGTCCGAGCACTACGTCCTGCGTCGGCACGATGATCGGCTCGCCGTTAGCCGGCGACAGAATATTGTTCGACGACATCATCAAGGCGCGGGCTTCCAGTTGCGCCTCGATCGACAGCGGCACGTGGACCGCCATCTGGTCGCCGTCGAAGTCGGCGTTGAAGGCGGTGCATACTAGCGGGTGCAACTGAATCGCCTTGCCCTCGATCAACACCGGTTCGAAAGCCTGAATGCCGAGACGGTGCAGCGTCGGGGCGCGGTTGAGGAGCACCGGGTGCTCGCGGATCACGTCCTCGAGCATATCCCAGACCTCGGCGGATTCGCGTTCGACGAGTTTTTTGGCCGCCTTGATGCTGGGGGCGAAACCGAGGCGCTGCAATTTGCTGAGGATAAAGGGCTTGAACAGCTCGAGCGCCATCTTCTTCGGCAGACCACACTGGTGCAGCTTGAGCGTCGGGCCGACGACGATCACCGAGCGGCCCGAATAATCGACCCGTTTGCCGAGCAGATTCTGCCGGAAACGGCCTTGCTTGCCCTTGATCATGTCGGCCAGCGATTTCAGGGCGCGCTTGTTGGCACCGGTGATCGCCCGGCCGCGGCGGCCATTGTCGAGCAGCGCATCGACCGACTCCTGCAACATGCGCTTTTCGTTGCGCACGATGATATCCGGAGCGCTCAATTCGAGCAGCCGGCGCAGGCGGTTGTTGCGGTTGATAACCCGGCGGTACAAATCGTTCAGATCCGACGTCGCGAAACGGCCGCCGTCGAGCGGCACCAGCGGGCGCAGATCGGGAGGCAGTACGGGCAGCACCGTCAGGATCATGAATTCCGGCCGGTTGCCCGAGCGAATGAACGCCTCGATCAATTTCAAGCGCTTGGTCAGGCGTTTGATTTTGGTCTCCGAACTGGTCGCCGCCAGATCGTCGCGCAACTTGGCCAGTTCAGTGTTGAGGTCGATGCCGCGCAGCAGATCGCGTACCGCTTCGGCGCCCATCTTGACCTCGAACTCGTCGCCGAATTCGTTGAGCGCCTCGATGTACTGCTCCTCGCTCAGGATCTGGCTGCGTTCGAGCGTCGTCATACCCGGCTCGATCACCACGTAGGATTCGAAATACAAAACGCGTTCGATATCGCGCAATGTCATGTCCAGCATCAAACCGATGCGCGACGGCAACGATTTGAGGAACCAGATGTGTGCTACCGGCGAGGCGAGGTCGATGTGGCCCATGCGTTCGCGCCGCACCTTGGCCAAGGTGACCTCGGTGCCGCACTTCTCGCAGACCACGCCGCGGTGCTTCATGCGCTTGTATTTGCCGCACAAGCATTCGTAATCCTTCACCGGGCCGAAAATCGAGGCGCAGAACAGGCCGTCCCGCTCCGGCTTGAAGGTCCGGTAATTGATCGTTTCCGGCTTCTTGACCTCGCCGTACGACCACGAGCGAACCAGATCCGGAGAAGCCAGACCGATGCGGATCGCATCGAAATCGACGGGATCGCGCTGTCTGTTGTATAAGCTGATTAAATCTTTCACCGCGTTATCCTCCAGGATCAGGACTCTTCCATTTCGATGTTGATGCCCAGCGAGCGGATTTCCTTCACCAGCACATTGAATGACTCCGGCATGCCCGCCGACATGCGATGGTCACCGGCCACGATGTGCTTGTACATCTCGTTGCGGCCGCCGACGTCGTCGGATTTGACGGTCAGCATTTCCTGCAGAGTGTAGGAGGCGCCGTAGGCCTCCAGGGCCCAGACTTCCATTTCACCGAAGCGCTGGCCGCCGAACTGCGCCTTGCCGCCAAGCGGCTGCTGCGTCACCAGGCTGTAGGGGCCGGTGGAGCGGGCGTGCATCTTGTCGTCAACCAAGTGGTTCAACTTAAGCATGTACATATAACCGACGGTGACGGGGCGGTCGAACGGGTCGCCCGTCCGGCCGTCATAGAGCACGGTCTGGCCGTCTTCCGGCATATCGGCGAGTTTGAGCAGGTGCTTGATCTCCACTTCGCTGGCGCCGTCGAACACCGGTGTCGCCATTGGCACGCCGGCGGCGAGCTGCCCGGCCATGACGAAGATCTCCTCGTCGCTGAACTGTTTGAAATCGACGCGGCCGCGCCGATCGAAGTTGTAAATCTCTTCCAGCAGCTTGCGAATTTCCGTCGCTTTCTTCGCCGCCGCCGCCAGACCGGCGATTTTGACGCCGAGCCCGTGGGCCGCGAGCCCGAGGTGGGTTTCCAGCACCTGGCCGATGTTCATTCGCGATGGCACGCCGAGCGGATTCAATACGATATCCACTGGCGTGCCGTCGGCGAGATACGGCATGTCTTCGGTCGGCACGATCATCGAGATCACGCCTTTGTTGCCGTGACGGCCGGCCATCTTGTCGCCGGGCTGGATCCGGCGTTTGACCGCGAGGTAAACTTTCACCATCTTGAGCACACCGGGGGCGAGATCGTCACCCTGACTGATCTTGCGCTGCTGGCCGGTGAATCGTTCTTCGAACAACTTACGTTGTGCTTCGATCTGGTCAGCCGCCGCTTCCAAAAGCTCGTTCGTTGCGTTGTCGCGCAGGCGGATTTTGAACCAGTCCTCGGCGGCCAGGTTGTCGAGGTAATCGGCGCCGAGCGTGGCGCCTTTCTTCAGGCCCGGGGCCTTGTCGACGATGGCGCCGGTCAGCGTTTCGCGCAGGCGGCCGAATATCGCACCCTCGACGATGCGCAACTGATCGTTGAGATCCTTGCGCACCTGGCGGATGTATTCCTGTTCGATCGCCGCCGCCCGTGCATCTTTATCGACCCCGTCACGGGTGAAGACCTGGACGTCGATCACCGTGCCATCCATCCCCGACGGGACGCGCAGCGAAGTGTCCTTGACGTCCGAAGCCTTCTCGCCGAAGATGGCGCGCAGCAGTTTTTCCTCCGGCGTCAACTGGGTTTCACCCTTGGGCGTCACCTTGCCGACCAGGATGTCGCCGGCCCGGACTTCAGCACCGACGTAGACGATGCCCGAGGCGTCGAGTTTATTGAGGTTGTGTTCGCCGACGTTGGGGATATCGGCGGTCACTTCCTCGGAACCCAACCGGGTGTCGCGCGCCACGCAAGTCAACTCCTCGATATGGATGCTGGTGAAGCGGTCATCCTGCACCAGACGCTCGGAGATCAGGATCGAATCTTCGAAGTTGTAACCGTTCCACGGCATAAATGCGACAAGCAGATTCTGGCCGAGCGCCAGTTCGCCGAGGTCGGTCGACGGCCCGTCGGCGACGACGTCGCCAGCCGCAACCCGGTCGCCAACCTTGACCAGCGGCCGCTGATTGATGCAGGTGTTCTGGTTCGAGCGCTGGTATTTGATCAGCGGGTAGATATCGACTCCAGGATCGCCGGCCGCCACTTCATCCTCGTTCACGTGGATGACAATGCGGCCGGCATCCATCTGATCGACCACGCCGCCGCGACCGGCCACTACGGTGACACCCGAATCGCGCGCCACGACGCGCTCCATCCCGGTGCCGACCAGTGGCTTTTCGGTGCGCAACGTGGGCACCGCCTGGCGTTGCATATTGGAACCCATCAGGGCGCGGTTGGCATCGTCATGTTCCAGAAACGGCACGAGCGACGCGGCCACCGACACGATCTGCTTCGGAGAAACGTCCATATACTGGACTTCCTCCGGCGCCCGCAAGTTGAATTCACCCAGATGGCGGCAGGGGATCAATTCGCCGACAAAACGCCCGCTGCTATCGAGGGCGGCATTGGCCTGGGCAATGACGAAATCGCCTTCGTCGATAGCTGAAAGATAATCGATCTCGTGCCCTACTTTGCCGCTTTTGACACGCAGATAAGGCGTCTCCAGAAAACCGTATGAGTTGGTTCTGGCATAGACGGCCAGCGAATTGATCAGGCCGATGTTCGGACCTTCAGGCGTTTCGATCGGGCATACCCGGCCGTAATGCGTTGGGTGCACGTCGCGCACTTCGAAGCCGGCGCGCTCACGGGTCAGACCGCCGGGGCCAAGCGCCGAAACGCGGCGCTTGTGAGTCACCTCGGACAACGGATTGTTCTGGTCCATGAACTGGCTGAGCTGCGACGAACCGAAGAACTCCTTGACCGCCGCCGCCACCGGTTTGGCATTGATCAGATCCTGCGGCGCGAGGCCCTCGCTTTCGGCCATCGACAGCCGTTCGCGGACCGCCCGCTCGACCCGGACCAGGCCGATGCGGAAAACATTTTCCGCCATTTCTCCGACCGAACGGATACGGCGGTTGCCGAGGTGGTCGATATCATCGACCACGCCGCGACCGTTGCGGATGTTGATCAGTTCGCGGATCACGGCGATGATATCGTCGCGATCGAGCACCCCTTCGCCTTCTATGGTGTCGCGGCCGACCCGGCGATTGAACTTCATCCGCCCGACGGCCGACAGGTCGTAACGTTCAGGGGTGAAAAACAGATTCTTGAACAGATTCTGCGCCGCATCCTTGCTCGGCGGTTCGCCGGGGCGCATCATCTTGTAGATCTCGTAGAGCGCCTCCAACTCCGAAGTCGTCGGATCGATGCGCAAAGTGGTCGAAATATAAGGCCCCTGATCGAGATCGTTGACGTAAAGGATCTCGATCTTTTTGATCCCGGCTTCGCGCAGGCCGTCCAGCGACTCGGCCGTGATCTCGTCATTGGCGCGCATAACCAACTCGCCGGTCGATTCGTCGACCACGTCATGCGCCAGGGTTTTACCGAGCAGATAATCGTCAGGCACGTCGAGCGATTTGACACCCGCCTGTTCGATCAAGCGCACGTGCCGCATCGTAATGCGCTTGCCGGCTTCGACGATCGCTTTGCCCTTGTTATCGGTGATATCGGCCAGTGCATTTTCGCCGCGCAACCGCTCGGGGACGAGATCGAGCTTCGCGCCTTTCTTGTTGAGCGCGATCTGGCTCTTCTCGAAAAATACGCCGAGGATCTCTTCATCGTTCATGCCAAGGGCGCGCAGCAGGATGGTCACCGGTAGTTTGCGGCGCCGGTCGATGCGCGTGAAGATGTTATCCTTCGCGTCGAATTCGAAATCGAGCCACGATCCGCGATAAGGGATCACCCGGGCGTTGAACAACAGTTTTCCAGAGGAGTGGGTCTTCCCCTTGTCGTGATCGAAGAACACACCGGGCGAACGGTGCAACTGCGAGACGATGACGCGCTCGGTGCCGTTGATGATGAACGTTCCGTTCTCGGTCATCAACGGGATGTCGCCCATGTAGACTTCTTGCTCCTTGATCTGCTTCGGCTTGCGGTTCTTGGCCGGTGCGTCGCGATCGAACAACACAAGGCGGACGACAACGCGCAACGGCGCACTGTACGAAGCGCCACGCAGCTTGCACTCGCGGACGTCGAACTGCGGCTCGCCCAGGCGATAGCTGACATACTCGAGCACCGCGTTGCCCGAATAACTGCTGATCGGAAACACCGAGTTGAGTGCCGCGTGCAGCCCGACGTTGCGCAGTTCGCCGCCGGCCGTCGTGGTCTGCAGAAATTGCTCATAGGAGTTCAACTGCATATCGAGCAGATACGGCACCTCCAGCACGGTGTCGCGCTTGCCGAAGTTCTTGCGGATGCGTTTACGTTCGGTGAAAGAATAGGTCGTTGCCATGTTGCGCCCGTGGTTAGGTATGCAGAAATTGGGTCGAAAGCGGCCCAGCGGTGTATTTGCGGCAAGCGGCAACGGGCCGGGAGCCTGCGCCCCCAGCCCGTCCAGCGAAAATGCGAGGTCCAGCGTTGATTACTTGACCTCGACGCTCGCCCCGGCTTCCTCAAGCTGCTTTTTGATGTCCGCGGCTTCCGCCTTGGAAACACCTTCCTTGACCGCCGACGGCGCGGCCTCGACCAGATCCTTGGCTTCTTTCAAGCCGAGGCTGGTGATGGCCCGCACCGCTTTGATCACGTTGACCTTGTTTTCGCCGAAGCTGGTCAGCATGACGTTGAACTCGGTCTGCTCCTCGGCCGCGGCCGCGCCACCGTCACCGGCGGCCGGTGCCGCGGCGACCGCCACCGGGGCGGCGGCCGAAACGCCGAATTTGTCTTCCATCGCCTTGATCAGATCGACGACTTCCATCACCGACATATTGGCGATGGTTTCCAGAATGTCTTCTTTGGCAACTGCCATGAGTATTCTCCTGATGCGGATAATCGGTATAAAGAATCGGTATGCTCAGCTTTCCGGCAACCCTGGTCTATCTCTCGTCCGAGCCTATGCCGCCTGCTTCTGGTCGCGGACCGCGGCCAGCGTGCGCGCCAGTTTGGCGTGCGGCTCGGCGAGGGTGCGCACCAGTTTTTCCACCGGCGCCTTCATGACGCCGAGGAGCATCGACAACGCCTGCTCACGGTTCGGCAGGCTGGCCAGACGGGCGAGTTCGGAAGCCTGGTAAGTCCGGCCGCCGAGGGCGATCAGTCTGACCACCAGCTTGTCGCTGACTTTGGTGAAGTCTTTGACCAGCCGGGCTGCGGCGCCCGGATCTTCCAGCGAAAACGCATAGACCAGAGGACCGGTCAGGCTCTCGTTCATACATTCGAAATCGGTCCCCGCCAAAGCCCGGCGTACCAAGGTGTTCTTGGCGACCTTGAGCGCCACCTTGCTGGAACGCGCCTGGCGTCTCAGCTCGGTCAATTGGCTCACGGTCAAGCCCCGGTATTCGGCGGCCAGCGCAGAATGGGCGTGACGGGCGACATCGACCAGCGATTCGACCACCGCCTTCTTCTGCTCCAGATTGAGTGCCATAACTGCTACCTCCACTTGATGGCAAAGCCCGGCAACCGCGCTTTACCAGCTTGCGGTGGCAACCCGACCCCGCGACCTGTGGGGCGCACGCGCGCCACAGGTCGCGGGACTGGGCCCACCATCTGCGCAGGCCGGGACGCCACCGGACAGTGCACCTCACTGTCCGGCGGGCGTACCGCAATTAAGCGCCAAGCGCCTGCGGTCTTGGACGGTGCGCCGGTCGCCCGGCGCCTGCCCGCTCAGTACGGTCATCTCGAAGGCGTTCCGCCCCCGTGATCACCGCGTGCCACGCGCCTCACCCCAGCGGGCAAGTGGCGTGGCGAAATCGTGTGCGGAAACTCCGGCTCGGCCGGACTGACCGCCGTCAAAGCTCCAACGAGGCCTGATCGATCGCCAGGCCCGGACCCATCGTCGTCGACAGGGCGATCTTCTGCAGAAAAATGCCTTTCGCCGCCGCCGGCCGCGCCTTGACCAAATCGGCGACCAGCGCCTTGAGGTTGTCCTTCAGCGCCGCGGTATCGAACGACACCTTGCCGATCGTCGTATGCACGATGCCGGCCTTGTCGGTGCGGAACTGCACCTGACCGGCCTTGGCGTTGTGCACCGCACCGGCCACATCCTGGGTGACGGTGCCGACTTTGGGGTTGGGCATCAAGCCTTTGGGGCCGAGCACCTGGCCGAGCTTGCCGACGACGCGCATGGCGTCCGGCGAGGCGATGACCACGTCGAAATCCAGCATGCCGCCTTTGATCTGGTCGGCGAGATCCTCGAAGCCGACGATGTCGGCGCCGGCTTCGCGCGCCTTGTCGGCCTGTTCGCCCTGGGCAAAGACCGCCACCCGGACCGATTTGCCGGTGCCGTGCGGCAGGACCGTCGCGCCGCGCACCACCTGATCGGATTTGCGCGGATCGACGCCCAAGCGGACGGCGACGTCCACCGACTCGACAAATTTGACCTTGCTCGCCTGCTTGAGCAGGTCCAGCGCATCTTCAACCGAATATACCCGGCTGCGATCGAGGCTTTCCTTGACCGCGCGCAGACGTTTGCCGTGCTTTGCCATCAGTGCACCCCCTCGACGTTGAGGCCCATGCTGCGCGCGCTGCCGGCGATCGTCCGCACCGCGGCGTCGAGATCGGCCGCCGTCAGATCGGGGGTCTTGGTCTTGGCGATCTGTTCGAGCTGCTCGCGGTTGACGGTCCCGACCTTTTCGGTGTTCGGCTTGCCGCTGCCTTTTTGCAGGCCAGCGGCTTTCTTCAACAGCACCGAAGCGGGCGGCGTTTTGGTGATGTACGTGAAACTGCGATCGCTGTAAACGGTGATCACCACCGGAATCGGCATACCCTGTTCCAGAGCCTGGGTCGCGGCGTTGAATGCCTTGCAGAATTCCATGATATTGACGCCGCGCTGGCCGAGCGCCGGACCGACCGGCGGGCTGGGATTGGCCTGCCCGGCGGGGATCTGCAGCTTGATATAAGCCTCGATTTTCTTTGCCATCTGTCGCTACTCCTTGGGTTCAAGCGCCCGCGCGTCCTTACAGACCGCCGGGCTCCCCAGTCATTGACCATACCCCGCCGCAGCGGGGCCGCAAAACAACCCGCGCCGCGGCGCGGCGCTCAAGCCTTCGCCACCTGGTGGAACTCGAGTTCCACCGGGGTCGAACGGCCGAAAATCAGAACCGCCACGCGCAGGCGGTTCTTGTCGTAATTGACTTCCTCGACCACGCCGTTGAAGTCATTGAACGGCCCGTCCGTGACCCGCACCATCTGCCCGACTTCGAACAACACCTTGGGCTTGGGCTTGTCGGCACTTTCCTGGACGCGCTGCAGAATCGTGTCGGCCTCGCGCTGCGAAATCGGTGCCGGCCGGTCGGAGGTGCCGCCGATAAAACCCAGCACCTTGGGCACGCTTTTGACCAGGTGCCAGGTCGCTTCGTCCATATCCATCTCGACCAGCACGTAGCCGGGGAAAAACTTGCGCTCGGTCTTGCGCTTCTGACCGTGGCGCATTTCCACCACTTCCTCGGTGGGGACCAGAATCTGCCCGAACATCTCCTGCATCCCGGCCCGCTCGATGTGCTCGAGCAGGGAGCGGCGCACCTGTCCTTCATAGCCCGAATAGGCCTGGACGACGTACCATTGCTTGGCCATCTCAGAACCCGCCGAGCAGCAGCTTGACACCCCAACTGAAAACGGTATCGAGCACGAACAGCACGATCGCCGCCACGGCGGTGACCGCGCCGATGATCAGCGTGGTCTGTAGCGTTTCGCTGCGCGTCGGCCAGACCACCTTGCGGCGCTCGAGATTGGCGCCGCGCATGAATTCGAAAAAGGCCCGCCCTTGTGCCGTCCAGTAACCGATCAGCGCGGCAACGAGGATGCCGCCGAGTAACAGCAGCATCCCGACGTAGTCCGGGGTGCCAGCAGGCAACAGGTTGTAACCGGCCACCGCCGCGGCGAGGACCAGCACCGCCAGGACCAGCAGCAGCAGGTTGACGGTTGAATTTGGCGCTTCAGCGTTCATTTGAATTCACAGTTCCATTGTCGCGGGGCGTGGCAGGCGAGGAGGGACTCGAACCCCCAACCTGCGGTTTTGGAGACCGCTGCTCTGCCAGTTGAGCTACTCGCCTTCGAAATGCCGCCTCGCCTCACTCGATCACCTTGGAAACGACGCCGGCGCCCACCGTGCGCCCGCCTTCGCGGATCGCAAAGCGCAGCCCCTCTTCCATCGCAATCGGCGCAATCAGTTCCACACTAATCTTCACATTGTCGCCCGGCATCACCATCTGCACGC
>JRYH01007604.1_pt1 | contig 12317 bp, 11 predicted proteins | sample 235351 | NCBI WGS metagenome assembly JRYH01 (sample SAMN03074221, study PRJNA261480) | activated sludge metagenome | biome: Wastewater Treatment Plant; feature: Wastewater; material: Activated sludge; isolation source: activated biomass of a wastewater treatment plant treating wastewater... ... | reverse complement strand
GCAGCTTCTACATGATCGGCGCGTACATGGCGTTCGCGCTCGGCTCCTGGGTCGAACAGGTGCTGGGCGGCGGTTTCTTCGTCACGCTGGTGCTGGTCATCCTTCTGGCGGTCGTGCTCGGCTACGTGCTGGAATGGATTTTCTTCAGCTATCTCTACGATCGTGAGCACCTGCAGCAGGTGCTGATGACCTATGGGCTGATTCTCGTCTTCGAGGAACTGCGCAGCCTGCTGCTCGACGACGACGTGCACGGCGTGCCGGTGCCCGACTGGCTGTCGGGGTCGATAGCGCTCGGCGACCTGATGACGTATCCGGTCTACCGGCTGCTGATCTCGGGCGTGTGCGTACTGGTGGCGCTCGGCCTGTACTGGGTGATCACGCGCACCCGGCTCGGCATGACGATTCGCGCCGGCGCGTCGAATCGCGAGATGGTGCAGGCGATGGGTATCGACATCCGCCTGCTGTACCGCATCGTCTTTGCCGCCGGCGTGGCGCTGGCGGCGCTGGCCGGTGCGATTGCCGCACCGGTGTCGTCCGTCTATCCGGGCATGGGCAACCAGGTTCTGATCATCTGCTTCGTCGTCGTCGTGATCGGAGGCATCGGATCGATCCGGGGGGCCTTGCTGGCCGCTCTGCTCGTGGGTTTCGTCGAGATCTTCGGCACGGTGTTCTTTCCACAGGCCGCCGGGCTGCTCATCTACGTGCTGATGGCGGGCATCCTGCTGTGGCGTCCTGAAGGCTTGTTCCGCAGTGCCTGATACTTCCCGCTCTCCGGCTTTTCCGTTCGTCGCCGTCCTCACGGCGCTTCTCGTGGTCGGCGCACTGGCGCTGTTTCCGCTCGTCGCCGGCAAGTTCGGGATGAACCTGGCGATGAAGATCATGATTCTGGCGATCTTCGCGCTGAGCCTCGAACTGCTGGTCGGGCAGACCGGACTGGTGTCCTTCGGACATGCCGCCTTTCTCGGCATCTCCGCATATACCGTGGCGTTGCTCACACCGGAGAGCGCGCCGGCACAGATCTGGTTCCTGCTGCCGGCAGCGCTGCTGACCTCGGCCGTCTACGCGCTATTCGTCGGTGCGCTGTCACTGCGCACGCGCGGGATCTACTTCATCATGGTGACGCTGGCCTTCTCGCAGATGGCGTATTTCGTGTTTCACGACACGCCGCTCGGCGGCGGCAGTGACGGCATTTACGTCTACTGGCGGCCCGAGGTGTCGATCGGCGGCTGGAATCTGCTCGATCTGGACAGCACGCATGGCTATTATTACTTCGTCCTCGGCAGCCTGATCGTGACGGCCATCGTGCTCGCGCTGCTCGTGCGCAGCCGCTTCGGACGGGCACTGGCCGGCATCCGCGTCAATGAACAGCGCATGCGCGCAGCCGGTTTTGCCACCTTCCCCTACAAGCTGGCGGCCTTCGTCGTCGCGGCCATTTTTGCCGGGCTGGCCGGTTTCCTGCTCGCACTCAAGGACGGCTTCGTCAATCCCGAACTGCTGTCCTGGCACGAATCGGGGGCCGTGCTCATCATGATCATTCTCGGCGGGCTTGGCAGCCTGTGGGGTGCCATGATCGGCGCCGGCGCCTTCGTGCTGCTGCAGGAATTCTTCCAGTCCGAGCCGGTCTTCGGCGAACTGGCCCGTCACTGGCAGCTCACGCTGGGTCTGACGATCATCCTGTGCGTGGCGCTGATGCCGCAGGGCCTGATCGGGCTCGGTCGTCAGTTCGGACGGCGTCTGCAGGCGCGAAGAGGAGCGGACCATGTCTAAGGTGGACCGCGCCGGCGCCGCAGTCGACACGGACGAAGCAGCATCCGGAGGGCCGGTATTGCTGCGTGCCGAATCGGTGTCGCGCAGTTTCGGCGGCCTGAAGGCGGTCGATCAGGTTTCACTGGCCGTGCGCCGCGGAACCGTGCACGCCGTGATCGGCACCAACGGCGCCGGCAAGTCGACGCTGATCAATGTGCTCAGCGGCGAGATTCCGGCCAGTGAGGGGCGGGTCGAACTGCTCGGGCGCGACGTCTCGCACTGGTCGCAGCCGCGGCGCGCCCAGGCCGGGCTCGGGCGCAGTTATCAGCGCAATACGATCTATGCGCCGTTCACGGTATTCGAGAACTGTCGTCTGAGCGCGCAGGCGCATCATCAGCGTCCGTGGAGCTGGTTTTCCGCGGCGGCCCGCTGCGAATTCAGCTGCAATGCGGCGCAGCGCGCACTGGAACGGGCTGGTCTGACCGCGCAGGCGGACATCGAAGCCGGCACGCTGTCGCACGGACAGAAGCGCCAGCTGGAGATCGCCATGTGCCTGGCTACGGCGCCGCGCGTGCTGGTGCTCGACGAGCCGCTGGCCGGAATGGGTGCCGAGGAGTCCGAGCGCATGCTCAGCCTGCTCGAGGGCCTGAAGGCAGAACACGGCATTCTGCTCGTCGAACACGACATGGATGCGGTCTTTCGCGTGTCGGACGAAATCACCGTGATGGTCAACGGGCGGGTGATCGCAACCGGCACGCCGGAAGACATTCACGCCAATGCGGAAGTCCAGGAGGCGTATCTCGGTGGCTAGCGGGCAAGGCAGGGAACAGCCGATCGTCGAGGTGGAGAATCTGCACGCCTACTACGGGCAGAGCCATGTACTGCAGGGCGTGCAGATGCGGATCGGCTTCGGCGAGGCCGTCGGCCTGCTCGGGCGCAACGGCATGGGCAAGACGACGCTGATCCGCAGCATGCTGCGTCTGCTGCGCTCGACGACCGGCCGGATCACGATTGCCGGCCGCGATTGCGCCGGAGCGCGCCCGGATCGCGTGGCGCGGCTGGGCATCGGCTACGTTCCGGAAGGGCGCGGCATTTTCCCGAACCTGAGCGTGCGTGAAAACCTGATCATGGCCTCGCGCCCGGGTGTGCGCGGGCAGACCGACTGGACCTTCGAGCGCGTGCTCGAAACCTTTCCGCGCCTGTCGGAGCGGCTTGGCAACGGCGGCAACCAGTTGTCCGGCGGCGAGCAGCAGATGCTGGCGATCGGCCGCGCCCTGATGACCAATCCCGATCTGATCGTGCTCGACGAGGCCACGGAAGGTCTGGCGCCGCTGGTCGTGCGCGAAATCTGGCGCATCGTGCAGAGCATCCGTGAAACCGGCATTGCGTCGCTGGTCGTCGACCGGAATTTCCGCGCAGTACTCGGTCACACCAGCCGCTGCGTCGTGCTCGAGCGTGGCCGGGTCGTGCTCGAAGGCAGCTCGGAAGCGCTGGCCGGCGACGAAAAATCACTGGAACAGTATCTGGGTGTCTGAAATTCCGGTTTTCGACACATGAGGTTCGTTGCAGTGCGGTATACTCTCTCGCTTTCAGGCGCGTAGCTCAGCTGGTTAGAGCACCACCTTGACATGGTGGGGGTCGGTGGTTCGAGTCCACTCGCGCCTACCAGCGCTCGCGTCGATCGAATCGGTCGGTACCCTGACACCAGCCGCACGGGCCGGAGCTTTCGAGACGGTCTGCGCGGGCCAGGCTGTTTTTCCGGACCCCGATTCCTGATGATCCAGATTACTCTTCCCGATGGCGCCCGGCGCCGTTTCGACGCTCCGCTGACGGTTGCGGAAGTGGCGGCGTCGATCGGCAGCGGACTGGCGCGCGCCGCACTGGCCGGGAAGGTCGACGGGCAACTGGTCGACACCTCGCACCGCATCGAGGCCGATGCCGAGGTTGCGATCATCACCGAGCGGGATCCCGAAGGTCTGGAGATTCTTCGTCATTCGACGGCGCATCTGCTGGCGTACGCGGTCAAATCCCTGTTCCCCGATGCCCAGGTCACGATAGGACCGGTAATAGAAAACGGCTTCTATTACGATTTTTCATATAAAAGACCCTTCACGCCGGAAGATCTCGAGGCCATCGAGGCGAAGATGCACGAACTGGCCCGTCGGGACGAGCCGGTCACGCGTGAGGTGTGGGAGCGCGACGAAGCGGTCGCCTTCTTCCGTTCGATCGGCGAAGAGTACAAGGCCGAGATCATCGCTTCGATTCCGGCGGACCAGTCGATCACGCTGTACCGCGAAGGCGACTTCGTCGATCTGTGTCGCGGCCCGCACGTGCCCTCGACCGGACGGCTGAAGGTCTTCAAGCTGATGAAGCTGGCCGGCGCCTACTGGCGCGGCGACTCGAACAACGAGATGCTGCAGCGCATCTACGGGACGGCCTGGACGAAGAAGGAAGATCAGGACGCGTATCTGCACATGCTCGAGGAGGCCGAAAAGCGCGATCACCGCCGGCTCGGCCGCGAACTCGATCTCTTTCACATGCAGGACGAAGCGCCGGGCCTCGTCTTCTGGCATCCGAAAGGCTGGGCGATCTGGCAGCAGGTCGAACAGTACATGCGTCAGGTCTACCGCGACACCGGCTATCTGGAGGTCAAGGGCCCGCAGATCCTCGACCGCAGCCTGTGGGAGCGCACCGGTCACTGGCAGAACTATCGGGAGAACATGTTCACGACCGAGTCGGAGAACCGGTCGTACGCGCTCAAGCCGATGAACTGTCCGGGCCACATCCAGATCTTCAAGTCCGGCCTGCGCTCCTATCGCGACCTGCCGCTGCGCTATGGCGAATTCGGCCAGTGCCATCGCAATGAACTCTCGGGTGCGCTGCACGGCATCATGCGCGTGCGCGGTTTCACCCAGGACGACGGGCATGCCTTCGTCACCGAAGACCAGATCCTCGGCGAATGCGTGGCCTTCACCCGCGATCTGCAGCGCGTCTACCGCGATTTCGGCTTCGAGCAGATCCTGTACCGGGTGGCGACCCGTCCGGACATGCGGGTGGGCTCCGACGAACTCTGGGACAAGGCCGAGGCGGCGCTCGAGGAAAGCCTGCGCAGCATCGGCGTGGAATACGTCGTCGCGCCGGGCGAGGGCGCCTTCTACGGGCCGAAGATCGAATATGCGCTCAAGGATGCGATCGGACGCGTCTGGCAGTGCGGGACGATCCAGGTCGACTTCAACATGGCCGGTCTGCTGGGAGCGGAATATGTCGCGGAGGACAATTCGCGCCGTGTGCCGGTCATGCTGCATCGGGCCATCGTCGGTTCGCTCGAGCGCTTCATCGGCATCCTGATCGAGCATCATGCCGGCGCGATGCCGATCTGGCTGGCACCGGTGCAGGCCGTCGTCGCGACGATCACCGAGGCCCAGGTTCCGTATGCCCGGGATGTGGCGGAAACCCTGTCGAAACAGGGCTTTCGCGTCGACTGTGATTTGCGGAACGAAAAGATCAACTATAAAATTCGCGAGCACAGCCTGCAGAAGGTTCCGTACATCCTTGTCGTCGGCGACAAGGAGCGGCAGGCTGGCAAGGTGGCCGTGCGTGCGCGCGGGGGTGCCGAAGTCGGTGTCCTCGATGTCGGGGCGTTCGCGGCGCGGCTGTCCGATGACGTCGCGAGCAAGCGATCCCAACCGCAATGACGTGGCCTGTACCGTCCCGGGTGCAGGTCATCGCCGTGTCTGGCGTCGCATCGGAGCTTTCATGATCAGGAAATGGAGAACGCAGCATCGCTACTGAACGCGCGCACCGCATCAACGGCGAAATCACTGTCCCGGAACTGAGACTGGTTGGTATCGATAACGAGCCGATCGGCATCGTGTCTCTGCGCGAGGCCATGCAGATGGCCGAGGAAGCGGACGTTGATCTCGTCGAGATTGCCCCCCAGGCCCGCCCGCCTGTCGCCCGTCTGATGGATTACGGAAAGTTCAAGTACCAGGAACAGAAACGTCAGCACGAGGCAAGGGCAAAGCAGAAGGTCATCCAGGTCAAGGAAGTCAAGTTCCGGCCGGCCACTGACGAGGGCGATTATCAGGTCAAGATGCGCAATCTGCGTCGTTTCCTGGACGATGGCGACAAGGTGAAAGTGACCCTGCGCTTCCGGGGTCGCGAGATGGCGCACCGGGAGTTCGGCGTGCGCCTGCTCGAACGGGTGCGTGGCGACGTCGACGAGATTGCGCAGGTTGAACAGATGCCTCGTCTGGAAGGGCGGCAGATGATCATGGTCATCGCCCCCAAACGCAGGAAGTAGGAACAGAAGGAAGCAACAAGCCGGGCGGGTCATCGAAGTGCCGACGCGATGTCGGACACCTGGCCAGGCAATCGAAAAGGGCAGGAAGGAAAATGCCGAAAATGAAGACCAACCGCGGCGCGGCGAAGCGTTTTCGCGTGCGTCCGTCGGGCGGCGTGAAGCGTGCGCAGGCGTTCAAGCGCCACATCCTCACGAAGAAGACGACCAAGAACAAGCGTCAGTTGCGTGGCACGTCGCAGGTGCACGCATCCGATGTGGCGGCAGTCAAGGCACTGCTGCCGTACGCCTGAGGAGAGAGCGATGCCCAGAGCCAAACGGGGTGTGACGGCGCGCGCGCGCCACAAGAAAGTCATTGCCGCGGCCAGCGGCTATCGTGGTCGCCGCGGCAGCGTTTATCGCGTTGCCAAGCAGGCGGTCATGAAGGCCGGCCAGTACGCCTATCGCGACCGGCGTACGAAGAAGCGCGTATTCCGCGCGCTGTGGATCACGCGGATCAACGCAGCGGCGCGTGAGCACGGCCTGACCTACAGCGCGTTCATTGCCGGGCTGAACAAGGCCTCGATCGATCTCGACCGCAAGGTGCTGGCCGATCTGGCCGTACGCGACAAGCCGGCGTTCGCGGCCATCGTGGCGCAGGCCAAGGCGTCGCTCGGCGTGGCCTGAGGACGTGCGGGCATACTGTCGGGCCGTGATCCGATGAGCGTACCTGCCGATCCGGGCGCAACCTCCCCGGAAGCGCCCGATCCGGCGGCGGACGATCGCAGCACGGCCGCTTCGCACGGAGGCGGCGATGCCGCCGACTGGCAGGCGGACATCGGACGCCTGCTTGCGGCGATTGCCGCCGCCGGCAATCCGCATGAACTGGCCAATGCCAAGGCACAGGCCATGGGCCGGGACGGTGCGCTTGGCGCACGCATGAAAACGCTTGGCCAGCTCGCACCGGCCGAGCGCGCGGCGGCCGGCAAGGCCCTGAACGTCGTCAAGCAACGCTTCGAGGCTGCCGTGCGCGAGCGCGAGGCGCAACTGGCGGCGCAGGCGCTGCAGCAGCGTCTGGCGCGCGAGGCCATCGATGTCACTCTGCCCGGTCGGGCTGTGGGGGGCGGCGGCCTGCATCCGCTGACACTGACGATCGAGCGCATCGAACAGATCTTTCGTTCGATCGGTTTCGACGTTGCCGAGGGGCCCGAAATCGAGGAAGACTTCTTCAATTTCACGGCGCTCAACACGCCACCCGATCATCCGGCGCGATCGATGCATGACACGTTCTACGTCGATCTGCAGGATGCCGAGGGTCGGCCACTGGTCCTGCGCACCCATACGAGTCCGGTGCAGGTGCGCTACGCACGTGCACATCGCCCGCCGATTCGCGTGATCGCACCGGGCAAGACCTATCGGGTCGATTCGGATGCGACGCATTCGCCGATGTTTCACCAGTTCGAAGGCCTGTGGATCGACGAGGACGTCAGCTTCACCGACCTGAAGAGCGTCTACGCCGACTTCCTGCGCCGTTTCTTCGAAGGCGACGAACTCGACGTGCGTTTCCGCCCGTCCTATTTTCCATTCACCGAGCCGTCGGCCGAGATCGACATCCGCTTCGCCGATGGCCCGTTGGCCGGCCGCTGGCTGGAAGTGAGCGGCTCGGGCCAGGTGCATCCGCAGGTCGTGCGCAATTTCGGGCTCGATCCGGAGCAGTACACCGGTTTCGCTTTCGGCTCCGGCATCGAGCGTCTGGCGATGCTGCGCTACGGCGTGGGCGATCTGCGCCTGTTCTACGAGAACGATCTGCGCTTCCTGCAGCAGTTTCATTGTTGAGCGCCCATGCGTATTCCCGAGAACTGGCTGCGCCGGTTCGCTTCTCCTGACTGGACTGCCGACGAGATTGCCACGCGGCTGACGATGGCCGGCCTCGAGGTCGAAGGAGTCGAGCAGGCGGCACCGCCGTTTTCCGGCATCGTCGTCGCGCGTATCACCGAAATTGCCCCGCATCCCGATGCCGACCGCCTGAGCGTATGCACGGTCGACGCCGGGGAAGCGTCCACGCGCACCATCGTCTGTGGTGCGCCGAACGCCGCCGCCGGCATGACGGTTGCCTGCGCGTTGCCCGGCGCCGTGCTGCCGGACGGCCTGCGCATCACCCCGCGCAAGATGCGCGGCGTGGCCAGCGCCGGTATGCTGTGCTCCGGGCGCGAGCTGGGCCTGTCCACCGATCATGCCGGGATCCTGTCACTCGATCCGTCCCTGGTGCCCGGTACTGATTTGCGCACGGCACTGGCGCTGGACGAAGCCGTTTTCGAGATCAAGCTCACGCCCGATCTGGCGCACTGCATGAGCGTGCTCGGCGTGGCGCGCGAACTGGCCGCGCTCAGCGACAGCGCACTGACGCAGCCCGTCTGCACGCCGGTGCCGGTCACCATCGCTGACCGGCTGCCCGTCCGGGTGACGGCGCCGGATCTGTGCGGACGTTTTTCCGGGCGCGTCGTGCGTGGCGTCGACCCGAAGGCGGCGACGCCGGAATGGATGAAGCAGCGGCTCGAGCGGGCCGGGCAGCGCAGCATCGCGGCACTGGTCGACATCTCGAACTACGTGATGCTTGAACTGGGCCGACCGACACACGTTTTCGATCTGGATCGCATCCGCGAAGGGCTTGACGTCCGCTGGGGCCAGGCCGGCGAAACGCTGGAGCTGCTCAACGGACAGACGGTGACGATCGACGCGGAGGTTGGCGTCATCGCCTCGGGCGGGCGCCCGGAGAGCCTGGCCGGCATCATGGGGGGCGAAGCCAGCGCGGTCACCGACGATACCCGGGACGTCTTCCTGGAGGCAGCCTTCTGGTGGCCGGCGGCGATTGCCGGACGTTCGCGCCGCTTCAATTTCAGCACCGACGCCAGCGCGCGCTTCGAGCGTGGCGTCGACGCGGCCAGCACGGTCGAACATCTCGAATACCTGACGCGTCTGGTCCTCGATATCTGCGGCGGTGCGGCCGGCCCGGTCGACGATCTCGTCACCGGTCTGCCCGAGCGCACGCCGGTGCGCATGCGCGCAACGCGTGCGCGCAAGATCCTCGGCGTGGAGATTGCCGATGACGAGATGGCGGCCATTTTCCAGCGTCTGCGACTGCCGTTCGAACGCGACGCGGACGTGTTCACCGTGCAGCCGCCGTCGTTCCGTTTCGATCTGCAGATCGAAGAGGACCTGATCGAGGAAGTCGCCCGGATCTGGGGCTATGAACGCCTGCCGGTTCGCGCGCCGCGTGGTTCGCTGCAGATGCAGGCGGTGCCGGAGACCACACGCAGCGTGTCGCGGCTGGCGCGCAACGTCGCGGCCCGTGATTACCAGGAAGTCATCACCTGGAGCTTCGTCGATTCGGTGCTCGACGGCCAGCTTGGTGCGCCCGGACCGATCCGGTTGCTCAATCCGATTGCGGCCGGGATGGATGTGCTGCGCACGACGCTCTGGGGCGGATTGATGCAGACGCTGCGCACGAATCTGGCACGCAAGGCGTCCCGGGTACGGCTGTTCGAGATCGGCCGGGTCTTCCTGTCGGCCCCGGCTGCTGACACCGGCACCGCCGATCCGGTTGCCGGGGTCGTTGCCGGCATCTTCCAGCCGGCGCGTCTGGCCTTGATGGCATACGGCCCCCGCCATGCGGAACAATGGGCGCTTGGCGATCGCCTCGTCGATTTCTACGATCTCAGGGGAGATCTCGAAACCGTCATCGATGCCACGTTGCGTTTCGAGGCCGCCGAACATCTGGCATTGCACCCCGGGCGCAGTGCGCGCGTGCTGCAGGCCGGCCAGCCGGTCGGCTGGATCGGCGAACTGCATCCGCAGTGGCAGCAGGCATTCGAACTGCCGTCGGCACCGGTACTCGCCGAGATCGATCTGCCGGTTGCCCTGGCACGACGCCTTCCGGTGCTCGAGGAGAGTTCGCGCTTTCCGCCGGTCATTCGCGATCTGGCACTGGTCGTCGACGCCGATCTGGCCGTCGCGAAGATCTTCGACGAAATCGAACGCGTGCGGGCGGAAGAGCCGGCCGCAGCCATCATCCAGACGGTTCGATTGTTCGATGAATATCGCGGTAAGGGTCTGGAAAATAAAGAAAAAAGCCTTGCCTTCCGCCTGTGGATACAAGATACTCGTCGCACGCTGAGCGAGGCGGAAGCGACGGCTGCGGTGGACGCGGTCGTTGCGCGGCTCGCCCATTCCCTGGGCGCGCGATTGCGTACCGGCGGCGAAACGCACCGGTCATGAGGCAGACGTCCGGATCCCTGCATGCGCCGTCACCCCGGTGCTGCCGATCCGGATTCCGTGAGATTCGAGAGCGATGGCGGAAACAGCAATTCCGTCCGGCCATGCGGTGTCCGGACGATCCGGACCCTCACGCAGGACCCGGGCAGACGAACAGACGACGAGCGTCGACAGGGCGCTCGGCGGACGAACGGCTGCGCAGGACGGTAAAACCGCGGGGTTCACCGCCGGAGCAGCAGCGGATTCCGCGCGGGACGGTATGGGCGGACTTGAGGTGATGGTCGGCGACACACGCGCCACGCAAGGTTCGAAGCCGGGCCCAGGCGCCGTTGCGGCCGGATTCACGCTGACCAAGGCGGAACTCGCCGATCTGCTGTTCGAACAGGTGGGCCTGAACAAGCGTGAGGCCAAGGACATGGTCGACGCCTTCTTCGACGAGATTCGCGATACCCTCGAACGGGGAGGCTGCGTCAAACTGTCCGGTTTCGGGAACTTTCAGCTGCGCGACAAGCCGCAGCGCCCCGGGCGCAACCCGAAGACGGGCGAAGAGATTCCGATCTCGGCACGTCGCGTGGTCACCTTCCACGCCAGCCAGAAACTCAAACTGCAGATCGAGGGCAACGAGAGTTGAAACCGTGGATCTTCCTGCCGTTTCGCCAGACGGATCTGTCCGAAGCGGCCCCGTCGAACTGCCCGGAGCCCCTGTGTCCGGGCGGCGCATGATGCACAGTCGAAGCGAAGCCTCGGACGCATTGCCGCCGATCCCCGCCAAGCGCTATTTCACGATCGGCGAAGTGAGCGAACTGTGCGGCGTCAAGCCGCATGTGCTGCGCTACTGGGAGCAGGAATTCACACAGTTGCGCCCGATGAAGCGGCGCGGCAATCGACGCTACTATCAGCATCACGAAGTGCTGCTCGTGCGGCGCATCCGTGAACTGCTGTACGAAGAGGGCTTCACGATCAACGGCGCGCGCAACCGGCTGGGCGAAACCCAGCAGCGTGCGCAGTCGGACGCCGGGGCGGACATGGAATCCGCCGGGCCGATGACGTCCGTCGGCACGATCGATCTCGCGGCCCTGCGCGCCGAACTGGAGCAGGCACTGCAGATTCTTGCCGGCGAACCGTCCCCCGCAGCCGATTCGACGCAGACCGCCGAAGCAGCGGATTGATCGCGCCGCAGCGCTGCTGCCGCACTGCTATAATCGCCGGCTTCGGGACGTAGCGCAGCCTGGTAGCGCACTTGCATGGGGTGCAAGGGGTCGCGAGTTCGAATCCCGCCGTCCCGACCAGTAATACAGCAGTAAAATCAAGGGCCTACATACTTTTGTATGTAGGCCCTTGGGCTCTACCCCATTAACGGGGGATCAGGGCATTCGTCAAACTCGGTTAATCACACCATCCCACCCGCACTGAGCCAAGACTCGCATGCGGTAATTCTCAAAATTCCTGAACCCATACGCCCGGCGTGAGAGCATCTCCATCTTCGTGTGGAATCCTTCGGTGATCCCGTTGGATTTGGTAAATCGCCACATGCGCACAATGGGCTCAAGCCATGATAGTAACGTAGCGGCCAGTGCCTTGGCCGGACTTTGCTCGAACTGGCGGATCAGCGCCAGGAATTTAGGCAGCATCTGCTTGGCCCGCTTGGCCTTCAGGCTCTTCATGACCAGAAACCCGTTCAGTTGCTGCTTGGCGAAATACAAGGCCTGCAGCACGGGCGACTGCGCCAGGTACTGGTGCAGTCGCTCCTTCTGCACCGAGGATAGATGCCAGTGATGGCGGCGCATGAGGCTCAGCAGCCCCCGGTTCTTGCGCCCCTCAGGATCATGCTGCTGCCACAGCTTCAGAAAGTGCTGGTTCACCAAGCGCACGACATGGAAGCGGTCGGCCACGATCATGGCGTTGGGAAAGTACTGCTGGGCGATGCGGCGATAGGTCTCGGACAGATCCATCACAATGACCCGCACGTTCTCACGCCCGGGAAGACGCTTTAAATAGCTGCGCAGGCTCGCCTCGGAGC
>JRYH01030220.1_pt1 | contig 12318 bp, 16 predicted proteins | sample 235351 | NCBI WGS metagenome assembly JRYH01 (sample SAMN03074221, study PRJNA261480) | activated sludge metagenome | biome: Wastewater Treatment Plant; feature: Wastewater; material: Activated sludge; isolation source: activated biomass of a wastewater treatment plant treating wastewater... ... | reverse complement strand
CTTCCTGGGCGGCTTCGCCCTTCGGCGCCTCCTTGTCGATCTGGCGACGCAGGTCGTCCACGTCGATCTTGACCTGGTCGAGCAGCGTCTTGACCACGTCGCTGTGACAGAGCGCGAAGAACAGATGCTCGGTATCCACCTCGGAGCGGCCCATCTCGCCCGCCTTCTGCGCGGCCTCCTGCAACAGCTTGTTGCCCTGCTCACTCAGCCGGTCGGCGATGCTGGAACCGCCCTGGCCGCGCCTGCTGCCGCGGTTGACGGGGATGCGCTGGCCCTCGCCCTCGCCAAAGCGCCTCTCCATGCCGCCGAACGGGCTGTCGCCGAAGAACTCGTCAAGGAGCGAGCTGCCTCCGAAGAGCGATTCCAGCGGCGACCCCGACCGCCGCTGCTGACGGGCCAACTTGCGATAATCCTCGTCGCAAAGCTCCATCATCTGGCGTTCGCCATTGACCGAGACCTGTGCGCGGAACGAGGCCGGACGGCGCTTGCAGATATCACAGATTCCGTTTGCCATTTTCGTTTCCTCCTCGGGCGTTGATCGGATCAGCATGGAAATCGACTAACGAATGAGGGCTTCGGTTCCCGCCCTCGGGGATCGGGCCGGGGCCGCCTGGCCCCGGCCGCATGTCAGCCGGCCTTGACGTCGATCCGCTTGACGCGGGCCTTCGCTTCTTCGGTCTTGGGCAGCGTCACCGTCAGCACGCCGCGCTTGAACTCGGCCCCGGCCTTGCCGGTGTCGACGCCCGGCGGCACCGGGATCATCCGGTGGAAGCTGCGCCGCGATTGAGAGGTGAAGCCGTCCTTGTCGGTCTTTTCCTCGCGCTCGCCGCGGATCGTCAGCATGTCGTCGGTGACGTTGACCTCGATGTCCTTCTCGTCGAGCCCCGGCAGGTCGACCGAAACCAGCATCGCCTCATCGGTTTCCGAGATGTCGGTGCGCGGACCGCCGGCGGTCATGCCGCCGAACGGGCTGTCGAACCGGCCCCAGAAATCCTCGAAGACGCGGTTCAGGTCGCGCTGGAGCGACATCATCGGGTTTTCATCCGCATCCTGTCGGGCCGGCATGCGGTCGCGGCCCCGGCCCCAGGGAATGAGATCGCTGAATGCCATGGTTGTTCCTCCTTTCGCTACGCTCTTTCGGTCGCGGCCGCCTCAGGCGGCCTTGACCTTGATCTGCTTCGGTTTGGCGGCCTCGCTCTTCTTCAGGGCGAGCGTCAGCACGCCGTCGCGGTGGCTGGCCTCGATGCCGTCCGCGTCGATCGTGTCGGGCAGGCTGAAGGCCCGCTCGAAGGTGCCGGGGGCGTATTCTGCATATATCCGGCGATAGCCCTCGGGCACCGGCGCCTGGATCACCCCCCGCACCGTCAACGCCCGATTCTCGACCGAGACATCGACGGTATCCGGCGCCACGCCGGGCATGTCGATGACCAGCGTCACCGCGTCATCATCCTCGAAGATGTCGGTCGCCGGGCGATAGACCGGGCCGCTCATCTCGCGCTCGTCACGCTCGCCGGTGCGGGCGACGTCGCCGCCAGTGGTTTTCAGTTCCTGTGCCATGTCTTTCCTCCTTTCCGTTTGTCAGGCCGCCTTGACCGAGATCTTGCGCGGCCGTTCCGCATCGGGGCGACCCATCTCGATCTCCAGCACTCCGTTCTTCGCCCGTGCCTCGACCTTGTCGGGGTCAACCCTGAGCGGCAGGCGGATCGAGCGCGAGAACTCGCCCCACGGACGCTCATGCCGGTGCCAGGCGGCGTTCTCGTCTTCGGTGGAAGCAGTGCGCTTGCCGGCGATGATCAGGGTGTTCTCGCGCACCGTCAGGTCGATATCGTCGGTGCCCACGCCGGGCATCTCGGCGGTGACCACCACGCTGTCGTCGCCCAGCCACATGTTGACCGGCGGCCAGGCGCCGCCCTCGACGGTGCGCGGGGAACCTTCGAACATGCGGTTCATCTGCGACTGCAACTGGCGCAGTTCCGCGAAGGGATCCCACTGGGTTCCTGGATATCCGGTATTCAGCATTGTCTCCTCCTTCGGTGTTCATCCCGTGTGATGCCGCGCGCCCGCCGGATGCTGCGGACGCTCGGCGCTTGCGGGATTGTCTCGAAAGAAGGAGAAAGGATCGAAGACGATCCGGCACGAAGACGCATGGCGACCACGTGTTTCGATTCGCAAGGCCAGTTGCTGCGCCTCGCGGTCGATGACGGGATGATGCGCTGCACCTTGCACACGCACCGGTTGCGCCACCATCTTCGGGACCCTCTTAGCGGCATCCCGCGCCAGTGAGTTGGGAATGCTGCATTTTGTTGTCAAGAGGGGAGGTGTCATTTTATCGTCAGAAGGGAAGGCGCGAAGGCGAACCGCAACCCGAGAAGGAAAGCGCGGATGGACAAGAAGACGCAGATCAACATCTGGTATGTATTCCTCGCCATCTTCGGCGTCGTGCTGCTGCGCGATCTCTGGGTCCAGACCCAGACCATCGAGTCCATCCCCTACAGCCAGTTCGAGAGCTATCTGGACGAGGGCCAGATCGACGAGATCGTTGTCGGCAGCAACACGATCCGCGGCACCTTCAAGAGCCCGCAGGACGGCAAGACCGGTTTCGTGACTACCACCGTGCCGCCGGACATGGCGGCCCGGCTCGAAGGCCACGACGTCACCTTCACCGGCGCGGTCGAGAACACGTGGTTCACCACGCTTCTGTCCTGGGTGCTGCCGGCGCTGGTCTTCGTCGGCATCTGGATCTTCTTCATCCGCAAGTTCGCCGAGAAGCAGGGCATGGGCGGCTTCATGTCGATCGGCAAGAGCCGCGCCAAGATCTATGTCGAAAGCGACACCAAGGTCAGTTTCGACGATGTTGCCGGCGTCGACGAGGCCAAGCAGGAGCTGGAGGAGATCGTAGAGTTCCTGAAGGATCCCGAACATTACGGCGGGCTCGGTGCGCGCATGCCCAAGGGCGTTCTGCTGGTCGGCCCGCCAGGCACCGGCAAGACGCTGCTCGCGCGCGCCGTTGCGGGGCAGGCGGGCGTGCCGTTCTATTCCATCTCGGGCTCGGAATTCGTCGAGATGTTCGTGGGCGTCGGCGCNNTCGTCGAGATGTTCGTGGGCGTCGGCGCGGCGCGCGTGCGCGACCTCTTCGAGCAGGCAAGGAAAGCCGCCCCGGCGATCATCTTCGTGGACGAACTGGACGCTTTGGGCCGTTCGCGCTCGGCCGGCCAGACGCCGGGTGGACACGATGAACGCGAGCAGACGCTGAACCAGCTTCTGACCGAACTGGACGGGTTCGATCCGTCCGAGGGCGTGGTGCTGCTGGCCGCCACCAACCGGCCCGAAATCCTCGACCCGGCGCTGCTGCGGGCGGGCCGCTTCGACCGGCAGGTGCTGGTGGACCGGCCCGACCGCGCCGGGCGGGTGCAGATCCTCAAGGTGCACATGAAGAAGATCAAGGTGGCCGACAGCGTCGATCCCGACCAGATCGCGGCGCTCACGACCGGGTTCTCCGGAGCGGACCTTGCCAATCTGGTCAACGAGGCGGCGCTGATGGCCACCCGGCGCAAGGCGCAAAAGGTCGAGATGCAGGATTTCACCCAGGCCGTCGAACGCATCGTCGCCGGGCTGGAAAAGAAGAACCGCCTCCTCAACGAGCGCGAGCGCGAGATCGTGGCGCATCACGAGATGGGGCACGCCCTCGTCGGCATGGCACTGCCGGGGGTCGACGAGGTGCACAAGGTCTCGATCATCCCGCGCGGCATCGGCGCGCTCGGCTACACCATCCAGCGGCCGACCGAGGATCGCTTCCTGATGACCCGCGCGGAACTGGAGAACAAGATCGCCGTGCTGCTGGGCGGGCGGGCGGCGGAAAAGCTGATCTATGACCATCTCTCCACCGGCGCCTCGGACGACCTGGCCCGCGCCACCGACATCGCGCGTTCGATGGTGGCGCGCTACGGCATGGACGAAGACCTCGGCCATCTCAGCTATGACAGCGACCGCCCGACCTTCCTCGGCCAGACCGAGCAAGGCTCGTGGCTCAATCGCCGCTACAGCGACGCCACCGCCGAGCGGATCGACCACGCAGTGAAGGAGGTGATCGACACGATCTTCGAACGCACGGTCGCGCTCTTGCAGGACAACCGCGTGCTGCTGGAAAAGAGCGCCGCCGAGCTGCTGGAACGCGAGACGCTGGAGGATGCCGATCTGAAACGCATCAAGGCCGAGGTGGTGTGCCCCGCCGAGGCCGCCTGACGGGCACGTCAGCGCGGCGCGGCCTCGCCCTCGGCCCGGTCGGGACCGTGCTCGTGCAGGGGCAGGACGGCATGGCTGGTGCTGGGTGTGGCCACATAGCTCTGCTTGGCGCTTGCATCGGTCTTTTCCCGCTGCCGGATGCGTAGGGCATCGAAGGCCGCGAAGAGGCCCAGCACCGCGCCGACGAAGGCAAACAGGCCCGAAGGCCCGATCTGTCCCATGATCAGGCTGGCGGCGAAAGGTCCGACGGCTGATCCCACCCCGTAGACCAGCACGAACGCGCTTGCCGCGGCGATCAACTCGCTCTCCGCGATCCGGTCGTTCACCTCCGCCAGGCAGATCGAATAGAGCGGCATCAACGCCCCTCCCAACAGGAAAGCGAGAAGGATCGCCGAAAATTCGCCCCCTTGCGCCAGTGTCCCGCCGAACAGGACCGCCACGACGGCCCCCGCCACGCTGCTCCCGAAGATGATGACGCGCCGATCCATCAGGTCCGACAGCCATCCCAGGGGCCATTGGAACGCTAGCGCGCCGATCAGCGCCGCCGACAGGATGGTGCCGGTCTGCGCGTCGCTGAAACCAGATTGCTGGCTGGCCACAGGCCCCATGCCGAAGAACGCGCCGACCGCCACGCCCATCACGAAGGCGCCGCTGAGTGCCGTCGGCGAAATCGCCAGCAGGCGCCGGAGGCCGACGCGCGTGGCCAGCACGACGCCCGGATCGCCCGCCCGGCTGAGCGTGATCGGCACCAGCGCCAGCGACAGGCAGATCGACACCAGCGCAAAAAGCACGAAGCCCGAGACCGGCGCCAGCGCCACCATCGGCTGGCTGATCGCCCAGGCGGCGTACATGACGATCGAATAGATCGCGAGAACCCGCCCGCGCCAGCTTGCGTCGGCCGAGGCATTCAGCCAGCTCTCCACCACGATGATCATGCCAGCGTAGCAGGCTCCCTGCAGCACCCGCAGCAGGATCCAGACGCCGGGCGAGACGAAGATCGCGAAACACAGCGCGAAGGCGGAGCCGGCCGAGGCGAAGGCCGCGAAGGCGCGGATATGCCCCACCCGCTGGATGACGCGCGGCGCATGGACCGAGGCCAGCACGAAGCCCACGAAATAGGCGGACATCATCACGCCCACCGTTTCCTCGGCATAGCCCTCGACGCCGGCGCGCAGGCCGATCAGCGTCTGTTGAAGGCCATTTCCGAGGACGAGAAACGCGACGCTGGCGAGAATGGCCATGTATCGAAGGGGAATTCGTGCCATTGCGCGCACCTGTTTCGAAACGAAATCAACCAGTATCGCCTACTCGTGCTGGATGCGTCAAAACGCGAAGGATCACGCGAGTAACCGAGTTTCCTTTCTGCGAAATCTACGACCGCTGCCGCGTGCCCGCAATCACGGTATGAGCACCGCCGCGCCCTGCAATCTCCCCTCTCGCAGATCGGCGAGAGCCTCGTTCGCACGCTCGAGTGGATAGCTCACGACTTCGGTCTTCACGCCGGCATCCGCGGCCAGCTGAAAGAACTCGTCGCCGTCTGCCCGGGTCAGGTTGGCGACCGAGAGAATCGTGCGTTCCTCCCAGAGATCGGCATAGGGAAAGCCCGGAATGTCGGTCATGTGGATGCCGCCGCAGACCACCCGCCCGCCCTTGCGGACGCCTTTCAGCGCGGTGGGAACCAGTTCGCCGACCGGCGCGAAGATGATCGCCGCATCGAACGGCGCCGGTGCCCGCTCCGACGATCCACCGGCCCAGGCGGCGCCGAGGCGGCGGGCGAAGTCCTGTGCCGCCGTGTCGCCGTCGCGGGTGAAGGCGTAAACCTCGATCCGCCGATGCCGCGCGATCTGGCACAGAATATGCGCTGCCGCGCCGAAGCCGTAGATCGCAAGGCGCGACACGTCACCTGCGAGCCTGAGGCTGCGATAGCCGATGAGACCAGCGCAAAGCAGCGGCACCAGCGCGGCAGCCTCGGTCCGCTCGGGTAAGGGAAAGACGAAACGCGCGTCCGCGACGCAATATTCGGCATAGCCGCCATCGATCGTGTAGCCGGTGAAGCCCGGTGCGTCGCAGAGGTTTTCGCGGGCAGAGGCGCAATAATCGCACTTGCCGCAGGTATGGCCGAGCCAAGGCACTCCGACGCGTTGGCCGCGCCGCAGGTTCGAAACGGCGTTGCCCGTCTCCTCGACGCGCCCGACGATCTCGTGGCCCGGGATCAACGGAAGCGCCGGATCTTTCAGATCGCCCTCCACGACGTGAAGATCGGTGCGGCAGACGCCGCACGCCTCGATACGGATAGGACCTGGCCGGCCCCCAGAGCGGGTATCGGCACATCCCGCAGGTCGAGTTCCGGCTTGCTTCCATCAAAAACCATCGCTCGCATATGATCGCCCCTTCCCATGGCGCTCATGTTGCGTGGCGGCGACATGGCTTGCAGCGACCGAGTCCGACGCCCGCTTGGTGAGGCCATCTACCTGCCCAGCAGAAGGATCCGCACCTCGCCATCGTCCCCGCGCTGTCGCTCCGCCAATCGCTGTCGCATGCGCTCCAGCTTGGCGCGCACCAGCAGGAGTCGCTGCAGCGCTTCTTCGCGCGTTTCGTAGCTGCGCCGTACCATGGATCCAGGATCACCGATTGGTGTAACCGTCGACCGTCCCCGTGCAGGAAACCACGATCGCGCGTCACGCTGGGCCAGGGTCCAGGCCCGATCGGCATCGAGGTAACGCCTGTAAGAAGAGATGAGCACCCAGCGTTGTATATGAAGATCGCTCTGCATGACGACCTCCTTCCCGATAGTTTGCGCACCTGACAAAAGTAGCAAGAATGGCACACAACTCAAGCACGGCCAATGATCGCGATTATTCGCGTTGCGCCGAATTCCCTTGTGACAATCTGTCGAACTTATTTGTGACAAACGACAGTCGGCCCGGCGAGCATTGTCAAGCAATGCACAAAATGGTAGTCTATTGGAGTACCGAGGGGATCGTCATGAGCGTACAGAAGCAATCCGTCAGTTTTACCGATACGGCCTACGCCTTCGCCAGAGAACTTGTCGAAGCGGGGGAATATCCCAACTTGAGCGCGGCGGTTTCGGGTGAACTGGCGAAGGCCAAAGCGGAACGTGAGCACGAACGGGCCCTCCTTGAGGCGGAACTGGAGCGGCGGTTGTCGCTGCCGCTCGATCAGTGGGAGCCGGTCGGGAACGCCACTGAAGTCACAGGAGGCGCACGTGCGCATCTGGCCGCAAAGACCCGCAAGACTTGATGCGCTTTGTCCGGCATCCGTTCTTCGAACGGGATCTGATTGGCATCGTCGATCACATCATCGAGGTCACACAGGGCGATACCGCGGCAGCGCTTCGGCGTTTGGATGAGGTCGATGCCCTGCTGAAAGTGATCGCAGAAAACCCGACTTCGGGCGTCCGCCTTGCCGGAAAGCTCGAAGGATGGCTGGTGCGGCACGGGGGCTCCGGGCATCGCCTGACGATCGTTTTCAAACCGGATATCGGAGCCGGACAAATTTACCTGGCCCTGGCAGCGTTTGGCGGGCGGGACTGGATGAAGCTGGCCTCCGCCCGCCGGACCTTTTCGGAATAGAAGGTGCGCAACGTCAGCTGGTATTCGCGTCCGAGCCGCCGGACATCACGGTCCAGTTGTCATCGCGCAACATCACTTTCCGGAACTTCAGAAGAGCAAGACGGTTCGCCAGATCCATGATGATGGGGGCTGTCGGATGCTTGACGTGCTCGTCTCTCAGGCGTTGGCTAGAGCAGAGGCCGCTTAATTTGAATCAGAAGTCGCTGCCTCTCAATCAGCATGCTGTTGATTTCGAAAGCAATTTCTGATACCTCATAGTGCAGATAAAGCGTCTTCCACTTTAATCCCGCATCCATGATCACGCTGAGTCAGTCCGACAGCATGCCGGCCGCCCGCATGCTGAATGCGCTTTTCTCCCGCCCGAAACCGACGATGATATGATCGTGGACCACAATCCCCATCACCTTGCAGGCTGCCACGATCTTCCGGGTGAGGTCGATGTCGCACTGGCTCGGTTGGGGATCGCCGGAGGGGTGGTTGTGGCACAAGATGATGGCGGAGGCATCAAGAACAAGCGCTGAGCGCAGGACCTCGCTGACATAGACCGGGACGTGATCGGTGCTGCCCCGGGTCATGACCCGGTCGCGGATCAGCCTGTTCTTCCGGTCCAGCAGCAGCACCCGAAACACTTCGACGCGTTCGCCCACGGCATTGAGGGCCAGGTAGTCGGTCAGCATGCTCCAGGTCTGCAGGGCGGCGGTGGACCGGGCGTGCCTGCGCAGGATCGCCCGGGCGGCGTCGATGGTCGCAATGTCGGCCTCGGAGAAGCCGGGCAAACGCCGTTCGACGATCTGATCGGGGTCGTGCCGGGTCATGCTGCCTCCAATCGATCGAGAGTGTCGCGGAGGCTCGTCCCGTCGGGACGCAGGGTATGGCCGATCTCGTCTTCGAGCGCGATGTAGGCGGAAAGTAGATCTGGCCTCAGTCGTGCGGCGCATTGCAGATCGGCGAGCGAAGACATGATGCAGAAGCTGCAGGACAGACGCGACATGCCGCGGCCATAGGCCCAATGCGGCTCCTGCCCCGCCGAGGCGATGGTGTCGAACACCTCCCGCTTGGTCAGCTCATGGATCGGCAACCAGTCGATCCAGGTTCGGCCCGCCACGCTGTTGCGGGCGTTCAGGCTAACAGCGGGACGGCATCGGCGCGCGGCGCTTTCTTCGGCGCGCGCCCCCATCGCGCTGACGATCCGCCCGGCGAACCGGGGGTTGGCGGCGAGATAGCGGCGCAACTCGCGCTCGATCGGACCCCGTTTCTGGTCGGAGGTGCATTGGCGATATTGTGGGGATGGGAACATGCCCCGCGCCCGGACCATCTCGAAGAACGACCGGCGCGGTCTTGCGATCACCAGCGGCAGGCCGAACGTGGTCTTCCGGATATGGCTGATCGTGCCGGGCCATTCGATGTCGCCGAGGGTGGCATGGACGATGAGGAGCTGATCACGCGGGATGCCGGCCTCGACCAGTTTGATCATCATGGCCTGGCTGTCCTTACCACCGGAATGGTTGATCGCGACGAGGGCGTCGCGGTCGATCAGGTCGGTGATGTCAGGCGGAATTCGCATCGGAGCCTCCAAAAATTGCGGTCCAGTTGTCGCCGGCGGGCATCTCGTCCCGGCGTTTCAGGACGGCGAGACGGTTCATCAGATCCATGATGATGGGCGTCGTCGGATGATTGGCGCGCTCGCCTTTCGGCGGTCTGGCCAGACCGGGAGGGCCGTGTTTTNNGGCATGGCCGCTCCGTGTGCGGCCAATGTTCGGTTCCGTGCCTCGCTCAGACGGCGCCCGTCGATCCTGTGGGCAGCATCAACCCATTCGGAGACGTCGGACCAGGTGAGCCGGGTGCCTGGGGTCGTGTATCCGTAGAGTGTCATAGGAAGCCCTCCATCTTCGACGTTCAGATCATCCCGGCGATGACAAGGCCGGATTTCATGGAAGCGCGGCCGCAGGCCTCGCAGAAGCCCGCGCGCTGATCCGGCTCAAGGCCGGAGGTGTGGTCGCAATCGGGCGCCATGCAGATCGCGGGCACGATGCTGTCGAGTGCATTGTCTTCCAGGAAGTCCGCGACCTCGGCGTAACCTTCGGATTCAGCGAGCGTGACCAGCTTGGGGTGTGTGAGGTTGAACATCGCTGTAGTCCTTCTGTCGGGGTGAAACAAAGCGAGGGGAGCCGCGTCACTGCGGCTCCCCTCTCGGGACCTGCCTCTTGGGGACAGGAGACGCTGGCCGGCCGAAGACATGCCGACAGCGTTTTGTCAGGCCTGCTTTTGGGGGGAGGATCAGGCCTGCACGAACAAGAGGTGCCCCGGTTGCCCGGGACGCCCTATTGCCGGGGTATCGCTGCGTGTCAGCCGACCAGGGCGAGGCCGGTGTTTTCCGGCCGCTCCTGGCCGGAACTCTCGACGAAGGGGATGATCGAGAAGGTCTGGCCGCCGCGCTGCTCCTCGTTCTGCACGGCGTTCACCCGCAGATCGCCATCGGGCGTGTTGATGAGGAGCGAGACATAGTCGTTGCCGGTCCGGCTGCTTTTCGCCATCCACGCCGAGCCCACGCGGATCGGGTGGCCTTTGGGCGAGCTGACCTCGATCCGGTAATCGGGATGGGTCTCCTCGGTCTTGTACTCGTTCTCGATGAGCATGAAGTCGAGGTCGAACATCATGTTGGCGATGTAGCCGGCGAAGGCGTTGTCGGCATCCATCGCCGTCAACTCGCCCGAGATCGAGCCGGACTTCATGGCGCCGTTCGAGACCAGCGGGATGATCTCGAACGCGCCAGTCCCAGCTTCGCGCGCATCCTTGCTCTGGACGGCGTTGACCCGGAACGGCCCAATGCCGACATCGATCTGCATCGAGATGTAATGGTTGCCCGTGGTATTGCCGGTCTCGTTCCAGGCGGTGCCGATGCGCACCTTCCGGCCTGACTTGTTCACCGCGGTCACATCATAGTCCGGGCTGCGCTCGGACATCTTCGTCCGGGTCTCGAGCTGGATGGCGATGTCGAACCGCGTGGAGTGGATCATACCGGAATAGGCGGCGGCTACGGTCTCGGCGTTCTTGGTCAGGGTTCCTGCGAACATGGGTCTTATCCTTTCTGGGTTTCCGGCGCCTGACCTCCGGCCAGCGCACGCGGGATTGCTTTTCGACCCCTCATGGGATCACAAAACCGAAAGCCCCCTTTCCTTTCTCTCCTGCCCGTCAGCCAGACCCGGCGCCGGAACGGGTGTCCGACGTTGCCTCTCGCGCCTCCCTCCCCTGCTCCGCCGCAGCACCATGGCTCGGCTCCAATATAAAGAAGTCGGCCTCGGCCCCGTTCAGGTATCGGCCACTCCGATCGGTCAGACCGATGGTGCTGCCGTTCCGCACAAAGGTGATGAGGTATTGGCCGAGGCCATCCCGGTGAACCCGGTAACCTTCGTTCGCCCAGTGAACGGCTTTGCCGGCATCCACGGCAGCCTTGATCTCCGCGATATTCATATGGATCTCCAGTTCAGATGGTTCGCCTGAAAGTCATAGAGACCCGATCTTCTGATCGGGCCTCTGCGCAACCTCACGTTTCCTACCAGTCAAAAACCTCGAGATAGGCGACGGGCGGGACGTCCCGATCGAACAGGACGTAGTCGCACCCGGCATCCATCGCCAGCGCCATGACCGCCTCGAAGGCGTCGCAGCCAAGCTCTGCCGGCAAGTCGGCAAGCGTTTCGGGCACCGAAAACAGCCAGCCATAGTCGTTGTGCATGGTTGGCGAACTGGCGAAGAGCCCGTTTTCGATGGCCTGGGCGGTTTTCCCGGGCAGATGTGCGGTGCTGCAATCGTAGAACCTGCGGACGTTGCGCATGATCAACTCCTCTCCTCCATCCAGTCCTTGAGGCCGAGGATCGTCTTGCCGGCAGTCACGTCGGCCAGCCATTCCGTGCGCGGATCGCCGACGGGTTCATTTGCCTGCCGGTCGATATGCCCGTTGGCCATCCAGGGCTCGGGCTGAATCCGCCCCAGCCAGTCGGCCAGGCTCGGAATGCGACCCTGGCAGTCTTCCCGAACATGCTGCTCTCCGATCCAGCGCACGGGGATTTCGCGCCCCGCTCCGTTGGTGAGGGAGAGCCCGAAGACCCGTTCGGCTTCGAAGATGCCTTGCGTGTGATGGCGCAAAGCCCGGTGGGTGAAGATGGCCAGATGCTCTTTGGAGGCGTCGAACCAGTCGTGGATTGCCTGGTAGTCGGACGGTGCGCCGCCGAACTTGTGGGCAGAGCTTTCGGCATGATGCAGGGGATGGGCCATGTCAGAGCCCCTCGTCATGGCTGTGGGAGCATTCGACATAGCGGTCGGCGTGATCCAGCGTGATACTGTCTTTGCCCACGTCCCAGGTCAGGGTGCCATAGCCGCCCTCGTTGTTCTCGAACCCCGGGTGCTGGTGATAGGCAACGGACCAGGCGAAGTCGCCGACCTTCGTGGTGAGATCGTCGGTCAACTCAACGCCCGCAGGCTGCAC
>JRYH01002050.1_pt1 | contig 12340 bp, 10 predicted proteins | sample 235351 | NCBI WGS metagenome assembly JRYH01 (sample SAMN03074221, study PRJNA261480) | activated sludge metagenome | biome: Wastewater Treatment Plant; feature: Wastewater; material: Activated sludge; isolation source: activated biomass of a wastewater treatment plant treating wastewater... ... | reverse complement strand
CGAACTGCTCGTCAGACGTTGAACCTGAAGTGCATCACGTCGCCGTCCTGCACGACGTAGTCCTTGCCTTCGAGCCGCATCTTGCCCTTTTCCTTCGCGCCCGCCTCGCCGCCGCAGGCGACGAAGTCGTCGTAGGCGATGGTCTCGGCGCGGATGAAGCCGCGCTCGAAGTCGGTGTGGATCACGCCGGCAGCCTGCGGCGCGGTGGCGCCCACCGGCACGGTCCAGGCGCGGACCTCCTTCTCGCCGGCGGTGAAGTAGGTCTGCAGGCCCAGCAGCGAGAATGCGGCGCGGATCACCCGGTTCAGGCCCGGCTCGTCCATGCCCATGTCCTCGAGGAAGACCGCCTTGTCCTCGTCCGGCATGTCGCCGATCTCGGCCTCGATCGCCGCGCAGACCGGCACCACGATCGAGTTCTCGGCGGCCGCGTGCTTCTTCACGGCCTCGAGGTAGGGGTTGTTCTCGAAGCCGCTCTCGCGCACGTTGGCCACGTACATCGTGGGCTTGGCGGTGATCAGGCACAGCGGCTTGAGCACCGCCTTCTCTTCCTCGTACAGGTCGAGCGAACGGACCGGCTTCGCCTCGTTGAGCACCGTCATGCACTTCTCGAGCACCGCCACCAGCCGCTGAGCCTCCTTGTCGCCGCCGGCGCGCGCCTGCTTGCCGTAGCGGACCAGCGCCTTCTCCACGGTGGCCATGTCGGCCAGCGCGAGCTCGGTGTTGATCACCTCGATGTCGGACAGCGGGTCGATCTTGCCGCTCACGTGGACCACGTTCTCGTCCTCGAAGCAGCGCACCACGTGAACGATCGCGTCGGTCTCGCGGATGTTCGCCAGGAACTGGTTGCCCAGTCCCTCGCCCTTCGATGCGCCCGCCACCAGACCCGCGATGTCGACGAACTCCACCGTGGCCGGCAGCACCCGCTGCGGCTTGACGATTTCGGCCAGCTTGTCGAGCCGCGGATCCGGCACCTCGACGATGCCGACGTTGGGCTCGATCGTGCAGAACGGATAGTTCTCGGCCGCGATGCCGGCCTTGGTCAGGGCGTTGAACAGAGTCGACTTGCCGACGTTGGGCAGGCCGACGATGCCGCATTTGAGGGACATTGGGAGAAGCTCCAGGCGGGCCGCTGGAAGGTGCACGGTCGTGCTGCGCGCCGGGCGGCCGAATTCGTCGAAACCCCGATTGTCTCAGTTTCGCGCGTTCGGCCGGCTCGCGGGGGCGGCGCGGGCGGACTGATCCGCCAGAGCCAGGGGTGCGAAGAGCCCGTCGAGGGCGGCTCCCGCGTGCTTCTTCGCGCCCTTGTGCAAGCCGAGCGCCACCGAAAGGAATTCCGCGGGACCCGCTCGTCGGGGCGAAGCCCCTACGAGGCGGGTGCGGAATTCCGAGGTGGGCGAGGGCAGCCCCGCCGCAGGCGGGGCCGCAGCACCGGGCGGGAAGAAGCACGCGGGAGCCGCCCTCGACGGGCCCGCCCCGGCGCAACGAGGAGCGGATCAGTCCGCCCGCGCCGCCCCCGCCACCCGACTGCTGCCATGCGCGCGCCACCAATCGTGGAGTTGCGCGAGCGCGCACGACACGAGCCTGGCGCGCGCGTCGTCGGCCCGGCTCGTGAGCATCACCGGGACTTGCGCCCCGAGCACCAGCCCGGCGGCTTCCGCATGCGCCAGAAAGGTCAGCTCCTTGGCCAGCATGTTTCCGGACTCCAGGTTCGGCACGATCAGCACCTGGGCGCGGCCGGCGACCAGCGAGGTGATGCCCTTGGTGCGGGCGGCATGCAGGTCGACCGCGTTGTCCATGGCCAGCGGGCCGTCGACCAGGCCGCCGGTGATCTGGCCGCGCTCGGCCATCTTGGACAGGACCGCGGCGTCGATGGTGGACGGGATCGTCGGGGTGACCGTCTCGACCGCGGAAAGGATGCCCACTCGCGGCTCGGGCAGGCCGCAGGCGCGCGCCAGGTCGATCGCGTTCTGCACGATGTCGACCTTGGCCTCGAGGTCCGGCGCGATGTTGATCGCGGCGTCGGAGATGAACAGCAGGTCGGCGATGCCGGGCAGGTCCATCACGTAGACGTGGCTGATCCGCCGTCCGGTGCGCAGGCCGTCGTCGCGGCGCACGATCGCCGCGAGCAGCGTGTCGGTGTGCAGGTGGCCCTTCATGACCGCGCGCACGCGGCCTTCGCGGGCCAGTGCGATCGCGCGGCGGGCGGCTTCCTCGTCGCCGCTCACGTTCACGATCGGGACGCCGCTGAGGTCGCGCTCCAGGCCGGCCGCGGTCTCGCGGATCTCGGCCTCGGCGCCGACCAGGACCGGCGCGATCAGGCCCGCGTCGCGCGCCTGCAGCGCGCCTTCCAGCGAGGCCGGATCGTCGGGGCAGACCACCGCGGTGGGCAGCGGCGGCAGGCCCGCGCAGGCCGCCAGCAACCGGTCGAACTGCTCGTGCCGACGCACCAGCACTTCCGGCAACTCGGCGTCGGCGATCTCGATCCGGCGCTGCGGCGCGAAGACCTCGGCCTGGCCTTCGGCGATCGACTGGCCGCCGGTCGTGCCGCCGAGTCGTTCGATCCGGGTGTCGAGCAGCAGCAGGCGCGGCTCGCGCTTGTCGGCTACGGTGACCGTGACCTGCAGTTCGTCGCCGACCCGTGCGCGGTCGCGGAACACCAGGGTCTGGGCCCGGTAGAGCGCGCCGGGGCCGGGCAGGCGGGTGCCGATCACGTTGCCGATCAGCGAGGCCAGCCACATCGACGGGGCCACCGCGCCGGTGCCGGGGTCGCCGTCGGTGTCGAACCGGGCTTCCAGGTCCGGCAGGTTCGCCGGGTTCAGGTTGCCGGAAACGTTGGCGAAGACGTAGAGGTCGGACTCGGTGCAGACGCGGCGGATGCTCGCGCTGTCGCCGATCGCGATCTCGTCGAACAGGCGGTTGGTGAGCTTCATGGCCGCAATGCTAACCTGCCGTCATGCCCGCAAGTCTCGACGGAAAACTGGTGGTGGCGATCTCCTCACGCGCGGTCTTCGACTTCGAAGAAGAGAACCGCGTGTTCGAGCAGGACGACGACGCCGCCTACATGGCGCTGCAGCGCGAGCGCCTGGACAGCCCCGCCCAGCCCGGCGTGGCCTGGGCGCTGGTGCGCAAGCTGCTGCAGTTCGACCCTCCGGGCCGCGGCGAGCGCGACCGCCGGGTCGAGGTCGTGGTCGTGTCGCGCAACGATCCGGTGAGCGGGCTGCGCGTCTTCCGCTCGGCCGCCAGCGCCGGCCTGCGGCTCGAGCGCGGCGTGTTCACCCGGGGCCGCGCGCCCTGGCGCTACCTGGCGCCGCTCAAGGCCAACCTCTTCCTGTCGGCCAATGCCGACGACGTGCGCGCGGCGCTGGCCGCGGGCATTCCGGCCGCGCGCGTGTTCCCCGAGTCGGTCAAGGCCTCGGAGTCGCACCCCGACGAGATCCGGATCGCCTTCGACGGCGACGCGGTGCTCTTCTCCGACGAGTCGGAGCGGGTGTTCCAGGCGGGCGGACTCGACGCCTTCCAGCAGCACGAGGCGGACCGCGCCGCGCTGCCGCTGCCGCCCGGCCCCTTCATGCCGCTGCTGCAGGCCCTGCACCGGCTGCAGCGCGAGAGCGAGGTGTCGGACCCGGGCGTCGGCGCGGAGATGGCGGTCGTGGCGCCGATGCGGATCCGCACCGCGCTGGTCACCGCGCGCAGCGCGCCGGCGCACGAGCGCGCGATCCGCACGCTGATGCACTGGGGCATCGAGGTCGACGAGGCGCTGTTCCTGGGCGGGCTCGAGAAGGGCCCCTTCCTGAAGGAGTTCGAGCCCGACTTCTTCTTCGACGACCAGACCGGTCACTGCGAGTCGGCGGCGCGGGTGGCGCCGGCCGGGCACGTGGTGTCGGGCGTGGCGAACGAGGGCTGATCAGGCAGCCCCGCCGCGCGCGTCGTCGTAGGCGGCGCCCCCGGCAAGCATCGCCGCGACGTCGGCCTCGCCGTAGCCGAGCTCGCCGAGTACCTCGGCCGTGTGCTGGCCCAGCAGTGGCGCCGGCTTGCGGATCTCGGTCAGCTCGCCGCTCGACTTGATCGGCAGGCCCAGGGTCTTCATCCGGCCGATCTTCGGGTGGTCCATCTCCACGACCATCTTGCGGGCGGCCACCTGCGGGTCGGCCAGCGTCTGCTCGAAGCTGTAGACCGGCCCTCCGGGCACGCCGGCCGCATCCATCTTCCGGACCCAGTGCGCGGTGGGCGCGGTGGCGAACACCGCCTCGATGTCGCGCTCGAGATCGTCGGCGTTCTTCAGGCGGTCGCCCGGCTTCGCGTAGCGCGGGTCGGTCAGCCATTCGGGCTTGCCGCAGACCTGCGTGCAGAAGGCCTGCCACAGCTTCTCGTTGCCGGCGCCCACCGTGGCGTAGCCGTCCTGCGTGCGATAGGCCTGGTAGGGGGCGGAGCGGCGGTGGCGGGTGCCGGTGGGCGTGGGGATCTCCCCGGCGCCGGCCCAGGCGCCGAATTCCCAGATGCTCCAGGCGAGCCCCGCCTCGAGCAGCGAGGTCTCCAGGTACTGGCCCTTGCCGCTGCGCAGCCGGCCGATGTAGGCGCCGAGGATCCCGTAGAGCGCGGTCACGCCGCTGGCGATGTCGTTCATCGCGATGCCAACCTTGGCCGGGCGCCCGCCCGGGTAGCCGGTCATCATCATGATGCCGGACATGCCTTGCGCGATGATGTCGTAGCCGCCGCGCTTGCCGTAGGGGCCGGTCTGGCCGAAGCCCGACATCGACGCGTAGACCAGGCCGGGGTTGGTCTTCGCGAGGCTGTCGTAGTCGATGCCCAGGCGCTTGACCACGCCGGGCCGGAAGTTCTCCATCACGATGTCGGCGCCGGCGGCCAGCTTCAGGAACGCCTCCTTGCCGCGCGGGTCCTTCAGGTCGAGCGCCACGCTGCGCTTGTTGCGGTTGAGCACCGCGAAGCAGTAGGACTCGTCGTTGACCTTCGGGTCGAAGCGGCGCGAGGCGTCGCCGTCGGGGAAGCTCTCGATCTTGATCACGTCGGCGCCCAGATCCCCGAGCACCATCGCGCAGTAGGGGCCGGCCATCACGCTGGTGAGGTCGATCACCTTCACGCCTTCGAGCGGCAATGACATTTTCTCTTCTCTCCTGTTGCCCCGGGGCACGCGCCGCGGCGGCCCCGGCCTGGTCAATGACTCGATTGCATCACTCGATGACCGTGACCTGCGTCGCGTCGATCTCGGCGACCACGTCCTCGTTCATCTCGAACACCTCCTGGGGCCGCGCGGCCACGCGAAGCGGATCGGCCAGTCCGGGAATGCGGATCTGGTAGTCCCAGGATTCGCCCAGGTAGGCGCGCTGGTCGATCTTTGCCGCCACGCAGAAGCGATCGTCCCCGGCCGCGGGGGCGCTGCGATGCAGGTGGATGCACTGCGGCCGGACCGAGACCTTGACCTGCTCCGGCAGGCTGCCGCCGAGCGCCCTGGCCGGCAGTGCGAAGCCGCCGAAGTCGACCTCGCTGCCGCGCAACGCGCCTTCGAGGAAGTTCGTGCGGCCGATGAAACCTGCCACGAAGGCGGTCTTGGGCCTGCAGTAGAGCTCGAAGGGCTTGTCGATCTGCTCGATCCTTCCCTTGTTCATCACCGCGATCCGGTCGGAGGTGACCATCGCCTCGGCCTGGTCGTGCGTGACGTAGACCATCGTGATGTTGAACTCGTCGTGCAGCCGGCGGATCTCGAAGCGCATCTCCTCGCGCAGGTTCGCGTCGAGGTTCGACAGCGGCTCGTCGAGCAGCAGCACAGAGGGTTGCACGACGATGGACCGCGCCAGCGACACGCGCTGCTGCTGGCCGCCGCTCAGCTCGGCCGGGTAGCGGTCGCGCAGGTGGCGCAGCTTGACGACGTCGAGGATCTGGTCGACGCGGCGGGCGATCTCGGAGGATTCGATCTTCCTGATCTTCAGGCCGAAGCCCACGTTCTCGGCCACCGTCATGTTCGGCCAGATCGCGTAGCTCTGGAAGATCATCGACATGTTGCGCCGCTCGGGCGGCAGGCTGGACTCGGGCGAGGAGACGACCTTGTCGCCGACCGAGATCGTGCCGCCGGTGGGCGAGAGGAAGCCGGCCATCATCCGCAGCGTGGTGGTCTTGCCGCAGCCCGAGGGGCCGAGCAGCGAGACCAGCTCGCCTTCCTCGATCGTCAGGTTCAGGTTGTCGACGGCCACGTAGTCGCCGAAGGCGCGGGAAACATTGCGAAGCACGAGCTTGCTCATGCGGAGGTTCTCCTGAGCATGAAGTCGCGGCCCATCAGGCGGAAGCCGATCAGGATCAGCGCGACGGTGATGACGACGAGGATCAGGCCGATCGACGCGAGCATCTCGAAGTTGCCCTCGTCGCTCTTGTCGAACAGCAGGACCGACAGCACCTGCGTGTCGATCGAGTAGAGGAAGATCGCGGCGCTCAGCTCGCGGGTGGCCGGGATGAAAACCAGGATGAAGGCGCCGGCCAGGCTGCGCTTGAGCAGCGGCATCACGACGCGCCAGATCGCGGTGAAGCGGCTGCCGCCCAGGATGCGCACCGCGTCCTCCAGCTCCGGGTTGATGCTGCGTATCGCCGCACTGCTGTTCGTGTAGGCGATCGGAAGGAAGCGGGTGGCGAAGGCCAGGATCAGGATCCAGGCGGTGCCGTACAGCGCGAAGGGCGGATTGGCGTAGGCCGCGTAGAAGCCGATCGCCAGCACGATGCCGGGGATCACGAAGGGCGCCATCGTGAGGAAGGACAGCGTGTTGCCCAGGCGCCTGCCGACCAGGTTGCGGTTGACCGCGTAGGCGATGCACAGCGACAGCACGATCGCGATGATCGAGGCGCCGCCCGCGTACGTGAACGTGTTGAGCGTCGCGTCGCGGGTCAGGTTGTTCTCGAACATCGTGAAGTACAGGTTGTCGAGCGTGAAGTTGTCGAGCGAGAACCCGCGCCCCCAGGCCTTGGCGGTTGCGGCCTGCACGATCACCACCATCGGCATGAAGAAGGACAGCGTGCAGACCGCCAGGCAGAAGGCGAGCATCGGCCAGCGCCAGGCGCCCAGCGCCACCGGCCGGCGCTCGCCGCCCTTGCCGGTCAGCGACACGTAGCCCTTGCGGCTGATGATCCGGCGCTGCAGCCAGAAGAGCAGCACCGTGATGCCCAGCAGCGGCATCGCGTAGGCCGAGGCCACGCCGACCCTTGGCGGGAACTCGAAGAACTGCCACAGCTGTGTCGTGACGACGTGGAATCGTCCGGGCAGCGCCAGCAGCGCGGGCGAGCCGAACAGCGCGATCGCCTCGAGGAAGACCAGGATGAAGGCGCCGATGATCGCCGGCAGCGCCAGCGGCAGCGTGATCGACAGCGTGGTGCGCAGGTTGCCCGCCCCCAGGATGTTGGCCGCGTCTTCCATCTCCGAGGACACCAGGTCGAGCGCGGACTTGGTGAACACGAACACGTAGGGGAAGCTGTAGCAGGCGATCACCAGCACGAGGCCGGTCATGCTGTAGATGTTGAACGGCCCGGAGTCCGCCCCCGTCAGCGCGACGAAGGCCCGGTTCAGCCAGCCGGCGTTGGGCCCGGCCAGCAGGATCCAGCCCACCGCGCCCAGGTAGGGCGGGATGATGAAGGTGCCCAGGATCGAGATCCAGATCAGCCCCTTCCAGGGCATGTCGGTGCGCGACAGCGCCCAGGCCATCGGAACGCCGAACACCAGGCACAGGCTGGCGGCCGACACGCCGAGGACCAGCGAGTTCAGCAGCGCGTCGATGTGGCGCGAGCGGCCGTAGGCCGACGCGTAGTTGGCCAGCGTGAACGCGCCTTCGCTGTCCTGGAAGCTGACCAGCAGCAGGCGAACCAGCGGGTTCACGACCAGCACGAGCAGCACGACGATGGCCAGGATCCAGACCCAGTAGGAGCGATCCATGTGGCGCAGCCGTTCGCCGAGCGAAGCCGGCCGGCCCGCGGCCGAGGCGGGTGGGGTGACGGTACTCATGACGGATTTCCGGGGCGGTCGGGAAGGACCCGGGGCAGGCCCGCGAGGGGCCTGCCCGCGGGCGGGCACAGCCAGGGTCCGGGGCGGGCGCGCGAGGCGCTCGCGATCAGATCCCGAAGGTGTCGCGGAACTTCTCCTTCACCTCGGGGATGCCCTTGGCGATCTCGTCGGCGGTCGGGCGCGCGACCTTGATCTGCTCGAGCGGCTTCTTGCCCGGCCCCACCGCGACACCCTTGACCAGCGAGAGCGCGTGGTTCTTCACCTGGGTCTCGGCGGCTTCCTTGCTGAGCAGGAACTCGATGAAGAGCTTGCCGGCATTGGGCGCCGGCGCGTTCGCCAGCACCGAACTGGGCGAGACCATCAGCAGCGCGCCGTCGGTCGGGTAGACGACCGCGAGCGGATTGCCCTTGTCACGGCTCATCAGCGTGGTGGCCTCGGGGCCGGCCGCCACCTGGCGCTCCTTGGCGTTGAGCATGGTGACCGTGTCGTTGACCGAGCGGCCGATCTGCGGGTTGTTCTTCTCGAGCTTCTCGAAGTACTCCCAGCCGTAGAGCTTGCGCATCAGGACGACCCAGGTGCCCACGTAGCCGCTGAAGGCCGGATGGCCGATCGAGACCTTGTCCTTCCACTTCGGGTCGAGCAGGTCCGGCCAGTTCTTCGGCGCGTCGGCCTCCTTGACCAGCTCGGTGTTGTAGGTGATCAGCATCAGGGCGGCGGCCGTGGTCACCGAATAGTGCTCGGGATCGCTGTACTCCTTCAGCGAATCGACCATCTGGTCCCAGTTGTTGGGCTTGTACTGCATGAGCGCGCCCATCTTGCGCAGCGCCGGATAGTGGCTGACGTCGGTGCTGCTGAACACCGAGGCCACCGGGCGGTTCGCCTTCAGGTCCTGCTGCAGGCGCTGGAAGGCCACCTGCGCGGTGGTGCGCACGAAGTTGCACTTGACGCCCGCGTACTTCTTCTCGAAGGCCGCGCAGAGGTTCGCGATCTCCTCGGTGTTGTAGTGGGCGGTGTAGACGGTGAATTCCTTCTCCGCCTTGGCGGCCTCGTAGAGCTTGGTCTCCCAGTCGGCCATCTGCGCGCTGGCGCTTCCGGCCGAGAGGCCGAAGGCCGCGCAGGTGGCCGCGAGCAGGGTGCGGATCCGCAGTTTCATGGTGACTCCTCCATCTCGATGTTGTGGGCGAAGCTCTGTGCGGCTTCTGCGTGCCCGGGTTTGCCCGGAAGCGAACACCTTGCCGGCTGGGCGGGCCGACGGTGCGTAGAGCTGTGCGCTCAGCGGCCCTTGAAGACCGCCGGGCGCTTCTCCATGAAGGCGCGGCGGCCCTCCACATAGTCCTCGCTGTTGAAGCATTGATCGACGACGCGGTCGCAGAGCGCTTCGTCGCGCTTCGATTCGTCCTTCAGCGCCTCGCCGACGATCGTCTTGATCGAGGCCACCGTCAGGGGCGCATTGGCCGCGATCATTCGCGCATAGTCGGCCACGTAGGACTCGAGCTGCTCGTCGGCCACCATGCGGTTGATCAGGCCCATCTGCAGCGCCTTGGCCGCGGTGAACTGGCGGGCCGTGTAGAAGATCTCCTTGGCGAAGGCCGGGCCGACCACGTCGACCAGCTTCTTCACGCCGGGCAGCTCGTAGCCCAGGCCGAGGCGCGCGGCCGGTACGCCGAAGCGCGCGCTCTCGGCGGCGATGCGCAGGTCGCAGGACAGCGCCAGCGAGACGCCGCCGCCGATGCAGAAGCCCTCGATCATGGCGATCGTGGGCTTGCCGACCAGGCGAAGGGCCTCGCCGCCGCGCTCGGAGATCCGGCGGTAGGCCTCGGTGCTCTCGGGCGTGGAGCGCTTCTGCTCGAACTCGGAGATGTCGGCGCCCGACACGAAGGCCTTGCCGCCGGCGCCGCGCGCGACGATCACGCGGATCGACGGGTCGCGGGCGTAGTCGTCGACGATCTCGGCCAGCGCCTCCCACATCTCGACCGAGACCGCGTTGCGGCGAGCCGGGTTGTTGAAGACGATCCAGCCGATCGGGCCGTCCTTGCGGGCGATCATCTTCTCGGTGCGGGAAATCCCGGCTGCGTTCATCGTCGTCTCCTCTCGTTCTTTTCTTTTCGCGCCCGGGGCGGGGTCAGTCCAGCAATTCCCTGGGCAGCTTCATCAGCAGGTCGGTGACCAGCGGCGAGCCACTCGGGTTGAGGTGCGCGAAGCCTGCGCGCGCAGCGGCCTCGCAGTCGTTCGCGAGGATCGCGTCGACGATCCCCGAGTGGCCGTCGTACGAGATCCGCAGCCTGACCACCGCGCTGAAGGCGTGCCGCCGGTAGGCCTGGGTGCGCGTGCGCATCCGCAGGATCTCCTGGTGCAGATAGGGGTTGCGGGCGCCCGCGTAGATCAGCTCGTGAAAGCGCATGTTGGCCTGCTCCCAGCCGCGCTCGTCGTCGGCATCGACCACCGCCTCGGCCTCGCGGTGCAGGTCGGCGAGCGCCTGGCGCTCCGGCTTCGACATCCGGGCGCAGGCATAGCGGGCGGCCAGGCCTTCGAGGTCGGCGAGCAGCTCCCACATGGCGAAGAGCTGCGACACGTCGAGCTTGGATACCACCGCGCCGCCGCGCGGCAGCGCGGTCACCATCTCGGCGGCACGCAGCTGCAGCAGCGCTTCGCGAACCGGCGTGCGGGAGACGCCGAACTCCGTCATCAGCCGCTCTTCGTCCACCGGGTCGCCCGGCAGCAACGCGCCGCAGCGGATCTGCGACTCGATGCTGTTCCGGATTCGCTCGCTGGCCTTCATGCGAATTTTTTATTTCATCCTTTGAATATTGTCAATCTCCAAAAATATATTTATAACGGTTCATCGGATATCAAGGAGTGAGGGGGATGGCGAAGATCACTGCGTCGCGCGCGCTCGAGGGCCTGCGTGTGCTGGACCTCTCCCGGGTGCGGGCCGGCCCCACCTGCGTGCGCATGCTCGCCGACTTCGGCGCCGACGTGATCCGCATCGAGCCGCCGCCGGGCGTGGACCCGAACGAGGGCATGTTCGCCGGGAATCGCCTGGGCGGCGACTTCCAGAACCTCAACCGCAACAAGCGGGCGCTGACGCTGAACCTCAAGAAGCCCGAGGGCCTGGAGGTGTTCAAGCGGCTGGTGAAGGGTGCCGACATCGTGGTCGAGAACTGGCGGCCCGACGTCAAGGCGCGGCTCGGGGTGGACTACGCGTCGCTGAAGGCGATCAACCCGCGGATCATCCTGGCGAGCATCTCGGGCTTCGGCCAGGACGGCCCTTATGCCAAGCGCCCGGGCTTCGACCAGATCGTCCAGGGAATGGGCGGCCTGATGGCGGTGACCGGTTTTCCCGAGACCGGCCCGATCCGCGCCGGCATCGCGGTGGCCGACTCGAGCACCGGCCTGTACGCGGCGATCGGCATCCTGGTGGCGCTGCGCGATCGCGAGCGTTCGGGCGAGGGCCAGTGGGTGCACGCCTCGCTGCTGCACTCGCAGGTGGCCATGATGGATTTCCAGGTCGCGCGCTACCTGAACGAGGGCGAGGAGCCGCTGCGGGCGGGCAACGACCACCCGACCAGCTCGCCGATGGGAATGTTCCGCGCCGCCGACGGCGAGCTGAACCTGGGCGCGTCGGGGCAGGGCACCTGGGTCAGGCTGTGCAACACGATCGGCCGGCCCGAGTGGGTCGACGATCCGGACTGGGCCAACGAGAAGCTGCGCGTGAAGAACCGGGCCCGGCTCAATGCCGCGCTCGACGAGGTGTTCGCCACGAACACCGTCGGCCACTGGGTCGACACGCTGAATGCCGCAGGGGTGCCCTGCGGGCCGGTCTACACCGTGCCGCAGATGGTCGAGGACGAGCAGATCCGGCACCTCGGCGTGGTCGAGGAAACGCACACCTCGGACGGCAAGCCGATCCGCGTGATCACCCAGCCGGTGACGCTGTCGCGCACGCCGGCGGCGGTCGTCACCGCCGCGCCCTACTGGGGCGAGCAGACCGACGAGGTCCTGCGCGAGGCCGGCTACGACGACGCCGAGATCGCACGGATGCGCGCCGAAGGCGTGATCTAGCGGGCCCTCAGCCATCTGGCGGGCCCGCAGCCCGATCCGCAACCGATTACCCGTTCACCAACGAGAGAAACGAAGATGAAGAAGACGAAGATCGCTCTGGGCCTCGCGCTCGCCGTGCAGGCCGCGATCGCGGGCGCCCAGGCCTGGCCCGAGAAACCGATCCGCCTGGTGATCGGCTTTCCGCCGGGCGGCGGGGCCGACGCGGTCGCCCGCCCGGTGGCCGAGGCGCTGTCCCGCGAGCTCGGCCAGCCGGTGATCGTGGAGAACAAGCCCGGCGCCGGC
>JRYH01003648.1_pt1 | contig 12345 bp, 13 predicted proteins | sample 235351 | NCBI WGS metagenome assembly JRYH01 (sample SAMN03074221, study PRJNA261480) | activated sludge metagenome | biome: Wastewater Treatment Plant; feature: Wastewater; material: Activated sludge; isolation source: activated biomass of a wastewater treatment plant treating wastewater... ... | reverse complement strand
GATCAGCAGGATGTTCGACTTGGCCAGTTCGATGTCGTTGCCAGGCTTCTGGGCGTGGTTCAGGCGCTTGTAATGGTTGTGCACCGCCACCGACAGCACGCGCTTGGCCATGGTCTGCCCGATGACGTAATCGTCAAGAACATTGCAGATATCCTTGGGAGAGGGCACGCCATCCGTGGCCTTGAGCCCGGTCGCCTTGGTCTCCTCCCGGATGATGTCCATGCAGAGTTCGACACATTCGTCACAGATGAAGACGGTCGGTCCGGCGATGAGCTTGCGCACCTCATGCTGGCTCTTGCCACAGAAACTGCAGTAAAGCGTGTTCTTGCTGTCGCCACCTGAGTTCGTTGCCATGATCAACCTTTCGGGCTTCGTTATTCAAGCTCGCCCCGCCATGCGGAACGGTTCGGCATCTTCGGCAGTCTAGGGCAGGCACCGGAACAGAACAATTGCAAACTCGCCCCAGTCCTGCGGGCGCTGTCCCCTGCCGGCCGGGCGCCGCCGGTCATCCGTCGCTTGTGGAGTCGTCGTGCTTGCCACGGCTCTCGACCACCTCGTCGATATGGCCCCATGCCTTCGCCTCTTCGGGCGACATGAAATTGTCGCGGTCGAGCGCCTTTTCAACCGCCTCCTTGGTCTGGCCGGTGTGTTTCACATAGATGTCATACAGCCGGTCCTTGAGCTTCTGGGTCTCGGTCGCGTGAATCATGATGTCGCTGGCCTGGCCCTGGAAGCCGCCCGAGGGCTGGTGGACCATGATGCGGCTGTTCGGCAGGGCAAAGCGCATTCCCGCCGCACCGCCGGCCAGCAGCAGCGACCCCATGGAGGCCGCCTGCCCGAGGCAGAGCGTGCTGACCTTGGGCTTGATGTATTGCATGGTGTCGTAGATCGACAGCCCCGCCGTCACGACCCCACCCGGAGAATTTATGTAAAGGCTGATTTCCTTGCTCGGGTTCTCGGCCTCGAGATGCAGAAGCTGCGCCACGATCAGGTGGCACATGCCGTCGTGAATCGGCCCGTTGACGAAAACGATCCGCTCCTTCAGCAGCCGCGAAAAGATGTCATAGGCGCGCTCTCCCCGGCTGGTCTGTTCGACCACCATGGGGACGAGCGTGTTCATGTAGGTGTCAATCGGATCGAACATGGAGCCTGCCTGTGGTTTGGAGCCGCGGGGACGATACCCCGCGATAAGTTGCCAGAGTCTTATTAGCGCCGCATCGGCGCTGCAAGGGGCGTCGGGATGCGCGGCGGATCACAGGCCCGGCTCTTTTCCCGTCGCCCCGGCCTTGGGGTCGAGAACCGCCCAGTCGGTGACATCCGCCCCGACATCGGGCGGCGGCAGGGACTCGCGGCGCTCGTTCAGGTGGATATGCAGCTTGGCAAGGAAATGCGCCGAAAGCGGCGGCGCGATCAGCAGGAACATGATGATCAGGATTTCATGCAGCGAGAACCGCCCCTGAAACACCCAGGCATGGAGCATCGAACCAAGCAGCACCCCCCCGACCCCGAGCGTGGTCGCGAGCGTGGGCGTGTGCAGCCGCGACATCGGATCACGGAACTTGATCAGGCCGAAAGAGCCCGCAAAGCCGAAGATTCCCCCGACAACAAGCAGGAACGCGATCACGATTTCGAATATCAGGGACATGGCAGGCTCACTCGATGATATTGCCGCGCAGGACGTAACGGGCATAGGCCACGGTCGAGACGAAGCCGAGCATGGCAAAGATCAGCGCCGACTCGAAATAGATCGCCGACCCGACCAGCATGCCGTACAGCAGAAGCAGTGCGATCACGTTGATCACCATGGTGTCGAGCGCAAGGATCCGGTCGCCGATGCCCGGCGCCGTCAGCACCCGGAACAGCGTGATAAGAAGCGCCGCGCCGAAGCAGAGCAGGTTGAACCAGATCGCAAGGGTGAGGATCATTCGAAAATCTCCTTCAGCCGGCGTTCGTAACGCTCCTTGATTTCGTCGCGCACGCTTTCGGGGTCGGGCGCATCGAGGAAATGCACCAGGATGGCGCTGTGATCGCGGGTCAGGTCGGCGGACACCGTCCCCGGCGTCATGGTGATGGTGTTCGCGAGCACGGCAATCGCGGTCGTGTCGGTGAGGTCGACCGGGACACTCACCCAGCCGGGACGGCGGGAATGGTCGGAGCGCAGCAGTATGAGCCGCGCCACGGCGATATTGGCCATCACGATGTCCCAAAGCACGACGACGACATATTCCGCAACCCGCAGCGGATGGCGCAGGCGCGGCGCGTCGGGCCAGTAGGTGCTGATCAGCCAGGGCAGCACGGTCCCGAGGATCAGCCCGAACAGCAGCGAATTCAGCGAGAACCGGTTGACCAGCAGCAGCCAGACCAGCGTCAGCAACACCGTCAGCACCGGATGGGGAAAGATCGCGCGCAACACTCTCATCTCGTGCTCTCCCCCAGAACCGCCCTGATGTAATCCCCGGGCGCATGGAGCTGCGCCGCCGTGGCTTCGGCGTAATCCTGCATCGGCCCGGCGAAAAGCGTGAGCAGGATCACAAGGCCGAACAGCCCCCAGACGGCGCCGAAGGCCATGGCGGACGAGGCCCGGACCGGGCCGCCTGCGGCCTCGGCCTCGAGCGGCGCAGGAAGATCGGCCTCGTCCGGCGGCTCGGTGCGGATGCCCGGGTCATGCCCTTTCCAGAACACGAGGCTGCCCGCGCGGGTAAAGCCGACGATCCCGATCAGCGAGGTGGACAGGATCACCGCCCAGATCAGCCCCGCCCATTCCACATGCCGCGCGGCATCAAGCACCAGCATCTTGCCCAGGAACCCCGAAAACGGCGGCATCCCGACAAGGGTGATGGCCCCGCCGAAGAACAGCGCCGCGATCAGCCCGCCCTGCGGCATGGGCGCGCTGACCCCGATCGCGTCGCCCCGCCGCGTGGCGGCAAGATCGACGATCAGGAACATGAGCCCGGTCGCAAAGGTGGAATGCGCGATATAGTAAAGCGCCGCCGCGCTCGACTGCTGGGTAAAGAGCGAGACCGCGATGAGCAGCGTCCCCATCGAAGCGATCACCGCGAAGGACGCAAGCCGGCTCAGCAGCCGCGTGCCCAGCAGTCCGATCATGCCGATCGCCAGTGTCAGCAGCGCTCCGGGAAGCAGCCAGCCCTGGACGTCCACGGTCGCGATCTGGTCGGGTCCGAAGACCAGCGTGAACATGCGCAGGATGCAATAGGCACCGACCTTGGTCATGATGGCGAACAGCGCCCCGACCGGGCCCGGCGCGTTGCCGTAACTCGCCGGCAGCCAGAAATGCAGCGGCAGCAGCGCCGCCTTGACCGCAAACACCGCGAGCAGCAGGATCGCGCCGACCCGCAGCAGCGCCGCCTCCGACAGCGGCACCTGCGACACGCGCGCGGCCATGTCCGCCATGTTGAGCGTTCCCGTCACCGCATAGAGCGTGCCGAGCGCGATCAGGAACAGGGCCGAGGCCAGCAGGTTGTAGACCACATATTGCACCCCTGCCCGCAGCCGCACCGCCCCCCCGCCGTGAACCATGAGCCCGTAGGACGCGATCAGCAGCACCTCGAAGAACACGAACAGGTTGAAGGCGTCCCCCGTGAGGAACGCCCCCATGATGCCCATCAGCTGGAAATGGAACAGGGCATGGAAATTGCGCCCGCGCCGGTCCCAGGCCGTGCCGATCGAATAGATCACCACCACCAGCGACAGGAGCGCGGTCAGCATCACCATGAGCGCCGACAGCCGGTCGAGCACCAGCACGATCCCGAAGGGGGCGGGCCAGGCGCTGAGTTCGTAAACCGTGATCGTGCCGTCCATGGCCTGCGCCAGAAGCACCCCGGCGATGCCGACCAGCGCCACGGTTCCGGCGATGGAGAACACGCGCTGCAGCATCACCTCGCCGCGCAGCACCAGCAGGATGAAGGCGGCGATCATCGCCGGCAGGATGATCGGCAGGATGATCCAGTGCGACATCAGGCGTCCTCCCCGGACTCGCCGGTCATGTCCACGCGGTCGGTGCGCGCCGCGAGATAGGCGCTGAGCGCCAGCATCACGATCAGCGCCGTCATGCCGAAGGAGATCACGATCGCGGTCAGCACCAGCGCCTGCGGCAGCGGATCGGTGTAGCCGGCAGCCGTCGCGTCAAGGATCGGCGGCCTGTTCAGCGCCAGGCGGCCGGTCGCGAACAGGAACACGTTCACCGCATAGGACAGCAGCGTCATGCCGACGATCACCGGAAAGCTGCGCTGGCGCAGCACGAGATACACCCCGGCGGCGGTAAAGACGCCGACTGCGGTGGCAAGCATGAATTCCATCTCAGTCCCCTCCCCCGCCGGCCCGGGCGGCCGGTTCCGTTGCCGGGGCGGCGGCGGTCTGCGTCCGCGCGCCCGGCAGATGCGGCTGCCACGCGAAACAGGCGAGGCTTTCGAGCGCCAGCAGCACCGCCCCGAGCACCGTCAGGAACACGCCGAGATCGAAAAGCGCCGCCGTGGCCAGCTCGATGCCCTCGAACCCCGGCGGATGCAGTTCGGTAAAGGCGCTGGTGAGGAAGGGCATGTCGTTGAACCATGCGCCGATGCCGGTCAGCGCCGCGATCATCACCCCGGCCCCGATCAGCACGTGATAGGGCATCCGCTGGCGCGTCGCGACCCAGCCGAACCCGCTTGCCATGTACTGGATCACGATGGCGCTGGCACCGAGCAGCCCGGCGACGAACCCTCCCCCCGGCTGATTGTGTCCGCGCAGGAAGATATAGACCGCGACCATCAGCACGAGCGGCAGCAGGATCCGCGTGATCGCGACCATGATCAGCGGATAGCGGTCCCCCGCCAGCGCCCGCGACGGCTGCCGCGCCAGAAGCCGCTCGCGCGCCGATGACTGCAGGATCGTTTCGGTAATGGCAAAGATGATCACCGCCGCGATCCCCAGAACGGTGATTTCGCCAAATGTGTCGAAGCCGCGGAAATCCACCAGCGTCACGTTCACCACATTGGTGCCTCCGCCCCCGGTCGCGGAATGGGCAAGGTGATAGCCCGAGATCGACGGCTCCACGAAATCACGGGTCAGGATCGCGTAGATCAGGCCCGCCATGCCGAGCCCCGCGCCGAGCGAGAGCACGATGTCGCGGCTGCGCCGGGCCGGCGTGCTTTCTCGCGGGGTGTCGGGCGGCATGAAGTTCAGCGCAAGCAGCAGCAGCACGACCGAGACCACCTCGACCGAAATCTGCGTCAGCGCAAGGTCGGGCGCCGAGAAATAGTTGAAGGTCAGCGCCACCATCAGCCCGGACACGCCCATCATCACCAGCATGAGCAGCCGGTTGCGGTGAAAGACCGCCACCCCGACCGCCGAGCCCATGAGCGCGACCCAGCCGATCACGGTGATGAAGGTCGGCGCGAGGCTCTCGCGTGTCTGCGGACCGACGCCGCCGGTGTTCCAGGCCCAGACGCCGATCAGCAGGCTGAACCCGATCAGGATGGCGTTGTAGCGGCTCAGCGCCCCGTCGTCGAAACGTTGCGTGATCCAGCGGCAGAGGCACTGGAAACCAGCCATGCAACGGTCGTAGATCTCCTTCGCCTCGGGGCGGCGCAGGCCGAGCCAGGCCTCGTTCGCCGGCGCGTAGAACAGCAGCAGCCCCACGCCGCCCGCGATGGCGACGACAGAAAGCAGCAGGGCCGGGCTGATCCCGTGCCAGAGCGACAGCGAATAGGCCGGCAGCACGGTCTGCGTCACCGCCCCGGCAGCGACCGCCACCAGATCGCCCGCAATCGCCGCCGGGAACAGCCCGATCGCCACCACGAACGCCACCAGCACCGCCGGCGGGAGCCACATGCCGAAAGTGGGATCGCGCGGCCATACCGGATAGTCATGGCGCCGGCGGCCCAGGAATACATGCGCGACATAGCGCAGCGAATAGGCCACCGAGAACACCGTGCCGGCGGTGACGATCGCGGCCAGCAGCCAGGGCCCGGCGATCCATTGGGTCTGCGTCACCTCCTCCAGCATCATCTCCTTGCTGATGAAACCGTTGAAGGGCGGGATCCCCGCCATCGACAGCCCGGCGATCGCGACCAGGGTGAATGTCACCGGCATCAGCCCCGCCAGCCCGCCAAGGCGGCGGATGTCGCGGGTATGGGCCGCATGGTCGATGATCCCGGCGGTCATGAACAGCGCCGCCTTGAAGGTCGCGTGGTTGATGATGTGGAACACCGCCGCCACCGCCGCGAGCGGGCTGCCGAAACCCAGCAGCATGGTAATCAGGCCAAGGTGGCTCACGGTGGAAAAGGCGAGCAGGCTTTTCAGATCGTCCTTGAACAGCGCGATCACCGCCCCGACGACCATGGTGACAAGCCCCGTGGTCGCGACGATGTAGAACCAGGCATCGGTCCCGGCCATCACCGGCCAGAGCCGCGCCATCAGGAACAGCCCGGCCTTCACCATGGTGGCGCTGTGCAGATAGGCCGAAACCGGCGTCGGCGCGGCCATGGCGTGGGGCAGCCAGAAGTGGAACGGGAACTGCGCCGATTTGGTGAAACAGCCGAGCAGGATCAGGATCAGCGCCGGCAGGTAAAGCGGGCTGCCCTGGATCGCCTCGCGCTGGGTCAGGATCACGGACAGGTCGTAGCTCCCGGCGATGTCGCCGAGGATCAGGAGCCCCCCCAGCATGGCCAGCCCGCCCCCGGCCGTCACCGCAAGCGACATGCGCGCGCCCTGCCGCCCTTCGGGCAGGTGGCGCCAGTAGCCGATCAGCAGGAAGGACGACAGCGACGTGAGTTCCCAGAACACCAGCAGCAGCAGCACGTTGTCGGACAGGACGATGCCCGTCATCGCCCCCTGGAAGAGCAGCAGATAGACATAGAACCGCCCCATCGGGTCGCGCTCGGACAGGTAGAAGCGCGCATAGATGATGATCAGGAGCCCGATCCCGAGGATCAGCCCCGCAAACAGCAGGCCAAGCCCGTCAAGGCGGAAATTCGCATTGAGCCCGAGGCCCGGCATCCAGTCGATCCGCGTGGTGACGACATGGCCCGCCATCACCTCGGGCAGGTGACCGATCAGCCCGGCCAGCGCAGCAAGCGTCACGGCCCCCGCCGCCATGGCCGCCGCGTTGCGGCCGGCGCGGATCATGAGCGCGGGAAACACCGCCCCGAGAAACGGCAGCACGGCAATCAGGAAAACGGACAACGGGGCATCTCCTCGTCTTCTGCGGCGCCTGGCTGACTTCTTGGGTAAGGGATTTCGCCCGATAGTCCAGACCGGAGCCGACCGCTGACGCAGATTTTATGCCACGCAACAGCGCAACCGATGCAAGGGCGCAACGCACCGCGCCCGCCGGCGAATCGGCGGCCGTCAGCCCTCCTGCGGCACGATTTCACCCAGCGCGGCCTCGATCCGCGCCGCGGTTGCCGCGACCCCGGATGCGTCGAGCGAAAGGGCCTCGACCTCCGTGCAGGGCGCTCCGGCCCGCTTGCGGGAGCGGCGATAGGCAAGGTCGTAATGCTGCTCGATCAGCGCCCGCGTCAGCGCAAGGCGCTCGCCCGAGTCGATCAGGGAAAACCAGCCATCAACGACCGCATGCCCCCGGTGCGGGCGCAGCCAGTCCAGCAGTTCCTTGAGGCGGGCCGCGTCCGACAGCACGTCGTCGTAAGCCTCGTCCAGGAACCGCGCGCGGGCCTCAATGGGTGCGCTCACGCGGATGCGCGGCGCGGCCCGCATGGCCGCCCAGAGCGAGGGCGGCAGGTTGCGTTCGCCGATCTTGTTCGATTCCGCCTCGACCAGCACCGGGCGCGCGGGGTCGAGCCGCGCAAGCCGGGCCGCAAGCGCGGTCTCGAATCCCTTCTGTGCCGGCTGTCCGCCGGGGCGGGCGCCAAGCAGCGAACCGCGGTGGTTGGCAAGCCCCTCGAGATCGACCACCTGCACGCCCCGCGCCGCGAGTCGATGCAGAAGGGCCGTCTTGGCCGTGCCCGTATCCCCGTCGAGCAGAACCAGCCGGTGCGGCAGCGGCCGGTCGTAAAGCGCGGCCTTCACCAGCCGGCGCCAGCTGCGGTAGCCGCCCGCGATCACCTCCGAGCGCCAGCCGATCTCGCGCAGCATCCAGGCGAGCGTGCCCGAACGCTGCCCGCCGCGCCAGCAATAGACCAGCGGGCGCCAGCCGCCGTCGCGCTGCATGAGGCTGTTCTCCACGTGATCCGCCGCATTGCGAAAGACGAGCGCGGCGCCGATCTTGCGCGCCTCGAACGGATTCTGGCGATAAAGGGTGCCGACACGGGCGCGCTCGGCATCATTGAGCACCGGCAGGTTGATGGCACCGGGAATGTGGTCTTCGGCATATTCGCCCGGGCTGCGCACGTCGATCAGGCTGTCAAAACCATGATCCAGCAGCATCGCGGGCGAGGAATATTCAAGCGGCATGGCGTTTCCCTATTGCGCCGCGGCGGCCATGTCCATCGTCCGCTTCCATCGCCAGCTTGACCCCGCCGGGGGCGCGGGGCATCAGGGTTCCATGCGCATCTACAAGATACTGCGGCCGGAGGAATGGGACCGGCTTCGCACCGAGGGCGAGAGCGCCGGCGCGCCGATCGACCAGGCGGACGGATTCGTGCATTTCTCGACCGCCGCGCAGGTCGCGGAAACCGCCGCGAAGCATTTCGCCGGCACTGACGGGCTCGTGCTGCTCGCGGTCGCGGCCGAGACGCTCGGCCCGGCCTTGCGCTGGGAAAAATCCCGCAATGACGCACTGTTTCCGCATCTCTACGGCCCCTTGCGCATGCGCGACGTGCTCTGGGCACGGCCGCTGCCGCTGGTCGGCGGGGCGCATCAATTCCCGGATGACCTGACATGAGCGGCATCGAACAGGCGGGGCTTGCGCTCCTGCACCGGCTCGACCCCGAGCGCGCCCACGATCTGGCCTTCCGGGCGCTGCGCGCCGGGCTCGTGCCGCTGCCGGGGCCGGTCACGTCGGCACGGCTGCGGACGCGCGTCGCCGGGCTCGACCTGCCCAATCCGGTCGGGCTCGCCGCCGGGTTCGACAAGAACGCCCGCGCGCTCGCGCCGCTGTCGCGCGCCGGGTTCGGTTTCATCGAAGCGGGCGCCGTGACCCCGCTGCCCCAGGACGGCAACCCGCGCCCGCGGCTGTTCCGCCTGAGCGAGGACCGCGCGATCATCAACCGTTTCGGTTTCAACAACGACGGGATGCAGACGATCGGTGCGCGGCTGGCGCGCCGCCCGCGCGAGGCCGTGATCGGGCTCAACCTCGGGGCCAACAAGGACAGCGCCGACCGGATGGACGATTTCGCGCAGGTGCTGCGCCACTGCGGGGAGTCGCTCGATTTCGCGACCGTCAACGTTTCCTCGCCCAATACCGAGCGCCTGCGCGACCTGCAGGGCAAGGAAGCGCTTGCGCATCTGCTCGAGGGCGTGTTCGAGGCCCGCGACGGGCTGTCCCATCCGTTGCCGGTCTTCCTGAAGATCGCGCCCGATCTTGATGATTCCGACCTGGCCGACATTGCCGGGGTTGCGGTCGAAAGCGGGATCGACGGCATCATCGCCACCAACACGACACTATCGCGCGAAGGTCTGCAAAGCGGCCACCGGGACGAATCCGGCGGGTTGTCGGGCGCGCCGCTGTTCCGGCGCTCGACCCGGGTTCTGGCCCGGCTTTCGCAGATCACCGAAGGGCGCCTGCCGCTGATCGGCGTCGGCGGGATTTCATCGCCCGAGGATGCCTATGCCAAGATCTGCGCCGGTGCCTCGGCGGTGCAGCTTTACAGCGCCCTGGTCTACAGGGGGCTTTCGCTGGCGGCAGAGATCGCCCGCGGGCTCGACCACCTGCTGGAACGGGATGGTTTCGAAAATGTCGCCGGAGCCGTTGCCAGCCGGCGGGAGGAATGGACATGACCCCGGGCAACGCAATCGAATTCTGGCACAATCCGCGCTGTTCCAAGTCCCGCGCGGCGCTTGCGCTGCTGCAGGACCGCGGCGCCCCGGTCCGGCTGCGCCGCTACCTCGAGGACGGCCCGACCCGCGCCGAGATCGAGGCAGCGCTTGTCGCGCTCGGCAATGCGCCGGCGCTGACGCTGATCCGCCGGGGCGAGGCGCTGTTTGCCGAACTCGGCCTCGACGGGGCGGATGATGCGCATCTTGTCGAGGCGATGGCCACCCATCCGCGCCTGATCGAGCGCCCGCTTGCCCTGCGCGGGGGGCGCGCGGTGATCGCCCGCCCGCCCGAGCGCGTGCTCGACCTGCTATAGCGCACCCAGCGCCGCCTGCCGCTCCAGCGCGGGATAGCGCGCCGCCAGCGTGAGCGCACGCAGCAGATAGGACAGCAGCAGCGCGATCCAGAGCCCGTGATTGCCGAAGGCGGGCATCAGCAGCGCGACCAAAAGCGCATAGCCCGCCACCGAAAGCGCCGCCATGTTGCGCATGTCGCCGGTGCGCGTCGCGCCGATGAAAACCCCGTCCAGCATCCAGGCCCCGAGCCCGGCAAGCGGGACGAGCAGCATCCAGGGCAGGTAAAGGCGCGCCTCGGCCTGCACCGCTTCCGCCTTCGCCATCAGATCGACCAGCATTCCGCCGAACAGTCCGAAGCCGAGCGACAGCCCCACGACCCCGACCAATGCCCAGATGCTGCTGACGCGGATCGCCCGGCGCAGCCGCGCAACGCTCGCCGCGCCGACCGCCTGCCCGACCAGCGCCTCGGCCGCGAAGGCAAATCCATCGAGCACGAAAGCCGTCACCTCGACGAACTGAAGCAGGATCTGATTGGCGGCAAGCGTCACGTCGCCAAACCCCGACGCCAGGAACAGGAACGACACCATCACCCCCATGAGCAGCAGCGAGCGCAGCAGGATGTCGGTATTCACCACCGCCATGCGGCGCAGGCGGGTACCATCGAAGACGCGCGGCCAGTCGCGCCACGCCGGATTGGCAAAGGCATCGCGGCAAAGCCAGAGCGCAAGCGCGAATCCCGTCCATTCGGACAGCGCCGTGGCGACGGCGACCCCCTGCACGCCCCAGCCGAGCCCAAGCACGAACCACAGATCGAGCACGATGTTGAGCCCGTTCATCCAGAGCTGCAGCAGCAGCACCGCCCGCGTGCGCTCGAGCGCGATGAGCCATCCGGTGATGCCGAACATCGCGATCGCCGCCGGGGCCGACCAGACCCGGATCGCCATGTAGCTGCGCGCCAGCGCCTCGACCTCGGCGCTGGCCGGCGAGAGCAGGAACGCGCCCCGGAACAGCGGCCATTGCAGGGCGATGATGCCGCATCCCCCAACGAACCCGACCAGCATCGCGCGCACCAGCAGCGCGGTCACTTCACCCTCGCGCGCCGCTCCCCATGCCTGCCCGGTCAGCCCGGTCGTGCCCATGCGCAGAAAACCGAACACCCAGTAGATGGCCGTGAGGATTACCGCGCCGATCCCGACCGCGCCGATCGGCGCGGCCAGCCCGAGCTGCCCCACCACGCCGGTATCGACGAGCCCGAGTATGGGAACCGTGGCATTCGCCAGCACGATCGGAATCGCGATCGACAGCACGCGCCGGTGGGTGATGGGGCGTGCGGGTTCAGCCATCTCCCGCCCGGGGCACCGGCGCAGGCTGTCCGCTGTCCACCCCGCCCGCCACGTCCGGGACGTCCGAGACGTCCGCCTTCGGCATCCGGAAATGCCCGGCCGCCTGGGCAAAGGGGCGGTCGCGCTGATCCTGCCAGGCCTCGACCCGCACGGTGGAAAAGCGCCGGCCCATGCGGCAGATGACGGCCCGGGCAAAGGCATCGCGCGGCAGGCCCGGGCGCAGATAGTTCACGCTGAAGTCAATGGTGCGCGGCAGCCGTGGAAGCCGCCCCGCCGCCACCTGCCCGGGGTCGATGTCATGGGCGTCGATGGCCGGGAGCAGCAGCCGCCAGCCGAGCGCCAGAATGGCAGTCACCTCGAGAAAGGCCGCCGTCACGCCGCCGTGGATCGCCGGCACCATCGGATTTCCGATCAGCTTGTCGTCAAAGGCAAGCCGCGCGGTCAGTTCATCGCCCCGCCGCTCGAAGCCGATGCCGAGAAACCGCGCATAGGGCACCCCGGCCACCACCGCCGCCAGAATGTCGTCGCGGCGCCGTTCAAGCAGACTGGCGGGCTCGGCACGAAGGCCGGTCCCGGATGAAGGGGCCCTGGGCGCCATCATCCCTCCCCCACGGTGAATGCCCCGGTTGCCGTCGCGACCGGCGGGTCGGCGGTGTCATCCTCGGCCGTGGCGCGCACGAAGGCGACCGAGCGGGTCATGTGGTGGCAGACGGCGCGGGCTATGATGGTCTGGCCGGGACGGGCCGGGCGCATGTAGTCGATGCGCAGGTCGATG
>JRYH01002834.1_pt1 | contig 12358 bp, 12 predicted proteins | sample 235351 | NCBI WGS metagenome assembly JRYH01 (sample SAMN03074221, study PRJNA261480) | activated sludge metagenome | biome: Wastewater Treatment Plant; feature: Wastewater; material: Activated sludge; isolation source: activated biomass of a wastewater treatment plant treating wastewater... ... | reverse complement strand
GAATCCATGCCTCGGACGGTTCCCTGATGGCCGAATATGCGCATGAAAGGCGGCTCTATCTGCCGATCCAGGCCGTTCCGGATCGCGTCAAGGCGGCTTTCCTTTCGGCTGAGGACAAGAATTTCTACAATCACCCCGGCATCGACGCGACGGGCTCACGCGCGCCCTGCCCCTCGATAACGAACAGCGGCCAGACGAGATCGGCCGCGCTGAGCGTCGCCTCGGCCGTAAGCCGGCGCGACCACGGCGCCCGCCGGTTACGCCGCAGGCGTGTAGCGGGAAAAGCGCCGGAAACGGACGAGGAGGAGAAGTCGGAGCAAGTCACGGAGAGAGAGCCTCGCGGCAGAGCTGGAGTTTGGGATTCGAAAAGCGGGGATCGGATTGCCGATAGGCCCACGATAGAGCATTTTCAACCAAAAGGGAGACCACCCTGTCGTGAAGAAGCGGGGCGACCGTTGCCCGCATCACACTCTTCTTCTCCTCTCCCGGGAAGGGAGAGGTGGCCCGTCGAGCCGGAGGCTCGCAACCAAAAGACTGGCCGGTGAGGGACTTTGCTCTGGTTCCGCCGCTGACGTCGCGCACGCCCGAAGACCCCTCATCCGCCGCTTTCGCGGCACCTTCTCCCCATGGGAGAAGGAAGTGAAGTGGGGCGACCGTTGCTAAACGCAGGCACCTTCTCCCCATGGAAGAAGGAGGCAGAACATTCGGACACGCCGGATCCAAGCGGATCGGATCATCCGACCACCGCGTCAGTCGCAAATCTTGCGGAACTTCCGCTCGGCCATATCGACGTGGAAGTGATTGCGGTGCGCCTCGTTGGCTTCGGGGCCGAGCGTCGTCCCGAAGATCTGGCAGCCCGCCGCATGGATCTCGTGCAGAAAACGCGCCGTCGGCGTAGAGGGCGGAGGTGCCTTGATCTCCCCAAGCCCCGAGCCGCCCGGAAGCGCCGACACGGTCTCACCCGGCTTCGAGCCCTCGGAGGCGCGCGCCTTCTTCCCTTTCTTCCGATCCGCCACCGGACCGTCGTGCGTCACGGAGACCGAGCGGGCGAGGCCCGGCCTCTTTTTCGGCGGAACGCCCTCCACGAGCGTCTTGCGCGGCAGAACCGTGCCCGTCGTCTCGCTCTTGGCCGTCAACTCGGCCGCCTCCGCACGCGCGGTCGCCTCGGCTTCGGCCGCGGCCTTCACCGCCTCCGCTTTCTCCGCGGCGGCCTTGGCAGCGGCCATCTGCTTCTTCACATCGCGCTTGGTCTGGCCCCAGTCGGCAAGCACGGCCGCCTGCTGCCCCTTGCGCGTCGTGAAGCTGCGGATGTCGAGCGCGTTGGCCTTGCCATGCTCCGAAAGCTTGTTGCCGATCCGGCCATACGCCATGCGGCACGAGTAATCGCTCATCGACTCGACGCGGATGACCTCCGCCCCGAAATGCCGCCGCGCCGCCGCCTGCACGTCGGTCTCCAGCCACTTGACCAGCCCGACGACGAGATCGCACGAGACGATCGGCGGCGGCGAGAACGAGACCTCGGGGCTCTTTCCGATGGAGACGAGGCGCACCGGCGCCATCGCTCCGCAATCGCCCTTCCGGAAGGGCGGCTCGGGAATGGTTACTGCGTCTATCCCTTTGAGGAGTTGCACGCAGCGCGCCCGCGCCAGCTCGACCTCGACCGCAGGCCATTCCGTCGCGGGCTGCGTCTTGCCGTTGGGGCCCTTGGCGCCGGCCGTGGCCTTGCCATCCTTCTTGACCGACGGCGATGCGGCGGCGGGTGCCGCCTCGGGCGTGCTCTTGTCCGGCACCGTCTCGCCCGGGTTGGATCGGGAGCCCGTGCCCTTGCGCGACGCCTTGCGGCTCTTTTTCTTCGGCTTCTCTGCCGCGAGCGCGCCTTTGGCCACTTCCGTCGCCTTGGCTGCGGCGGTGCGCGCATCGATGACAATCGTCTCGAAGGCGCCTGTCACGGCGTCGGGGATCGAAGAGTCGGCGCGCGCGGCCCCGGCGAACGCCAGAAAAGACGCGACGGCAAAGGCCAAGCTCCGCCGCACCGTGCTCACGTCTTTGACAGTCATCGGATCTCTGGACCTGCTGGCTCGAAAAGGAGGTCACAGCCCAGGACTGAGCCTGGCATGCCGCATGCGAATCATCCGCCGAGTTTCAGGCGGACGGTGCAGCGTGTATAGCGAGGAAATGTGGCTCAACAAAGCGTCGATCCCCACTTATCACATTGGCGGATCGAGAGGGCTTCCGGAAAAGTGGAGACCGGTCATGGCGGAGCCGTGCGAGAGAGTCGTGGCGGAGCCATGCGAGAGAAGTGCTCGATAAGAAGCGCGACAAAACAAAAACCGAGAGTCCGTCAAAAGCGGAACGGCTCTCGGACCATTTCAACCTCGGGAGCGGCAGCATGAGCGAAGCGACACAGACGTCCACGGGCGAGGCGCCACCCGAGACGCTCAAGGTGGAGATCCGCGGCTCGGCCGCCATCGTCACGCTCGCGCGGGCGAAAGCGCTGAACGCGCTGACGGCCGAGATGCGCCAGAAGCTTTCCGCTCACCTCTGGACGTTCGCACGCGACCCGCAGGTCTACGCCGTCGTGATCCGCTCGGAGAGCCCGCGCGCGTTCTCCGCGGGCTCCGACGTCCGCGAGGTCATCGGCCTCGCCCGCACCGATCTCACCGCCGGCCTCAAGGCCTTCGCCGACGAGTACGCGCTGAACTGGCAGTGCGAGTGCTTCTCGAAACCGACCGTGCCCCTGATCGACGGCATGGTGATGGGCGGCGGCGTCGGCATCTCGCAATACGCCACGCACCGCGTCGCCGGCGCGCGCTACGCCTTCGCCATGCCGGAGACGGCCATCGGTCTCTTTCCCGATATCGGCGCCGCGCACGTTCTGGCGCGCCTGCCCTATAGCGTCGGCCAGTACCTCGGCCTCACCGGACGCAGCATCGGCCGGGCCGACGCCTATGCGCTCGGCCTCGTCACCCATTGCATCGATGCAGAGCACTTCGACGCCATCGTCGCCGACCTCGCCGACACCTGGCCTGTCGACCCCGCGCTCGACAATCGCCACCGCGATCCGGGCCCGGGCGAGTTGGCGCCCCATTGCGAGACGATCGACCGCTGCTTCTCCGCCGGCACCGTGGAGGACATCGTCGCGCGGCTCGAGGCCGTCACGGGCGCCGAGCGCGAATGGGCCGTAGCCGTCGCCGCCGATCTCGCCCGCAAGTCTCCGCTCGCGCTCAAGATCACGCACCGCCACATCCGCGAGGCCGCGGCCCTCGATCTGCGCCAGACGCTGCAGGCGGACTACCGCCTCGCCGCGCGCATCCTGGAGGCCGACGGCGATTTCTACGAAGGCGTCCGCGCCGCGATCATCGATAAGGACGGCGCTCCGAAATGGAACCCGCCGACGCTCGCAGACGTCACCGGCGCCATGCTGGACACCTACTTCCGCACGCTCGGCGCCGGCGAGTTGGTGCTGCCCACGCGCACGGACATGCAGGAGGCGCGCGCGTGACCTCGCGCGTCGCATCGCCGCGAAACGCAGATTTACGCGCCGTTTACCGAACAGATTGAGCTAATTTTTATGGGTTTCGCCTAACCTGCCCTCAGAGCCGGAGAACCGGCCACGTCAAACAGGTCGTTGAGTAGGCAGGGTCATCATGAACACCGCAATCAAGGCGGAGCGCCCCGGCGCGCCCGCAAACCAGGATCCCAATCTAAGCTCCGAGTATGTCCAAAGCCTTCAGATGATCGAGCGTCTGCATCATCTGCTGCTGGACGTGATCAAGGACGAGTTCGACCGCACCGGCAGCTCGGACCTCAATGCCGTGCAGGCACTCCTTCTCTACAACATGGGCGACAACGAGCTGACCGCCGGCGAGCTGAAATCGCGCGGCTATTATCTCGGCTCGAACGTCTCCTACAATCTGAAGAAGCTCGTGGAGATGGGCTACGTCGATTACGAGCGCAGCGAGACGGACAAGCGCAGCGTGCGCGTGTCGCTCTCCGCCAAGGGCCGCCAGGCCGCCGCCGTCGTCAATCGTCTCTATCAGCGCCAGCTCGGCTCGGTGGAAACGGTGGCGCAGGTCTCGGGTGAGGAGCTCAAGGGCCTGAACAAGGCGCTGGCCCGCCTCGAGCGGTTCTGGATCGATCAGATCCGCTACCGGCTCTAGGTCGCGGGATCCTATCAAAGACAATCGGAGGCGCGGCCCTGGGGAAGGCAGCGCCGCCGGCAACAAGAAACGGAGCAAAGGGTGCGATCGGGGGATCGCGCCCTTTTGCTTATCGTGCCTTGGCCTGTCGTGACGCGCGCTCCCCTCGCGGACGCATGCGGGGAACCCGCGCCAGCGCGAGCCCGTTTTGGGGCCATCCTCAACACCCTCACAGAGGAGGCCCTATGCCGAAAATATCAAAAGCCAAGATCCTCATTCTCGCCACCGACGGTTTCGAGCAATCCGAGCTCGAAGTCCCGCGCACCAAGCTCAAGGAGGCCGGCGCGCTCGTTCATGTCGCCGCTCCGAAGGGCCGCAAGGATCCGAAGGAGATCCGCGGCTGGAAGGATAAGGACTGGGGTCCGGGCGTCCCCGTCGATCGCGAGCTGTCGGATGCGTCCGAGAGCTTTTATGACGCGCTTGTGCTCCCAGGTGGACAAATGAACCCGGATACCCTGCGCGCCTCACCCGAGGCGATGCAGCTCGTCAAGGAGTTCGTCGCATCCGGCAAGCCTGTCGCCGCCATCTGCCACGCGCCGTGGCTCCTGATCGAGGCCAACGCCGTGCGCGGCCGCAAAGCGACCTCCTACGCCTCGATCAAGACGGACATGATCAACGCCGGCGCCGATTGGCGCGACGAGGCGGTCGTCACTGATCAAGGTCTGATCACGAGCCGCAACCCCGGCGATCTCGACCCCTTCGTGGCCAAGATCATCGAGGAGGTCGAGGAAGGAAAGCACGACCGCGCCCAACTCGCGGCCTAGAAAGACGAAACGGAAGAGGGTACGCGCGCCCTTATGAGGCCGCGTTCCGTTTCAGAGCCGCCGGTGCCCGCGCGCCGGCGGCTTCCTCTCGATCCCACGATACCCCGGAGACCGAGGCACCCCGCGCACTCACGCTGCGGCTTTGAGCGCATCGAGCTCCGCGACATCCGCGTCGCTGAGCGTGAGGCTCGCAGCGCGAACGTTCTCCTCGAGGTGCTTCACCTTGCTGGTGCCGGGAATGGGAAGCATGACCGGGCTGCGCCGCAGAAGCCACGCCAGCGCGATCTGGCTCGGCGCTGCCCCATGGCGCTTAGCGATGGCTTCGAGCGCAGAGCCGGGCTTCGCGAGCGCGCCAGCCGCGAGCGGGAACCACGGAATGAACCCGATGCCCTGCTGCTCGCAGTAATCGAGCACCGCTTCGCCGCTGCGGTCGGCGAGATTGTAGAGGTTCTGCACCGTCGCGACCTTGAACACGGCCTCGGCCTCTTTGATGTCCTCGATCTCGACCTGGCTGAGTCCGATGTGACGGATCAGCCCTTCCTTCTGCAGGGCCGCGATCGCCTCGAACTGCTCGTTGCGCGGAACGGTCGGATCGATGCGATGGAGCTGCCAGAGATCGATGCGCTCGACGCCGAGCCGCCGCAGACTGAGCACCGCCTGCTGGCGCAGATACTCCGGCCGGCCGCATGGGATCCACTGGCTCGGCCCCGGCCGCACGAGGCCGCCCTTGGTCGCGATCACGAGGCCCTTGTACGGATGCAGCGTCTCGCGGATGAGCCGCTCGCTGACCTCCGGGCCATAGCTGTCCGCGGTATCGATGAGATCGATGCCGAGCTCCGGCACGCGCCGCAGCGTACGCCGCGCCTCCTCGACGTCGGGCGGATCGCCCCACATGCCCTGCCCGGTGATGCGCATGGCGCCGAAACCCAGCCGGTGCACGACGAGATCGCCGCCGATCGCAAATTGCCCCGAACGCTCAACCGAAAGCTCACCCATGATCGATGTCCCTTCAATGCCTCGCCGCTAATGTAAGGGCGGCGGCGGGCTTGGCAACGCCTGCCACGATCCGTGCGCCAACAACCGACACGGGATAGGCCGTCATGCGCGGCCGGTCTCGTCACCCAGCGCAAGGAACGGGACAACAGATCGCATGCAACCGCATCCTCCCCCAGGCGTTGAGATTATCGCGTGGTTGCGGCTGCCTGGGAGATCCGAATGCTCGATGCCCTCCGCTTTGTCGTCATGTTGCAGCGGCTCTATCCCTTCTGGCGCGACGCCTCCGAGATCGAGGCCACTCGCGAGAAGCGCTTTCGTGCGCTCTTGCACCATGCCGTCGCAAAATCGCCCTACTATCGCGAGCGGTTCGCCGGACTCGATGTGGCGCGCTGCCGGCTGGACGAGCTGCCGACGCTCACCAAGGCCGAGATGATGGAGAACTTCGACACGCTCGTCACCGATCCCCGTCTCAGGAAATCCGATCTCTCCCGCTTCGTCGAGAACCCCGACAATCTCGGCCGTCACTACCTCGGCCGCTACGGCATCAGCCACACCTCCGGCAGCCAGGGCCAGCCGGCCCTGATCGTGCAGGACCGCGAGGCCCTCGATCTCGTCTTCGCCGTCCAGTTCGCCCGCGGCACCAAGCTCAAGCGCCGCGTGCTGCCCCATCTCGGCCGCTTCATCAACCCCGCTCGCATGGCCGTGCTCACGATCCAGCCGGGCTTCTACCCGAGCGCCTCGGCGTTCGCCTATCTGCCGTGGTTCCTGAAGCCGTTCTTCAAGGTCCTGCACCTCACCGTGACGGATCCGATGCCGGCGAACATCCGCAAGCTCGAAGAGTTCCGCCCCGATTACATCACCGGCTATGCAAGCTCTCTCGAAGCGTTCGGGCGCGAGGAGGAGAGCGGACGGCTGAGGCTCGCCGAGCTCGGCTGCCTGAAGCAGATCACGAACGTCGCCGAGCCGCTTTCGGCCGAGAGCGGCGCCTGGCTCGCGGAGGTCTTCGGCGCGCACGTCTGCGACGAGTACGCGATGGGCGAATGCATGGTGCTGTCGTCGGGCTGCCTCGCCGGCCGCGGCGCACACGTGAACGCCGACCTCGCGATCCTCGAGGTGGTGGACGAGCACAACCGGCCCGTGCCGGCCGGAACGGAAGGCCGCAAGGTGCTCGTGACCAATCTCTACAATCGCGTGCAGCCCATCATCCGTTACGAGGTGGACGACCGCGTGACCATGGGGACCACGCCATGCGGCTGCGGCAGCCTGCTTCCGCACATCGCCAGCCTCAGCGGCCGCAGCATGGATGTCCTGTTCGTCGAGGAGGATGGCGAGCGCCGCGAGGTGCCCTACTATCTGTTCCTCACCGGACTTCACCACGTGCTCGAGATGGCCGAGCACCAGGTCGTGCAGACGGGCCCGCGCCATTTCCTCATCCGCGCCACGCCGCTCGCCGGCCGGACGCTCGATGCTGCGCGTCTGCGTCGTCTCGTCATGGAGCAGGTGCGGGCGGAAGGCCTCGGTGGGCGGGTCGAGATCGCCATCGAGGTCGTCTCCGAGCTGCCGCGTGGCCCCTCGGGCAAGATCGCGCGCGTGAAGAACGAGTACGCCAAACGCGCGTCCGAACCGCAGGTATCAACGCGGCGCGTCGCATAGCGGCGCGAGCGGCCTGCGGCAGCGATGCCACGCGCCGTGCCACCGGCGGTTTTATTGCAGCTTTTATTGCACAAGCTTCCCGATTCTTTCAGGACATCGGACGACGCACCTCCCATCGCGTTTGCAGGATCCGACCCATGAAGTTGTAGCAGCGTCACCTAGAGCCGTTCCGGTTTTAGTGGAATCGCGGAACGGCTCTAAGCTTTTGTTTGATCGTGCTTCTTATCGGACACTTCCCGCGCATGGCTCCGCCATGACCGGTTCCCACTTTTCCGGAAGCACTCTAGGTCGGCAGGCGAAACCCGCCCGAAGCGCATTCTCAACCGAGGCGACCCGCACCGGGCACCATCCGCAGGCCGGGTGTGTCCTCTGAGCAATCGCAAAATTCATGGACACTGCTATGGTTTGCTTCGACGTCGCCGGATGATGCGCTCTCCGGTTCGAAGCATCTTTCAGGAGGCTCTTCCCGTGACTCGTCTCTGGTCCGCCGCCGGTCTCGCGGCTGCAATCGCCCTCGCGGCCCCCGCCGCGGCCAACGACAGCTTCGCCGCCCTCGACGGCGCCTGGAACGGCAACGGCACCGTCCGCCTCGAGAGCGGAAAGTCCGAGCGCCTCAAATGCAAGGGCTATTACAATGCCAAGTCCGGCACGACGCTGGGCATGGCGATCAACTGCGGCAACGCCTCGTTCAAGATCAACATGCGCGCAAACCTGCGCAGCGCCGGCGGCGCCATCTCCGGCACCTGGGAGGAGCGCGAGTTCAATCAGGTTGGCGAGGTCACCGGCAAGGCGACCGCGAGCGGCTTCATCCTGAGGTTTTCCGGCGCGATTTCGGGCTCGATGTCGGTGGAGACGAGCGGACGCAGCCAGACGGTTTCGATCTCGACCGGCGGCCCCGGCTTCACCGGCGTGAAGCTTCAGTTCGCCAAAAGCGGATGACGCACTCCGCGTTGAGACCCCGCGCCGCGCGGGCCCCGGTCTCATGCGCACCGTTCGCACCCTGTAAGGCCATCGTATCGCGTGTGCCGGCCGACCCCGACAGAACCGGCCCTTGCGCCCTTGAGGAGATGAGCATGACGCCCCGCACCGCCGCGACGTTTTCTGCGCTGGCCCTGCTGGCCGCAAGCCTCGCGGTGCCGGCCGCCGAGGCCGGCGGGCTGCGCCGGGCCCCCGAGCGGAACATCGCCGTCGCTGTCAGCAAGCACGGCAACGGCACCGTGTCGGGCCCGGTCCGCCGGACGCGGACCGGCTACGAGGTGCGCAAGCCGAGCGGCACCTGGATCGCCTGCCGCACGAGCTGCTCGGAGACGCTACGCGTCGAGACCGTCGACTTTTTCGAGACCGACGGCAGCCTCACAGGCTACGGCTCCGCCCTCAATGAATGCGGCATCTTCGGCTGTCTCGAACTGCGCTATCCGCGCTGAGGCGGCGCGCGCTCCGCAACGCCGGGCCGATCGCGCGCGGCCCGTCTACCTCAGAAACGGGTTCGACTGGCGCTCGGCGCCGATCGTGCTCGTGGGGCCGTGTCCGCAGATGAACGCGTAATCGTCGCCGAGCGGCATCAGCTTCGTCTTGATGGCGTTGATGAGCGCATCGTGGTCGCCGTAGGGAAAGTCCGTGCGCCCGATCGAGCCGCGGAACAGGACATCGCCCATGATGATGAGCTTGTGCGGATGGTTGATGAGCACGACCGAGCCCGGCGAATGCCCCGGGCAGTGCAGCACCTCGAACACATGCCCGCCCACCGTCACCGTCTCGCCCTCCTCGAGCCAACGGTCGGGCGTCACCGGCTGAGCGGGAATGCCGTAGGCCGCACCCTGCTTGGCGAGGTTGTCGAGAAGAAAGCGGTCGGCGCCATGCGGCCCCTCGATTGGCACGCCGAGCGCATCCTTGAGCTCCGCCGCGCCGCCCGCGTGATCGATATGGCCATGCGTGAGCAGGATCTTCTCGACCTTGAGGCCGACCTCCGCGATCGCCGCCTTGATCTGATCGAGATCCCCGCCCGGATCGATGACGGCGCCCGTCTTCGTCGCGTCGTCCCAGATCAGCGTGCAGTTCTGCTGGAACGGCGTCACCGGCACGATCGCGGCTCTGAGCCCTTTGATGTTCGCCGAGGAGTCCGTCATGTGCGAAAGCCCGTCTTTCCGTTGCCGCGTCCTGTCTAACTCGCGTCCTCCATAGAAGGTTTTACCCAGCCCGGCCAGCCTCCCGGGGAGGTTGCTGACGGGCGCGAGGCGAGCGTGTAGGGTCCGCCACCTGAACGGCACGCCCCGCCGCCCGATCTCCGGACGACCCGATCCTCCGACAGGGAGCACCGGGCGCGGACCCGCCTGACGACCTGGATTTAGAGACACCGATGCAATTGAGAAAAATGCGTTTCGCCCGCATCGACGGGACCGAGGTGGTCGTCGAGGTGACCTCCGAAAAGGACGCGCGCTCGGCCATCAAAGAGCTGAAACACAAGAAAAAAGAGCTTGCACTTCTGAAGCGCCGGCTCTCCCGGCAGGAGCAGAGCGCGCGCCGCACCGTCGAGCGCGCCCAGGCCAACGCCGCCCGCGAGGCGCGCCAGCGCGGTCTCTTTGCCACACTGCGGCGAATCTCCCGCGTCTTCCGGAAGCGCGAGACACTGCCCAACCCCGACGGCTATCGCCGAGAGCTCGATAAAGCCGAGGAAATTCTCCACAACCTGGATAGCTGCATCATCCAGCTCGAAGGCCGGCTTCTCGGATGATCGGAGGGGATCTGCCTCCTGCCGGCCACACTTGCCGCAAAAAGACCGCGCTCAGGAATAACGCTAGGGAGCACGCGTTGTACCGGACAGTCGCGGAGAGGGGACCGTGAGGGACGACATCCAGTCGCGGATGATTGCGCTACTTCCGCGCCTGCGCCGGTTCGCCCTCGCGCTCACCGGCGACAGGGACAAGGCGGACGACCTCGTACAGGATACGTGCGAGCGTGCCTTGTCACATATTGACCAGTGGCAAGATGGAACGAGTCTCGACAGTTGGATGTACCGTATCGCGCAAAACATCTGGATCGACCGCCATCGCAGCCGCAAGGCTCAGGGCGAGCAGCGTCAGATCGACGAGGTGGCCGATTTGCCCGGCGTGGACGGTCGTCACTTCACGGAAACCCGCCTCACTCTGCAAGCGGTGACCGAGTGCATCTCCCGCCTGCCGCCGGACCAGCAGGTTCTGGTCGCGATGGTCTGCGTCGAGGGGATCGCTTACAAAGAAGCCGCTGCCATTCTCAATATTCCGATCGGCACCGTCATGAGCCGCCTGTCACGCGCGCGTCAGTCGCTCTATGCGGCCCTCACCGAGGCGCCGCCGGCCCAGCCCCCCGCCGCGGCACGCGCGACCGACCGGGAGCGCTGACATGGCGGCCATCTCCGACCTGGAATTGATGCGCTACATCGACAACGAGCTTCCGCCCGGGCGCGCGGCCGAGATCGAGGCGCAGCTCGCCCACGACACGAAGCTGCGCGCGCGCATGGAGGTATTCGTCATGACACGAGAGCCATTCGCCGCCCCCTTCGACGCGATCCTCGACGAGCCGGTGCCGCAGCGCCTGATCGATGCCATCCTGCGCGCCGCGCCGGCCCCGCAAGCGATCAGCCACCCGCCCAGCGGGCCGGCGCCGACGGTCCGCAAGAGGCTCGTCCGCACCCTCGCCGCCCGCTGGCCGCGCGGCTTCTCGCCCGCCCTCGCCGCAGGCTTGGCCGCCGCCGTCGTTGCCGGCAGCGTCGGATGGATGGCAGGGCGCGCCGCGGCGCCGTCGGCTGCGCTGATCGCAACCTCGGGAAGCGAGCTGATTGCCACGGGCGCCCTCGCCGACGCCCTCGAGCACACCGCGAGCGCCGCGCGCTTCGCGGGGCCGGATGCCACCATCCAGCCGGTCCTCTCTTTCCGCACGACCTCGGGCGCCATCTGCCGCGAGTACCGCATCCATCGTCACGTCGCGTCCGGCCCGAACTTCGCGGGCCTCGGCTGCCGCACGGAGAGCGGCGTCTGGCGCGTCGCCCTGCACGTCGAAACGCCCAAGACGCCGGCCCCGAGCGGCGGCAGCACGACGTACGAGACGGCCGGCGCCCAGCAGCCGGTCCCCGCTCTCGATGCCTTTATCGATACGATCATGGCAGGCGATGCGCTCGGCACCGAGGACGAGGCCAATCTCCTGCGCCGAGGCTGGACCGCGCCGTAGCGCAGGCCTCCGGCGCAAGACTCGCCACGCCGTGATCGCCATGCTTCTGTTGGTGTCGCGGGCTCCGCCCCTCATGGCCCGGCCCCCGCACGCATGAGGGTGGTGGAGTTCGTCCACGACGGCGTCGAAGCCGCGGCAGCCGATGGGCGGCCTTTGGCGCCGCCGCCCGCAACCTTCCCCCCGCCGCAGGCGCGCGGCGCGAGCGCAAGCCCCGCGCCGTAGATCGGATCCCGCCCCGGCGGCCCGAGGTCCCGCGTCTTCACGTGCGCGAGCACCTGGGACTTCGCGCCCGTGAAGGCCATGTCGCCGTGCGTCGCCACGATCGCCGTCACGAACGGCGCCGCGAAGGACGTGCCGGACTTGAGCCCCTGCTGCTTGCGCGGCAAGGCCGTGAGGATGTCGACCCCGGGCGCGGACACATCGACATGCGGACCGCGATTGGCATTGCGATAGCTGTTGCCCTGGCGGTTGACGGCCGTCACGGCGATCACCTGCGGATAGGCCGCCGGATAGCTCGGCGGCGCATTGGGCCCCATGTTGCCG
>JRYH01009235.1_pt1 | contig 12363 bp, 11 predicted proteins | sample 235351 | NCBI WGS metagenome assembly JRYH01 (sample SAMN03074221, study PRJNA261480) | activated sludge metagenome | biome: Wastewater Treatment Plant; feature: Wastewater; material: Activated sludge; isolation source: activated biomass of a wastewater treatment plant treating wastewater... ... | reverse complement strand
CTTGCCGCCGCATGCCTGGCCCGCGCCATGTGCCGCTCGATCTCGGCGAGCGCGCTGGCGCGGGCGCCGCCCGCGGAGGCGGGGGCGCCTTGCGCGAGGGCGGATGCGCCCTGCGGGAGGGCGGCGGCGCCGGACTGCGCCGGCACGGCGAACGCGACGTCGCTGCCCGCGCCGGACAGCACGGAACGATTGGCGTCGGCCTTCGCGCCGACACCGTGAAGCGTTGAAACCGCGACCGCGATCACCGCGACCATCGGCATCGACGCGACCGACGATCGGCCGGCGCCGACGAATCGCGCGAGCGATCCGAAAATGTTCGTGACTTGACGCTGCTCGAGCATCGAGCCTCCTTCCGGCTTGCGCCGTACGGTTCGCCCGAAAGGCGAGTGATCCTGCGAATCGGGACCGCAGACCGTGCAGTGAGCGGACCCGGTCCCGCGTCGACAGCGTGGTCGAGACCTGCGGAACCTCTTGCGGGCGATGCGTGGCCGCCTGCTGTAGGCGAACCCCCGGCATGCTCACGGCCGATTCGCCCTCGTCGGGGGCCGGATCGCCGGCGTGCTCACGGCACGACCCCCGCTTCCGCGCTCGTCAAGTCTCCCCCGACGAACGCAAGGCCGCGCTGGAACGGCGGCCGACCCTTTGGTGGGATGGCGGGATTTTAGGGATCGACGGCGGTGGGGTCAACCGAAAGATATTGCCAGAATGCAATTTCCGGGCCGGGTCGAGGGCCGGAATCCCCGCGCCGCCGGCCAGTGCGACAATCCGCTGCGCGCCTCAACGACGCCTGGGAACCCATGAAATACGAGGATCTGCGGGACTTCGTCCGCCAGCTCGAGACCGCCGGCGAGCTGAAGCGGATCGACAAGGAAGTGTCGCCGTCCCTGGAAATGACCGAGATCGCGGATCGGGTATTGCGGGCGGGCGGCCCGGCCCTGCTCTTCGAGCATCCGGTCCAGGAGGGCCGGCGCTGGCCGATCCCGGTGCTGGCCAACCTGTTCGGCACGCCCAGGCGGGTCGCCCTGGGCATGGGCGCCGAATCGACCGACGCGCTGCGGGAGACCGGCAAGCTGCTTGCCTACCTGAAGGAGCCCGAGCCGCCCAAGGGCCTGCGCGACGCCTGGGACAAGCTGCCGATGCTGCGGCAGGTGCTGAACATGGCGCCGAAGGAGGTGGGCCGGCCCGCCTGCCAGCAGCAGGTGCTCGAAGGCGACGAGGCCGACCTGGCGAAGCTGCCGGTGCAGACCTGCTGGCCCGGCGACGCGGCGCCGCTGATCACCTGGGGGCTGGTGGTGACGCGCGGCCCGAATCGGGCGCGGCAGAACCTGGGCATCTACCGCCAGCAGGTGATCGGGCCCAGGCAGACGATCATGCGCTGGCTCGCCCATCGCGGCGGGGCGCTGGACTTCCGGGACCACGCCGCGCGGCATCCGGGGCAGCCTTTCCCGATCGCGGTGGCGCTGGGCGCCGACCCGGCGACGATCCTCGGCGCGGTGACGCCGGTGCCGGACACGCTGTCGGAATACCAGTTCGCCGGGCTGCTTCGCGGCTCGAAGACGCTGCTCGCGAAATGCCTCGGGAGCACGCTGCGGGTGCCGGCCAGCGCCGAGATCGTCCTGGAAGGGGCGATCCGGCCCGATCCGGACGGCAGCCTGACCGAAGGCCATGCCCGGCGCCTGGGCTGGCAGGGCGATCTTCCGGCCGCCGCGCGCGCCGGCTGGGAAATGGCGCTCGAGGGCCCCTACGGCGACCACACCGGCTATTACAACGAGCAGGACTGGTTCCCGGTGTTCACCATCGACCGGATCACGATGCGCGAGTCGCCGATCTACCACTCGACCTACACCGGCAAGCCGCCCGACGAGCCGGCGATCCTCGGCGTGGCGCTGAACGAGGTCTTCGTGCCGATCCTGTGCCGGCAGTTTCCGGAGATCGTGGACTTCTACCTGCCGCCCGAAGGCTGCTCCTACCGGATGGCGGTGGTGTCGATCCGCAAGCAGTACCCGGGCCATGCCAAGCGGGTGATGTTCGGGATCTGGAGCTTCCTGCGCCAGTTCATGTACACCAAGTTCATCGTCGTCGTCGACGAGGACATCGACGTGCGCGACTGGAAGGAAGTGATCTGGGCGATCACCACCCGCGTCGATCCGATCCGCGACGCGACGCTGGTCGACCGCACGCCGATCGACTACCTGGACTTCGCGTCGCCGGTGTCCGGGCTCGGCTCGAAGCTGGGGCTGGACGCCACCAACAAGTGGCCCGGCGAGACCACGCGCGAGTGGGGCCGGCCGATCGTGATGGACGAAGCGGTCAAACGGCGGGTCGACGCGATGTGGACCGAGCTCGGTCTCTGATCGGGCGGCCATCGCCTGCCCGGCCGAAGAGCGCCCAGGCCACGACGAAGGCCAGCCCGGTCAGCAGCGGCGCCGAGCTGTCGGGCACCCGTCCCGGTATCCACGCCTGGGCGACCTCGGAAGCCAGCATCAGCCCGACCACCACGCCGGGCAGCACGACGCGGCGCCGCGCGATGTCCACGCCGCACTGCTGGAGCCAGCGCAGCGAGAGCAGCAGCGAGAACGCGAGCCAGCCGAACATCAGCGAAAGCTCGAGCGCCGGCAACAGGCTGCCGCGGCCCAGCTGCGGCAGCCACTCGAATCCGCCGGCGTGCACGCCGCCCCGCCCTGGCGCGAGCTGGTAGGCCCCCACCGAGGCGAGCGCCAGCAGCGGCACCAACCGCGCCAGGACCGGCCCGGCCGAGCGCGAAGGCATCGAGAACGCGAGCGCGGCGGCCAGCGCCGTCGCCGCGAGCTCGTCATGGGACAGGGCCCGCCAGACCAGCAGCACCTGCCCCACGAGCGCCGCACCGATCGCCAGGGCCAGCGCGAGGCTCGCGGCCGCCCGCCCGCGCCAGATCGCCCGCAAGGCCACGGCCACCGCCAGCCAGCCGAAGAAGTGACGAGCGAAGCGCCACGGATCGGGGCCGCCCCAATCCGCCCAGTGCCGCAGGAAGGCCAGGTTGGACCGGATCGTTCCAACGTCGAAGGTGAAGCGCCAGGGCGCCAGGGCCAGCGCGAGCCAGGCGCCTGCCACGAGAAGCACCGGCCAGAGCAGCGGCGAGCGGATCGCGGCGGCTGCCGGGGCATGGCCCGGCACCGCCACGCGGGACATCAGCAGCAGCCCGGCCAGTCCGCCGGCCGAGTTCATCGCCAGATCGAACCAGGAAGACACGCGGGCGAGCATGCAGGCCTGCAGCAATTCCATCGCGAGCGAGAACGCCGCGATCGCCGCCAGCCCGGCCGCAAGCGCCCCTGCCGAACGCCGGGGGGCGAGCCAGGCCGCGGCGAGCAGGCCCAGCGGAAGGTAGGCGACGAGGTTGGCGAGCCCGTCGCTCAGCGAGAGCCGCTGCCCCTGCTGCACCAGGGGCAGCCTGCACTCGCCGGCGCCGCCGCCGGCGAGCGACTGGTAGGCGACGAACAGCAGGTACGCCACGGTCGCCGCGGCGAGCGCAAGGCGAGGCCGGCGGCCCTCGCCTTCAGCCATTCTCGTGCAGCCAGCGGAGCAGCCTGTCCTGGGCGGCGCCCGAAGCGCCCGCGCGGGGACCGTTGACGAACATCGCCAGCGCATAGCGCCGGCCCGACGCCGCGTCGAGATAGCCGGCGATCGAGCGAACTTCCGCAAGGCTGCCGGTCTTGATCCAGGCGCGGCCGGCGACCGGCTGGCCAACCAGCCTGAAGCGGACCGTACCGGCCTCGCCGACCCGCGGCAGCGAAGCCCGGAAGCGCTCGCCGAGGGGCTCCCGGGCCGCCTGCGCCAGCAGGCTGACGAGGCTGGCCGGGCTGATCCGGGCCTGCCGGGACAGGCCTGCGCCGTTGTCCAGCACCATTTCCGGGAAGTCCAGCCCGCGCCCGCGCAGCCAGGCGCGCACCGCGTCGCCCCCCTCCCGCACGCCCGCCGGCCGCGCGCCGGACGCCGCCGCGACCTGCAGCAACAACTGGCGGGCCATCACGTTGTTGCTGAAGTGATTGACGTCGTCGACCACCTCGGCAAGGGTTCGCGGCGACACCCAGTCGATCCACGGCTTGCCGTCGGCCGCCCCGCGCTCGAGCCGCGCGCCGCCCTCCCAGACTCCGCCGGAGCCCCGCCAGGCCGCCGCGAAGAAGGCCCGCGCGAACTCGACGTGGCCGAGCACCGCCGCGAACAGGCCCTGCTCGCCGCACCCCGCCGAGTAAGGGCCTTCGACCCGGATGACCGGGGGCGCGTCGCCCCGCCCGGCCTCATCGCGCACCCGCAGGCCCGCGGCGCCATTGCGGCAGGGACCGCGCTGCACGCGGACCCGGTTCTCGATCCGGACGTCGGCCAGCGGCGGATCGAGCTCGATTCGGGCCCCGGAGGCCTCGGGGCGGACCACCAGCCGCGTGGCCTTGAAGTTCATCAGCGCGCCGGAGGGCAGCACGTTGTAGGGCTGCGAGGCGTCGCCATCGAAGGGCGCCAGCGTTTCGTCGACCGGTTCGAAGATCGCGTCGTCGATCACCAGGTCGCCGCGGATCTCGCGCAGCCCGGCGGCCCGGATCCGGGCGATCCACTCGGTGAGATCCTCCACCACGAGCTTCGGGTCGCCGCCGCCGCGCAGGATCAGGTCGCCCTGGAGCACGCCGTCGACGATGGGGCCGCGCAGGTGCAGCGTGGTGCGCCAGCGGAACTCGGGCCCGAGGATGGACAGCGCGGCCCAGGTGGTGACCAGCTTCAGCGTGGAGGCCGGATTGAACGGCTGGTCGGCGTTCAGGCTCCAGGCCGGCCCGGCGCGGTCTCCACGGTCGCCGTCGAGCCGGCGGATCGCGATGCCCACGTCGGCCGGATCGATCCCTGCCTCGCGCAGCCAGTCGGCGACCGGCGGCCCGGGCTCGGCGCGCGCCGGCAGCCCCAGGAAGGCGAGGATGAAGAGGGCCATCGCGAGGATGGCGCAAAATGCCGGCTTTCGGCGGCTTGCGGGCCGCCGCGATCTCGAAGCTTTCATGTCGCCCGGATTATCCCATCGGGCAAGCCGAAGACGGAGGAGAACAGGCAATGCGTTTGAAGGACAAGGTGGCCCTGGTGACGGGCGGGGCGAAGGGCATCGGCGAGGCGATCGCGCGCCGCTTCGCCGCCGAGGGCGCGAAGGTGGTCATCGCCGACCGCGACGCCGATGCCGGCAGCGCGGTCGCGGCCAGCGTGCCGGACATGCACTTCGTGGCCGCCGACGTGGCCGCCTCGGGCGCGGGCACGGCGCTGGTGAAGGCCGCGGTCGATCGCTTCGGGCGGCTCGACGTGCTGGTGAACAACGCCGGCATCACCCACGCCGCGGACTTCCTCGACCTGCGCGAGGAAGACTTCGACCGCGTGCTGTCGGTGAACCTGCGCTCCTACTTCACCGTGGGCCAGGCGGCGGCTCGCCAGATGGTCGCCCAGGGCGGCGGCGGCGCCATCGTCAACATGTCCAGCGTCAACGCGATCCTGGCCATCCCCGACCAGGTGCCCTACGTGGTTTCCAAGGGCGCGGTGAACCAGCTGACCCGGGTCATGGCAATCTCCCTGGCGCCGCACGACATCCGCGTGAATGCGGTCGGGCCGGGCACGATCGCCACCGAACTCGCCCGCAAGGCGGTCATGGGCTCGGCCGAGGCACGCCTGAAGCTGCTGTCGCGCACGCCGATGCGACGGCTGGGGGAACCCGACGAGGTCGCCAAGGTGGCGCTCTTCCTGGCCAGCGACGATGCGTCCTACCTGACCGGCCAGATCGTGTATCCGGACGGCGGGCGGATGGCGCTCAACTACACCGTGCCGGTCGAGTGAATGCCGGACAGGGAAATTCCTGATCCGCAAGGCGGAATTCCTTCCCGCGCGCTTGCGCCCGATCAAGACGCGGAATTGGCGGCGGGCGGCACACTTGCCGCCATGCTATCCACCAAACCGCCTCCCCTCGAGATCGACGAGGACTTGCTCGACCGCTTCGGCGGTCGCGGGCCGCGTTACACCTCCTATCCCACCGCCGACCGTTTCCACGCGGGCTTCACCCACGAGGACTACGACCGCGCGCTGCTGCGCCGCGCCGACCGTCGCGACGAGCCGCTGGGCCTGTACGTTCACGTGCCCTTCTGCCGGACCATCTGCTGGTACTGCGCCTGCAACAAGATCGGCACCAAGCACCAGGAGCAGTCCTCGCCCTACCTCGAGGCGGTGCTCAAGGAGCTGTACCTGGTCAAGCACCGGATCGGCGCCGGGCACCGGGTGAGCCACCTGCACTTCGGCGGCGGCACGCCGACCTTCATGCCCGACGCCGAGCTCGCGCGCTTGATCGGGGCCTTCCGCGAAGCTTTCGACTTCGCGCCCGACAACGAGGGCGAGTACTCGATCGAGATCGACCCGCGCACGGTGGACGGCGCGCGGCTGCGCGTGCTGCGCGACCTGGGCATGAACCGGGTGAGCCTCGGCGTGCAGGACTTCGACCTCGAGGTCCAGAAGGCGGTCAACCGGATCCAGCCCAAGGAACTGACGATCGCCCTGATCGAGGCGGCGCGCGACTCGGGCTTCCGCTCGGTGAACGTGGACCTGATCTACGGCCTGCCGAAGCAGACGCCGGACAGCTTCCGGCGGACGGTCGAGCAGACGATCGCGGCCGGCCCCGACCGGATCGCCCTGTATCACTACGCGCACCTGCCCACGCTCTTCAAGCCCCAGCGGCGGATCGCCGAGGCGGACCTGCCCTCGTCGCCGGACAAGGCCCGGATGTTCGAGGAGGCGGTGCGGCTGTTCGAGGCGGCGGGCTACCTGTACCTCGGGCTCGACCACTTCGCCAGGGCCGACGACGAGCTCGCGATCGCGCAGCGCGAGGGCCGGCTGAACCGCAACTTCCAGGGCTACACCTCGCACTCGTCGGGTGACCTGATCGCGCTCGGCGTCTCGGCGATCGCCTCGGTCGGCGACGTCTACGCGCAGAACGAGAAGGTCCTGCAGGGCTACTACGACGCGCTCGCCGCCGACCGGCTGCCGGTCTCCCGCGGCATCCGGCTCAACCGCGAGGACTTCATCCGGCGCGACGCGATCGAGTCGCTGATGTGCCGCTTCGAGCTCGACTGGGGCTGGCTGGCCCGACGCCGCGGCGTGGACGGCGCCCGCCACTTCGAGCGCGAGCTCGCCTCGCTGGCACCGCTGGTCGAGGCCGGCGCGGTGCGGATCGACGATGCCGGCGTGACCGTGCTGCCGCGCGGGCGCCTGCTGGTGCGCGCGGTGGCCATGGCCTTCGACGAATACCTGGGCAAGGGCGCGCGGCCCGCGGGCGGCTACTCGCGAATCGCGTAGGGGCGTGTTCACACCCCGCAGGGCGTGTTCACACTCAGGGCGGGGCGGGCTTCGCCCGGTATCATCCGGAAGCCTCATTCCCCGCCCGCAACGATGCCCGCGCTGACCCTGCACCACCGCTTCTGGCCGCCCGGCCGGCCGTTCTCGCTCGACTACCCGCAGCGTTCGCTCTACGAGAACCTGTCGCTGTCCGCCCGCCGCAAGCCCGGGCACCCGATGCTGGTCTTCTACGAGGGCAGCATCTCCTACGGCGAAGGACTGGCCCAGGTCGACGCGCTGGCCGGCTGGCTGCAGCGCGAATGCGGCGTGCAGCGCGGCGACCGCGTCCTGCTCTACATGCAGAACAGCCCGCAATGGGTGCTCGCCTACTACGCGATCCTGCGGGCCGACGCGATGGTGGTGCCGGTCAATCCCATGCTGCTCGACGACGAGGTGGCGCACCTTGCCGCCAACAGCGGCGCGCGCGTGGCCATCGCGGCCGAGGACCTCGCCGCGCACCTCGGCCAGGCCGGGCTCGCGCACCTGGTGCTGGTCCGCTATGCCGACTGCATCGGCCACCCGCCCGCCCCGCGCACGCCCGCGTCGCTGCTGGCCGATCCGGTCGACATCGCCTCCCTGGGCCGGCGCCTGACGGGGGTCCGGATCGCGCGCTGGGTCGACGCGCTGGCGGCCGGCATCGAACCGGGCCCGCACCTGGCCGGCCCCGACGACCTCGCGGTGCTGCCCTATTCGTCCGGCACCACCGGCAAGCCCAAGGGCTGCATCCATACGCACCGGACCGTGATGGCCACCGCGGTCATGCACGCCCACTGGACCGACTGGGGCGAGAAGCCGGTGATCCTGGCCACGCTGCCACTCTTTCACGTGACCGGCATGCAGGGCAACATGAACTGCCCGGTGCTGCTCGGCGCCACGATGGTGGTGCTCCAGCGCTGGGACCGCGAGGCCGCGGCCGCGCTGATCGAGTCGATGAAGATCACCTCGTGGTCCTGCATCACCACGATGGCGATCGACCTGCTGTCGATGCCCGGCATCGAGCAGCACGACCTGTCGAGCCTGCGCCGGATCGGCGGCGGCGGCGCCTCGATGCCCGAGGCCGTCGGCGCCCGGCTGAAGGCGCTCACCGGCCTGGAGTACATCGAGGGCTACGGGCTGTCCGAGACCATCGCGCCCACCCACATCAACCCGCCGCAGCGCCCGAAGCGGCAGTGCGGCGGCGTGCCGATCTTCGACGTCGACTCGCGGATCATCGACCCCGACACGCTGGCCGAGCGCGGCCCGAACGAGTCGGGCGAGATCGTGGTCCATGCCCCGCAGGTGTTCCTCGGCTACTGGAACGACCCCGAGGCCACGCGGGCCGCGTTCATCGAGATCGAGGGCAAGCGCTTCTTTCGCACCGGCGACATCGGCCACTACGACGACGAGGGTTATTTCTTCATCACCGACCGTCTCAAGCGGATGATCAACGCCTCGGGCTTCAAGGTCTGGCCGGCCGAGATCGAGGCGATGATGTACGCGCACCCCGACATCCGCGAGGCCTGCGTGATCGCTGCCCGCGACGAGCGGCGCGGCGAGACGGTGAAGGCGGTGGTGGTGCTGAAGCCGGAAAGCCGCGGCCGCGTGGGCGCCGAAGACATCGTGGCCTGGTGCCGCGAGCGGATGGCCGCGTACAAGGCGCCGCGCGTCGTCGAGATCGTCGACGCGCTGCCGCGCTCGGCCACCGGAAAGATCATGTGGCGCGAGCTGCAGGACAAGGAATTGCGCGCGGCCCGGGCCTGAGGCACGCGCCCGGCGCGTCGCGACGGCACCGCCCGCCGCCCCGCGCATCGACAGACCTATCGACACACCGACCGAGACGAGGAAGCGAACCGATGGCGAGAATCCCCTATGTGAGCGCAGACCTGGCCGAGCCGCGCGAGATCGTCGACGCCGTGCGCAAGCGGCGCGGCGGCACGCTGCTCAACCTGGACCGGATGCTGCTGCACAGCCCCGAGCTCGCCAGCGGCTGGAACGCCTACCTCGGCGCGGTGCGCACCCGGCTCTCGCTTTCGCCCAGGCTGCGCGAGCTCGCGATGTGCATCGTGGCGGTCATCAACGGCGCCGAGTACGAGTTCATCCACCACGCGCCCGTGTTCATCGAGGCCGGCGGCACGCAGGCCCAGGTCGACGCGATGCGCGACCCCGACCGGGCGGCGGCCGACACCGCGCTCTTCGACGACACCGACCGCGCCGCGCTGGCGGTCGCGATCGCGATGACCCGTTCGGTCAAGGTCCCCGATGCGGCCTTCGACGCGCTGAAGGCCCGCCTGCCCGAACGCGAGCTGGTCGAGTTCGTGGCCACCGTCGCGGCCTACAACATGGTGTCGCGCTTTCTGGTCGCGATGGGCGTCGAACCCGAATGACACGCAAGGCCTCCGGACCGCTCATGGTGCGGCTGCCGCCTGCCCTGGCGGAGTTCCTGCGCAGGGAGGCCGGGCGCCGCGGGGTCACCGCGCCGGAACTCGCCCGCCAGTTGCTGATGCGGGGGCTGCACGCGCAGCGGCTCGACGACGTGATCCGCGATCTCTACCCGGATTGCGGCGCGGCGCCGCCCAGCAGCGAGGCCATGCTCGCCGCGCGGCTCGAGGCGGGCGCGGTGCTCGGCGCGTTCTCGGCGCCGGCCCAGCGCCGGCCCGCGGCGCCATCCGACGCCAGCGCGGCGACCCGCCACGCGATCGATCGGGCGGCGCGCCGAAACGCCTGAGCCGGCCCGGGCGCCTGGCGTCCAACTTCCGCTGGACAAGGCCCTCCCCCTCGTGTAAGGTGCGCCTCGCATACGGTTCAAGCAGATCCCACTTTCTTGTGTCAAGCCCGCCTGCCCCGCAGCGCGTCGCGGCCGAATCCCGGCCTGGAATACCTGGTTGTGCTCTCTTGATTTGTTTGCCGCCACGGGCACGTTTCGCCCAAGGCGTTTTTAGTCATGCGTAATCAATGGAGCGCAACATGAGCAGAGCAACCGGCACGGTCAAGTGGTTCAACGAATCGAAGGGCTTCGGCTTCATCGCCCCCGACGATGGCAGCGCGGATCTCTTCGCGCACTTCTCGGAAATCCAGGGCAGCGGTTTCAAGACCCTGCAGGAAGCCCAGCGGGTCGAGTTCACCGTCAAGCAGGGCCCGAAAGGCCTGCAGGCTTCGGCGATCAAGCCCCTGTAAGCCGGCTCCGGACCGGCGCCAGCCCGCCCTTCGGGGCAGCCGGCGCCCTTTCCCGGAACCAGAAGAACGCGCCGCTCACGCGGCGCGTTTTTTTTCGGCCGCCGGCAGCGCAGGTTCCCGCAGCGCCGCGGCCAGGGCCCCGACGATCGCCATCGTGAGCAGCACCCTGCCCGCCAGCACGATCCAGATGTCGGCCCCGAGCGCGAGGAACAACAGCGTGTCCTCGATCAGCGAATGCGACAGCGATAGCCAGGCCAGCGCCAGGAAGCGGGTGCGCGCGTCGAAGCGCTGCCGCTCGGCTTCCTCGATGATCAGCGCGCCGCCGTAGGTCAGGCCCAGCAGCACGCCCACGGTGGTCACCGGCGCAGCGGCCGGCGGCAGCCCGCTCACCCGCAGAACCGGCGCCATCAGCGCGGTGATCCGGCGGGTGATGCCGGTGCGCTCCAGCAGGTCCAGCAGCACGAGCAGGGCCACGATGATGCCGAAGGTGAGCGCGAGCGAGAAAGCGGTGGAAGCCAGCCAGTCCCCCAGACCGCCAGCACCGGGCGCAGCGTCCTTCGCGCCGCCCTGCAGCCAGTCGAAGGAGACCGGATCGGCGAGGACGCCGGCGGCGCCGCAGGCCCAGGTGACCAGCGCGCCGTAGGCGAGCGCGGCGCCGATCCGCAGGCCCGCCGTCAGCCAGAAGCTGGCGCCGGCCCGCCGCACGATCGCCTGTTCCACCGGAACCCCGTGCGCGAACAGGACCATGGCCGCCAGCGCGCTGAACTGCGCCACGCTCATCTCGAGCGTGGGCGCGAAACCTGCCAGGGCGCCGATCGCGCCGTAGACCCCCACGAATACGCCGGTGACCCAGATCATGCCGGCCTCCGGCGGCAGCCCCAGCCAGCCGATCGCAGGCGCGATCGCCCGCCCCAGCGCGTCGACCAGGCCCATCTCCTGGCCCGCGCGCACCGCGATCATCACGGGCAGCATGACCTTGACCAGCGCGAGGAACAGCCGCCGACTGCGGGCGAGGAGCGTGGCGAGGTAGGGCATTCCGCGGGAAGGGAGAAGGGAGAAGGGAGAAGGGGAAATGGCGCGCGCCCGGCTCCGGCGTGCGTCGAGCGGGCCGTCCCGGCGCGCGCGGCGGCAAGAATAACCCGGTCGACAGGCCGGGCGCTTGAAAAATTCCGGTGAGGCCCTACAATTAGCACTCGCCAGCGGTGAGTGCTAACAAGAGTGCAGCACCAGCACGCTGCCGCGGGGATTGTCCGAAGTCGGCCCCGCCCGGCTTTCTGATCCTATCTGTTCGCTTTTCATTCCAATTCGGAGCCAAATCGCATGAAACTGCGTCCTTTGCATGATCGCGTGATCATCAAGCGTCTGGACAACGAGCGCAAGACCTCGTCGGGCATCGTGATCCCCGAGAACGCCGCCGAGAAGCCGGACCAGGGCGAGATTCTCGCCGTGGGCAACGGCAAGGTCGGTGACGACGGCAAGGTCCGTCCGCTGGCCGTCAAGGTCGGCGACAAGGTCCTGTTCGGCAAGTACAGCGGCCAGACCGTCAAGGTCGACGGCGACGAGCTGCTGGTCATGCGCGAAGAAGACATCATGGCCGTGGTCGAGTAAGCAACAGATTTCGAGGAGTTAAACGCATATGGCAGCCAAACAGGTTTTCTTCCACGACGATGCGCGCAGCCGCATGGTCGCCGGCGTCAATGTCCTGGCCAACGCGGTCAAGGTCACCCTGGGTCCCAAGGGCCGCAACGTGGTGCTCGAGCGCTCGTTCGGCGCCCCCACCGTCACCAAGGACGGCGTCTCGGTCGCCAAGGAAATCGAGCTGAAGGACAAGTTCGA
>JRYH01000060.1_pt1 | contig 12364 bp, 12 predicted proteins | sample 235351 | NCBI WGS metagenome assembly JRYH01 (sample SAMN03074221, study PRJNA261480) | activated sludge metagenome | biome: Wastewater Treatment Plant; feature: Wastewater; material: Activated sludge; isolation source: activated biomass of a wastewater treatment plant treating wastewater... ... | reverse complement strand
CGGTGGCGCTCGGCTTGCACGAATGTTCCGCAAGCCGGCTGCCCGCCTCCCGGGCCTGGACGATGTTGCATGCGGGGCCGTTCTCGCGCCCGTCCTGTCGGGCGTGACGCACCGGGATCGCCTTCAAGGACCGCGTCTGGCCTCTTCAACGGCAGCGTCTGGCCTCTTCACGACCGTGTCTGGCCTCGTCGACGACCGCGCCTGGGCCGTTCAGGGGCCGGGTACCGGTAAAGCCGGGGGGTCGCGCTCGTCTTCTTCTTCGATCTCGGGGAGTTGCGGAACGCGGCGCGGGGCCAGGGTGAAGGCTTCGTCGCCGAAGGCGGTCAGGGCGGCTTCGCGGTACCAGTGGGCGGCGTCTTCCGGGCGCTCGAGGCGTTCGCAGAGATTGGCCAGCAGGGTCTGGGCGACCGGGTTGGGCGACTTGCGTTCGGCGCGCAGCAGGAATTCTTCAGCCTTGCCCCAGAGCTCTTCGGCGGCGCACAGGCGGCCGAGGGCCACCAGAAGCGACGACTCCTCGCCCCAGCGCTGCAGCCATTCCTCGGCGCGGGCGATCCGCTTGCGTCCGGGGATCGCGGTGAGCTCGGGCCAGAGCGCGACCAGCTCGGGGTCGTAGCGCTTCGCGAGCGCCTGCTCGACGATGCGGGCGGCCGGCTCGTGCCGGCCCGCGCGCAGCAGTGCCCGAACGGCGGCCAGCGCGACCTCCTCGATCTCGCGTTCGGGCGCCGGGATCTCGTCGAGGATGCGCCGGACCGTCTCGGCATCGTCGCCCGCGCCGTCGAGCATTGCGCGCAGCGCTCGCACGCGCGAGACGCGCGCCGCCGGCGCTTCGATCGCGTTGCGCCGCTCGAGCTGGCGCACATGCTCGAGCACCTCGGGCCAGTGACCCAGCTGTTCGTGGGCGCGCAAGGCGAGCCGCAGTGCGTGGATGTGCCGGGTGCCGCGCACCTGCACGTCCGCGATCGCGGCCAGCGCGTCCTCGGGGCGGCGGTCCTCCAGCGCCAGCTCGGCCTCGGTCATGCGGCGCGCGTTCTCGACCGCCGGCACGGCGGTGGCCGATTCGATCCAGCGATCGCGCCGCTCGGGCTCGCGCATCCGCTGGGCCGAACGGGCCGCGATCAGCGCGGCCGAACCAGCCAGCGCATCGTCGGACAGGGCGCCGCGGGCGAGCCGCTCGGCGCGGCCGAAGCGCCCTTCGAAAAAGGCGAGCAGGCTGTCGCGCAGCCCCGCCAGCGCCTTGTCGCGCTGCCGGCGTTCGCGGTACTCGCGCACCCTGCCCGGCAGGTTCAGCGCCCCCGACAGCACCCCGAACAGCAGGTGCAGCAGCAGGAAGAGCACGATCAGGATCAGCACCGCCAGGTTGACCGACAGGTCGATCCGGTAAGGCGGCCAGAGGATCGCCACGTTGCCGTGGCCCACCCGCATCAGCAGGGCGATGCCGACAGCGGCCGAGACGACGATCAGCAGCCAGACGACACGGCGCATCGCGGCCTCCGGCTCAGCGCACCGCGGCGCGCGCCTTGCGCACCGCCGCGAGGCTGTCGTCGATGCGCGGCGGCTCGAGCACCAGCTTGGCGTCGAGCATCTGCCGCAGCTGGTTCTGCACCGCGATCACGTTGCGGTGCTCGCCGTCGTAGTAGCTGTCGATCCAGCGGCGGGCACGCTCCAGGTCGGCGCGATAGGCGTCGCCGTTGCGCGAGAGCAGCGCCAGCCGGGCGTTGAGCAGCATCAGCCGGAGGTTCTGGCGCAGGAAATAGGCCTGTTGCGGCGCGACCAGCACGGCGTCGGGCGAATCGACGCGCCGCACCCGGAAGAGCTCGCGCAGCTCCTTGCCGAAGGCGCCCAGCGTGGCGCCGATGCGATCGGTGGACCAGAGGGCCTCGGGAGGGGCAGCGCCGGCTTCCGGGGCCGGGGGCGCTGCCGGGGAACCATTGCCCGGCGCGGCGTCTGCCAGGCCGTTGGCGGTTTCGACCGGCTCGCGGATCGTGGCCAGCAGCGGCAGCTGGTCGAGTGCGGCGATCAGCGCATCGAGGCGCAGGGCGAGGCGGCCGACATCGCTCGATGGGTGTACGCGCAGGCGCTCGATGTCGCGCGCCAGCACGGCGCGGACCGGGCCCAGGCGCGCGTCGCTTTCGCGGGCAAGGCGCGCCTCGATGTTCTGGATCGCGGCGAGCACCGCTTCGACGTCCGCGCCCAGCGCCAGCTGTTGCGCCGCCAGGGCCAGCCCCGATTCGGCCTCGGCGAGCGAGACGTCGAAGGAGTCCTCGGCGCGGTCGCGGAAGAGCTTCTCGACCTGCGCCTGCAGCCCCGCGGTCTCGGCCAGCTTGTTCTCCAGCACTGCGTTGCGGCCCTGGAGATCGCGCAGCAGATCGCGCGACTGCCCGAGCATCGCGTCGAGCGCGGTCACCTGCTGCTCGGCCGCCTGCAGCCGGCGGGCGATCTCGCTCTCGATCCGTTCGAAGCGCTGCATGGCCCAGGCGCCGACGGCCAGCGCGATCATGATGGCGACCACGCCCGCCACCAGGCCCGTGCGCCCCGAGCTGCGCGAGGCCTCGGCCGCAGGCGCGGCGGGGGCCGGGGCCGCTGGCTTCGCCGGGGCCGATGCTTCGCGCGCGGGCTCAGCGCCGCCGCCCTCGCCGCTCGCGTCTTCGCCGTTTCGTTTCTGGTCGGTATCAGTCACTGTCGCTTCCGCTGCGATGTTGGCGCTGCCCGGGGGCTTCCATCACCCGCCGATCCGATTCTATCGCGGCGAGCAGCGCTTCCAGGCCAGGCTCGATCGGCGTGACCGATTTCCAGCCGAGCGCGCGCAGCCGGTCGGCGATGCGCGGATGGATCGCCAGCGCGTCGATGTCGCGCAGGCTGCCCAGTGCCCCGCGGCCCTCGGCCAGTTCCGCGAGCCGCTCGGCCGCCTCGACGGTGGTCACCAGCACGCGCACGCGGGAGGCCTCCCGTTCCGAAAGCCAGCGCGCCAGCAGGTCGATGCTGCCCGGATCCGGCTGCAGCGCCGTCCGCCGATAGGCCTCGAACACCTCGATTCGCGCGCCACGGGCGGCCAGCGCCCTTTCGATCCTCGGGTTCCCGCCTTCCGCGCGGACCACCAGGATCCGGTCGCGAAGCGGCGCGGCGAGCGCGGGCAGCGCCAACAAGGCCTCGGCATCGTAGGCCGGCCCCGGGGGAACCAGCAGTCCGGGGTGGAGCTCGCCCCCGCGGCCCGCCAGCGCCGCAAGGCTGCCCGGGCCGACGACCGCGGGCGCGAGTCCGGGAGGCCAGCCGCCCTTCAGCGCGTCGGCGAAGACCTCGATCGCGGTGGGGCTCACGAACACGACGCGATCGAAGCGCGCCAGGTCCGCCATCAGCGCGCGGGCGCCGGGCAAACCGGTCAGGGGCTGCAAGGCCGCGAACGCGAAGCGCAGCACCTCGTGGTCGCGCTGGGCGAGCGCGCGCGCCATGCTCGCGGCGCGCGGCTCGGGCAGCGTCAGGACGATCCGAGCCACTGCGCCGCGCCCTGCTCGAGCAGCCGGCGCGCCGCGAGCTCGCCGATCCGCTCGGCCGAGGCCCGGTCGGCCTGAGGGCAGCGCTCGATGGCCTCGACCATCGCGCTGCCGTCTTCGGCCGCCACCCGGGCCACCAGCTCGAGCCCGCCTTCCGCCCGGGACACGCACCAGGCCGCGAGCGGCACCCGGCAGCTGCCGCCCAGCACGCGCGAAACCGCGCGCTCGGCAGCCACTTCGGCCGCCGTCTTCGGGTCGGCCAGCGGCGCCAGCCAGGCCTCGAGCTCGGGGCGACCGGACAGGGTCTCGATGCCGAGCGCGCCCTGCCCCGCGGCCGGCAGGCTGAGCTCGGGCGGCACGATCGCCCGGATCCGGTCGGCCAGCCCCAGCCGCTTGAGGCCGGCAGCGGCCAGGATGATGGCGTCGTACTGGCCGCTGTCGAGCTTGGACAGGCGGGTATTCACGTTGCCGCGCAGCGGCAGGACCTCCAGGCCCGGATAGCGGTGCCGGATCTGCGCGGCGCGGCGCAGGCTGGAGGTGCCGACCCGCGCGCCGGCCGGCAGCGCATCGAGCGAGGCGAAGCGACCCGATACGAAGGCGTCGCGCGGGTCCTCGCGCTTCATGACGACCGGCAGCGCGAACTGCGGCGCCAGCTCCATCGGCACGTCCTTCAGCGAGTGGACCGCCAGGTCGGCCCGGCCCTCGAGCAGCGCGACCTCCAGCTCCTTGATGAACAGGCCCTTGCCGCCGATCTCGTTGAGCGCGCGGTCGAGCACCTGGTCGCCGAGCGTGGTCATGCCGAGGATGGCGACTTCGCAATCGGGGTACAGCGCGCGAAGGCGGTCCCTGACGTGCTCGGCCTGCCACATGGCGAGCCGGCTCTCGCGCGAGGCGATGACCAGGCGTTTCGGCGGACCGCTCGGAATCGTGGACATGCCGCTCAGCCGACCAGGTTCTTGACGATGGACCACTGCCGCCGGCTGACCGGCAGCCGCTCGGTCACGTCGCGCAGCACCACCTGCCAGTACGGGTCGCCGCCCTCGGTGTCGCCTTGCGGCTGCACCCGCTCGAAGCCGGCGATCGACGGACGGGCGACCAGCGCGTTGCGGTGGATGCGCACGAAGCGGTCGCTGAACTCGTCCTCGAGTCCGGTCAGCGACTCCTCGATCAGGTATTCGCGTTCCTTGGTGCGCACGGTGATGTACTTGAGCTCGGCCTTCAGGTAGATGACCTGTTCGAGCGGCACCAGGATCACGCGGCCCCGTTCGTGCACCGACAGGTGCCGGCGGCGGGTGTTGGTGGCCACGGCGAGCTCGTCGATCTGCTGCGCGTGCTCGCTCGGCAGCCGCGTGAGCGCCCGCCGCAGCGCCTGGCCCAGCCGCTCGGCGCGGACCGGCTTGAGCAGGTAGTCGATGGCGCGGACCTCGAAGGCGTCGACCGCGAACTCGTCGTAGGCGGTCACGAAGATGATCAGCGGCATCTGCCGTGGCGACTCGGCCGACTGCGCGCGCGCCGAGATGTGCCGGGCGAGCTCGATGCCGGTCATGCCGGGCATCTGGATGTCGAGCAGCACGATCTGGGGCTGCGCGACCTCGATCTGCGAGAGCGCCTCGGGCGCGTTGGGCGCCTCGCCGACGATGCGGTGCGGGAAGTCGGGCGCCAGGTCGGCGAGCAGCTCGCGAAGCCGCGAGCGGGCGACCGGTTCGTCGTCAACGATCAGGATCGAAGGTACGTCTGACATCTCGGCGTCTTCTCTCTTTGCGGTAGGGAAACTGGACGACGACCCTGAACAGGCCGTCGTCCGCCTGGGTTTCGAGCTGCCCTTCCACATCGAAGGTCAGCGCAAGACGTTCGCGAACGTTGGACAGCGCCATGTGGTTGCCCGATCGTACCGGCGGCGCGTCCGGCAGCGGGTTCATGATCTCGACCCGCACCCGGTCGCTGTTGCGGGAGATCCGGATGCGGACCTCGCCCGGCTCGGTGCGCGGCTCGATGCCGTGATGGACCGCATTCTCCACCAGCGGCTGCAACAATAGCGAGGGCAACAGCGCATCGCCCGGCATGGCGCCGAGATCCCAGTGGACCTCGAGCCGGTCGGTGAGCCGCAGCTTCTCGATGGTCAGGTACTCCTTGCAGAGCAGCACCTCGTCGTCCAGCGGCACCAGCTCGCGGCTGTCCTTCATGAACACGCGGAACAGGTCGGCCAGGTTCTCGAGCGTTCGCTCGGCCTGGCGCGGGTCGCTGCGCATCAGCCCGATCACGGTGTTCAGGCTGTTGAAGAGGAAGTGCGGGCGGATGCGCGCCTGCAGCGCCTGCAACCGTCCCTCGGCCTGCGAGGGCTGCAGCGAGACCAGGCGCAGGCGCAGGAACTCGGCGATCAGCCAGGTGATCGCGACGGTCAGCGGCACCGTGTAGAAGGCGCCGAGCAGCAGGTCCGGCAGGCTGCGATTGCCATCCTGCACCCAGCCCACGAACACCGCGATCGCGAACGCCAGCATCGACGGAAGCGCCAGCGCCGCCGCCCACTGCGCCGGCCGCGGCCAGCCATTGACGATCCTGCGGGCGAAGCAGAAGGCCAGCAGCGACAGCAGCGCGACCGGGTTGGCGACGGCGCCGGCGCGCATGGCGACGGCGGGCACCGAGCGGATGTCCGGCGCCGCGACCAGCGCGACGAGCACCAGCGCGACGTTCAGCGGCAGCAGCACCCGTGCCACCGTGCCGAGGTTGCAGCAGTCCGGGAGCACCGGCAAGGCAGCACCATCGGTCAGTCGCCGGCGTCGCGGTGCCGGCGGCTGGGCATCGTTCATCGATCGTCCTTGTCGTCCTGGCCGCGGTTCGCGCCGCGCTCGGGCCATGCCCAGGACCCGCGCGGGTCGAACCGTATAATCGAGGGCCGATCGCCGCCCGACTCACGGTGCACGGCCGCCCCTTCCCCTTATCCGACCGATTATGACAGATCAATTCGCCAGGAAATCCGAGGCCTGGTCCGCGCGCTTCTCCGAACCGGTGAGCGAGCTCGTGAAGCGCTACACCGCATCGGTGGGCTTCGACAAGCGCCTCGCGATGGCGGACATCGATGGCTCCCTGGCGCATGCGGCGATGCTCGAATCGGTCGGCCTGCTCACGGCCGACGACCTGAAGGCGATCCGCACCGGCATGGAAACGATCCGGGGCGAGATCGCCAGCGGCGCCTTCCACTGGTCGATCGATCTCGAAGACGTCCATCTGAACATCGAGAAGCGCCTGACCGAGCTGGTCGGCGACGCCGGCAAGCGCCTGCACACCGCACGCTCGCGCAACGACCAGGTCGCCACCGACATCCGCCTGTGGCTGCGCGGCACGATCGACGACATCGTCGCGGCGCTCGAGGCGCTGCAACGGGCCCTGCTCGCCAAGGCCGACGAGCACGCCGACACGATCATGCCTGGCTTCACCCACCTGCAGGTGGCCCAGCCGGTGACCTTCGGCCACCACCTGCTCGCCTACGTGGAGATGTTCTCCCGCGATGCCGAGCGCATGCGGGAGTGCCGCAAGCGGGTCAACCGCCTGCCGCTGGGCGCCGCCGCCCTGGCCGGCACCAGCTACCCGATCGACCGCGAGAGGGTCGCGCGCGCGCTCGGCTTCGACGGCATCTGCGCCAACTCGCTCGACGCGGTCTCGGATCGCGACTTCGCGATCGAGTTCTGCGCCGCCGCGGCGCTGGTCATGACCCACGTGTCGCGGCTCTCCGAGGAACTGATCCTGTGGATGTCGCCGCGGGTCGGGTTCATCGACCTGGCCGACCGCTTCTGTACCGGCTCGTCGATCATGCCGCAGAAGAAGAATCCGGACGTGCCGGAGCTGGCCCGAGGCAAGACCGGAAGGGTCAACGGCCACCTGGTCGCGCTGCTCACCCTGATGAAGGGGCAGCCGCTGGCCTACAACAAGGACAACCAGGAAGACAAGGAGCCCTTGTTCGACACGGCCGACACGGTGCTCGAAACCCTGCGCATCTTTGCCGACATGAGCGGCGGCATCGCCGTGAGGGCCGATCGCATGCGCCAGGCCGCCGCCGAGGGCTTCTCCACCGCCACCGACCTGGCCGACTACCTGGTCCGCAAGGGCCTCCCCTTCCGCGACGCCCACGAGGCGGTCGCGCGGGCGGTGCGCGCTGCCTCCGACCGCGGCGTGGACCTCTCCGAGCTTTCGCTCGACGAACTGCGGGCCTTCTCGCCGCTGGTCGGGGCCGATGTGTTCGAGGCGCTCACGCTCGAGGGTTCGGTGAACGCCCGGAACCACCCCGGCGGCACGGCTCCCGGGCAGGTGAGGCAGGCGATCGCGGCGCACCGGCAGCGGCTTGGCGGCTGAACTACCGGAGAGAAGCTTGAATCTTCGCCTGGACCCCGACGCGCTCGCCCGACCGAACGGATTCGTTCACGTGGTGCGCAGCACCGGCCGCGATACGGTCCTGGTTTCGGGCCAGGTCGCCTACGACGCCGACGGTACCGTCGTGGGCCGTGGCGATCTCGCCTTGCAGACTCGGCAGGTCTACGGGAATCTCGCGAAAGCGCTGGCTGCGGTCGGCGCCACCATGGACGACCTGGTCAAGACCACCTTGTTCGTCCGCGATCTCGATCCGGAGAAGGCACGGATCGTTCGTGCGGCCCGAGCGCCTTTCATGGCCCCCGACCGCCTACCTGCCAGCACGATGGTCGGAGTGTCGTCGCTCGCCCACCCGGACCTGCTGCTGGAGGTGGAAGCGATCGCCATGGTGGCGCAGGCCCAGCCGCTATAATCGGTCGTTCCGGAACCCCCGCGGGGCCGATCGCCAGGCGAGTGCCTGGCGCTGCACCCCGACACGATGAACGACACAGAGCCTGAGCCGCGCCGACCCGGCGCCATTCCGCACCCTGCCTTGACGGCAACGCAACGATGACCGAGATCTTCATCCTGCTCGGCCTCATCGTGCTGAACGGCCTGTTCGCGATGTCCGAGATCGCACTGGTCACTGCGCGGCGCGCGCGCCTGCAGAAGCTCAAGGACGACGGCGACAAGTCGGCGGCCGTGGCGCTGGCGCTGGGCGAAGACCCGAATCGCTTCCTGTCCACGATCCAGATCGGGATCACCTCGATCGGCATCCTGAACGGCATCGTCGGCGAGGCGGCGCTCGCCGCGCCCTTCGCGGACTGGCTCGAAACGCTCGGCGCCAGACAGCCCTGGTCGGACTACGCCGCCACCGCGCTCGTCGTCGTGGTGGTCACCTACGTGTCGATCGTGGTCGGCGAGCTGGTGCCCAAGCGGCTCGGCCAGTTCAGTCCCGAAGGCATCGCCCGCTTCGTGGCGCGGCCGATGACCTTCCTGTCGCTCGCCTCGAAGCCCTTCGTCTGGCTGCTCTCCAGGTCGACCGAGCTGCTGCTCCGGCTGATGGGCGCGAACCGCGAAGCCGGCCCCTCGGTTACCGAGGAGGAAATCCACGCGATGCTGGCCGAGGGCTCGCAGAGCGGCGTCATCGAGCAGAGCGAGCACGCGATGGTCCGCAACGTGTTCCGGCTCGACGACCGGCAGATCTCGTCGCTGATGGTGCCGCGCCCGGACATCGTCTGGCTGGACCTGAGCGACCCGATCGAGGACAACCTGGCCACGGTGGCGAACACCGTGCACTCGCGCTTCCCGGTCTGCGACGGGGAGCTCAACAACGTGCGCGGGATCATCCACACCAAGCAGCTGCTGGCGCGCTCGCTGACCGGCAAGAGCTTCGACCTGACCCAGGACCTGCAGCCCGCGCTCTTCGTGCCCGAGACGCTCACCGGAATGGAGTTGCTCGAGAACTTCCGCTCGTCGAATGCGCACTGCGCGCTGGTCGTCGACGAGTTCGGCGAGATCCAGGGCCTGATCACGCTGCAGGACCTGCTCGAGGCGATCACCGGCGAGTTCGGCGCGCCCGACGAGGAAACCAGCTGGGCAGTGCAGCGCGAGGACGGCTCATGGCTGCTCGACGGCCTGATCCCGATTCCCGAGCTGAAGGACCGGCTCGAACTGCGCGCGGCGCCCGACGAGGAACGCGCCCGCTACCAGGCGTTGTCGGGCATGCTCATGCTCCTGCTCGGCCGGATGCCGCAAACGGGCGATACCGTGGTCTGGGAGAACTGGCGATTCGAGGTCGTCGACATGGACGGCAAGCGGATCGACAAGGTGCTGGCCAGCCAGGTTTCGCTTCCGCCGACCGAAGATTCGGGCGAGGACGCCGGCGCCTGATGCGCGCCGCCGGCCTGCCGGACGAGAGGAAAACCGATGATTGCCATGATCCAGCGCGCGCTCGCGCGCGTCGCGGCCATTGCCGCCCTGCTTCTCGGCGCGGCGCTTGCCGTGGTGCTGGGCCTGTTCACGCTGCTGTCGGGCCTGGCGATCGGACTGGTCGCCGCGATCGCCGCCTGGTTCGGCGCCCGAGGCCGCCGCAGCGCTTCCCAGGGGCCTGCCGACGGCCCGTTCGGCCGCGGTTCGGCCGGGGGACGGCCCGAAGGCACGGTGATCGACGTCGAGATGCGCGAGATCGAGCCGGGCAGCACCCGCGAGCCGGGGAGCGGGCAGGAGCCGACCGAGCGGTCCCGATCGGCCGATGACGCCGGGCCCGATCGGCCGCAACGCTGAGCGCCCCGCAACGCTTCGCCCGCAAGCTCGGGCATGAGCGGCGCGGGAGCGTCGCCCCTTACTGGTAGATGACCTTCGGCAGCCAGGTGGCCAGGGCCGGGAAGCTGAGCAGCAGAGCGATCGCCACGATCTGCAGGGCGACGAAGGGGATCACCCCCTTGTAGATCATCCCCGTGGACACGTTCGACGGCGCGACCCCTCGAAGGTAGAACAGCGAGAACCCGAAAGGCGGCGTCAGGAAGCTTGTCTGCAGGTTCACCCCCACCAGCACGCCGAGCCAGACCGGATCCACGCCCAGGTTCAGCAGCACCGGCGCGGTGATCGGGATCACGATGAAGATGATCTCGAAGGTGTCGAGGATGAACCCGAGCAGGAACATCACGAACATCACGACGATCAGCGCCCCGATCGCCCCGCCCGGCAGGTCGGTCAGGAACTCGTGGACCAGGTTGTCGCCGCCCATCATCCGGAACACGATCGAGAACACCGCGGCGCCGAGCAGGATCACGAAGACCATCGAGGTGACGGTGGCGGTGGCGATCGTCGACTCGCGCAGCATCGCGAAGCTGAAACGCCTCTTGGCGATCGCGAGGATCATCGCGCCGACGGCGCCCACCGACGCGGACTCGGTCGGCGTGGCGATGCCGCCCAGGATCGAGCCGAGCACCGCGACGATCAGGGCCAGCGGCGGGAGCAGCGCAGTCAGCACGTCGCGGCCGAGCGCGGCCTTCTCCGCTTCGGTGACGACCATCGCCGGGCAGGATTTGGGGTCGAAGATCGCCTTGTAGATCGTGTACAGGAAGTACAGGCCGACGAGCAGCAACCCGGGAATCATCGCCCCGGCGAACAGGTCGCCGACCGACACCGGCGTGGGCGCGAAGTTGCCCTTGGCCATCTGGACCTGGGCGTTGATGCCCGCCAGCATGTCGCCCATGAAGATCAGCACGGTTGACGGCGGAATGATCTGGCCCAGCGTGCCCGACGCGCAGATCACGCCCGAGGCGAGCTTCGGGTCGTAGCCAGCGCGCATCATGGCCGGCAGGCTGATCAGGCCCATGGTCACGACGGTGGCGCCGACCACGCCGGTCGAGGCCGCGAGCAGCGCGCCGACCGCGATGACCGAGAAGGCCAGCCCGCCGCGCAAGGTGCCGAAGACCCGCCCCATCGTGGTCAGCAGTTCCTCCGCGATCTGCGATCGCTCGAGCACCGTGCCCATGAAGATGAACAGGGGCACCGCGACCAGGACCTCGTTGGTCATGAATCCGACGTAGCGCGAGGCGAGCGCCCCGAAGTTCGACGGATCGAAGACCCCGAGCAGCCAGCCGACCAGCGCGAATATCAGCGAGGTGCCGGCCAGCGAGAAGGAAACCGGGAAGCCGATGAGCAGCGTCGCGATGACGCCGAGGAACATGAAGACGGCGAGGATCTCGCCGAGCAGGACGGAATCCATCGTGGCTTATCCCTGAGCGTAGCGGAACTGCGCGGGCAGCAGGTCTTCCCGCCCGGCGAGTACGAGGATGCTGCGCGCGAGCATCGCGATTCCCTGCAATCCGACCAGGACGACGAACGCCAGGATGAAGGTCTTGAGGACGAACAGGCCCGGCATCCCGCCCGGATTCGCGGAACCTTCCTTGAGCATCCACGAGCGCTGCACGTACTCGAAGCCCCAGAGCCAGACGACCGCGCAGAAGGGCAGCAGGAAGACGACCACGCCGATCATGTCGAGCACCGCCTTCTTTCGCGGCGGGGCCGGCCGATAGAAGATGTCGACACGCACATGGCTGTCGGTGAGCAGCGCGTAGCCGGCCACGGCCATGAACATGGCGCCGTTCAGCCAGACGTAGAGGTCCTGCATCCACAGCTGCGTGGTCGAGAACACGTAGCGCTGGACGACGACGGTGAAGCAGACGACGACCGCGGCGAACGCGAGCCAGGAAAAGGTCTTGCCGACGAGCCCGTTCAGGCGCCCGATGGCGGTGACGATCAATGCGAGCGACTTCATGTTTGCTGCCTCCCGGGAGATGGCATTCCGGGTCCGGGCTCTCGAAACGACCGAAGGCCGCGGGGTGCCGCGGCCTTCGGAATCTCCGGCCGCGCCGCCCGGGAAGGCGGCCGGCCGGAAAGGCCTGCCCTTACTTCAGCTTGAAGTACTTCTGGCGGGCCAGCAGGTACGAAAGATCGGTGGCCTCCGCGCGGGTGCGCATCAGGTTCAGCGCCGACAGGAAGCTCTCGACCGTCTTCTTGGCCAG
>JRYH01000018.1_pt1 | contig 12367 bp, 10 predicted proteins | sample 235351 | NCBI WGS metagenome assembly JRYH01 (sample SAMN03074221, study PRJNA261480) | activated sludge metagenome | biome: Wastewater Treatment Plant; feature: Wastewater; material: Activated sludge; isolation source: activated biomass of a wastewater treatment plant treating wastewater... ... | reverse complement strand
ATCTGCTTCTGGCGGCCTTCCTCGGTCGCCTTTTCGGACTCGGCACGCTTCGCCTTCTGCTCGAGCCAGCTCGAATAGTTGCCCTTCCACGGCACGCCCTGGCCACGGTCGAGCTCCAGCGTCCATTCGGTGATGTTATCGAGGAAGTAGCGATCGTGCGTGACGAGGATCACGCAGCCCGCATACTCCGTGAGGTAGCGCTCGAGCCACGCCACGCTCTCGGCGTCGAGGTGGTTGGTCGGCTCGTCGAGCAGCAGGATGTCCGGCTTCGATAGAAGGAGCCGCGTCAGGGCCACGCGCCGCTTCTCACCACCCGAAAGATTCGAGACGTCAGCATCGCCCGGCGGGCAGCGCAGCGCATCGAGCGCCTGCTCGACCTGCGTATCGAGATCCCACAGGTCCAGCGCATCGATCTGGTCCTGCAGCGCCGTCATCTCGTCGGCGGTTTCCTCGGTGTAATTGGCCGCGATCTCGTTGTAGCGATCGACGATAGCCTTCTTCTCCGCCACGCCCTCCATGGCGTTGCCGAGCACGTCCTTCGAGGGATCGAGCTCCGGCTCCTGCGGCAGGTAGCCGACCTTGATACCGTCGGCCGGGCGCGCCTCGCCCACGAAGTCGTCGAGAACGCCCGCCATGATCTTCAAGAGCGTCGATTTTCCGGCGCCGTTCAGGCCCACGACGCCGATCTTGGCGCCAGGCAGGAACGACAGCGAAATGTCCTTCAGGACCTGCTTGCCCCCCGGATACGTTTTGGAGAGCTTGTGCATGTGGTAGACGTACTGGTGGGCTGCAGCCATTCGGGCGCCTCTCTCTGAGCAAAAAATTCGGGAATTGGCCGTCTTCTAGCGGAAACCAGCCGGACACTCAATCCGGTCAGAGGCCTCAGAGGTTCGAGACGCCCGTGAAGAAGTAGCGGCCGATCCCGATCGTGAACAGCAGCCAGCCCCACAGCGTATGCTCGAGGAAAACCGCCCAAAACGAGCGCGTCGCCGCATAACGCGCGCCGAGCACGAGCCCCCCGATCACCGTCGCGACCACGGCGAACGTCGAGTCCATGACGATATGGGCAAAGCCGAACAGCAGCCCGTTCACGGCAACGGCCACCCACACCTGACGGCCGAATAGCATTCCGTAGCGGTGAAAAAAGAACGAGCGATAGAGCAGCTCCTGCGCCATCACCGAGAAGATCGGATAACCGATCATGATGCGCGTGTAGGTATCAGGCCGGTTGCGGGGAAACTCTAACAACCATGCCGGATGATGGCTTTCGATCCACGCAACCAACCCTCCGCCCGCAACGACGAGCAGAAGGAGGATGGAGATCCCGTTGCGCCAGCCGATACGGCGCGCAAGCTCGGTGCGCAGGCGGAACGTCGGATCGGCGAGCAGAAGAAAAAGCGCCACCACGAGCACGGGCAAGAGCGCGGCGAACATCGGTATCTTGCCGTCGTGCACAATCCAGCGCATGGCGAGCGGCGCGAGCACGAACAGCACGCCCATCTCGATCCAGCGCCGCCTCCGCCCCGCACGGGACAGAGCGCCGCCTCCCTCGCGCGTGCCTGCGGCCGCAATCACTGGACCGGCTGACGGGGTGACCGTTATAGGGGACATGAGCGCCTGCACCCCGTTGCTACACCCCGCCCGAACGCGCAGCCTGCCAGCGCCGCCCGATCTCCGCGGCGATGGTCTCTGCCGCATGGAGAGGCGCATAGTCCCACGTCTCGATTGACGTGAACTGCCCCGGCGCCCGGCGGGAGATACCCCTCGCCCTCAACGCCCCATGGAAGGCATCGAACTTTGCTGCACCGCCCTCGGGCTCGAAGATGTAGATGGGACGCCCCGTTGCCGCCGCCTCGCCCGCCATGTTGACGCTGTCGGCCGTGATGAGGAACGCATCCGCATAAGCCAGGAACTTGGGATAGGGATTGGCTCCCTCCCCGTTCCAGAAGAGGGTCCCCGTGCCACCTGTCGCGGCTTCGAGCGCGGCCACGAGGCTCGGCGGCGTGCGGCGCGACGCGGTAAGCATCAGTCCGGCACCGAGATCCGCGAGCGAGCGCACGCAGGCGGCCAGCCGCTCGATCACGGGTGGCGGATAGTGAAAACGCCCGTTCGGGCCGCCGATGAGAACGGCGATGCGCGGCGACGGAAGGAGCTCGAGACGGGCATCCCCCTCCGTCTGGATGGAGGCGAGCCGTGCAGGCGAGAACGGATGCGGCGCTACAAGCGTCGTCAGGACGTTCGCCCCGCCCCGTCCATCATGCTCCGGCACCCAGAACAGATCGGCTCCCCGGAGCCCGGTCCGCGGATCCATGAGGATGACTGTGTAGATATCCGCCCCGGCTCTTTTCTTCAGCGCGCGGATGTACGGCGTCGTCGTGCGGCCGGCAGCGAGGGCGATCTCGGGCCAGGGCGGCGCAAACGGCGTGCCCGAGGCGGCGAATCGTTCCCCCGGCGCCACCGGCGCCCAGGGTGAGAGCGCCTTCCAGATGCCACGCGGCGCAACATGCTTCCACTCGACCGCCACACCAAGCGCGTCCGCCACGCCCCGGCACATGGCCTCGTGGCCGGCCTTGCCGTCGCTCACGACCCAGGCGCGCGCGCCTGCGAGCGGCCGGCCAGGGCTACCCGCCGCCTCATCCTTCGATTGCAACGACGCCTTCATCTTCGCACATTCCCCGCTCGGCCGACGCCTGTCGAGATACTTCGTATGCGCATCAGGGGTAAAAGGCCGCGATTCCGTGATAATGTTCTTTCCATCTGCTGCGATACCGCCCTGCTCCCACTCCATGGCAGGCGGACCGCCTCAGTGAGGACCCGATGAGCCTTCGTCTCGACGCAACCGACCGGCGCATCCTGCGCGAGCTGATGACCGACGGAGCCCTTACGAACGTGGCACTGGCGCAGCGGGTCGGCCTTTCAGCTCCGCCATGCCTCCGCCGCGTGCGCGCGCTCGAGGATGCGGGCGTGATCCAGGGCTACACCGCCCTCGTCGACGAGCAGGCGCTCGGCTTCGACCTCACGGCATTCGCCCTCGTCGGCCTGCACAATCAGGCCGAGACCGACCTCAACGCCTTCGAGAACCTCGTGCTCAGCTGGCCCATGGTGCGCGAAGCCTACATGCTCTCCGGCGAAAGCGACTACATTTTGAAATGCATCGCGCCCGATCTTCCGACCTTCCAGGAGTTCGTGCTGAGGGAGCTGACGGCGGCACCGAACGTGGCCAGCGTCAAGACGAGCCTCACCATTCGCCGGGCAAAGCGCGCCCCGGGCGTGCCGCTGACGGAGCCCGAGAGCGCCTGAGACCGTCCAATCCGGCTTTCACGTCAGCCGGCGCGTGTTGTAGAGCGCCGGAAAAATCCGCGCCCACATGCCGGTGATGACGAGAGCCCCGGCCCCACCGAGCACGACGGCCGGCACGGCGCCGATCAGGGCGGCCATGGTGCCGGCGCGGAATTCGCCGACCTCGTTCGAGGCTCCGATAAACACGCTGTTGACCGCCGACACGCGCCCGCGCAGGTCATCCGGCGTCGCGAGCTGAATGAGCGTCGAGCGCACGTTCACGCTCACCATATCGGCCGCCCCCATGACGAATAGCGCCGGCAACGACAGCCAGAGCGTGGTCGACAGCCCGAACACGAGGATTGCGACGCCGAAGATCCCGACGCAAGCGAACATGATGCGCCCCGCATGGTCATGGATGGGATTGCGCACCAACCAGACGACCATAACCAGGGCGCCGATCCCCGCGGCCGAGCGTAAGAAGCCGAGGCCCCACGGCCCGACCTCGAGAATGTCGCGCGCAAACACCGGCAGCAGCGCCGTCGCGCCGCCGAGCAGAACGACGAACATATCGAGCGAGATAGCGCCGAGGACCACCGGGTTGGTGCGGATGTAGCGAAAGCCGGCGAGCATGGTTTCGACGCTGCGCGGTTCGGTCGTGGTCCGCTGCGGCGGCTTCGGAATCAGCAACGTCAGCGCGGCCGCCGCGGCAAAAAGCAGGACCGCCACGGCATAGGGCACGAGCGAGGCCACGCCATAGAGCAGCCCGCCGATTGCGGGGCCGATGGTGAAGGACGCTTGCATGGCCGAGGAGTTCCAGGCCACGGCGTTGGCGAACGATCGGCGGGGCACGATGTTCGCCGCGAGCGACTGCACCGCCGGAGTGAGAAACGCACGCGCGAGCCCGAACGTCATCAGGATGGCGAACACCGGCCACACGGAGCCATGCCCGTCCGCACGCGCCTCATGGAGCATCCAGAAGACTGCGAGCGCCGCCACGCAGGCCGCCTCGAGCGCGATGCTGAGCCCCATCACCGCGCGGCGATTGTAGCGATCCGCGACAGTCCCGGTGACGAGAACAAGGATGAGCGCGGGGGCGAACTGCACCAGCCCCACGAGGCCGAGCAGAAAGGCATTGCGCGTCTCGTCGTAGATCTGCCAGCCGACGGCTACCGAGACGATCTGCGTCGCGAAGCCATTGAAGAAGCGGGCGAGCCAATAGAGCCGGAAGGACGCATACGTGAAGGCCGACCGCGGGCGCGAAGGACCGGACGATGCGCTTCTGTCCACGGTGCCGCTCTCTTCTCTTTCGGTCTGCAAAGCCGGTCGCCGCCCTGCCGCTTGAGAGAGACCCGGGGAGGGCGGGCCCATCCGCACTCACGCCACGCGGCCGAGCACACCATTACGGCGGCGCAGTTAACCCGGGAGTGCAGCAAGCCTCCGCTTCCTGACCAATGCAGAAACCGCGATGGAGTGCCTGTCTCTCCTACCGCCGAACCGGGCAGCTTAACGCAACAAGGATCCGTTGGAGGCGACGCCGTTACATCCACTCAACTTTGAGGATCTCGTAGGAGCGGGCGCCTCTCGGCGTCGTCACTTCAACCGATTCACCCTCGGATTTTCCGATGAGCGCGCGCGCGATCGGGCTTGAGATCGAGATCTTGCCCGCTTTCACATCGGCCTCGAGGTCGCCCACGATCTTGTATTTCACCGTCTCGTCGGTGTCCTCGTCGACGAGCGTCACCGTGGCGCCGAACTTGACCGTCGTGCCGGACAGCTTCGCCGTGTCCACGATCTCGGCGCGCGACAGCTTATCCTCCAGCTCCGCGACCTTGGCCTCGTTCATGCCCTGCGCTTCCTTGGCCGCATGGTACTCGGCGTTTTCCGAAAGATCGCCGTGGGAGCGCGCCTCTGAAATGGCTTGGATGATCCGGGGACGTTCCTCCGATTTCAGACGATGCAGCTCCGCCTCAAGCGTCTTGAAGCCTTCGATCGTCATCGGAACACGTTCCATCGACATCGCTAAAATCTCCCATTCGGCCTGGCCGGAAGCCAGCACCTTGATCTCGAGGTCCCTGTACTCTGACGGGGCGTGTTGCGGGATAACGCGTGACGAGACACGAACGTCTCAGGAGGCGCGGCTGACGTAGGCCTGCAGCGGAGCCACCTTGAGAATGTCCGCTTTGAGCGCCTTGATCGCTCGCGTCACGGCGACCGCACCGGCGAGGGTTGTATAATACGGAATGTGGTGAAGCAAGGCGGTCCGCCGGATGTCCTTGCTGTCCGCCACAGCTTTAGCACCTTCGGTTGTATTAAAGACCAGCGCAACTTCGCCATTTTTCATGGCATCCACCACGTGCGGCCGGCCCTCCAGCACTTTGTTCACAACCTCGCATTGCACGCCATTGGCTTCCAGATGGCGCCGCGTGCCACGCGTGGCGATCACCGTGAAGCCAAGCTCGACGAGTTCCTTGAGCGGGGCCACGATGCGGTCCTTGTCGCTGTCTTTGACGGAAACGAACACGGTTCCCGAAGTCGGCAGCTTGAGGCCGGCACCGAGCTGGCTCTTGGCGAAGGCAATGGAGAAGTCGCGGTCGACGCCCATCACCTCTCCCGTTGAGCGCATCTCGGGGCCGAGAATCGGATCGACACCCGTGAAGCGCGCGAACGGAAACACCGCTTCCTTGACCGCCACATGCTCGATGCGTGCGGCCTTGAGGCCGAAGTCGGCCAGCGGCCGACCGGCCATGATCTCAGAGGCGATGGCGGCGATCGGCTGGCCGATGACCTTGGAGACGAACGGCACCGTGCGGGACGCGCGCGGGTTCACCTCGAGCACGTAAACTTCGTCGTCCTTGATGGCGAACTGGACGTTCATGAGGCCGACCACGCCGAGTGCCAGCGCCAGCTCACGCGTCTGTCGCTCGAGCTCGGCGACAATCGCAGGCGAGAGCGAATGCGGCGGCAGCGAGCAGGCCGAATCGCCCGAATGGATGCCTGCCTCCTCGATATGCTCCATGATCCCCGCGACGAACGTGTCGCGGCCGTCCGAAAGGCAATCAACGTCGACCTCGATGGCGTCCGCGAGATAGCGGTCGATCAGGAGCGGGCTCTTCGCCGAGACGGCAAGCTCCGACGGACGGTCGAGCGTCGCCGAGAGGCGTGCGATGTAGCGGTCCACCTCGGCGCGATCATGCACGATCTCCATGGCCCGGCCGCCAAGCACGTACGAGGGGCGGATGACCACTGGGAAGCTAACGCGCTCAGCGATCTCGGCCGCTTCGCCCGGCGTCGCGGCGATCCCGCTCTCGGGCTGGCGCAGGCCGAGCCGGTCGATCAGCGCCTTGAAGCGGTCGCGATCCTCGGCAAGGTCGATGGCGTCGGGCGAGGTGCCGAGTATAGGCACGCCCGCCTCCTCGAGCGCACTCGCGAGCTTAAGCGGCGTCTGGCCGCCGAACTGCACGATGACGCCCTTGAGCGTCCCCTTCTCCCGCTCGCGGTGAATGATCTCGAGCACGTCCTCCCCGGTCAACGGCTCGAAGTAGAGCCGGTCTGACGTGTCGTAGTCGGTGGAGACGGTTTCGGGATTGCAGTTGACCATGATGGTCTCGTATCCCGCGGCCGTAAGTGCAAAGCAGGCGTGGCAGCAGCAGTAGTCGAACTCAATGCCCTGCCCGATGCGGTTCGGGCCGCCGCCGAGGATGATGATCTTCTCGCGGTCCGATGGCTGCGCCTCGCACACCGGCACGCTCGCGTGCTCGCCCTCCGGCGGCGTCACGAGGCCGCGCTCGTAGGTCGAGTACATATAGGCGGTCGGCGAAACGAACTCCCCCGCGCAGGTATCGATGCGCTTAAACACTGGGCGCACACCCGCCGCGTGGCGTGCCTCACGCACCTCTGCTTCCGTCTTGCCGGCGAGCGTGGCGAGCCGCGCGTCCGAGAAGCCCATGGCCTTGAGGAAGCGGAAATGCTCGCCCGACGACGGCAGTCCGTGCGCCTTGACGCGAGCTTCGACGTCGACGATCTCCTTGATCCGCGCGATAAACCACGGGTCGATCTTGCACGAGGCGTGCACCTGCGCAGGGTCGACACCGAGACGCAGCGCCTGCGCCACTTTGAGGATGCGGTCCGGCGTCGGACTTCCGAGGGCCGCTCGGATCACGTTCTTGTCGTCGCCGCCGCCGAGCCCTTCGAGCTCGATATCATCGAGGCCGGTAAGGCCCGTCTCCATGGAACGCAGCGCCTTCTGCAGGCTTTCCGCGAACGTGCGGCCGATGGCCATGGCTTCGCCAACCGAGCGCATGGCGGTGGTCAGCGTCGTGTCGGCGCCCTGGAACTTCTCGAAGGCGAAACGCGGAATCTTCGTGACCACGTAGTCGATGGTCGGCTCGAAGGACGCAGGCGTAGCGCCGCCCGTGATGTCGTTCTCCAACTCGTCGAGCGTGTAGCCGACGGCGAGGCGCGCCGCGACCTTCGCGATGGGGAAGCCGGTTGCCTTGGAGGCGAGCGCAGAGGAGCGCGAGACGCGCGGGTTCATCTCGATGACGACGAGGCGCCCGTCCGCCGGGTTCACCGCGAACTGCACGTTCGAGCCGCCCGTCTCGACGCCGATCTCGCGCAGCACCGCGAGCGAGGCGTCGCGCATGATCTGGTATTCCTTGTCCGTCAGCGTCAGCGCCGGCGCGACGGTGATCGAATCGCCCGTGTGCACGCCCATCGGATCGATGTTCTCGATCGAGCAGACGATGATGCAGTTGTCCGCCTGATCGCGGACGACCTCCATCTCGTACTCCTTCCAGCCGAGCAGGCTCTCGTCGATCAGGATCTGGCCAACAGGAGACGCGTCGAGCCCCGAGCGGGCGATGCTTTCGAACTCCTCCCGGTTGTAGGCAACACCGCCGCCCGTGCCCCCCAGCGTGAAGGCCGGGCGGATGATCGCCGGAAGCCCGATCTCATCGAGGGCGCGCATCGCCTCCGTGAAGCCCACCTGCCTGTCGTAACCGAGTATGCTGCCTTGCTCGTCCCGGAGCGGTGGCGAGGATGCGATGGCCGCGCGCGGGCTCTCGAGGCCGATGCGGTCCATGGCCTCACGGAAGAGCTTCCTGTCCTCGGCCTTGTCGATCGCCTCCGCACGCGCACCAATCAGCTCGACGCCGTATTGAGCGAGTACGCCCTGACGCTCGAGCGCCAGCGCCGTGTTGAGCGCCGTCTGCCCGCCCATGGTCGGCAGGAGCACCAGCTTCTCGTCGGGTCTCTGCCGGCGCTCCTCAGCGATGATCTTGGCGACGATCTCGGGCGTGATCGGCTCGATATAGGTCGCATCCGCCAGCTCCGGATCGGTCATGATCGTCGCCGGGTTGGAGTTGACCAGAATGATCCGATAGCCTTCCGCCTTCAGCGCCTTGCAGGCCTGGGTGCCGGAATAATCGAACTCGCACGCCTGACCGATGACGATCGGTCCGGCGCCGATGATGAGGATAGCGTCGATATCTGTGCGTTTTGGCATGGCGAGGCGGTTCTATTCGAGCCTTTGGCGTTTGGCTATAGCCGAGACGCTGTGTCTTGTTCTCCACCCTCAGACATGAAACGAGGGCGCCCTGTGGCGCCCTCGTTCCGTCCTGGATAGGTCATCCATCTTGAATGTGTAACGTGTATTAACGGTCCGCTTCTTTAGTTGGCCAGATCTTTCGGCGGTTCGATCTCGATCTTGTCCGGATAGGAATAGATCTCCTGGAAGATCGGTTTGTCGAGATGTCCCTGGCGGGCGAAGATGCTGCGTGCGGGAAGCCCTGTTTTCGGATCGAGATAGATCATGCGCACGGCCTCGTTCTTCGTCGCGGGCTCCGTCGGTTTCTTGCCCGGAGGACCCGGGGGCGGCTCATCGACGCCGCGATAGCCCCTGACCTCGCGCCCGTCGACGGTCTCGGTCCCCACGCACTCGAACTTACCGACTTCCTGATAGACCTGAGCGATGCTCGTGATCATGAACTGGATGAGCTGGTCGGTCTCGTACTTGCCGGCTTCCTTCCAGCCCTCGCCGTTATTCGTCCAGGCTTTCTCGCCGACGACGATGCTCTCCACGGTCTTGCCCTCGGTCAGGGGCGTCAGAACCTGATGCATCCGGTCCGGGGTGGCATACTCGACCACCATCTTGGCGGGGCCCGCCTCGGTGATCATGCTCGTCTCTTTGCGGATGAATTTCTGCTTGCCCTGGGAGTTGACGGCCATCGCCACCTCCATCGAGCAGTCCGCAAACGCAGGCGCCGCAGTGGCAAGCCCAAGGGCAAGGACGAGCAGGCCCGACGACTTCAATCGCATCGTGTCGTTTCCTCCATGGCCGCCCCGCTGCGGGAACGGCCTTCACAGATTTCTGTCTCGGCGTGCTGATAACGCCATCGCACGGCTCTTAATGCGCCGCAAGCGCTCATCAAAACGGGCGCTCGATCTTGATGTCCGTGGGATAAGTGTAGATGCTCGTCACCAGGGCCTCGCCACTGCCGTCGGGCGCGCCGACGATGTTGAAGGCCGGCAGCCCCGTGTCGGGATCGATATAGACCGTGCGCGCGAGCGTCTCCCCGCTGGCGATTTTTTCCGGGATCGTCTGATAACCGCGGAAACTTTTGCCATCGTACGTGACCGTGCCGAGGCAATTGAACTCTGCCGTCACGCGCGGCGGCGCGAAGGCTTCCTGGATCTGAAGCATCACCGTGCGGGAATGCATCAACGGCAGCTCCTCCCAGCCCCCGCCTTCGGTGTGGTTCCAGGCAGTCTTGCCGATCCCGATCGTCTCGATGGCCTCGTCGCCCGCCGTCGCCTTGCGATAAATCTTATCCGGGGGCTGGAAATCGACGTGCTGGCGCTGGTCCGTTCCATCCGGGCCCTTGGTCAGAACCACGGTCCTCCAGGGCTTCTTATGCTGTGCGACAAAGGCGGCCTCGACCTCGGCCTTGCCGTCACAGGCCGCGGCCGGAGCGGCTCCCGCGGCGATCACGAGGCTGCATACGGCGAGTATAGGGGTGCGCATCGGACGTTTCACTCTCCCGGTTGTTTTAATTGGCGCAGATCGTTTCGAACGGCGCGCATCCTACACACCTACCCGGGAAAAAGTCGATCACTGCACGGGAAAGTTACCCCGCATCGCTCGCCCCTACCGCTCCGGCTTGGCCGGTGCGCCGCGCCGCTCCCGCATCTTATTGACGAAACGGGTAAAAAGGTAATGGCTGTCCTGAGGGCCGGGCGAGGACTCGGGATGGAACTGTACCGAGAAGACAGGGCTCCCCGTAACCTCGAGCCCGCAGTTGCTGCCATCGAAAAGCGACACGTGGGTTTCGACGACGCCCGCAGGAAGGGTCTCCCCGTCGACGGTAAACCCGTGGTTCATCGACGTGATGTCGACCTTCCCCGTGGCCGTATCCTTGACCGGATGATTGGCCCCCCGGTGCCCCTGAGGCATCTTCCGCGTCCTGGCCCCGAGCGCGAGGCCGAGCATCTGGTGGCCCAGGCATATGCCGAACACCGGCATCCCTGCATCGATGAGCTTACGGATCTGCGGCACCGCATAGGCTCCCGTCGCCGCCGGATCGCCCGGCCCGTTGGACAGGAACACGCCATCCGGGCAGCGCTCCAGCACCTCCTCGGCCGTGACCGTCGCCGGCACCACCGTCACCTTGCAGCCGGCGGAGGCGAGACAGCGCAGGATGTTGCGCTTCAGCCCGTAGTCGATGGCGACGACGTGAAACTCCGGGTTCTCATTGCGGCCATACCCCTTGCCCCAGACCCAGCGGGTCTCGTCCCAGCTATAGCTTTGCCCGCTCGTCACATCCGGCACGAGATCCTGGCCGAGCAGCCCTGGCCAGGCTTTGGCCTCGGCCTTAAGCGCGTCGAGGTCGAAATTCGCGGAGGGCTCGTGGGCGATGACGGCATTGGGAATGCCGTGCTCCCGGATGCGGGCCGTGAGCGCCCGCGTGTCGATCCCCGCGATCGCGATGATGCCGCGGCTCTTCAGCCAGGCATCGAAGTGAGCCGCGGCGCGATAATTCGAGGGATCCGTGATTTCGGCCCGGAGCACGCACCCGCGCACGCCCGAGCGCGCCGCGAGGTTGGAGGTCTCCGTGTCCTCTCCGTTCGTGCCGATATTGCCGATATGCGGGAACGTGAAGGTGACGATCTGCCCGGCATAGGAGGGATCGGTGAGGATCTCCTGGTAGCCGGTCATGGCCGTGTTGAAGCACACTTCGCCCGCAGCCTTACCCGTGGCCCCAAGGCCAATCCCGGATATGACGGTGCCGTCATCGAGCACGAGGCGGGCCGTCCAGGGGGTGTCGGTCCAGGGCGCGGGCGTGGATGTCATCATGAGCTCGAAGCTGGGCTCGCGCGGGCCGGTCTCTCGCGCGTTTCTGCGACGCAAGAGGGCTGCTCGAAGCCGGGGTCCATGGATCGCGGCGGAACCTATGCGAGGCCGCTCATCGCGTCAAGAAAATGGCTCGCCATCCCCGCGGCTCGCGATTAGGCGGCGTCTCGCCTATATAGCAGGCAAACCATCGTCGTTAGGAGGGGTTCCCGCAATGCGCACGCGCATCAACCAGGATATCAAGGATGCCATGAAGGCCGGCGACAAGGCGCGCCTCGCGACACTGCGCCTCATCACCGCCGCCATCAAGGACCGTGAGCTTGGCGTGGGCGGGCCGCCGACCGAGGTGGGTGAAGCGGAGATCGTCGCTATTCTGCAGAAGATGGTGAAGCAGCGCCGCGAGAGCATCGCCACCTATGAGAAAGCCGGTCGCACGGATCTCGCGGACCAGGAGAAATCCGAGATCGCCATTCTTGACGCCTACCTGCCGCAGCAGATGGATGAGGGCGCTGTGAAAGCCGCCGTCACGGCGCTGATCGCCGAGCTCGGCGCCGAGGGTCCCAAGGACATGGGACGCGTCATGGCCGCCTTGAAGGAGCGCTTTGCCGGCCAGATGGATTTCGGCAAAGCGAGCGGTGCGGTAAAAGAGCTATTAAAATAGCCACGCCTTATTTCCTTCTTCCGTCTCGGGAGAAGGTGCCCCGCAGGGCGGATGAGGGACTTTTCCAGAAAAACGCG
>JRYH01004428.1_pt1 | contig 12371 bp, 13 predicted proteins | sample 235351 | NCBI WGS metagenome assembly JRYH01 (sample SAMN03074221, study PRJNA261480) | activated sludge metagenome | biome: Wastewater Treatment Plant; feature: Wastewater; material: Activated sludge; isolation source: activated biomass of a wastewater treatment plant treating wastewater... ... | reverse complement strand
TAAATTGCGGGGGTCACATCACAATTTATAAGCGAGTACCTTCCGGGAGGGCAAGGTCACGTTGGGATTTTGTTCGGCTAGTTCGACGCCGGTTTGTGCATTTGATCGCTGCTTGAAATTTCGGCTCTATTTTTCTGCGCATGTACAGAAACTGCAGAAAATAGTGGCGAGATGAATCGATACGAAATTTTTCTGCGCGATTGACGTCTGAGTTGAAGGCGCATATGAGTGCGCCGATCTACGCGTTTGTGACGGGGAGGTTGAGGCACATGAAACTACTGCTTGGTCTGGGTACGCTTCTGGTCTCCCTGCAAGTGGCGACGACGCCGGCCTCTGCGGAAACGCAAGTTTCCAAGGACGTTATTGCCAAGGTCGAAGGCGCGATCGCCACGCTGAAAACTGAATGTGAGAGTGATCTCAAATCCTACTGCAGCAACGTTTCCCCTGGGGAGGGCCGCATCGCACTTTGCATGCTGGCGCATGAAGATAAGCTTTCGGACAAGTGCTTCGGCGCCCTGTTTGATGCTGCAGAGCGCATCGATCTTGCGGTCAGCAATATCGGGCGAGCCGCAGAGATCTGCGAAGCCGATATCGCGTCGCATTGTGGCTCCGTTGCACCCGGCGGAGGACGTATCATGCAGTGCCTCATTGATAAGAGCGCCGAGCTTTCGTCCGCTTGCCGGTCCGAAGTTGATGGGTTTCGGGGACGTATGCGAAAAAACTAGAGAGCGAGCCTGACCTGGGTAACGCAGGTGTGTTTTAGTGTGTAGCCACAAGTGATCTCACGGGAGACGATTTATTGCGCTCGGGCGCGCCGCACTCACGTGAGCTGCGCTAAACCGAAGCGAGCGCGTTCGGTCGGACAACGATGATTTTTTTTTGTTCGCGTTCGGAGTTGCGGCTGGCGTTCTGGTTGGCTCGCTTGTCCTCATGGAATACGGCCGGCGCCTGGGAGCCAAGCGTCTTGCTGAGAAAGCGGGGATGGCGGCTAGCCTCAGCACCGTCGAAGGTGCTGTTTTCGCGCTGATGGGCCTTTTGCTGGCCTTCACCCTCTCGGGTGCCTTGCAAAGATTTGATGAGCGCCGTCAATTGGCGCTGCAGGAAGCCAATGCCATCGGCACGGCCTACATTCGACTGAACCTGCTTCCTGAAAGTGCTCGCACACCACTCCGCAGGGACTTCCAGATCTATCTGGAACATCGCATCGAATTATTTCGATTACCGATCGACTATTCAATATCGGACCGGAGGGAGATCTTCTCGAGCAATCAAAAAGAGAAGATCGAGGCGCTTAAGATGAAACTTTGGGATCATGCAGTTTCGTCGTGCGGGGCCACTCCCGATGCCACCGCCTGCATTCTGATCCTGCCGGCGATCAACAATGCCTTCGAATCGGCCCAGCTTCGCACCGGTATCAACGATAAGCATCCACCTACAATAGTCTACGCGATGCTCTTGGGATTGGCGCTCGGTGCCGCTCTCCTTGCCGGGTATGGCATGGGGATCACCAACTCGCGAAGCTGGCCGCACATGTTGATCTTCTCCAGCGCGCTCGCGATCACACTCTACGTCATAACCGACATTGAATTTCCGCGCCTCGGCTTTGTCAGGGTCGACTTCGACCATGCTCTGGGTGACGTGCTCGCGCGAATGCATTGACGCACCGGCCCGGCTGGAGAAAGCTGCATTAAGCAGGCCGACTTTCAGGGGAGTACAGTCATGGCGGGCGTTGTCGGTTGGAGCGGTCGCAGGAATGCCAGCTCGGGGTTCGTAGCGATTGCGTTTGCCGCTGTCATGTTGATCTCGAACCGCGCGTCGGCCAATCAGCCGGTAGCCATCGGAACGGGCTCTCCGTCAGGCCTCTACTACAGTGCCGGCATCGCGGTTTGTGATGCGGTTTTGAAGCTCGCGAAGTATCCATGTACGGTCGCCTCTACAAGGGGATCCGCTTCGAATATTCTGACGCTCGATCCTGGGAAAATCCAGTTTGGTATCGTGCAATCCGACGTGCAGTTCGAAGCCGCGCACGGTCACGACGCCTATGCCTTCATCGGCGCATCGGAGAACCTGCGGTCTCTCTTCTCGCTGCATGCGGAAGCGTTCACCGTGGTGGTGAGATCGGATTCTCCGGTTACCGAGTTCGATCAACTTCGTGGAAAGCGCCTGAACCTCGGCCCGTTCGGAACCGGAACGTTGAATACTGGCGAGGAGGTGATCAACCATCTCGGCTGGTCCGAGCTCGACAGGAAATTCATCTCGCATACCGATCCGAGCTTGATCCGTGATGCTCTTTGTTCAGGAGAGATCGACGCCTCCGCCTACCTGATCGGTCATCCGTCCGACAATATTGCTGAAATCAGCAAGAGCTGTTCCATACGTCTCGTCTCGCTCGACCTCGAGACGGTGGCTCGCATCGCTAAAAACAAGCCCTACTTTTCCGCAGTAACGATTGCCGGCACCTATCAGGGCAATCCAGATCCGGTGACCACGCTGGGCGTCGTAGCCACGATGGTGACCTTGGCGTCCGTTCCGGATGATCTCGTCTACACGCTCGTAAAGGCATTCTTCCAAGCCCTGCCTGACATTCGCGCGCAAAATCCAGCGTTCTCGGACTTGAGGGAGCGCACGATGATATCGCACGGGCTCACTGCTCCGCTTCATCCAGGTGCGCTTCGGTACTACCGCGAGGCGGGATGGGTCGGACCAAACGGTGATGGAGCGCCCTCCGGCAATTTGGGAAGCAATCCGGAGAAGAATCCCGTGCTCCGACTCCCAACGTCAGCACAAACGGTTCCCCTGCTGTCGTCGCCCAAAATCCCGCCGGCCAAAGAGGACCCGAACGCGCTTCCAAGTCTTTCGCCCCCTACCGGACATGGGGATGGTCCGGAGCATTGGGATAAGACACCTCCGCCCTTCAGAAGCTCGGATTGAGCCAAGCGGGAATTGCTTTCGTGCTGTGCTCGCAGTCTTGGCTCGACTTACTCGAGCTCAGACGGCCTGACCTCTCGCGCACCTGGAGCCGGCACGAAAGAAAATAAGCCAGGCGCCAGGTTTGCCGGCTCGATCCATTCGAACTCGTTGGTTTGCATGGACCGATCGTTCGAAGCCAAGGCCCGGCTCACGACCTTCCTCGGCAACGGCGGTGGCTTGCGGTCGAGACAGATATCCCAGCTCTGGTCGAAGCGCTGGATGGCGAAGCGGTCACACGCTTTTCCATTTACGGTGTCCTCGCCATGCGGCGTCACGCTATGCAGCTCGCCGAACTCCACCGCCCAAATGAAATCGAGGAACTTGGCCTGGGACCCGAGCAGGCCGACGGCCAGATACATTGTTCCGATAATGGAGTCACTCGCCGACATGCGTGAGAATTTTCCGCTCTTGGGCCGCACGATCGTGAACGTGGCGCCGTCCGAGATGAAGACGTAGTCGCCTTGGGTCGAGGACAACTCGACGCGAAAGCTGCTGGGCCGCCTGATGTAGAATTTCGCCGACCCGCTTCGCCCCAGGCTCGCGAGGTCGCTCGTCTCCCGAAACGAGGTCTTGAAGGCAAGCTCGCTGGTCTGCGCAAAATAGTCCCGCATGCTCTTCAACGGGCCGAGGCTCTCCAGTTTTGTAACAGAGAGATCGTCGGTCGCTTGATCGTGCCCAGCCACGGCAAGGGCAGGCATGCAGATGGCAACGCAAGCGAGAATGAGCCGGTAGCGCATCTTGATTTCCTGCTCGAGCGCGTTGCCGATAGTCCTTATGTCATTGGCAACGGACTATGGCGCCAAGACGGGGGTCCACCCAGCGTCCGGATTGAACGCTGCGATCCTGTCCGCGACACGAGCGCTATCCTCGCCCAGATCTTTCTCGAATACGTCTCCGTCCTGATTGACGATGAACGACTTCACGCCGGAGTTTGCATATTCGGCTGGGGTTGCAATCATAGCAAAGCCACCGATCATGCGCCCTTTCACGATGTAGTCGCGCGCACCGCCGGCAGCTTTGGGGCCTTGCTCCGTCAGGATCCGGAAGAGATAGCCGTGATAGGGTGTCGGCCCAGTCTTGCCGCGCCGATATCCCTCGGCGTGCGCTTCCGCCACGAGCGGTCCAAGCGGGCTTTCCGCTTCGCCTTCGGTGGTCGGCCAATAGAGCCCATCGCGTTTGCCTCTGCTGCTCGCGAGCTTGCGCGCGTATTGGAGGCCTTTTCCGTCATGATTGATCTCACCATACTCGCGCTGTGCATCGGCATAGACGCGCAGGACTTCGATTGCGGCAAGCTCGTTCCTGCCGATACGCCGGTCGAGAATTTCCTCTTCTCCAGCTTGAGTATCGAAGCGCCACTTTCCGTCTTCGGATACGAGCGGCAGCGGAAAGGGAAAATCCTCATGGCCAACATAGAGAATGGTCGGCCCCTCGCCGACCTGGCGGATTTCGTGCGTCTCGTCGTAGGCTGCAACGAAGCGTTCGCGCGTATCGGCATCGGCGACGGCATCCCCGGAACTGGCAATCTTCCTTCCATCTGCTCCCAGAACGTCGAGAATATCTTCCAGCGTTCCGGATCGCACGGCCGCAACCAGCGCATCCACTGCCGATGACGGCGAAACATACGTGGCCTGCGTGGCCATGCCGGGTGAGCTTGCGGCGAAGATCGACACGAGCGTCCACGCCAGGGTGGCGCGCATTTTCTGTCTGCCGAGATAGGTCATCTCATCCTCGTCCCGATTGGGCTAGCGGGTTATCGCCGTCGGCCGCCACCGCGACCGCCTCCGCCGCTAGGGCGATGACCGCCGCCGTGCGGCCTGGCGCTTGGCTTCATGGTGCTGCGGCTTGCCTTGCCCCGTTCGGCATCCCGGCGCACATCGGAACCGCGTTTGACGTCGAATGCGCCCGGAGTTGGGTTGTTGACTTTTGCTCGATCACGGCCGGCCGCCTTGCGGTCTGCGTCGCGCGGCGTGTGGCGGTCACTCGTTCGATCCTTGCTCTTCCCGCCCGATCGGTCTCCCGCCTCGCTGCGTACCTTGTTGCCTGCATCTCCGGCCCTGCTTTCCGACCGGGGGCGATCCGCGTCCTTGAGCCGCTTCTCGATCTCGGCGCGGTCGCGACCGCGGAATTCGTCCTTGCCCTTCGAGGTCCGGTCGGCCTGCTTAAATTTCTCACGCACATCCTTATCGCGGTAAGGGACGGAGCCTCGCTGCTCTGGCCGGTGCTGCCACTTCGAATTCTCGAGCCTGCCGCGATCGATATTGATGTTGTTCCATTTGTCGACATCGATATCGATATCGTGGTGATGCCAGTCGCAATGGTTCCAACCCCATATTCCGGAGGCAACGGCCACTCCGGCGCCCCACCAGAAACCGTTGACGAATGATGATCCGGGATAGGTCCACGCATAAGGTGGATACGTCGGGTACCACCAGTCGCCGTAAACGACAGTTGTCTGATAGACCGGTACGTACACAGTTTCCGGGCTCGCGGGCTCGATGACGTAAACCGGTTGGCTACCCGAGCTGCTCTGCTTCACCTTCTGCTGCTTGTTGCTCTTCAGGTTGCCGGCTTCGTACGCCTTGTTTCGGAGAAACTGGATCTCGTCCATGACGTCTTCCTGCTGCGCAAGGAAGGCGTCTCCGAGCTTCTGCGTCCATTCGAGCTTGTCGCTCATATTCCGCAGCACATCCGGAAACTGCACCAGTGCCTTGATGCTGGGATCCCATCCTTTGCTCTGGAGCGCCTTTTCCAGCGCTTCACCCTTGAGCTTGGTATTGGCTTTCTCGGCGCGCCATCGCGCCGCCTGCACCACATCGAGCGGATAGGTCGAAGCGATCAGGACGCTCGTCAGAAGCTGGTCGGGATAGAGTGCGACCGGCGCCAGAAGCTGCTGTAGCTCCTCCTTCTTGAGCTTGTCGTCGGCTCCCAGAGCCGGGGCGCCCGCAATGAGCGCAACTGCAAGGGCTGAAAAGGTCCACGCGACGAACCGGTGCAACATAACGGCGTCCCCAACTCGGAACCAAATATCGGCAGGTCCACCCCGCTCGGATAAAGGCTGTTAGAAGGGGCGCTGTCTAGAAACTATTATGCGCTTTCTCTTGGTCAATCAATCGGGTGCGAATGAAAATGATAGAATGCGTCTAGATGCCAGCCGATGCACTTTTTATATAGCCTCGATCGGAACGTCATGAATTTTCAATGTTTGAGGTCGTTTCCAACGGAACTACTCACAAGTCGAGGCAGAGGTCAGAGGGTGTTCTCAGAAAGCTCACCTCTCCGTGCAAAATTTTTCCGTTTCTCCAACGCCAGCAGCGAGCCTCCCCACGGAAAGTGGCAAGCCGCCCAGACCGAAACGAGCTCGATGATCACCAGGGCATACCTTAACCTTAGGGAGTCTACGCCATGAGAGGAGAAAGCGTATTGGCTTAGCGCGCCCACGGCGAAGGGACCCAGGAGAAGACCAATACAATTGACTGAGAGCAGGAGCACAGCGGAGGCGACGGGCCTGTGATGGGGGCGAACCCGGTTATGGGCAACGGCCAGAGAGGGTCCGGCAAACGCAGTGCCGAATGCGGCGGGTACGGAAGGAGCTGACGGCAAGCGGGGCGATCGCGATCAATATTGCCGCCGATAGCCACAGTGCCCAGCGGATGTCCCGTCGCTGCAGACGCTCGGTGAGATAACCGCTGAGCCACGTTCCCACCGCTCCAAGAGCGCCAGCGGTTGCGGCGATGTAGACGCCTGCTTCGGCGACCATCAAACCATGGGAACGGATGAGAAAGGGGGGCATCCACGCAAGCAATGAGTAGCCTACGAGGGAAGTCAGCGTCGCGCCTGCAAAGACGTGCACCATCACGCGATCCACCCAAAGGGCGCGGAGGAACGTATCGTTATCGAATTTCGTAAGCCACAACAGGTAAAGAAGTTTCTGAAGAGGTAGTAGATCACGTGCGCTTCACGGTGGCGAGTTGGCATGACGTTTTGATTTTGATGGTGCTCCGTGCAAACGATCGATCGCAGTGATCAACGCAAGGGCGCAATGATTTATTTCCGCGTCTCAAGCACACGCCAAATATACAATGAGCGCATAGACTGCCGCTGCAGCGAAGTTAAGGCTCACGTTTGGATCGGTTGCTCCCTACGTCAAAGCGGCGTATCAGTGTAATGAATAATACCCTCGTTCTACGCCCGAAACCCTTTTCCCAGAAGGGGCCTCAGTAGGCCCGCAGCCGCCCATGGCAAGCTCCTCGCGCGACCCTCTCGAGATCTACAACGTTCTCCGAACCCGCAATCCCGACGAGCTGCACGAGCGGCTTTCACCCCTCTATGCGGTCAGCAGTTTTGATCTGCCGCGCAGCAAAGTCGGTTTCGACGCGACGCTCAATCACTGTCGGCTCGAGGACGTCGGCGTCAGCTTTGCCCGCTATGGCGCGCCGGTCCGGATCCGGCTGGTGAACACCGATTTCTTTACGCAAGGGTTCGGCATTCGCGGATCCGGCGAGGCGACGAGTGACGGCAAGGTCTTCAAGGTTGGAGGAGGAAGGGGCGGCTCGGCCGGACCGGGCGCAACGGCGCAGCTCGATTATCGGGCCGGCCTCGAGCACATCTTTTTGAGAATCGACCCGGCGGCGCTCCATCGTAAGCTATCCGCCCTGCTCGGAAATCCCAGCAGCCGCCCTCTTACACTCGATGGCCACTACGATCCGTCGGCCCTCGCGGGACAGCTCCGGCTCTTGCGCTTCGTGATTTCGGAGCTCGATCGCGGAGCGGAGGCGCTTCCTGCGGTTTGCCTGGCCGAGCTCAGCCAGTCGCTGATTGTCGCCTATCTCTATGCAAATCAGCACAACTATAGCGAGTCGCTTAACGCGAAGTCACTTTCAGCGGCACCCTGGCAGGTGCTTCGCGCCATGGAATTCATCGAGGCGAACTGGGACAGGCCGCTCTCGATTGAAACGCTTGCGGAGATAACCGGCGTCAGCGCGCGAAGTCTTTTTGCCACGTTCAGAAAGGCGCGCGGGTGCTCGCCGATGGCTTTCGTTCGCCATGTTCGCCTAAGGCGTGCGAGAGAATTTCTTTCCGAGCCAGGAGCGGACACGACCGTGAGCGCGGTCGTGAGTGCGTGCAGGTTCAGCAATCCAGGGCATTTCTCAAAACTATACTTCGACTGCTTCGGCGAGCTGCCATCGGAAACGCTGAGCCGAGGCCGGCGCCGCAAACTGTGAGTTCGCCACCCATGCCTGCACCCACTCTTGCGGCGCTTGCCGGAGCGATGTGCATCGCGGCGAGCTTTCTCCACCTCGGCGTCATTGCGGATTTCCTTTCGAAGCCCATTCTGATCGGCTTCCTGAACGGCGTCGCGCTCTGGATCATTCTCGGCCAGGACGACAAGATTTTCGGGTTTGCCCTGCATGAAGATCGGGTCTTGCCGCGCATCATCGAAATCGCGGGCGGAGTGGGAGACATCCACTGGCCCACGCTCGCCGTCGCAGCAGCAACACTCGCCATCATGGTGATCCTGCCGCGCATCACCGCTTGGCTGCCTGCATCGCTCTTCTTGTAAGTGAAGAAGCGGGTATAGATCGACTCGGGCGCGGCATCCTTGAATGCGTCGATGAGGCTCCGCCTGTCGTCAGGCCGGATCGCCCGCAGGATCGTCAGGTGACGTGCGCCTCTGTTCCCTGGACCGTCATTCCCCTGGTGGTCACGGACGTCCAGAGTTTCATCGCCGCCGGACAAGTCAGAACCGAAGAACAGCTGATCGATGCCGCCAAGACCGGTGCTCCCGGCACGTTGACCGTTTTCCTGCAGCCGCTTTTCGAGGGCGGTATCGACCGGGTCACTCCGGGCAGCAGTTGCATTGCAAATGCTTACACGAACAACCACGACCGGCTCTCGGACCCTGACATCGGCTTTTGGAAGTGGCTGGGGACTGCACGTGGTCGACACCGTCAGCGTCGTGCACGCATTAATCCTGCGTTTGCAGACGCTTATGTTTCCCATCAAGGTTTGGCGGACATTGACGGAAGCCGGCCTGTTTCCGAGCGGCGGGCGGCGCGATCCGCGCACTGCCCGGCGGATCGGGACGCCCTCGGTGGTCAAGCGCGCATCGCCAGGCATTGGAGCCGCTGACGACGTAGTGTTTTGGCGCGGCGGCTACAAAACCTGCTTGAGAGCACATCAGAGGAGACTCAACGATGGAAAAATGCACAGGCACGCGGCCGGTCGATATGCCGTCGCGATGGCGATGGGCCTTTTATTCATGCGGGCGAAGCGGCGCGCGCCGATGAGGACGTCTGGCCCTCAGTGCGGAGCGAGGTGTTCGGGTCGCGTGCGATGACGGAGAGTGACGGAGTGGTGCTTATCGAGGCGCCGGAGAGACCGATGTCATGGGCGCACTCGGACTGAGATGCAGTGTGGGACGCTGAGTGTTCGAAGCAGGCACGTCATTAACCGCGAACGTGACCGACTCAGACTTCCCTCAAGACCGACTGGACTTCTCGCACCAAAGACGCATTGCTGTGGGGCGTGACGGCCATAGGCGCCGTCCTAGGGCTCGCCTCGCAACGCGCGGGGCTTTTAGTGGTGCGAACGTCGCATCTGACGTTCCCAACCATGGAGTCCAAATCATGTCATCCCTTACTGTTGAGACCTCGTCCAAATCCAAGCGCGCCAACAATCACCGCAAAGCAACAGCTCAGATTCCCGCGGTCAGCCGGAGCAAGGCGAAGAAGCCTGTTTCGCATCAGGATCAACCGCAGACCTCGAAGCAAGAGCAGGTGCTGTCACTCTTGCGCCGATCTGGCGGCGCAAGCATCGACGAGATCATGCAGGCAACGGACTGGCAGCAGCACAGTGTGCGCGGCTTCCTGGCCGGCACGGTGAAGAAGAAGCTCGGCCTGACACTGACATCGTCGAAGACGGCAAGCGGTGAACGCCGATATCGGATCGAGGCGCAGCGCGGTCGCTGACATGGCCTACCGGAAGGTTATGGCGGCTGCATCCGATGCAGCCGCCAGTCTCGCGAATGAGATCGCACCGTCACCAACATGTCGCACGGCGACCTGCAGACAGCGTGGCGCAGGCACTTTCGGTATCCCGCGCCGAAGAAGCTCAGCAGAGCACTTCTGGAGCTTGGCATCGCCTGGAAACTGCAAGAGTGCACGCACGGTGGTTTGAGCGCCGCCAACCGGCGCAGGCTCGACGAGCTGGCTCGGACGATGTCAACGAATGCCGATTTCGCCCAACCGCGGACCACAACCTTGAAGCCCGGCGCCCGCATCATTCGGGACTGGGGTGGCCAGACGCACGAGATCCTGGTTACGGAAGACGGCTTCGTCTGGCACGGCAAGACCTGGTCCTCCCTGTCGGTCATCGCCCGCGAGATGACAGGCACCCGCTGGTCAGGGCCGCGGTTCTTCGGGCTTGGCAGGAAAGTCTCAAAGCAAGATCGGGACGTCGATGCGTAGCCGAGGCGCCACCAATCTACCCATACGCCATCGCTGCGCGATCTACACGCGCAAGTCATCCGAAGAAGGCCTCGAGCAGGAATTCAACTCGCTCAATGCCCAGCGGAAAGCCTGCGAAGCCTATATCAAGAGCCAGAAGGCCGCTGGCTGGGCGGCTATTCCGGCGATGTACGATGATGGGGGCTACTCCGGCGGCAGCATGGATCGGCCGGCCCTCCGGCGCCTGCTGGTGGACATCGAGGCCGGCCTCATCGATACCGTCGTCGTCTACAAGGTCGACCGCCTGACGCGCTCCTTGGCCGACTTCGCCAAGATCGTCGACGCCTTCGATGCCAGGAACGTATCGTTCGTCTCCGTCACCCAGCAGTTCAATACAACCAGCTCGATGGGGCGTCTGACGCTCAACATGCTGTTATCCTTCGCGCAGTTTGAGCGCGAGGTCACGGGTGAACGCATCCGTGACAAGATTGCCGCCTCGAAACGGAAAGGCATGTGGATGGGCGGCGTCACACCTCTCGGCTACGACGTCGACGACCGCAAGCTTCTGATCAACGAGCAGGAGGCCGACACGGTCCGCCACATCTTCCGCTGCTACGCGGTCCTGAAGTCCGTTCGCGCCCTCAAAGAGGAGTTGGATGCCACTGGCATTGTGAGCAAAGTCCGCGCCGGCCAGAGGCCGGGCGGTGTTCCGATTTCACCTGGCGCGCTCTATCAGATGCTGCAGAACCGGATCTATCGCGGCGAAATTGTTCACCAGGGCAACGTCTATCCCGGCCTTCACGAAGCCATCATCGACGACGCACTTTGGGATGAAGTCCAGAAGACCCTGGCCGAGAACCGGGTGGAGAGGATCACTCGCTCGACGGCGTCTGATCCGAGTTTGCTCGCCGGCCTCGTTTTCGACGGCACCGGCGAGCGTATGTCTCCGACCCACGCCAACAAGAAAGGCGTGCGCTACCGCTACTACGTCAGCCAAACCCTCATCAAACGGAGCCGCCGCTCCGCATCGAACATAGCTTGCCGTATCCCCGCAGCCGATCTCGAAACGCTCATCGAAGAGCGCGTCCGCGCGTTGCTGAAGAACAAGGCGCTCATTCTTGATGCTGCTGGATCTGCGTCTCTCTCAGCACGAAAAGCCCTGATCAAGCAGGCCGCCAATCTCGCCCACCGTTGGCCAGCACTCTCAGCCTCCCACAGGCGAGCCATCATTCGCGCGCTTGTCACACGCATCGACGTGCGGCCGAACACGGTGGAAATCTCGATCTGCATCGGCATGCTCGCGAACGTCACCAATCCGGCTCTCGACATCCAGAAGCTCCCCGCGCAGCCAACGAGTCCCATCGAAGTCCTTACGATTCCCGCATGTGTGCGGCGCACCGGCATGGAGACGAAGCTCTTGATCGACGGCGCTCCGTCAGGACACCGAGAGCCGGACCGCAGCCTGCTGCGCCTGCTCGGCCAAGCCCGCCGCTTCGGCAACATGATCACTCAAAACGCGGACGCATCCGTCGCGGACCTTGCCGCAAAGGCTGGCGTCACCCGATCCTATTTCACTCGGGTGTTCCGACTGAGCTTCCTCGCCCCCGAGATCACCGCTGCCATTCTGCAAGGCCGCCAGCATCCAGAGCTGACCGCCAACAAGCTGATGCAGGTCGGCGCGCTGAGCTCCTCCTGGCCGGACCAGCATCGCCAACTCGGATTCAAATAAGGCCGAATTCGCCCGAAGGTGCACGCGCACCGGTACCACCTCAAAGTCGATAGGAGACTTTCGGCGCCAAGGGTCCGTGGACCTGGCACCACGTGCGTCTCTCCGGTCGCTTGCCGAGGGACGTCCGCCGCTAAGTCGCGGACAGTGCCCGAGAAATCCCGGCCACAGCAAAGAATATAATTTTATGTAGAAATATCAATAAGATATGGCGGAGAGGGAGGGATTCG
>JRYH01010516.1_pt1 | contig 12376 bp, 10 predicted proteins | sample 235351 | NCBI WGS metagenome assembly JRYH01 (sample SAMN03074221, study PRJNA261480) | activated sludge metagenome | biome: Wastewater Treatment Plant; feature: Wastewater; material: Activated sludge; isolation source: activated biomass of a wastewater treatment plant treating wastewater... ... | reverse complement strand
CGCGCCCGCGTGCCGTTCTTCACGCGCTCGACGGCGGCCCCCGCCGTCAGGCCGCTCTGCACCGCCTCGCGCAGCCGCCGCTCCCAGCCGCGGTCGTGCGCGAACATGCGATAGGCTTCGAGCACGTCGCGATGATCGCCCGCCCCCGACAGCAGCTCATGGCTCAGCATCTCGTCGAGCGAGGTCTTGAGATCGTGCAGCGCCTCCTCGAGGCGGCGCAGCTCGGAAACGGGATCGTCCGCCATCAGCTTGGTGACGACGATGCGCGGCTCATGCAGCATCACGTGGCCGAGCGCGATCCCCTCCGAGATCGGCTCGCCGATGATGACTTTCTGCAGCGCCCGCGAGATCTCGATCGGCGAGCTGACGGCGCCCGAGACGAGATGCTCGGCCACGACCATCGCCGTCGCCTGCATCACTTCGACGTCCTCGTCAGAGTACTCCCGCGCCGTGCGGTTCTGCACGACCAGCACGCCGAGCACCTGGCCGCTGCGCTGGATCGGCACCGCCAGCAGCGCGTGATAGATCTCCTCGCCCGTCTCCGGCCGATAGGAGAAAGCCGGATGCTTGGAGGCGTCGGACTCGTTGATCGGCGTGCCAAGCTCCGCGCAGCGCCCGACGAGGCCCTCGCCCCGCTTCAGCATGGTGGCATGCACGGCCGTGGGATTGAGGCCCTCGCTCGCGAACAGCTCGAGCGATCCATCCTGCCGGCGCAGATAGATCGAGCACACGTCGGCGACCATGACGCCCGCGATCTGGCGCACGATCATGTCGAGCCGCTGCTGGCCGTCGGCCGGCGCGGCCATGATCTCCCGCAGCCGGCGCATGATGACGCGCAGCGCAGGCTCGGTCGGCATCACACGGGGCTCTTCGCCGCGTTTTGAAGGCATCAGCACAGCCGCTAGCTTAGGTCCATCGCCCCCCGAGGTTCCGAGGGCTCACGGGCCGTTATACGTCAATTTGAGCACGAATACGGAAGGGCTCCAGGAAAAGCGTCGAGAGGCCTTGTCGACGGTCGAGATCGAGGTCTCAGGCCGCATCGAGGCCGTAAATCGAATGCAGCGTGCGCACCGCCAACTCGGAATACGCCTCGTCGATCAGCACGCTGATTTTGATCTCGGAGGTCGAGATCGCAATAATATTGATGCCCTTATCGGCAAGCGCCTTGAACATCTGCGCGGCGACGCCGGCGTGGCTGCGCATGCCGATGCCGATGACCGAGATCTTGGCCACGTCGGCCGAGCTCGTAATCTCGCAGTCGCCGATATCGGGCGTGGCCGCCTTCAGAACCTCGAGCGCACGCGTCAGTTCCGCGGCCTGAACGGTGAACGTCATATCGGTATGGCGGCCGTCGGGCGCTACGTTCTGCACGATCATGTCGACGTTGATCGAAGCCTCGGCGAGGGGGCCGAAAATGCGCGCCGCGATGCCCGGCTTATCCTCGAGCTTGAGCAGAGTGATCTTCGCCTCATCGCGCGCGTAGGCGATGCCGCTGACGACTTGGTTTTCCACGATCTCATCCTCGCCGCAGACGATTGTTCCGATGTTTTCCAGGTTTTCGGCCGAGAAGGGCGCCATCTCCTCGGGCTTGACGAAGCTCGACAGGACCCGCGTCCTGAGCTGGTTCACCATGGCAAGCTCGACCGAGCGCGTCTGCAGCACCTTGGAGCCGGAGGAGGCCATCTCGAGCATCTCCTCGTAGCTCACCTTGGCGAGCCGCCGGGCCTTCGGCACGATGCGCGGGTCGGTCGTGTAGACGCCGTCGACGTCCGTATAGATGTCGCAGACATCCGCCTTGAGCGCGACCGCGACCGCCACCGCGCTCGTATCCGAGCCGCCGCGCCCCAGTGTCGCGATACGGCGGGATTTCGGCTCGATGCCCTGGAAACCGGTGATCACGGCCACCTCGCCGCCCTCGATCGCCTGCCTCAGCTCCTCCGCCGCGATCCCCGAGATGCGTGCCGAGCCGTGCGCCGCGCTCGTCTCGATCGGAATCTGCCAGCCCTGCCAGGAGCGGGCCTTGATCCCCAGCGACTGCAGCACGATCGCCGTCAGGCCCGCCGTGACCTGCTCGCCGGAGGCCACCACCGCGTCGTACTCGCGCTTGTCGTGCAGAGGGGAGGCCTCGTTGACCCAGGCCACGAGCTGGTTCGTCGTGCCCGCCATGGCCGACACCACCACGGCGACCTTGTTGCCGGCATCGACCTCGCGCTTCACATGGCGCGCGACGTTCCGGATGCGCTCCACGTTGGCCACCGAGGTGCCACCGAATTTCATCACGACAACAGCCATGGCCTTGAACCGCCCGATGCCCGCATCTGTCTGGGAAGGTGTGCCCGAAAGTCGCATCTGCCGGCGCACGGCACCGCCGCGCGGGCCGGCGACAACCCTCGTTTCGGCCGTTCTCTTACCGGGAACGTGGGCCCCCCGCAACACACGCGTGGCCGAAAAAGCGCCTTGGAAGGTCTTGAGGAGGGCTTCGAAGGTCTACGAGAGTGCTTCCGGAAAAGTGAGAAGCGGTTTTCCGTTAAGAAGCACGACAAAGCAAAAGCTGGACCGAGCCCATGCTCTCCCACGCTCGGAGGCCCCTTTGCGCGGCCCGTTGACAATCGCGGGCGCCCTGGCACCCTCGCCGCCATGACAGCAGCCCCCGCCTCGCCCTCTCCCAAAGCCGCCGACGCGTCGTCACCGGCCGGCAACGTCGATGCCGCCGAGATCGAGCGGTTCCAGGCCCTCGCCAAGGCCTGGTGGGACCCGATGGGCAAGTTCCGCCCCCTGCACCAGATCGGCCCGGTCCGCCTCGCCTTCGTGCGGGACGCGCTGAAGCGCCATTTCGGCCGCGAGGGCGACCACGGCCTGCGCCCGCTCGAAGGGCTGCGGATTATCGACATCGGCTGCGGCGGCGGCCTGATGTCTGAGCCGCTCGCCCGCCTCGGCGCCCGCGTCACCGGCATCGACCCCGGCCCGCGCAACGTGGCCATCGCCCGCGACCATGCCGCTGGCCAGGGCCTCGCCATCGACTACCGCGCCACGACGGCCGAAGACTGCGCCGCCGCCGGCGAGCGTTACGACGCCGTCGTCTGCCTCGAGGTCGTGGAGCACGTGCCGGATGTCGCGGCCTTCATCGCCACCTGTGCCAGCCTCGTCCGCCCGGGCGGCCTCCTCGTCCTGTCCACGATCAACCGGACGCTGAAAGCCTACGCGCTCGCCATCGTCGGCGCGGAGTACGTCCTCGGCTGGCTGCCGCGCGGCACCCATCAGTGGGAGCGCTTCGTCACGCCTGACGAGATGGCCGGCCACCTCGCCGCCGCCGGCCTCTCCGCACCCACCTTCTCCGGCTTCGTCTATCATCCCCTCAAAGACACCTGGAGCCTCGCCCCGGACACGGACGTGAACTACCTCGCCGCCGCCGCCAAGCCCGAATAGGCGCGAAATTTTTTTGCGTGCGGACGGGGAGAAAAAGAAAAAATGACCCGCGACCTTTTTGCCTTTCGTGGAATTTTTGAAATTCGTTAGTCTTTTCAGTTATTTTGACGGGGCCAATAGCCTTGACGGATTTCCGTTTTGGCTCCTATAGCTGCGTCTGCTCGCGCAGACGTTCACATAAAGTCGGCAAGCTCGTCCTCGAGACGCTCGTCTCCGAGGCTGGCGGGCCGCGACGTCGCGAGCGTCAAAGGGGACTTTTTACGATGTCGAACGAGCCACGCCGCCCGGGCCGGCACTTCCTGCAAATTCCCGGACCTACCCCTGTGCCGGAGCGCGTGCTCGCCGCCATGGCGCGCCAGGTGCTCGACCACCGCGGCCCCGAGTTTCAGCGCCTCGGCAAGCGCGTCCTCGCGGGCGTGAAGACCCTGTTCAAGACCCAGGGCCATGTCTTTATTTATCCCTCGTCGGGCACCGGCGCCTGGGAAGCCGCCCTCACCAATACCCTCTCCCCGGGCGACCGCGTCCTGATGGTCGAGACGGGACAGTTCGCGCTTCTGTGGAAGCAGATGGTCGATCGCCTCGGCCTGCGCGCCGAGGTCATCCAGACGGACTGGCGCATCGGCGCCGACGCCCAGGAGATCGAGGATCATCTGCGCCGCGATACGGCGAAGGCTATCAAAGCCGTCTGCGTCGTGCACAACGAGACGTCCACCGGCTGCCTCACGCGCCTCGACGAGGTGCGCCGCGCCATCGACGCCGTGAAGCACCCCGCGCTCCTCATGACGGACTCGATCTCCGGCCTCGCCGCCGCCGATCTGCGCCATGACGAATGGGGCATCGACGTCACCGTGTCCGGCTCGCAGAAAGGCCTGATGATGCCGCCGGGCCTGTCGTTCACGGCCGTCTCCGAGAAGGCGCTGGCCGCCGCGAAGACCGCGACGCTCGCGAAGTCCTATTTCTCGTGGAACGACATGCTGGCCTTCAACGACGACGGGTTCTTCCCGTACACGCCGGCCACCGGTCTGCTCTACGGCCTGGACGAAGCGATCCGCCTGATCCACGAGGAAGGCCTCGAGAACGTGTTCGCCCGTCACGAGCGCCTCGCGGAAGCGACGCGCATCGCCGTGCGCACCTGGGGCCTCGAGGTCAACTGCCGTGATGCGCACTACGACAGCCCGGCCGTGACGACCGTGCTCCTGCCCGACGGCCACAACGCCGACGCGCTGCGCAAGATCGTGCTCGAAAACCTGAACATGTCGCTGGGCACCGGCCTCAACAAGCTCGCCGGCCGCGCGTTCCGCATCGCCCACCTTGGCGACACCAACGACCTCACCGTGCTCGGCGCGCTGACGGGCGTCGAGATCGGCCTCGAGCTCGCGGGCGTTCCCCACAAGAAGGGCGGCGTGCAGGCGGCGATGGCCTACATCGCCGACAGCGCCAAGCCCCAGGTCGCCCGGGCCGCATAACCGCCGGCCTCATCGGACAGGCGAGCCAACGAAGAGCCCTCCGATCCGAACCCGGATCGGGGGGCTTCTCTTATTTGGCGAGAGCCTGATCGTTTGAGATGCGAGCCCTTCAGCTCGCATCGAGAGCGTGACTCAGACTCTCAAACACAGAGATAGAGCACGTTCACTCCCGATGGGCCGATTCCATTGAGAGTGAACGTACTCTAAGGGATTTTCCTCCGAACAGGCGGAGCAAAACGCCGAGCCCCTCACGCCGGATTGGCGAGGGCCTCCATGGCGGCCCGGACCTCGGAGGTGAATTGGCCGTTGATGGGCCCCTTGTAAGTGCCCTCGTCGCGCAGCACCTGCTGCAGCCATTTACGGTCCGCAACCGACAGCACTGCCGGATTGCGGATCAGCTCCGACACGAGATACGCATCTCCGAGCCGCAGCGACTTCACGACCCAATAGGCCGCCTCCGTGTCGCTCTTCGCCACGCCCTTGCCGATGCGGTAGAGGATGCCGAGGTTGAAGGTCGCGACCGCGTTGCCGTGGTCGGCCGCCTTGCGCACCTGATCGGCCGCACGCGCATTGAGCCGGAACGCCTCGCTCTCATCCTTGACGATGCCGCGGCCCTGCTCGTACTTGTCCGCAAGCCACGACGTCGCCTCGCTCAAGCCGCCGTCGGACGCCCGCCGCAGCAGGCGCACGGCCTCGTTGTCGTTCTTCGCGACGCCCCGGCCCGCCTCGTAGAGCAGCGCCAGCTTATGCATCGCGAAGACGTGATCCTTCTCGACCGCCCGCCGATACCAGCGCGCCGCCTCGGAAAAGTCCTGCTTCACGCCTCGGCCCTGCTCGTAGAGCCCGCCGAGATTGGTCATGGCCGCCGCCTGCCCGCCGTCGGCCGCCTTGCGAAACCACTCCGCGGCGAGCGCCTCGTTCTTGGCGAGGCCGATGCCGTCCTTGGCGAACAGCGCATACCGCGTCATCGAGGCGACGTGGCCTTCCTTCGCCGCCATCAGGTAATAGCGGGCCGCCTCGCCGTTGTTGCGCGGGCCGAGCACGAGACCGAGCGACAAGAGCCGCCCGAGGCTTGCCGCCGCCCCCACGTTGCCACCGTTGGCCCGGTCCTCGAGCAGGTCCTTGAGGCTGCCCGGCCCCGTCCCGGCCCGCCAGATCTCCACCTTGACCGCCTCGCCGGCGCGCGTTGCGCGGAGCGCCGCCGCGAGCGCCTCGGCGTGGGCGACCGCGCGCCCGTTGAACGACCGGATCACATCGCCGGCGAGAAGCTCTCCGCTCGCATCCGTCACCATGACGCCCTGCGCGGCGCTGAGCCCGAGGCCGCTCGCCAGATCCTCGTCCACCGTCATCCCCCGCACGCCGAGATCGCCGTGCGGCTGGCCGTCCGCCGTGGTCTCCCTCAGCGTGACAGTGAGCACGCGCTCAGCGGTGGTGACGCTCGACACGGCCGCCATCCCCCGGCCGCTCTCGCGCGGCGGAGACTCCGAGCCCTTCGTCGCGTTGTTCTTGCCCGCGTTCCCCGTGCCGTCCCCCTCCGGCAGGAGGCCGGTCAGCGGCGTCCAGCGCTGCGCAGACGCGGGCGCCGCCACGAACAGCGGCCCCAGCGCCATGAGCACCGAGAGAAGCGCTGGTCCCAACCGCCAGCCGGATCCTGTCACGATCGTTCGAATGGTCATTCAGGTGGTCTGCGGCGGCTCGACGAAGAGCTCGCTGGTGAAATAGCGCTCGGCCGAGGACGGCGCGACCGTCACGACCGTCTTGCCGGCCATGCCGTCGCGCGCCGCCACCTCGAACGCGGCGGCGAGATTGGCCCCCGTCGAGATGCCGCCGGGGATTCCTTCGACTTTCGCAAGCAAACGGGCCGTTTCGAAGGCCTTGTCGTTCGAGACGCGCACCACCTCGTCGATGAAGCTCGTATCGAGCGCCTTCGGCACGAAGCCGGCGCCGAGACCCTGGATCTTGTGCGGCCCACGCCCGCCGCCCGAGAGGACGGGGCTGCCTTCGGGCTCCACCGCCACGATCTTGGTTTCGGGCCGGCGCGCCTTGAACACGCGCCCGCAGCCGGTCAGGGTGCCACCCGTGCCGACGCCGATGACGATCACGTCGATGTTGCCCTGCGTATCGTTCCAAAGCTCTTCCGCCGTTGTCAGCTCATGGACGAGCGGGTTCGCGGGGTTCTCGAACTGGCTCGGCTGCACGGCGCCCGGGGTCGAGGCCAGGATCTGATTCGCCTTGTCGATCGCCCCCGGCATGCCGCCCGCCGCCGGCGTCAGCACCAGCTCGGCGCCGAGGTGGGACAGGATCTTGCGCCGCTCGACGGACATCGATTCCGGCATCACGAGCTTGAGCTTGTAACCGCGCGCCGCAGCCACGAAAGCGAGCCCGATCCCGGTATTTCCCGACGTCGGCTCCACCAGAACCGTCTTGCCGGGCTCGATCTTCCCCTCGGCCTCGAGCACGTCGATCATGGCCACGCCGATGCGGTCCTTGACGCTCGAAAGCGGATTGAAGAACTCGAGCTTCATCAAAACGTCGGCCTTGGCGCCGGCGTCCTTGGCCATGCGTCCGATCCGCACCAGCGGCGTGTGTCCGATCGTCTCGGTAATGTCGTTATAGACTCGTCCGCGGCCCCAGCTCTTGGTTGCATTCAAAGTCTTGATCTCGCTCGCGTTCGTCATCTTTCACCTACCCACCTGTGGCCCGAAAAAGTCTATGGAATACTTCTCGCACATTCTGCCGCGTGGCCAAAGAGCGACAAAGTACGCCCATAAAGTCGCACACCGAGGGTCCAACGGCAAAAAGCGCCGCCTAGCCTTTGATTTTCTTACCTGTTCCAGCCTTCGCCGGCCTGGGGCTGCGCCGCGTCGGGCGCATGATTTGTTTCTCGCTCGTCGAGCCGAAGCCGCCATGTCCGCGCTTGGTCGCGCCGACGGCCGCCGCACGGACGAGCCGCGCCCGCGTCACCGGCGCCACGACGAGCTGCGCGATGCGGTCGCCGCGGCGGATCTCGAAGGCCGCCTCGCCGAGATTGACCAGGATGACCTTGACCTCGCCGCGATAGTCGGAATCGATCGTGCCCGGACTGTTCAGCACCGTCACCCCGTGCTTGAGCGCGAGGCCCGAGCGCGGCCGCACCTGTCCTTCGTACCCCTTTGGCAGCTCGAAGGCGAGACCGGTCGGGACGAGCACCCGCGCGCCGGGCGCGAGGACGAGCACCTCCCCCTCCGCCACCGCCGCCATGAGATCGAGGCCCGCCGCCTCGTCCGTCTGATAGGCCGGCAGCGCCAAACCCTCGCCGTGCGCGAGCACGGCGACGCGCACGCGCACCGCCTGGGTCATCCTTCCCGTCGTCAAGCGTCCCGCCGTCATGCCGCTCTCACGCGTGCGCCCTCGCATCCTCGAGCCAGCGCGCCGCCCGCCGCATCAGCCGCTCGGCCACCTCCGCCTTCGTCAGGTCCGGCCACGCCTCGACCTCTGTCGCGGTCACGAGGTGCACGCGGTTGCGATCGCCGCCGAACACGCCACGCCCCTCCGACACGTCGTTGGCGACGATCCAGTCCGCCCCCTTCGCTGTGCGCTTAGCCTGCGCGTGCGGCACGACCGTCTCCGTTTCCGCCGCAAAGCCCACGACGAGCGCGGGCCGCCCGCGCTTTCGCCCCGCGAGCGCACGCAAAATGTCCGGATTCTCGACCAGCGCCAGCGTCGGAGGCGCAGCCCCGGCCGCTTTCTTGATCTTGCCGCGCCCAGCAGCGGCGACGCGCCAGTCCGCGACGGCGGCAGCACAGACGGCCACGTCCGCCGGCAGCGCGGCCTCGACCGCGGCCAGCATCTCGTCGGCCGTTTCCACGTGCTGCACGGCCACGCCCTCGGGATCGGCCACCTGCACCGGCCCCGAGACCAGCGTAACGCGCGCCCCGAGCCGGGCCGCCGCCTCGGCAATGGCGTGCCCCTGCTTTCCAGACGAGCGGTTGGCGATATAGCGCACCGAATCGATCGGCTCGTGCGTCGGCCCGCTCGTGACCAGCACGTGGCGCCCCGCCAGCGGCAGCCGCTCCGGCGGCGCACTCGCCACCGTGATGAAGCCGAGCCCCGGCTCGCGTCCCCGCCCGCGTGCGAGCATGGCCTCGATCCGCTCCACGAGCTCCGCCACCTCCGCCATGCGCCCGACGCCCGCTTCGCCCGCCTCGGCCATCTCGCCCGCGTTGGGGCCGATGAGCTCCACCCCGTCCCGCGTAAGCTGGCGGACGTTGCGCTGCGTCGCCGGATGGCCCCACATCGCCGGGTTCATCGCCGGCGCCACGAGGCACGGCGCGCGCGTCGCGAGCAGCACGGCCGTCGCAAGGTCGTCGGCGTGGCCCTGGGCCATCCGCGCCAGAAGATCGGCCGTCGCAGGCGCGACGACGACGAGGTCCGCCTCCCGGGCGAGGCGGATGTGGCCGATCTCGCGCTCGCCTTCCAAGTCCAGAAGCTCGGTCGCCACGCGCTCGTTGCTGATCGCACCGACGGCCAGCGGCGTCACGAACGCCTGCGCCGCCTTCGTCATGACGCATCTCACGCCGATGCCGCGCTCGCGCAGCCGCCGGATGAGATCGAGACATTTGTAAGCGGCAATGCCGCCGCCGATGATGAGTAGAACGCGTTTCATGGATGCCCGGACGGGGATGCCCCCGCAGCTTGGTCTCGCCACAGATCCGAGCCATACTCTCGAATGCGGCCATGATCAAAGCGTTCATGCAATTGAGCCTGAACGCCGACCCGTCATGGAACACTGATGGCTAACGGAAAAGGTTGAGCCCTGTGCGCACACGCTTCCGCCGCGCCCTTGCCGCGCTGGCCGCCCTCGCCGCGGCCGCAGCGGGCGCCCACGATGCCGCCTCGAACGCCCTCTCCACCTGCTTCAGCGCGGACATGGAGCGCCGGATCGAGGGCTGCTCGGAGCTGATCGAAAGCCCGCACCTCGATGCATCCACGAAAAGCCTCGCCTATGCCATGCGCGCGCTCGCCCTCTCCCTCAAGGGTACGCTCGAGCAGGCACTTCCCGATTACGACATGGCCATCAAGCTGGATCCGGCCTCGGCCATGGCCCTCAACAACCGGGCCTGGGTTCTCTACAAGCTCGGACGTCTGAGCGCGGCCATGACCGATGTCGAGCGCGCCCTGACGCTCGCCCCGACCAGCGCCCACGCACACGACACCCGGGCCCACATCCATCAGGCCGAGGGCACGCATCGCTCGGCGCTGCGCGACTACGAGCAGGCCATGCGCTACGGCGGCGTTCATCTCGTGCGGCTCTACCAGTGCGGGCTCGAGGCCCAGGGGCTCTACAAGGGCCCGATCGACGGCCTCTACACGCGCGACGTCCGCCGCGCGCTCGAAGCTTGCGTCCGCTCCGAGACCTGCGATCCGCTGCCCGCCGACGAGGAATGCCGCGCGGCAACCTCCTGAGAGCATCCGCGACAGAAGGGACGCATCCTCTACGGGGCCGGCACGAGCCCGGTGAGCTTCCATGTGCCGGCGACGAACGACAGCTCCGCCGTCAGCTCCGGCGCCCGCGCATCCGCGTCCCGCGCGAAGCCGACCGACAGCCCCAGCGGGCCGTCGAGGGCGACATGCTTGACGTTCCGCACGCCGTATTTCGCCACGCGTCCGCTCTTGAGCGGGAGCCTGTCCTCACCGCCGGCGGCCGAGTCCTGAACAGCGGCATCCCGATCCTCTCCGCTCAACGCCTTCTTGGTGTCGATCCCCAGCGCGCCCGCGATCTCCCGAAGGCTCTTGCGGTTCGACCCCGCGTCGGACTCCGAGACGATCGTCAATCCGTTGCCGGCGAGCCCCTGCGCCTCTCCGGCACGCTCGAGCACAAGGCCGTCGAGCGCCTCCTTGAACGTCCGGCCGCTCGCATGAATGCGGATCAGCATCTCGGGCGTGACGAGGCTCGCCAGCACCCCATCGACGATCCGCGCCGTCGTCTTCGCCTCCAGCCGATCCGCGAGCGCCCCTCCGGCCGTCCCGAACCGGCGCAGCGCATCCGTAACGGCCTTGTCCACCTTGGCGGTCACCGCGGGACGGAGCGAAGCGCGCACGCGCTCGAAATCGACCCGCGCATTGAGCGCTTCCACGTTCCGCCCGTCGAGCGCGGTCTTGAGGTCGTAGCCGGCATAGAGCGGCCAGGCGACGTAGAATGCGAGCACGCCCGCGACACCGAGCGCCCCGAGCGCGCGCATCTTGAGAAGGCTCTTCAACGACGGCCCGGTTCGCGATCGGCTCATGGCTTCGTCCTCGCCGCGCCTTTTCTACCCGCGATAGTGCGCGTACTGCCCCTTGGGCTTGAAGCGTTCGAGATAGCTCGGCACCACGGCTCCGATGGAACGGGGCTCGAGCACGCCGAGCCCCGCCAGCGTGCGCCCATCCTTGAGAGCCTCTGCGCTCACCGTGTTATCGGATTGCAGCAGCCGCACCTGATCGACGGTGAGCGGGCGCATCGCGTTGGGCAGCGGCCAGGTGAGCAGCGCCTGCAGCTTGGCGAGCCAGAACGGAAGAGAGATGAACCCGCGGCGACGGTCCGCATAACGCAGCGTCCGTTCCAGAAGCTCGCGGAACGAGAGCACCTCCGGCCCGCCGAGCTCGTAGACCGCGCCCGGCGTCCCGGCGCCGAGAGCTACGGCCGCGATCGCCTCGGCCACGTCGCCGACGAACACCGGCTGGAACCGCGTCTTGCCGCCACCGATCAGCGGCAGCACCGGAGAGATGCGCGCCATCGCCGCGAACCGGTTGAAAAAACCGTCCTCGGGACCGAACACGATCGAGGGGCGCAGGATAACGGCCCCCGGAAACTCTTCGAGCACGGCAGCCTCACCCTCCGCCTTGGTCTGCGCATAGTGCGCGGGCGACGAAGCGGAGGCGCCGATGGCCGAGATATGGATGAAGCGGTGCGCGCCGGCCTCCCGCGCGGCCCGCGCCACGGCGCGCGCGCCCTCGGCGTGGACCGCGGCAAACGTCTGCCGGCCCTCCGGCGCCAGAATGCCGACCGCATTGATGACGAGATGCGCACCCTCGACGGCGCGGCGAACCGAGTCGGGAAAGCGCAGGTTCGCCTGCACGGGCTGGATCTGGCCGACCGCGCCCATGGTGCGCAAAAATTGCGCATGATGCGGCCGACGCACAGCGACCCGCACCCGCCAGCCGCGTTTGGCGAGCTCTCTCACCACATTGCGCCCCAAAAAGCCCGATCCGCCAAAGACTACAGCCAGTTTTCCCGTCACTTCACGCCGCCTCCGCCGCGGAAGCCGCGGCATTGAAAATGGTCCAGTTTTCCGATGCATGCCCCTATCCGAAATTCGCGTCCGGGACAATCGTGCTGAACGCCGCGGACCGCATTCCGGCCGCCCGAGCCGGCCTCATCGCCAATAACTCAACACAGCAATTGACATCGCCGCCGCACGCTCGTAAGTCAGCCGCCTTCACCTGCCCAGGTGGCGGAATTGGTA
>JRYH01001619.1_pt1 | contig 12395 bp, 9 predicted proteins | sample 235351 | NCBI WGS metagenome assembly JRYH01 (sample SAMN03074221, study PRJNA261480) | activated sludge metagenome | biome: Wastewater Treatment Plant; feature: Wastewater; material: Activated sludge; isolation source: activated biomass of a wastewater treatment plant treating wastewater... ... | reverse complement strand
CGTAGGGCGAGCGGATGGTCTTGAGCTCAGGGTTCAGCCTGGTCACGTCGGTCGCCAGCCCGCAGCGCGTCGGCAGGAAGGGCACGCGCATGCCGGCGGCGCGCAGGCCCCATTGCCACATGCCCTCGTCGAGCTCCATCAGTTCCAGCGCGCCGGTTTCGCGCACCTTGCGGTACCAGGGTTCGAGCGGAATGGCGTCGAGCGTGGCGAAGCCGAAGATCAGCTTCCTGACCTTGCCGGCGGCGCACAGCATGCCGACGTCCGGCCCGCCGTAGGAGACCACGGTGAGATCCTTCAGGTCCGAGCGCAGGATCTCGCGCACGATCGCCATCGGCTTGCGCCGCGGCCCCCAGCCGCCGAAGCCGATGGTCATGCCGTCCCGGAGCCGGGCGACGACATCGGCCGCCGTCATCTGTTTGTTCATGAATGCTTTTCCTGTTGCCGGCCGCGCTCAGGCGGCCTGTTCCTGCCGCTGGCCGACGCCGAAGTCGTGGCCCCAGATGCTGACGCGGGTGAATTCGAAGGCGTTGTGGCGTTCCCAGTCGCACTGCAGGCCGCCGTAGCCGTACTCGAGATCGAAGCCCGAGGGCGTCTTCATGTAGAAGGAGATCATGCGGTCGTTGAGGTGCTGACCCAGGGTGGCCGACAGCGGCACCTCGTGGGCAATGCGGCGGTCGTGGGCGCGGCCGACCTCGGTCATCGAATCGACTTCCACCATCACATGCACGCAGCCGCTCGGCACCGGGTATTCGGCGATCGCGAGGCTGTGGTGGCGGGCATTGCCGCAATGCATGAAGTGGATGCGGACCGGCGGCGCGGCCGGATCGGGGCGGAAGTTGAAGATGTCGGACAGGCCGAAGCCGAGCACGTCGCGGAGGAAGGCCGCGGTGGCGTCGAAGTCGGGCGCCGGCAGCACCGTGTGGCCCAGGCCCATGTCGCCGGTGACGAAACGCGGCACCGCCTGCGGCGACACGAAGGGCTGGCAGTCCGACAGATGGCCCCAGCACAGTTCGTGGCGGTTGCCGGACGGATCGGTCAGCACCGCCACCGCCTGCATGCCGCGCTGGGCCACGGTGGCGGCGTCGGCCAGCGCGTAGCTCACGCCCTTCGCCTCCAGTTCGGCCAGCGCCGCCTCGAATGCCTCCCTGCCCGGCAGTTCCCAGCCCGAAGCGAGGTAGCGGCGCTCCGCACCCTGCACCACCAGGATGCGGAAGGGCCGTTCGTCCATCTTGACGTAGAGCCCGCCACCAGGCGCCGGCGAGCTCATCATGCCGAGCACGTTCTCTGCGTAGCCTGCCCATTCGGCGAGATCGTCGATCTGAGTGACGATGTAGGCCAAACCGCGAATGTCGATCATTGCTGCCCCCAGGATTGGTCGGATACCTGGGAGCATTGTGCGAACTGCCGGCCGCGCCATCATCGTCCGTTGAGACTACGACTTCAGGCATGCCCCGGCAGGCATGCCGATGCGCGTGGCCGGCAATCGCTCGCAGCCGCTCCAGGCCTGCAGGCGCGGCGCCGCGCTCGCTGACGAAGCGGAGCGCGTGTCCAGCGCTGCGGAGCAGAAAAAAAACCGCCTTCCCTTGCGGGAGAGGCGGTGACAAAGAGGAGACACGGAAAAATCAGCGGTACGACACGATCACATATAGAGGATCACCAGATCGTTGATCACCGACGGCCGCTCGCTGCCGACGACATGGGTCACGATCTCCATCGTCATCTGCATGCCCTTGGGCAGCTTCTCCACCGACTTGACCCGCGAGCGCGCATGGATGCGCGAGCCGGCCGGCACCGGCGCCGGGAAGCGCAGGCGGTCGGAGCCGTAATTGACCATGTTGTTGAAACCGACGACTTCGTAGTCGAGCGGAATCGTCAAGCGCGACTGCAGCACCTGCACCAGCGCGCCGTGGGCGATGGTGCCGCCGAAGGGGCTCTGCCTGCGCGCGCGCTCGGGATCGGTATGGATCCAGTAGTCGTCGCCGGACAGGCTGGCGAATTCGTCGATCAGCGCCTGATCGACCACGACCTGGTTGCTCCAGGGCGAGTAGTTCTCGCTGACCAGCGCCTTCATCGCCGCCTCGTCGTCGAAGCGCACCTGGCGCCTGGGCGCTGCCGCTGCGGTTTCGGCTGCTTTTTCCGCTGCCGCGGCGAGCGCGGCCGGCGTGCTGTCGATGCGCGCCGGGATATCCTTGTCCGCAGCGGTGAAGCGCAGCAGCGCGGTGCCGTCCGTGGCGACCGTGTCGATCACCGGCTTGAGCCGCATGCCGACCGCGATCTCGGCCTCGTCGAGGCCGATCAGCGTGGTGTTGATGCGCACGCCTTCGTCGAGCTCGACCACCGCCATCTTCTGCGGCATCTCGTCGGCGAAGTCGGGCATCGTCGGCACGCGCGTCAGCGTGTAGGTGTAGAGCGTGCCGGTGCCCTTCACTTCCTTCCATTCCAGATCCTGCGACCAGCACTTGTCGCAGTGGCGGCGCGGGAAGAAGACCCAGTGGCCGCAGGACTTGCACTGCGGAATGGTCACGCGGCCTTCCTTGAGGCCATTCCAGAACGGCGCCGAAATCCCGGTCGGCATCGGCAGCGGTTTGTTGGTCGACATGCTCTTCATGCTCCCTGGAGAATCAGTGCGCCCTGCTCGCTCATGACGCCGCCGGTGCCGGATACGAACACCGTGTCGCAGCGCCCGAGCTGGCGCTCGCCGGCGCGGCCGGCGATCTGGTGGAAGGCTTCGATGACCTGCGACATGCCGCCCGCCGTGCCGCTCTGGCCGAAACTGAGCTGCCCGCCGTGGGTGTTCATGGGGAAGTCGCCCCTGTAGGTCAGGTCGTGCTCGCGCACCCAGCGCATGCCCTCTCCCTTGGGCGCGAAGCCGGCATCCTCCAGCGTCAGCAGCACGGTGATGGTGTAGCAGTCGTAGATCTGCGCCGCGTGGATGTCGCTGCGCCGGATGCCGGCCATCGCGAAAGCGCGCTCGGCCGCCGGGCCGATCGGCGTGTCCGTCATCTCGGCCGCATAGGTCGGCGACTTGAAGGACAGGTGCTCGCCGAAGCCGGTGATGCAGGCGCCGCGATTCCTCGCCCGCGCCGCCACTTCCTTCGACGCCACGATCACCGCCGCGCCGCCGGCCACCGGCATCACGATTTCCAGCACGCGCAGCGGCTCGGCCACCATCTTGCTGGCCAGCACGTCGTCGATCGTCAGCGGCTTGCCGAAGAAGCTGGCGTCCGGGTTGGCGAGCGCGTTGGTGCGCTGGTCGACCGCGATCTTGGCCATCGCCACCGGGTCGTAGCCATACTTGGCGGCGTAGCGCTGGGCGATCATCGCGTAGCCGGTGTTCTGGCCCATGTGGCCGTAGGGCAGGTCGAATTCGGCTTCGGGCGCGCCGAAAGCGGTGCTGTGGCCACCGAAGCGCATCGCCCGCGCCATCCAGGCCGGGTCCTCGTCCGGGCCGAAGGGCGCCATGCGCGACGGGATCACGCACAGCACGGCCTGGCACAGGCCCAGCTCGATCGCCGCCGCCGCCCGCCACACCGCCGCCACCGAGGAGCAGCCGCCGAGGTCGACGACTTCGGCGAAGTTGAGCGACAGCCCCAGGTATTCGGCGGCCATCGCCGGCACGAACACCTGGGCCTCGTGGAACTGCGGGCCATGCACCACCAAGCCGTCGATGTCGGACGCCTTCAGGCCCGCATCGGCCAGCGCGCGGCCGGCCAGGTCGGCCACCTGCTCGAGATGGAACATCCGCGGCGCAGTCGCGTACTTCTCCGGCTTGTACTGCGCGGCGCCGACGATTGCTGCGTTTCCTTTCAGACCCATGCTTGCTCACCTCGCTGATCGGGGCCGCTGTCGGCCCTGCATTGGCTGCCACGATGCCACAGCCCCTGGCGGCGACAATCGTTCATATCGACTAGGCGAAGCGAACGATTCCCATGGCGCACGGTTTTCCGGGGCATCGCGCTCCCGGGGTCGCCGCGCGCCGGCAGCGAAGACACCCGCCCAGCGCCGAACCCCGCGGCTGCAGCGGCAGCGCGGGGTCGCGGGACATGCTTCGGAAACACTCCGCGTCCTGCCATGCCAGGCGGCACGGCAGGGCGCGGCGGGGTCTCAGTGCGACGAGAGCATCGCGAAGAACTGGCTGGCCGAGGCCTTGGCGGGCGAACCGGCCTGCTGGCAATGCGTTTGCACTTCACCAGCCTGACAGCCCGCCGGCATCTGCACCAGCGAATCGACCATCCGTCCGTGCCCCTCGTCGAGCATGGTTGCGAAACCGGCAATGCCGCCCAGGGCTGCGCTCAGAACGAAAATCTTGGTGAACATGTGCCTTTCCTCCAATCCTGCGGCGCGCGATCCGCGCTGGGGTCTCGCAGGGTTCCGGTACGACGCCGCTTTGTCGCGACTGCCATCCGGCTGCCTCCTCCTGCGTGAAACGGAGAATGCGCGCAGCGCGCAAGACGCTCATCGTCCAAAAGGACTAGGCTCGGGGTCTGGCCGAGAAACTGCGCACCAAAGCAAAAGGCCCGGAAAGTGAACCGGGCCTTTTGACAGATTCCCCATCCCCGGACGAGAACACCCTCCGCCCGCCGCTCAGGCGAAGGGCGGCAGGCCGGCGTTCTTCAACGCTTCGTCGGAATACGGCTGGTAGGTGCCGGCCTTGTCGTCGCGGACGTAGAGCGGATCGTCGAAGGCCGTGGGGTCGTAGCCCTGGCGCTGCAGGTCCACCTTGCGCAGCTTGAAGGTGGTCGTCAGGTCGGCCACGCTCGACACCCGGACGAACTGCGGCGCGGCGTAGCGCGGCAGGCGCTGCTCGGTCAGCTCGTAGAAGCGCCCGGGGTCGAAGGCGTGGCCGGGCTGCATCACGATCGCCGCCATGCCGGCGCGGCCTTCGTGCTGCGGCACCCGTACGCCGTAGATGTTGATCAGTTCCATGCCGGGATAGTCCGCCAGCGCATCGGCCACCTCGGCGGTGGACACGTTCTCGCTCTTCCAGCGGAAGGTGTCGCCGATGCGGTCGACGAAGTAGAAATAGCCTTCTTCGTCGTAGCGCAGCAGGTCGCCGGAACTCCAGTAGGCATCGCCATCGGCGAAGACGTTGCGCAGGATCTTCTTCTCGGTGGCTTCGGCCGAGGTATAGCCCTCGAAGCGGCCGGCGCCGATCTCGGGATGGTCGACGATGAAGCCGATGCCTTCGCCGACTTCGCCCGGCTTGCACAGGATGTAGCGGCCGTCGGCGTCGCGCGGATGGCTGTCGGTTTCGACGTCGTAGCGCACCAGGCGGAAATTGGATTTTTCCCAGTAGGGAATGCGGCCGACCGAACCCGGATGATTGTCGATGTTGATCACCGCGGTGTTGGCCTCGGTCGAGCCCCAGCCTTCGAAGATCTGCACGTCGCCGAAGCGTTCGATCCAGCGCCCCCAGCTCTCGGGCGTCAGGCCCGCGCCCAGCATGCAGCGCAGGCTGTGATCCCAGTCCTCGGGCTGCGGCGGAACGTTGAGCAGGTAGCGGCAGATCTCGCCGATGTACTGCACCACGGTGATGCGGTTGCGGCGCACGTCCTGCCAGAATTCGCGCGTGCTGAACTTGCGCCGCAGCACGATGCTGGCGCCCGCCTTCAGCGCAGTCGAGGTCACCGAGGTGGCGGCCGCACCGTGGTACAGCGGCAGGCAGCAATAGAAAACATCGTCCTCGCCGGCCTCTAGCGTCACCTCCATGACGTCGCCGGACGACATCCAGCGCATGTGGCTGTAGCGCGCCGCCTTGGGCAGGCCAGTGGTGCCGGAAGTGAAGATCAGCAGCATCGTTTCCTCGGCGCGCACGCCGGCACGGCCATCGCGCGGGAAGGCCGTGCGTGGCGCCGCCGCCACTTCGGCGCTGATGTCGGCCGCGACGATCGCGCGGTGTTCGGCGCTGGCGGGCTTCTCGGCATCGGTAGCGAGATAGAGCGGCTGCTCCGGCCGCCCTTCGGTCAGGGCGAAGTTGGCCAGGCACTCCTCACCGACGATCACCGCCCTGGCCCCGGTCACTTCCAGCGCATGTACCAGCGGACGCCCGCTGACCTGGGTGTTGATGACGGCGGCGACGACGCCGAGCTTGGCGAGGCCGAACCAGTAGAAGAAGAACTCCGGCCGGTTCTCCATCGCCAGCGCGCAGACGTCGCCGCAGCGCAGACCGCAGCCGTGCAGTACGTGTGCCACCTGGTTGGCGCGCGCATCCAGTTCGGCATAGCTGAAACGCTGTCCGCCATAGATGAGGAAGTCCTTGCCGCCGAGCCTGGCGGCCTGTTCCTCGACGCGATCAGCCACCGTATACAGGTCGCCCGGCTTGATCTGCATCGCCGCGCGTGAGCGCAGGTCCAGCCTGGCCTGGGTTTCGTCGCGCGGCACCACACCGCTGGACAGGGTCTTGAAGGGCTTGGATTCGGGCATCTGCCTCTCCAGCTTGTTCGTCGGATGAACGCGGTGCCGCTTCAGCGCACGCGGATCCGGGGATCGGGGGCGCCGCGGCGCATCGTCGCCAGGAACTTCTCCATCGGCGCGGGCGCGGCCACTTCGGGCAGGCTGTCCTTGTCCGGGCGCTGGGCCCAGAACGCCTGCCAGGACGGGAACAGCGCGTGGAAGGTGCCCTGGTAGGGCTCGCGCCCCGGCCAGCGCATCTTGCGGTCGCCGATCGGCGGCTTGTTCAGGTCGGACGCGTACCAGTAGCAAGGCAGGCGGCGGCGGAAATGCCAGCGTCCGTCGATGCGCTCGTAGTCGTCCCAGTACAGCATCTGCATGAGGACCCACTCCGGGCCGGTCTCGTGCTCGTTCTTCGAATACACCACGCCGGTGGCGTGATCCGGGTCGGAGAACTCGATGATGTGCTGCCCCAGGTGGTGCGAGGTACCCGAGAACTGGTCGCGCAAGGTGTCATCCACCCAGGCTTTCAGGTGGGCGCGCCCGGTTTTCTCGCGGCCGACGCGGATGTCGGGCGCGAACAGGTTCACATGGGCGTCGAGGTCGCGCATGTCGAGCGACAGCGAGTACTTGGCGGCCAGCTGGCGGATGGCATCGAGCGACTCGAGGCGGTCGATGCGCGCGAGCAGGTCGGCAGGGGCCGTCGAGGCCGGGACCGTGGATGTCGTCATGCCGCTGCCGCTCAGATGAAGGCCATGCCGCCATTGACGGCGATGTTCTGGCCAGTGATGAAGCCGGCATCGTCGCTGGCGAGAAAGGCCGCGACGCGCGCGATCTCCTCCGGTTCGCACATGCGGCCGAGCGGGATCGCCTTGATCATCGACTGCATCCACTCGTCGGGAATGCCGGCCATCATCGGCGTGTTGGTCGGCCCCGGCACGATGGTGTTGACGCGGATGCCGCTGGCGGCAAGCTCGCGCGCGATGCTGCGCGTCAGCCCCATGACGCCGGCCTTGGAGGCGCAGTAGTGGCTGGGCCCCTCGCCCGACATCGCCGCGGTGCTCGACACGTTGATGATCGCGCCCTTGGCGCCGCACTGCCGCATCAGGCGCGCGCCCTCGCGGCAGCACAGGAAAGTGCCGGTGAGATTGACGCCGACGACGCGCATCCAGTTGTCGTCCGGCGTGTCGAGGAAAGCATCGACCGAACCGACGCCAGCGCTGTTGACGACGATATCGACACCGCCGAAACGTTCGGCGACGGCGGCGAACGCCGCCTTGACCGAGGCCGGATCGGCCACGTTGCAGGCCAGCGCCAGCCCCCTGTCGTCGAATCCGGCCACGGCAGCGGCGGCGGCGTCCGCATTGATGTCGGCCGCGACGACCTTCGCCCCGGCGACGCCGAAATGATGCACGATCGCCTGCCCCATGCCCTGTCCGGCCCCGGTCACGAAAACCACCTTGTCTGCAAAATCCATCTGCTGCCTCCTTGCGTATGTCCGTTCCGGGCCCACCCCTGCGGCGGACGACCGGCCATCTGGTGCGCAGTTTTCTCGGCTTGGGGAGGCAGGACATCGTCCACTAAGACTAATGCCGGCGGCTTTGCGGCCGGTTTGCGGCACGGCGCGCCGTCGTCTGAATGGACGATGCCGCGTGCGGGGTGCGCGCCGACGATACGCAGCACTTTCAGGCGGCACCGCTCCGCCTTCATTCCTGAACCCCGCCCAGGAGGCAGTTCGTGAACGCAAGCCAAGGCCACCCGCAGCGCACTACCTGGCGTACCCATTACGCATTGTCGGTACTGGCGGTCATCTACGTCTTCAACTACATCGACCGCCTGGTGATCTCGATCCTGATCGAGCCGATCAAGCTCGAGTTCGGCATCTCGGACACCCAGATCGGCCTGCTGTCGGGGGTCGCGTTCGCGATCTTCTACACGGTGTTCGGCTTTCCCTTCGGGCGCCTGTCCGACCGCATCGGCCGCAAGCCGGTGATCGCGCTCGCCTGCATCGCCTGGAGCGGCATGACCATGCTGTGCGGCGTGGCCACCAGCTTCGCCATGCTGCTGCTGTTCCGCATCGGCGTTGCGGTCGGCGAGGCCGGCGGCACCGCGCCTTCGGTGGCGATGGTGTCGGACATGTATCCGCCGCAGCAGCGCTCGCGGGCGATGTCGGTGTTCCTGATGGGGCCGAGCCTGGGCGCGGTGCTCGGCCTCGGGCTGGGCGGCTGGATCGCCCAGACCTACGGCTGGCGCAGCGCCTTCCTGATCATCGGCGCGCCCGGCGTGCTGCTCGGCCTGCTGCTGTGGCTGACGGTGCGCAGCCCGGCCGCGCCTGCGCCCGCCCCATCGGCCACCGGGGCCGAGGAAAACTGGCGCGACACCATGCGCGAGCTGCTCGCCACGCCGGCCTTTCTGCTGATCGTGCTGGCCGGCACGCTGGCGGCCATCCTGGGCTATGCCGTCGGCACCTGGAATCCGAGCTTCCTGATCCGCTCGCACGGTCTGAACATGCAGCATGCCGGCTTGCTGGTGGGCCTGGGCGGCGGCATCTGCGCCACCGTCGGCACCCTGATGTGCGGCAGCGTCACCGACCGCCTGGTGGCGCGCGACCCGGGCTGGCAGCTCGGCGTGCCCCTGATCGCCTGCCTCGTCAGCGTGCCGCTGGCCGCGTGCTTCTACCTGTGGCCGGCAGGCCCGGCCTTCCACCTCGGTCCGATCGCGGTGCCCGAGGCCTACCTGTTCTATCTCGGCTTCAGCTTCGCCGGCACCTGGTGGGCCGCCCCCTGCTTCAGCGCCATCAGCCACCTGTTCCCGGCCAACCGCCTGGCGCAGGCGACTTCGATCTTCGTCATGGGCATGACCCTGCTCGGCGTCGGCCTCGGCCCGATCATCGTCGGTGGCCTGAGCGATCTCTTCACCGCCAGGGACGGCACCGAGGCACTGCGCCATGCCCTGGTCAGCACGGTCGGGCTGTATGCGCTGACCTCGCTGAGCCTGGCGATCGCCATTCCCGCCTACCGCCGCCAGTTGAATCTCCGCGCTTCATCCGAAGCCGCCGCAGCCAGCGCCTGAACACGCAGCGACACCCGAATCGACAGGAGACATCCGGATGAACCCACCCGACCTGCCCATCCCGCTCGGCCAGTTCGCCGAACTCGGCAACGGCCTGCGCCTGCACTACCTCGACGTCGGCCAGGGGCCGGCCGTGGTCTGGCTGCACGGCAGCGGCCCCGGCGCGAGCGGCTACAGCAACTTCAAGGGCAACTACCCCGCTTTCGCCGCGGCCGGCTTCCGCAACATCGTGCTCGACCTGCCCGGCTTCGGCCGCTCGGACAAGCCTGCGGACGTGCGCTACGACCTCGACTTCTTCGTCGCCAGCCTGGACGCCTTCCTGCGCAGCATCGGCGTCGCCCGCTGCACCCTGCTCGGCAATTCGCTGGGCGGCGCGATCGCGCTCGGCCAGGCGCTGGCGCATCCGCAGACGGTCGAACGCCTGATCCTGATGGCGCCCGGCGGCGTCGAGGAGCGCGAAACCTATTTCCGCATGGAAGGCATCGTGCGCATGGTCGAAACCTTCGCCAAGGGCCCGATGGGGCCGGCCGAGATGCGCCACGTCATGAGCCTGCAGGTGTTCGACCCGGCGCTGCTGGACGACGACATCATCAACGAGCGCGCCGCCATCGCGCCCTCGCAGCCGGCCAACCTGTTCTCGACCATGATGGTGCCGGACATGACCGCCCGCCTGCATGAAATCCAGGCGCCGATCTTCGGCTTCTGGGGCACCGACGACAGGTTCAACCCGCACACCGGCGCGCTGAAGCTGATCGAGAACGCGCCGGACGCACGCATGATCCTGCTCAACCGCTGCGGCCACTGGGTGCAGGTCGAGCATCGCGATCTGTTCAACCGCAGCTGCATCGATTTCCTGACCGAGGGGTGAGCACGCCATGGGCGCTTTCGACAATCTGCTGCAACCTGGCCGCATCGGCAACATGGAGGTGCGCAACCGCATCGTCATGGCGCCGATGGGATCGAACTTCGCCGAAGCCGACGGCACCTGCGGCGAACGCATCCAGGCCTATTACGAGGCGCGCGCCGCCGGCGGCGCCGGGCTGATCGTCATGGGCGTGGGCGCCATCGCCTACCCGCAGGGCACTGCCGAGCCTTACCAGGTCGGGCTGTCCGACGACCGCTTCATCCCCGGCCTGCAGGGCATCACCGCGCGCGTGCACAAGCACGGCGCGAAGATCGCCATCCAGCTCCAGCATGCCGGCAAGAGCTCGGTTCGCGACCTCGCCGAAGGCCGCGAACTGTGGGTGCCGTCGATGCCGCCGGCGATGAAGACCGACATGTTCGCCGCACTGACGCAGGAGGAACTGGGCGCCTTCATCAGCTCGTCCAAGAGCCGGGAGAAGTCCGGCGTGAAAATCCGCGTCATGGACAGGGCCGACATCGCGCAGATGGTGGAATGGTTCGCCGCCGCGGCCGAGCGCGCCCGGCGCGCCGGCTTCGACGGCGTCGAGATCCACGCCGCCCACACCTACATCATCGCCGGCTTCCTGTCCGGCCACTTCAACAAACGCGACGACGAGTACGGCGGCTCGCTGCAGAACCGCGCCCGCTTCATGCTCGAAGTCATCGCCGCGGTGCGTGCCCGCGTCGGCGCCGATTACCCGGTTTGGCTGCGCCTGGACGCCCGTGAGCTGCACATGGACGGCGGCATCACGCTGGACGACGCCAAGGCCTTCGCCCGCATGGCCGAAGCCGCCGGCTGCGACGCGGTCAGCGTGTCGGCCTACGCCAACACCAGCAGCGGCGTCGCCTTCACCGAGGCGCCGCTGGTGCAGCAGAAGGCGGGCTTCCTGCAGTGGGCCGCCGAGATCAAGGAGAAGCTGGCGATCCCGGTCATCGCCGTCGGCCGCCTGGAACCCGAAGTCGCCGACAACGCCGTCGCCGCCGGCCAGTGCGACTTCGTCGCGATGGCGCGCAAGCTGCTGGCCGACCCCGAACTGCCGCGCAAGCTGATCGAGGACCGCGCCGAGGACATCCGCCCCTGTATCTACTGCTACGCCTGCGTCAGCCAGATCTTCGTCAATGAGCGGGTCAAATGCGCGGTCAATCCGATGACCGGCCATGAAGCCGAGATCCGCCTGCTGCCGGCCGCGAGGCCCGGCCGCGTGCTGGTCGTCGGCGGCGGCCCGGCGGGCATGGAAGCCGCCCGCAGCGCCGCGCTGCGCGGGCACGCGGTGACGCTGGTCGAACGCAGCGGACGGCTGGGCGGCACGCTGTTCTTCGCCGCGCTGGCCTATGCCGAGAACGGCGCCCTGCTCGACTACCTGGCGACGCAGATGAAGAAGCTGCACATCGACGTGCGCCTGAACACCATCGCCACGCCCGAACTGGTCCGCCAGATCGGCGCCACCGCGGTCATCGTCGCCACCGGCGCCGAACGCAGCGCGCCGCCGATCCCCGGCGCCGAACTCGACCACGTCTGGTCGGGCGACGAACTGCGCCGCCTGATGACCGGCGACCGCGCCGACGAGATCGCCCGCCAGAAGCTGTCGCTCGCCCAGCGCGCGCTGATGAAGGCCGGCAGCCTGGTCGGCGTCACCGACAGCACCGACGCCATCCAGAACCTGTCGCGGGTGTGGATGCCGCTGGGCAAGAAGGTCGCGATCGTCGGCGGCGGCCTGGTCGGGCTGGAACTGGCGGAATTCCTCGTCGATCGCGGCCGCGAAGTCGTGGTGCTGGAAGAAGGCCCCAGCCTGGGCCGCGAACTGTCGATCGTGCGCCGCTGGCGCGTGCTCGATACCCTGCGCCGGCACGACGTGGTCCTGCACACCCGGGTGAAGATCGAGGCCATCGGCAGGAAGACGCTGCACTACACCGACGCCGACGGCAACCGCCACGAACTGAGCGCCGAATCGGTGGTGCTCGCGGTCGGCGCCCGGCCGGACGACAGCCTCGCCCGCAGCCTCGAAGCCGCCGGCGTGCCGGTCAGCTCG
>JRYH01003385.1_pt1 | contig 12420 bp, 7 predicted proteins | sample 235351 | NCBI WGS metagenome assembly JRYH01 (sample SAMN03074221, study PRJNA261480) | activated sludge metagenome | biome: Wastewater Treatment Plant; feature: Wastewater; material: Activated sludge; isolation source: activated biomass of a wastewater treatment plant treating wastewater... ... | reverse complement strand
CGGCCGGCCCGAGGAGCGTTCCCGCATGGCTGGACGGCACCGGCGTCACGGTCGCGCGCGCACCGGCGCTTGCGCCGGGAATCAGTGCCGCCAGCGCGGCGACGGCCTATCACGAGGCCATTGAGGCGATGCGCTGGGCGCGCAGCCTGCTCGCCTCGGGCGTCCCGGCCTCGGAGATCGCCATCGCGACCGCTTCGCCCGCCGACTATGACGATCATTTCCTGGCCCTGCGCACCGACGCCAACATCGACCTTCACTTCGTCCATGGCATCCGCACCGTCGCCACCCGCGAGGGCCAGGCGGCTGCGGCGCTGGCCGACATCGTGGTTCGCGGCCTTTCGCAGTCGCGGCTGCGCCGCCTCGCGGCGCTCTGCCGGGACAGCGGGCCTTTCGAGACCCTGCCCGAAGGCTGGCTGCGGGTGCTGCCGACCGATGCGCCGCTCTCGACTCCGGGTGCCTGGAACCGCCTGCTGGCCCGGATGACGCCGGAAGACTGGCCCGACGGCGCCGACCACGTTGCGTCGCTGCGCACGGCGATCGAGACCCTTGTGAAAGGATCGAAGGCCGCCAGCGAGATCGGAGAAGCCTTCCTCAAGGGCCGCGCGCTGGCGATCTGGCGCAAGGCTCTGCTCGCCGGCCCCGCCGCCTCGATCGACGCCACGCTGGAAACCCTGAAGCAGGACGACGGACTGGAAGCGTGCGTCTGCGTCGCCTGGATGCCGGCCAGCGCGCTCGCGGCGTCGCCCCGCCGCTTCGTGCGGCTCCTCGGGCTTAATTCTTCGCGCTGGCCGCGCGGGATCGCCGAGGACCGGCTGATCCCGGACCATATCATCCCGACCCAGGTGCTCGACCCGCTGCCGGTCAACCTCGCCGACCGCCGCGACTTCGAGACGATCCTCGCCACGACGGCCGACACCGTCGTTCTGTCGCGCGCCCGGCGCGACAGCGACGGGCGTCTCCTGGGTCGCAGCCCTCTGCTCGCCGGGCGTGGCGACGAAACCTATCTGCGCCGCAACGCGACGCCGGCGCACGCTTTCAGCGAAACAGACCGCCTCATGGCCCGGCCCCAAGAGTTCGCAGCCGATCCGCAAGCGGTCGGTGCGCAGGGATGCTGGCGCGACTGGCGGCAGGCCGAGATTACTCCCCATGACGGGCTCGTGCGGGCGGATCATCCGCTCGTTCTCGCCATCCTCGGCCGCACCCAATCGGCCAGCTCGCTGCGCCGCCTGCTGCGCAATCCGCTGAGTTTCGTGTGGGTCTATGCGTTCGGATGGTGTGAACCGCAGAGCAGCACCGAACCGCTCGTGCTCGACGCGCTCGGGATCGGCGATCTCGTTCACTTGGTTCTCGACCACGCTCTGCGCGACCTCGAAACCGGAGACGGCCTTGCCGCCGCCGACGCCGAGACCATCGAAGCCGCGGTGGCGCGGGCCGCACAAGCCGTCGCCGCCGACTGGGAAAGCGAGCGTCCGGTTCCGCCGGCCGTCGTCTGGCGCCGCACGATCGACGACGCCCGCGTGATGGCGGGCCGCGCCTTGTCCTATGGTGGTGATGTCCTGCCGGGCACACGCTCCTACGGCGAGGTGCCCTTCGGTGGCTTGGAGCGGAAATCCGACGCGGAAACGCCTTGGGATGTGAGCGCGCCGGTCACGATTCCCGACACGGGCTTCAACATCGCCGGCTATATCGACCGGCTCGACATCTCGGGCGACGGCAAGCGCGCCCTCGTGCGGGACTATAAGACCGGACGGCCGCCGCGCGGCGACATCCGCCTCAATGGCGGGCGAGAGCTTCAGCGCTGTCTCTATGCCTTCGCGGTGAAGGCGCTCCTCGGCGACGACGTCGCCATCAGCGCCTCGCTGCTCTATCCGCGCGAGCCCGTCGATCTCCAGCTCGACGATCCCGAGGCCGTGCTCGAGGAGATCACGGGCTATCTGCGCGCGGCACGGTCGAGTCTTGCCGGAGGCGCGGCCCTGCCTGGCCCGGATACCGGCGGCGAATATGACGACCTCGCTTTCGCCCTGCCGGCCAACGCCAGCGCCACCTATTGCAAACGCAAAATGCCGGCCGCCACGGAGCGGCTTGGCGAAGTCGCTCAGGTCTGGGAGGCGGAATGATGAGCAGCGTGTCCAAGGTGCTGAAGGACGACGGCGCGCGCCGCGATGCGATCAGCCTCCATGATCGCTCAATCCTGGTCGAGGCTGGCGCGGGCTCAGGTAAGACCGCCGTCATGGCTGGCCGCATCGCCGCCATGCTGGCCGAAGGCGTCGCGCCGCGCTCCATCGCCGCCGTCACCTTCACCGAACTCGCCGCGAGCGAGTTGCTGTCGCGTGTCCGCGAGTTCGTTGCCGATCTCTCGGCCGGCACGATCGCTACCGAGCTGCGCGTGGCACTGCCCGATGGGCTGTCCCAGGCCCATCGCGACAATCTCGCCGCCGCCAGCGCTGCGATCGACGATATCACCTGCTCGACCATCCACGGCTTCTGCCAGCGCCTAATCAAGCCCTATCCGGCGGAGGCCAACATCGATCCCGGCGCCGGCGTCATGGATCGCAACCAGGCCGACCTCACCTTCCTTGAGATTGTCGATGGCTGGCTGCGCGAACGCCTGTCCGGCGGTCAGAGCGGTATCCTGGCCGAGATGGTGCTGCACAGCCCCGGCGAGACCGTGGCGCTCATCCATAAGATCGCCGAGAATATGCGCCGTCGCCCCACGCTCACGGCCCCGCCCGTCTCTCCACTTGGCGGCCACCTCACGGCGTTCCGGCTGGCCACGGCGGATTTCGCGGGCTTCATGGATGGCACGGCGGCGGCCGAGCCGGAAACGGTGACGATCGTCGAACGGCTGGCCGAAATGGCGACCGCATTGGCGAACGGTCCCGATCCCTCGACGCCTGCGGGTCTCGTTCAGATCCTGACCTCGCGGCCCCACCCGGACCTTTGCACCAAGGCCGGCACCTTTGCCTCTTACCGCAAGAAGGGCAAATGGGCCGCCGCGGCCAAACAGGCCGGTCTCTCCAAGGCCGACGGCGACCGGTTGAACGACGCGGCCGAAACCCACTACACCGCCTGCTGTAGCGCCTGGGTTTCGCTAGTGCAGACGGCAGCCGGCCATGCACTGGCGGCGCTGATCGATGAAGCGCGCCCGATCCTGCAACGCTATCGCGACCATAAACGCGCCAGCGCCCAGCTTGATTTCGACGACCTGATTTTCGCCGCGCGCGACTTGCTACGTAGCCACGATGTCGTGCGCCGGGCGCTGGGGCAGCGTTTCGCCCATGTCCTCGTCGATGAGTTTCAGGACACCGATCCCCTGCAAACCGAGATCTTCTGGCGGCTGTGTGGCGAGCCGGCCGATGGCGATGACGACTGGACTCGTTTCCGCATCCGGCCGGGCGCGCTCTTCCTGGTGGGCGACCCCAAGCAGGCGATCTATCGCTTCCGGGGCGCCGATGTCGGCGCCTATGTGCAGGCCCGCGACGCTTTCCGCGACCAGGATCCCGGCGGCCTCCTGTCGATCTCCACCAATTTCCGCTCCTCCGCCTCGATCCTCACATTCGTCAACGAACGTTTCGAGGCCGTGCTCTCAGCCGATGGGCAGCCGGGCTTCGCCGCTCTCGACCCCTTTCATGACGACCGAGGCGGCATATGCGTGGCGGCCCTGGACATCGCCGTGGCCGACGAAAACGGCAAGGCCAGCGCCGAACAGCAGCGCGACGCGGAAGCCGACGCAGTCGCCGAGCTATGCGCCCGGCTGATCGAAAGCCACCCCATCATCGACCGTCGCAGCGACGCGGAGCGTCCCTGCCAGCCGGGCGACATCGCTTTGCTGGCGCCGACCGGCACCGAGCTGTGGCGCTATGAGGAAGCCCTGGAATGCCGCGGCATCCCCGTGGCGACCCAAGCCGGCAAGGGGCTGTTCCGCCGCCAGGAGGTGCAGGATCTGATCGCGCTGACCCGCGTTCTGGCCGACCGCCGCGACACGCTGGCGCTCGGCGCGCTGCTACGCGGGCCTCTGGTCGGCCTCACCGAGGAAGACCTACTGGACATCGTCTGGGGGCTTCCGCGCTCGGAGGAACAGCCGGATCGGATCCCGCGTCTGGACTTCAGCGTCGACCCTGGCGTCATCTCGCACCCTCTCGCTCGCGAGGTCATCGAGCGGCTGCAATCGCTCTCTCGGCGCGCCAACAGCACGACTCCGCACGAATTGCTCTCGCAGGCCGTGGATGTGATGCGCGTCCGCCCGCTCCTCCTTGAGCGCCATCGCGGCCAGGCTGAGCGCGCGCTTGCCAATGTCGATCTCTATCTCAGTCTGTCGACCGGCTACGCCGTGCGCGGTTTGCGCGCCTTCGCCGAGGCGATGACAGCGGCGTGGTCCGACGAGGCCCGCGCCGTCGAGGGGCGGCCCGACGCCCAGGAGGAAGCCGTCGCGCTCTTCACCATGCACGCGGCCAAGGGGCTGGAATGGCCGATCGTCATTCCGGTCAACACCATGACCGGCGTCATGGCGCCTGACAGCGCCGTGATCGACCGCCAGACCGAGACCTTCTATTGCCCGGTCCTGGGCGTTGTGCCCGAGGGCTACGAAACCGCGCGCCAGGCGGAAAAGGAGGAGCTGGACCGCGAACGCATCCGGCTCTGGTATGTCGCGGCCACCCGCGCCCGCGAACTCCTTGTCTTGACCCGGCTCGACGCCACGCCGTCGAAATCGGCCTGGATCGGTCTCATCGATCTGTCGCTCGCCGACCTGCCCCGCCTGGACGTCTCTCACTTGCCTGCCGGCCTCGCGGCCTCAGGTGCGGGCGCGGGCAACACCCAGACGCGTGCGAGCTTCGCCGCCGAAGCCGAAGCCATCGCGACCGCGCAGACGCGGTTGACCTGGCTCACGCCCAGTCGCGACGAAAACGCCGCCGGGACCGTGCTGCGGGAAGAGGAAGCCGCGCTCTGGACAGGATCGGCCGACGACCAGCCCCCCGAGCTTGAGGCAGCCGTCCTCGTGCAGGGCGGCCGTGAGCGCGGGCTGATCCTCCACAAGCTCATGGAAGAGGTGCTGACCGGCGGAACCCAGGAGGAGGAAGCCGCCCTGGCCGAACGGGCTGGCCACCTCATCCGCGCCCTCGGCCAGTCTCCCGTCGCCGACCCGGCGACGGGGCTGTCGGCGCAGGAACTGGCGGCCTGTGTGGCCCGGACCCTCGCTCTGCCTGACATCACGGCCCTGCGGCCGGGTCTTCTGGCCGAATTTCCCGTCTATTCCGCACAGGCGGCCGACGGCGTGGAAACCGCAACGGCCGGGATCGCCGATGCCCTGACCCTGACGGCCGAGGGCAGCCCTGCCGTCGTCGTGGACTGGAAAAGCGATGTGACGCCGGCAACGGGAACGCTTGATCACTATCGCGCGCAGGTGCGGGCCTATCTCGACATGACCGGCGCCGAGCGCGGACTGATCGTGCTGATGACCTCCGGCACCGTCATTCCCGTTCTGCGTGCATAGAAGGAATCACAGCCTTGATAGCGCTGATACTCCAAGTAATGACCAACGCCAGAAGATTTTCTCCTTGATAAGCTGAGTAGAAGGATAGGCCAATTGGCATCCCCGCGCGGCATCCGCTGCGCAAGATCCGGCAGGTGGTGAACGACGCGCTTGCGAGCCTGGATGCCGAGTTCGAGGCGCTTTACACCGATTTCGGCCGGCCCTCGATCGCGCCGGAACGGCTGATCCGGGCGAGCCTGATCCAGATCCTGTTCTCGGTCCGCTCCGAGCGGCAGCTTATGGAACAGATGCAATACAACCTCTTGTTCCGCTGGTTCGTCGGCCTCGGGATCGACGATCCGGTCTGGGTCCCGACCGTCTTCACCAAGAACCGCGACCGGCTGCTGACGACCGACATGTCGCGCAAGGTGATGGCGGCGATCCTGGCCCACCGTGAGGTCGCGCCGCTGTTGTCGGACGATCACTTCTCGGTCGATGGCACGCTGGTCAAGGCCTGGGCCTCGATGAAGAGTTTCCAGCCCAAAGCCATCGGCACGCCGCCCGACGACGATCCGGGCGACCCGCCCGGACCCGACGCGACTGCTGAAGACCTGACCGAAGCAACCGAAGCCGAGACCGACCCGATGCCCCGCCCCACCCGCCAAAGCCGCAATACCGAGGTCGATTTCCGGGGCGAGAGGCGGTCCAACGCCACCCATGCCTCGACCACGGACCCCGATGCGCGGCTCTACAAGAAGTCCCCCGGCACCGGCGCCATACTGTGCTTCATCGGCCACGCGCTGATGGAGAACCGCGCCGGTCTGATCGTGCAGGGCGACCTGACGCAGGCCGATGGTCATGCGGAACGGCGCGCGGCAATGGACATGATCCATCGCCATTCCCCCGGATCGACCCGGCAACTGACACTGGGCGCGGACAAGGGCTTCGACGCCGCCGAGTTCGTCGCCGATCTGCGCCAGGCCTGTGTCACGCCGCATGTCGCGCAGAAAACGCGATATTCAGCGATCGACGGCCGCACCACCCGACACGAGGGCTATGCCTTGTCGATCAGGAACCGCAAACGCATCGAGGAGTCCTTCGGCTGGGCCAAGACCGTCGGCGGCATGGCCCAGACCGTCTATCGCGGCCTCGAAAGGGTGCGCTCCCGCTTCATCCTGACCATGGCCGCCAACAATCTCGCCCGGCTACCTCGGCTGCTCGGAGCTTGACGACAGGGGGCGGCATCAGGCACCCACACTCATTGCCTCGACCAACCCGAAGCCGAACGCCGCCGACCACCCAGAAGGGAAACCGTTCCGCCTCGCCGACTTCTTCAGCAGCCTGCTAACCCGCTGACTCACAAACATGAATCCGTGAGCCGACCGGATAGTGCATCAAAGCCCATAACCATGGGTAAATTTACCCATGAGAAAGTATCGCAAAAATGATACAAAGCTACCCAAGCAACCAGCGCTTTTAGCGGCCATCGAAGGCTTCACCATGCCGGTAGACAGCATAAACTACTCGAGCGCAGCCCAGCGTCGTGTGTTTTCGAACATTGTCTCGATTGCTGGAGAGAACCCGTCTGATAATACAGCTCTTACTGCAATTTTTGAAGAGCTGCGAATTCTTTTTCCTTGGGTCGCCATATCGCTTTCTGTTTATGACCCCCTGAAGCGACAACACAAAACAGCTTTGTCAGAAGGATATTCTGAAAAGAATATAGATTATTTAAATAATGCATACCTGAACAATGACCCAGCCTATCGTTGGATGAAGAAATCGGGGCGGTCATTCTTCAACTGGCAGTCGACCGATTTTGATTACTCGAAAAGTGTTTCTGCCACAAAATTCTGGATTCCAAGTGGCTTCAGGGGTGGTTCAACCAACTACCTGACAACGCGCGATAACAGATACGTCGGCAATCTTCATGTTAGCACAGACAAATCGAAATACCCAACCATAGAAGACCTTCGCTTCATCGACGATATATCTTCTTTGCTGTCGGCATTTCTGGATGTCTGGCGCGAGCCCCGTGCCCTTTTAAACAGCCTGACGACCGATGAATCCGCGTTTTTTCTGGACTTCAAAGGCCAAGCACATCCAATCCCTGGTAATCCGGAATGTGAAATCAGGGACCTCCAAAAGCTGGCAGGATCAGCAGTCGCGAACTCGGGCAGCTGCGCAGGCCTGGGCGTCCTTAACCAGAGGCTGCCACCATCTTGCTGGTACACACACGGAGAATCGGTGCGCCTGGTGAGTTTTAAGATTTGCAATCAAGGGGTTTTTGTAACTCACAAGTGGTCAGCTTTTCCCAATAGTCTAACCCAACGTCAGGCAGAAGTTTGTTCCTTGCTTGCCTTGGGTTTGACCAGTCATGAGGTTGCGGAAGCGCTCATGCTTTCGACGAGAACAGTCGACAGTCATGTTGAACATATATTCGATAAAATTGGTGCAAAAAACCGCATCGAACTGGCTTACTTCTCGATAACCGCCGGCCTGATAAACCTCTCAGATTACGTAAGGTATTCCCAAAGTAATTGAATTGAAATCCGAAACGTTGGCGATTCGGAAGAAACAACTCATAGAAAGGACCATTGTAACGAGTAACTTTTGACTATTAGCGGGCATGGAAATCAACTTCCATGCGCAAGGGAGATGACTAGAGGAGGAGAACAAAGTGGGAAAAACAAACCTGCCCATTCCCAATACGGCACTGAAAGAAGATTATGCATTCAAAGCTGTCGATGATTTTGACACCCGAATGTACATTCTTCCGCACCTGCAAAATCCGGCAACACTTACTGCGCTCATCGATGAACATCGGAACAATCCCGTCTATAGAGGCACTCGCCCCGGTCGAGGAGCCGAAATGAACAGTGAGCCCCTTCGGCGGTTGCTCGACCGTTTAAGAGCCACCCCTCAGGCTGGAAAGCACACCATCGTGGAGACACGTCCCTGGGAGGAGTACACGATAGGAATTCTGCCGGGGACGCGTGGAGGCACCGTGGAATTGACGGATGAGTTCTATCCGACCCGAAATGAAGCCGAACACGCCATTTTCATGAAACGGCTCGCGGCTTTCCTCAGTGTTTACGGCATTGAAATGCCGGATGCCAACACCTCAAATATTACGATTGAAGGAGGCGCCTGATGTCCGGCCGTCAACAGAATATGCTTCGTATCACCGGTTATGCTGGAAAGATGTCGGTGAGCCCCGGTGAAGAGATCACTTTTCACGTCCACTCTGAATTCAACGAATCCTATCAGGCCGATATTGTCCGCCTGGTTCATGGCGACACCAATCCCGAAGGGCCTGGACTGAAGGAGGAAGTCATTCCTTCTCAGGTCAGTGGCACCTACACGGGCAAGAGCCAGCCTATCCACGCAGGCAGTTATATATTGGTACCATCGTCATCAACGCTCGATCTTTCGAGTTTTACCCTCTGCGCTTTCATTTACCCCACAACGCCCGTTACCGATCTGGAAGGAGAACCGATCGGCGCACAGGCAATTATGGGTAAATGGGACGCGGTCGCACAGACAGGCTATGGGCTGTTCATCAACCCGAACGGCGAACTGACGTTGCGCATTGGGCGGGGCCCCGGTGCCGTTGAAGAATTTTCCACCCGAAAGCCGCTTTTCAGGAAAGTCTGGTATAAGGTTTCTGCGACCTATGATGCAGATTCGGGTGAAGTTCGGATTGTTCAGCAGCCCCATGTGACGCACACAAACGGCGGCCACGGTATGAGTATGCTGCATCCGATGGACGACACGGCAGACCGCGTTGAGACACGGACCAATTCGGCGGCGCCGAGCATAAACGATTGTCCGTTCCTCATGGCCGCCAGCACCGAGCAATCGCGCTCTGGGCGAACGATATGCGGTGGGCACTTTGTTGAGCTTACCAGCCCGTGGGAACTGCCGGTTCATACTGAAAAATATAATGGTAAGATAGATCGACCACGAGTGGCCCGCCGTGCATTGAGCGACGCCGAGATTGATCTGATTCTCCAGACAGAGGATGCGGCAAAGCTCTCAAATGAGCTACGCGAATTCATGGTGGGAATGTGGGACTTTGGAGCCAACATCGGAAAGAACGCAGCGTCTACGCTGATTGTCGACACCAGTTCTTGCCTGCTTCACGGCCATTGCATCAATATGCCGGTGCGTGCCGTTCCTGGGCACAACTGGACGTCAGACTATATGAGCTTTACTCAGGCTCCGCATGAATACAGCGCCATTCATTTTCATGATGAGTCGGTCGACGATGCCCGCTGGGAGACGTCATTCGCATTGACGATCCCGGATGACCTCCGTTCGGGTGTCTATGCCGCGCGCATCCGCGTCGATGGCATCAACTCTGCCGAGCATGAGGACTATATCCCGTTTTTCGTCCGGCCGCCGTATAGAAAGCCCACGGCGAAGATTGCAATTGTCATACCCACGTTCAGCTATCTGGCATATGCGAACGACAACCTGAGCATGAACTCTGTCCTCTGTGAGCTGTTGATCGGCCGCGTGCCTCTTTTGCAGCCCGGAGATCTTCTTCTAAATAAACAACGCGGTTACGGGCTTGGAACCTACGCCACATATCGCGATGGCTGGGGCGTGAATATCACTTCCTACCTTCGTCCAATTCTGAACATGCGTCCCAAGTTCATTCATGTTCTGTCACCGTCATTGTGGCAAATGAATGCCGATCTGCACATCATCGACTGGTTTGACCAAATGGGATATGATCTCGATGTTATCACCGACCACGACCTTGAGCGCGAGGGTGTCGAACTCCTCAAGCAATACCAGGTGGTAGTGACCGGACACCACCCGGAGTATTCTTCTGAGCAGACCATGAACGCCTACCATGACTACCAGATGCAGGGTGGTCGGTGGCTTTATCTCGCGGCAAACGGCTTTTACTGGGCTGTCGTCCCACATCCATCAAACCCCGCACTCATGGAGGTTAGAAAAGGAGACAATGGTTCACGGGCGTGGACGATCAACCCGGGCGAATACTGTAACGCATTTGACGGCAAACACGGCGGACTATGGCGCGTTCGCGGTCGTGCGATGAGTAAGCAGCTCGGTGTGGTATTCACCTCCTTCGGGTTGACTTATTCCTCTTATTACCGACGGTCGCCAGATAGCGAGCTTCCTGAGTGCGCCTGGATTATGGAGGGCGTTGGCAAGGATGAGCCCATCGGTGATTTTGGCCTTATCGGCGATGGCGCGGCTGGCCTGGAACTTGATCGCTACGATCTGGAACTTGGAACGCCACATCGTGCGTTCTTGCTCGCTCACTCGGAGGGACACAACGACATCTTTGTCACTGTCTCCGAAGAGTCGACCTATCATTCAAGGGGCTATTTCTCTGCTGGTACCGGCGATAACAACCCCAAGGTCCGTTCCGATATGGTCTATTACAAGACCCCGCATAACGGCGCGGTATTCTCGGTCGGCTCGATGACTTTCACGGGATCACTGTCACACAATAACTATCAGAACAATGTTTCGCAGATCATGCGCAACGTCATTGACGGATTTCTGAAGGAAGGCCCACTGCCATGAGCCAGCAACCACAGCCAGTTTGCCAAACGTTGCGTACAACCGCCCTGCCTGAAGGCAGCTATCTTTGGCTTGATTCCAACGATGAAGCTGCGGAGGTGGGAGCGCCTGATCTGGGATATTTGCGAGAAGATTACGGTGATTACGAAGATCTGGGTAAGATTCTCGCAAAGCACAACAGCTATCGTCCGGGCCCGGTTCGGGGATGGTATGTAATCGCCGCGCTCGAAGCAGATGCCGGATTTGCCGTGGGGCAGATGCGTGCGGATGCAGCTTGCCCGGTGCAGCTCTTCTCTGATCTGGTTTTTGCGACAGAAGAAGCGGCACGGCAACGTGCTGAACAGATGCGCGGCAATCAACCGGGCGTCTTGCGAAAGCCAATCTTTAATTCGGAAACGAATAGACCCGGTTGAAATATAAGACAGAATACCTTCAAATCAGGATCTGTCAGAATACAATGGTTTTAAGTATTTCCGGTGGAAATCACCGGAAATACTATATATTTTTATACTATAAAACTTAGGAAGCGGGCGGCAAGATCGCTCTGATGTTTGTAAAACCCCCAGTTGCGATTATTTCAGAGCCCAATGACAAAAAATCCGGCGTTTTCGGATGGTCCTGGTTCGGCCACAAACCCTTACATCAAGGGATTTGGCGCGCGTAGTTCGTCTTAAGATTGGGTGACGACGTGAGTGCCTCGATAGAGATTTTCAAGCGTTGCAATCATCTCGTCGAAAGATTTATCGAGGTGGATACAGGTCTTTTCCGTCGCCGTCAGATAGGATGATCGCCCTTTGCGCTCGCGCTTGAGCAACCCAACTTGCTCAAGTTCGCTGACCTTTCGATGAACTGTTGAAATCGGGATGTCGAGCGTGGCCGAGAGCGACGAAAGGTCGTAGAGCCGATCCTGTATCTTGCCGGTAACGACCGTGCGCACGATCAGGGCATCCAGCGGAGTGCCCCACATGCCGGTTTCCATCGCATAGAATCGATTAAGACATTCGATGATCTGCGCCTGCACAATTCTTCGGATATTCTCCTGTACATCCACTTGCATCTCTCCTCGTGACAATAGTTCGCATGTTTCCAATATGGAAACATTACACACTTGGCGAAACTTCATTCCCAAATATCATGCGAAGATGGTCGATAACTGCGTCACGGTCTTCGGACACTGGCGCCGAAGGAGGTTCGCGTTGACTAAGCACATCCTGATCGTCGGTGGAGGCATCGGCGGGACGATGACTGCCAACAGTATCGTCTCTAAAATGTATCCTGAGATTTCCCGCGGAGAAATCAAGGTATCTCTTCTTTCCGACTCGCCGTGGCACTACTATAAGCCCGCCTTCATGTATGTTGCCTTCGACATGTTTTTCGAGGGAGAG
>JRYH01002009.1_pt1 | contig 12425 bp, 13 predicted proteins | sample 235351 | NCBI WGS metagenome assembly JRYH01 (sample SAMN03074221, study PRJNA261480) | activated sludge metagenome | biome: Wastewater Treatment Plant; feature: Wastewater; material: Activated sludge; isolation source: activated biomass of a wastewater treatment plant treating wastewater... ... | reverse complement strand
GCGATGGCGAGCTGAACGGCCAACGTCGTCTTGCCGACGCCGCCCTTGGTGTTTCCTACTGTAATAATCACATTGGCACCTCAGAAGAATATTAACTGACAGTGCCTAATTGTGCCGACCCGGCTCGGTTGCGTCAATAGGGTTAGCGCACTTTTTGAACGTTCTTTTAATATTAAAAGCGACCGTTAAAAACGGTCTTTAGCGGCTAAAGTCCTGCGCCTCCCATAGCGCCCGATAGGCCGCCTCGTCGGCGGTCGGCTCGCGGTCGAGCTGTTCCAGCAGCCAGGCCGCGCCGGCGGCCATCGCCTCGTCGTGGTCGAGGTAGCGGCCATCGAGCGCGCCATACATGCCGCCCTGCCTGGTCGTCACTTCCCACGCCTGGCCGTCATGGGTGCGGCACACGGCATAGGCGAAGTAATCCCCCTTGGCGTCCATCTCGTCGTGGGCTGCTTGCAGCTCGGGCCGAAGCGGGGGCAAGGGATAGTGTCCGTTTCTCATGCCTTCATGCCCTCCTGGTCGCCGGCGGCCAGCGCGTCGGCCTCGGTCAATGCGTCCTCAACAAACGCGCCGCGCCGGCGGGCCTCGGCCTGGCTGGTTTCCTGGCCGCGCAGCGCCCGGTAAAGGGTTGCCCGATGCACGCCCAGCAGCTCGGCCGTTTCGGCCGCCGTGCGGCCAGCGCCCAGCAGCTCGCGGGCATGTTCGACCTGGCCGGGGGTGAGGGTAGGGCGGCGGCCGAACTGCACGCCTCGCGCCTTGGCCGCCTCGCGGCCGTTCCTGGTGCGGTCGATGATTAGGGAACGCTCGAACTCGGCGATGCCGGCAAACACGGTCAGCACCATGCGCCCGGCTGGGGTGGTGGTGTCGGCCCACGGTTCGGCCAGGGAGCGCAGGCCCGCGCCTTTCGCCTGCAACTGCTCGGCAATGTCCAGCAGGTCGCGGGTGCTACGGGCCAGCCTGTCCAGCCGCGTGACCGTCACCACGTCGCCGGCGCGTAGGTGGTCGAGCATCCGGCCCAGCTCCGGCCGTTTGGCATGGGTGCCGGTGATCTTCTCGGCAAAGATGCGCGTGCAGCCGGCGGCGTGCAGCTCGGCGCGTTGGTTCGTCAAATCCTGGTCGTCGGTCGATACCCTGGCGTAACCGATCATCGGCTTGTCTTTCATGGTGCGCCCTTCGTTGCAAATATCGTCGCAAATAATAGACCATTTGCGACTGACTTTTGCAACGCGATGACGCCAGAGAAAAGGGCAGGGCGGGTGTCGTTTTCAGAAGACGGCTGCACTGAACATTAGAAGCCGATTGCACTACAGCGACGGAGGAGGTTGGATCCATCAGGCAATGACGATTGGATCAAGGCCTTCGGCAGGCTCGACCTTGACTGACACCAACCGTTGCCGGCCCGATAGGTAGCCGAAGCAGAGAAGCGCTAGGCCCACCGCCACCAGGAAGCCCCCCACGCGGGCGTAACCTCCGCCGGGCTCGTAGAGCAGGCCCACCAGCAAGGGACCGGATGCCCCCAGTCCGTAGCCAACCCCTTGCACCATGCCGGACAGTTCGGCGGCCACATGGGCATCACCTGAGCGCAATACGATCATCGCCATGGCGATGGAGGTCAGCGCCCCCTGGCCGACACCTTGCACGCCAGCCCAAAACCACACGCTATGCAGTGGCGCGGCAAGGCAGCCGATGAATCCAACGACCGTGAGGGTCACGACGACCATGTTGAACCAAGACTGGTTCGGCAGGCGCGTTGCGATGATGGGGGCCGCCAGGCATGCGGCGGTTTGCAGCAGAATCGAGACCGAGACGATAAGGCTAGTATCCACCGCAGGTATGCCACGATCTCGCAGGAATGGCGCAAGCCAGCCGAAGACGGTGAATGAGTACATCGACTGCAAAACCATGAACGCGGTGAGCTGCCACGCCAGGGGACAGCGCCAAAGTCCCCGCACTCGGGGCGTCGCTATGCGCCGGATGGCGGCCCCCCTGGGGAGCTGAAAGAACCAGCATGCGCAGGCGATGGCGGCCGGTACGCACCAGAGCGACAGCGCTTGCGTCCACTCGCCCCCGAGGGCCATTTCCAGCGGCATCGTTGCTCCGGCTGCGGTGGCGGCGCCCCCAAGCAGCGCCATGGCGTACAACCCCGCCATCACCCCAGTGGCATGGGGGAAGTCACGCTTGATCAGGCCTGGCAGCAGGACGTTGATGATGGCGATTGCCGCCCCGGCAAGCACAGACCCGCACAGCAGGCCGGTTAGACCACCCGCTCCACGTAGTGCCACCCCGACCGACAGGGCGATCATCAGGCAAAAGATCGTGCGCTCGGCACCGATGCGCCGAGCCAGCCAGGGTGCAAGCGGGGCGAAGAGCCCCAGGCACAAGACTGGCAAGGTGGTCACCCAACTGGCCAGATGCGACGACAGATTCAGGGCTGCTTTCAGCTCTGGCAGCAGCGCTCCCAGGCTGGGAAAGATCGTGCGCAGATTGAACGCCACGAGGATCAGGCTGCACGCCAGGAACAGCGTCCCCGCCGATGGCGCGGGTGCCGGCATCGGTGATTCGTTCACTTCGATGTCGATCAGCGTATCGCTGGCTTCAGGCTCAAGCCGACGCTCCTGAAGAGCAATCGCCGGCGCATGGCCGTCATCAGTGGGGGTAGTCACAGCGGGAACTCCGATCGTTGGCCTTGGGTAACCGCGCTTGAGCCAGCGCGGTTGCGTGCAGAATACATTAGCGCTAATGTAATTTGCAGTCAGCAACCGAAGGTCGCAGTCATGAACGAGAGAAATGAGCCCGGCCTGGGCGAGCTGCTCCGCTACGTTTCGGATCTGGTGGAGCACGGTGCCGAGGAGCACTACCGACAGATGGGCCTCCAGTACCGGGCGCGCTATACGCCCGTGCTCAGGGCAATTCAGGCGGGCGCCAAGACAGTCACGGAGATCACCGCACGCACGCACCTGACCCAAGGCGCTATCAGCCAGACAGTTGGCCACATGGAGAACGACGGGGTGATTTCCCGCCATCGCGTCGAGGATGGGCGCAAGAGCAGTATTCGGCTCACCCCCCATGGCAAGGAGCTGGTGGCCAAGCTGAACCAGCACTGGAGCGCGACCTTTGCGGTGATCGAAGAACTCGAAGGGGAAATCGGCCATCCGCTGCGCCGCATTCTGGAAGACGCCGCAAAAGCGTTGGAGCGGCAAGGCTTCGCGCAACGCCTAACGCACATCAAACTTGGTCAGCCGCGAGGAATCGATCAATGAGCAGCACCCCCAGCGGGTTGAAAAACTGGTTCGATCAGGGCGGCCAGGCCTACGCCCGTTTCAGGCCGGAATATCCCGCCGAACTCGCCGCCTACCTTGCCTCGGTGGCGCCCGACGCCACCCTTGCCGTGGATGTTGGCTGCGGAAACGGCCAGCTCACCGGGCAATTGGCGGAACATTTCACTGCCGTCGTGGGGCTGGACCCGAGCGCCGATCAGGTGGCGCATGCCACTCCCCGGACCAATGTCGACTATCAGTGCGCACCTGCGGAGCAGATGCCGCTGGCGGATCACAGCGCGAGTCTCATCACTGCCGCGCAAGCCGCGCACTGGTTTGATCTGCCGGCCTTCTACGCCGAGGTGCGCCGCATCGCGCGGCCCAGCGCCGTTCTGGCGCTGATCAGCTATGGCGTCATGCGCCTGGACGAAGGCCTGGACGCTCGCTTCCAGCAGTTCTACGGGCAGGAGATCGGCCCCTATTGGCCGGCCGAGCGCCGGTTAGTGGATAGTGGTTACGCCACCCTGGATTTTCCGTTCGCGCCGCTTGCCCCACCCGCCATGGCGATCCGCCTCGACTGGAATCTGGAGGAGTTTCTCGGCTACATCGCGACCTGGTCAGCCGTGCGCCGTGCACGGGAAGCCGGGCGGGAGGACATCCTGCATCGCTTCGCGAGCGACATCGCCGACATCTGGGGCGACCCGGCGAGCAAGCAAGCTATTTCCTGGCCCATCAACATGAGAATTGGACGAGTATGAGCAACCCAACCTGCGCCACTTTATCCATCGGCCTGTGCCATAGCGAAACGCTGACCGTGGCTGCGCGCCACACCGTTCCCGAGGTGGAACCGGCCTGGCCGGGCTTCGCCGACATGCCGCCCGTCCTGGCCACGGCGATGATGATCGGCTTCGTGGAGCAGACCTGTATCGAGGGGCTGCGCCCATTCCTCTCGGCGGAACAACGGACAGTGGGGACCCATGTCGACGTGAGCCACATCGCCCCCACCCCGGTGGGAATGACGGTGACAGCTACAGTCGAGCTCATCGGTATCGAGGGCAAGGCGCTGCTGTTCAAAGTGCAATGTCGGGACGAAGGCGGCGTCATTGGCGAGGGCACGCATCGGCGAGCAATCATCGACCTGAGCAGATTCACCCAGCGCCTACAAGAAAAGGCGGCACAGGCCGGGAATTAGCCTCCGTTCCAAACTACTCTACAGCCGAGTTCTCAATTCGCGGCAGGCTAGCGAAAAGGCTGCCTTGGGTCGACAGCGGCAATCGGATCGTTGCCGCACTGAACAGCGCCCCGTTCCAGGTCGCCTCCATTTATGCGGCTGAACCGAGGGAGAGCAGCTTTACGCCGTCTGGCCGCAGTTCGCCCTTGGGCGACACGTGCCGGTAGAGCGTCTGCCGGGTAATCCCGAGTTCTTCGCAGAGATCGCTCACCTTGGTTTCCGGCTGCCCCATCGCTGCCATCGCCAGGCGTAGCTTGGCGGCGGTCATCTTGAACGGCCGGCCACCTTTCCTGCCACGTGCCCGCGCCGAGGCCAAGCCAGCGATCGTGCGCTCTGCAATCAGTTCGCGCTCGAATTCAGCGAGTGCGGCAAAGATGCCGAAGACCAGCTTGCCGGCGGCCGTCGTGGTGTCGATGGCTGCGCCGTGGCCGGTCAGCACCTTGAGGCCGACGCCACGTCCGGTCAGATCGTGCACGGTGTTGATCAGGTGGCGCAGGTCGCGCCCGAGCCGATCCAGCTTCCACACCACCAGCGTGTCACCTTCGCGCAGTGCTTTCAGGCAGGCAGCAAGGCCGGGGCGATCCTCGCGCTTGCCGGACGCCTGATCCTCATAGAGATGCGCCGGATCGACGCCGGACGCGATCAGCGCGTCGCGCTGCAAGTCAGTGGCCTGAGATCCGTCCGCCTTCGATACTCGCATGTAGCCAATCAGCATGCCCCACCTGTCACATATACGTTCGATTATGTGACAGTGTGAGTCTGAAAGCTCTCGCCGTCAAAAATTGACACCTAACCCGTCATTTATTCTATGGCGCGCAAATGGTATTCAAGGAATGTAATGTGACAGGAATTCCGGAGGGATGCCCTCCTTGGCAAACATAACGCGCAATCGTTCCAAGGATTCGGGGTCGCGCCGTCCAAAAGCGAACAGCGCGAACAGGGAGCGAGCCCTCTCGGGATTATGACGAGCCTCGGCAACCGCCTCGTTAAGCGCCTTGACCGCTTCCTGCCAGTGATTGACAGGCTCCTTCTCTCGCTCAGCAGTCGTCAGGCCGTTGGTGAACCCGGTGTTCGGTTCTGACAGGAACAGCGTTGCCTGCTCCCCGTGCAGACTCAACACCTTCGATTCGATCAGGTCGATGGCGGTGGCCGCCGCTTCCAGCATCTGCAACTGCACCGCAGGGGCCAAAATCTCGAAAGGACGCCACAAGCTCTGTCCGGCGCGCAGTGGATGGCCGCAATGCTCCCAGACTTGGCGAATGCTGCTCGCGCTGCCGCTACAACAGTGCGAGAGCGGGGTGTTCAGCTCATCGAGCAGGGTGCGCAGCAGCCGGAACCACAGCCCAGCATGGATTCGTCGGCGCGGCAGCTCCACAAAGCCGGTCGTCAGGGCCTGCCAGGTACGCCGATCCATGCAGGCAATCGCCTCATTGGCGGGATGTGGAGCAGCATCGTCCTTCTCCCACTGGAGATACCGGCCAGGCAGGCCCCAATAGGACGCCAGCCAGCAGCCATGCTGCGGACAACTGAGCATCAAGGGGAGTTGCCAGACAAGCAACAAGGCCTGGTTGGCCGTATCGTGCAGACACAGCGGACATGCCCGGCGAGTCGGCTGACTCGGCAGCCACGCACGCCAGCGGGTGATGGATCGCGCCTTGCGCTTTGGCAGCAGCACCGAGCATTGAAACGCATAGGTTTCCAGGGCCGCAGGCACCGAATCGTCGAGGCTGTCCAGCAGCCACGGCACCCAGCCGGCCAGGCTCATACTGCGCAATCGCTCGAACTCAACGCCGCTGCGCTGGGCAAGCACCGTCAACAGCGACGGAGGAGGCGCGGTATCCAGCTCATCGAGTTGGCAGTGACCAAGATCGTGTACCAGCAGCTCGTGCACATCCATCTGGTAGCAGGAGGCGACCCGGTTGAGCCACGAGGAGAGCGCCTCGCCTTCTTTCGGGGCCGGATGCAGCGGCCAGCGCGGCGCAGGTGTCACATCAGTTCCCGCTCGAACTGTCGGCGCCGCTCACTGGGGCCAGCGTAGTCGGCCATGCTCAGCGTGCGATGGTTGATCGCCTCCTCGCCGCTCTCCACGGCGGCCACGGCCGCGGCCATCAGCAGGTGCGCCAACTCACCAATGGTGCCTTCGCTGCGGGTGAGCAGGTAGCGGGCCATGTCCAGCGTGGCAATCGGCGAGGACCGCCGCAGCGGGAGCGACGCAGCGAAGCTGGCCAGCAGCGAGCAGCAATCTTCATTGACTTCCCACGGTGGAAGCAGCATTGGCTCGAAGCGGTTTTCCAGTTGATCGTCCGAGCGGATGGCGAGATACGCCTCGCGCGTGCCAACACCGACCAGCGGGATACGCAGCTCGTTGCCGAGAAAGCGCAGCAGGTTGAGGAATTCCCGCCGGTTGACGCTGTTGCCTGCCAGGACGTTGTGCAGTTCGTCGATCACCAGCATGCGCACGCCAACCTTGCGTAGTAGGGCCAGTGCCAGTTGCTCCATTTCCGGCAACCGTGGGCGTGGGCGAAGCGGTGCACCCATCGCGGCCAGCAGCGAGACATAGAAGCGGATCGCCGAGGGCTCGGATGGCATCTGCACCACCAGCACGGGTATGTGCTCCTGGTCCGTGTCGGTGCTGGCCGGGTGTGTCCGCCGGAATTTCTCGACGATCATCGACTTGCCGTTGTTGGTCGGGCCGATCAGCAGCAGGTTGGGCATGCGTTGCTTGTTCGGCCAGGCATACAAGGCCTCCAGCCGGTTCAACGCTTCGACCGCGCGTGGATAGCCGATCCAGCGGTCGGCGCGAAGGCGCTGAATTCGCTCGCTGGCCGGCAGCCTTGCCAATCCCTGCGCCGCCGGAAGCAGGTGAGATAGGTCGATGCAGGGATACTCGTCCACGGCTACCACTCCTCGATCTGCTCGAACGGTTTGGCTGGCGGCAGGTTGCCAACCTGCGAGTCGGCGCTGTCCGCGTCCGGCGGTGTGGGCTTGACGGGTGGAGGCGACAGCTTGAGGTGCTGGCGTCGATCCGCATCACGCCGCGCCTTGCGCGTGGCCTTCTGCGCGGTGGACACGATCTCGCGCATCTGGCCGATCATGCGGAACAGCGCCGATTCATCCACCTGCTCGCGCCCGAGCTGCCGTAGCCGTGCCAGCGCCTGGCGCTGCTCCCAGAGCGTGACGGCCGGATGGGACAGGGTGCGGTACGGGATTTCCAGGTAGTGCTGTCCCTCCGGCTCCAGCACCCAGATACGGCTGATGTCGCGGGGATCGCGCCGGATCAGGAACGCGGGTAGGCGATCGCGCCGGGCAATCCACGGCTTGAGCGCGTCAGCGTAGTAGTGGATGTGGTCGATGACGAAGCCGGTGCGGGTCAGCGTGCGACGGATGACCGGCAGGAAATCAACCAGAAACGCGGTGGGCCGCGTTACCACAGGAGGCACGCCGATTCGCGCCACGGCCTCGGCCCAGCGCGCGGCCGGCGGCTGGAACAGGCCGTTGTGCACCGAGCCGTGATAGGTGCCCACGGCCAGAGTGAGCCAGCGCTCCAGCTCGCGCAGGGTCAGGGCGGCCATCTTTTCGGCGTCGTACTCGCCGCGCTGGCCAGGATTGGAGAAGGTCGTGCCCGGTAGGTTGTCATGGATCATCTGCATCGCCGTGCCGATGATGCGTTCCACGATGCCTCCGTAGTGCGGCTGGCCGGGTGGCCGGTAGTCCAAGCGGATGCCATGCTGCTCGCAGCCCCGGCGCAGCGCCTCACTCTTGAACTCGGCCGCGTTGTCCAGGTAGAGCAGCCTGGGCTTGCCGCCCATCGGCCAGTTCACCTCTACATCCAGCCCCTCCAGCCAGGGACGCTTGTCGCAGGCGACGTGTGCCAGGCACAGGCCGACCGAGACGGCGGACGGTGCTTCGAGCGTGACCACCATGCCGAGCACGCAGCGGGTGAATGCGTCGATGGCCAGCGTGAGGTAGGGACGGCCAATCGGCTGCCGGTCGCGCACGTCTACCACGACCAGGTCGATGACCGTGTGGTCGATCTGCACTTGCTCCAGTGGCTCAGAGACTGTCGGCGGGACGCCGCCAGCACCTTGCAGTTCGCGGGAGGCATCCTGACCTTCCCGGCGGCGAACGGTCTTGATCTGATCAAGGCTGGCGATCCGCAAGGCCACGGTATTTCGTGCCGGCACCCGCAGTTTCTGTGCCTTGCAGGCTTGAGCGACTTCACGATGGAAGGCCGCAATGCTGCGCTTCTGCTTGGTCAGGAAACGCTTTTGTATCAGCTCACGGATGATGCGCTCGACCGACTCAGGCAAGCGGCCCTTGCCTTTACCACCACTCGACTGTCCAGGCGCCAAGTCAGTCACCAGCCCCACGCCTTGCCGGGCGCGGCGGACCAGGACGTATACCTGCCGCCGGGACAGGCCCAGTGCTTGAGCTGCCGCGTCGGCCGCTTCATGCCCGACCGTCTCCGACTGTGCCAACGGCCCGATGATCTCCGCACGACGGCACGCACGCTCCCATGCCTGTTCTGAAAGGGTAACCACGCCGTGCTCGGTAATCCGTGGGGTGTAGGTCGCCATGCTCACCTCGCTTTGGTGCACACGAGTAGTGAACATAGACGAGTTTCGTGTGGGGGAGTCCTGATATTGGGCTGTCAGGAGCCGGATGCACAGCAGGCATCAATCTGCGTTGATTGGTGCAGTTGTCTCCTGAAAATGACAGCGGGGCGTGTCGCAAAAATTAGGATTTACGCGACACGGCCGGCTAACTTTTTGGATACACAAATGTGTATCCATGCAATAATCCGCCGTTATGTCGAGCAAAGACGTTGGCCTTCGTATCCGTGTTGGAAGGGAACTCCGCGAGGCGTTCCAAGGGGCCTGTCTGGCTGAAAACCGGAAGGCGTCGGAAGTGCTGCGCGAGTTCATGCAGGCGTTCGCCGACAAGCACCAAGGCGGCTTGCAGCCGGATATGTTCGCAGCGTCGCCAGCCAGAAAGCCACGTCAATCAACCAAGAGAAAAGCGATATGAGCCAATTCAATTCTTTGGAAATGTGCGCAGGGGCAGGGGGCCAGGCGCTCGGCCTGGAAATGGCTGGCTTCGATCATGCTGCCCTGGTCGAACTGGAACCGGCGGCGTGTGCAACGCTGCGCCTGAACCGTCCCGCCTGGAACGTCATTGAGGACGATTTGCGCCGCTTCGATGGCCGCCCCTATCAAGGCATCGACCTGGTAGCTGGTGGCGTGCCTTGCCCGCCGTTCTCCAAGGCCGGTAAGCAGCTCGGCGCGAAAGATGAGCGCGATCTGTTCCCCGAAGCTATCCGCCTGGTCGACGAGTGCCGCCCGCAAGCGGTGATGCTCGAGAACGTGCGCGGCCTGCTCGATGCGGTCTTTGACGACTACCGGAACAAGGTCGAAAAGCAGCTCAAGAAGCTGGGCTATGTGCCTGGTTGGCGGCTGCTCAATGCCTCGGACTATGGCGTTTCCCAGCTCCGTCCGCGTGTGGTGTTCGTGGGCATCCGCAAAGACCTGGCCGCCGGGTTCTCCTGGCCGGAACCTCTCAAGACTGAACCGCCGACTGTGGGCGAATTGCTGCACGATCTCATGGCCGCCAACGGCTGGCGTGGCGCTGACCGCTGGCGCGAACAGGCCAGCACCATTGCCCCGACCTTGGTAGGCGGCTCCAAGAAGCACGGCGGGCCAGACCTCGGCCCGACTCGCGCAAAACGCGCCTGGGCCGCCCTCGGCGTAGATGGCATGGGGTTGTGGGACGAGGCCCCGCCGCGTGACTTCGTGGGCATGCCGCGCCTGACGCCGCGCATGACGGCACGGATTCAGGGCTTCCCCGATGACTGGCAGTTCTACGGGCGCAAGACGGCCGCCTATCGCCAGATCGGCAACGCCTTCCCGCCGCCGGTCGCTGCGGCCGTGGCCCGTCAGATATTCGCGGCCCTGTCCGTGAAGCGCATTTTCAAGGTGGCGTGATGACGACGGCCGCCGGCTTCGTGGAAGCCCGCAAGGCGTTCCATGCCTCGCTGCTTCAATCAACCCTGACCATCAACAGCGCGGGGGTGGTCAGCAACGCCGACAGCAGCAACACGACGAGCAAGGCGATTGCCAAGGGCATTGCCGATCTGCTCAAGGCCGAAACCATCGGGGAGCGGATCGCGGGCCAGACCTCGGGCAACCAGTTCGAGGGCATTTGCGCGGCCTTCGTGCAGGAAACCTTCCTCAAGCTGGGGCACCTCCGCCCCGGCACCTGGGACGTGCATCAAGTCTCCGGCCGCAATCGCTTGGAAATCGCCCGGTATGAGCAATACGCGCACCTGGTCGCCCTTGACCGGGCTGCCAAGGCCGATGCCGAACTGGCCGCCGCCCTGGGAAGCGACTACACCATCACGCCGGATATCGTGGTCGTGCGCGACACCGAGGACGACAGCGCCATCAATGCGCCGGCGTGCCTGGTCGATGACAGCGTGACCACGCTTGCCAGCCTGCGGAAGAAAAACGGCGGCCTGCCGCTCCTGCATGCAAGCATTTCCTGCAAGTGGACGATCCGCAGCGACCGGGCGCAAAACGCCCGTTCCGAAGCATTGAACCTGGTGCGCAACCGCAAGGGCCGTCTGCCGCATGTGGTGGTCGTCACGGCCGAACCAACACCGAGCCGCCTGGCATCTATCGCCCTGGGCACAGGGGACATTGATTGCGTGTATCACTTCGCCCTGTATGAGCTGCAAGCCACCGTGAAAGCCCTGGGCATGGACGATGCGGCCGACCTCCTGGCGGTGATGGTCGATGGCAAGCGCCTGAAAGACATTTCAGACCTGCCGCTTGACCTGGCAGTGTGAGCCATGACGGCCGGCCAGCGCGAACAGGACGAGGCCGCCGGCGGGCCTGAGCGGCGCGAGCTGCGCCTAGCCGATGGAACGGTCGTCACGGCCTCGGTAGCTGCCCGGCACTATTCTCGCTCGCATCAGTTGTACGGCTATCTGCAATTCAAGGCCCACGGAAAGACCGTTACCAAGTACATCGGCCGCGTGACGGCCGAAAGCCGGGCCGAGTCCCTGCGCCTGGGCTGGGAGCTGCTGCGCTCGCGGAAGCTGGTCGAGTCTTTCGGCTGGTCGTGGGTCGTGAAGCGGGGCAAGTAGGGGCCAGCGCATGGGGATGAACCGCAGCGAGAACATGCGGCGCATCCGCAGCAAGAACACCGCCCCGGAAATGGCCGTGCGCCGCCTGGCGCATGGCCTGGGCTACCGCTACCGGCTGCACCGCAAGGACATTCCCGGCAAGCCCGACCTGGTGTTTCCCGGCCGCCGGAAAGTGATCTTCATTCACGGCTGTTTCTGGCATCAGCATCCGGGGTGCAGGGAAGGGCGGCCGCCCAAGTCGAATGCCGCCTACTGGCTTCCCAAGCTCGAACGCAACATAGAGCGCGACAAGGCCGCGCTTGCGCAGCTCGCCGCCGCTAGGTGGGAAGTGCTGGTGATTTGGGAGTGCGAAACCAAGAACCATGAGGCCACGCGCCAAGCCCTGCTAGATTTCCTAGGGCCGCCGCACCTGGCCGGAAAGGGGCAATAGGACATGGGCAGGAAGAAAACCGAAGAAGCGATTGCAGATAGCCGCGTCGGCCGCGTTGCCGGGCCGTTCGGCTCGGTCGATGAGCTGCTGGCCGATCTGAAAGCTGACGACACGCCGGAGAACCTGGAAAGCTGGCTGCATGAGAAGGCCGGCCCAGCCTACGACGCATTGAAGGCCGACCCGGCCCGCGCCGTCACGCCCGACCAGGTACGCCGCACGCTCGATGAGCTGCTGGCCGAAGCCGAAGCATCCGGCCAGTATCCATTGCCGCCCGAGCAACGCGAATGGGTGGATGCGCCGGCGGTCGGCCATGAAGTGCTGACGCCCTATGACCCGGCCGAGTTCCTGACCAGTGCCGAGGCCGTG
>JRYH01009189.1_pt1 | contig 12431 bp, 14 predicted proteins | sample 235351 | NCBI WGS metagenome assembly JRYH01 (sample SAMN03074221, study PRJNA261480) | activated sludge metagenome | biome: Wastewater Treatment Plant; feature: Wastewater; material: Activated sludge; isolation source: activated biomass of a wastewater treatment plant treating wastewater... ... | reverse complement strand
AGGGCGGTCAGGGCCAGCAGGGCCGCATAGCGTTTGCGCCAGCGGCGCCGGACGAGCGGCATGCTCTCATTGGTCATGGTATTACCTGTTCGATGTCCGAGGGTTAGGATGTTCTCTGGGTGGGCCCTGGTAACAAGGAGCAGGCGTGCCGTGCCTTGAGCATCATCGGAAACCGGTTAGTTTAGTGAAAAAGTCGGGTAAAGAAGCCCGCTGCAAATAAAGTTGCAGCGTTACAATCTTGTAACAGTGCCAGGGCCGGCAAGGGCATGAGCGCCGCCGCCCCGTTACGGCTCCGGCCCGTCCGGCCCCCNNNNGCATGATGGCGATCCGGTCGGCGAACATCGCGGTCAGGTTCAGGTCGTGCAGCACCGCGATGACTCCGCCGCCGGCGCGGGCGTAATCGCGCGCAAGCCCCATGATCAGCAGTTGATGGCGGATATCGAGGCTGGAGACCGGCTCGTCCAGCAGCAGCCAGCGCGGCACGCCGTCCAGCACCGGCCGCCAGATCTGGCAGAGCACGCGGGCCAGTTGCACGCGCTGCTGCTCGCCGCCGGAAAGCTCCTGGTAGTAGCGCCCGCCGAACCCGTCGAGATCGACATGGCGCAACGCCCGCTCCGGCAGGTCGCGGGTTCCGGCGCTGCCCGCCCGCCCGGCGCTGAGGCCGAGCGCGACCACCTCGCGCACCGTATAGGGAAACGCGAGCACCCCCGATTGCGGCAGCACCGCGCGCATCTCTGCCGCCTGCCAGGGGGCCATGGCATGCAGGTCGCGGCCGTTGATGCGGATCCGGCCCCGGCTGGGCAGATCGCCGCAGAGGGCCTTGATCAGGGTCGATTTGCCCGACCCGTTCGGCCCGACGATCGCGGTCACTTCGCCGGGCGCCGCGGTCAGGGCGATGTCCTGCAGGATCTCCCTGCCGCCGAGCGTGACGCGAAGGTTCTCGATCTCGATCATCGGGGCCTCACAGGTCGACCACGCTGCGCCGGCGCAGCAGGATCCACAGGAAAAACGGTGCGCCGACCAGCGCGGTGACGATGCCGATCGGCAGTTCCGCCGGGGCGACGATGCCGCGCGCGACCGAATCGGCCATGAGCAGCATGCTCGCCCCCAGCAGCGCCGAGGCCGGCAGCAGATAGCGGTTGTCCGGCCCGATCAGCAGCCGCAGCAGATGCGGCACGACGATGCCGACGAAACCGATGCTGCCGCTGACCGCGACACAGGCGCCGATGGCGGCGGCGACGGCGATGATGGTCGCGTTCTTGAGCCGCTGCACCGGAATGCCGAGGTGATGCGCCACCGCCTCGCCGAAGGCGAGCCCGTTGAGCCCGCGCGCAAGAAAGGGCATCGCGGCCAGCGCGGCGATCACGATCGGCGCGGCAGCCGCGACCTTGGCCCATGTGGTACCGGCCAGCGAGCCGAGCCCCCAGAAGGTCAGGTCGCGCAACTGCCGGTCGTCGGCCTGGAAGATCAGCACCCCCGTCACTGCCGCCGCCAGCGCCGCGAGCGCGATTCCGGCCAGCAGCATGGTCGCGACCGAGGTCTGCCCGCGCCGGGTCGCGACGTTGTAAAGCAGCAGCGTCGAGACCAGCCCGCCGGCGAAGGCCGCGAGCGGCAGCGTATAGCGCCCGAACAGCGCCGTCACCGGCCCCAGGACGGTGCCGCCCAGCACGATGACCCCGACCGCGCCGAGCGCCGCGCCGGCCGAAACCCCGATCAGCCCCGGATCGGCGAGCGGGTTGCGGAACAGCCCCTGCATCGCCGCGCCGGACACGGCAAGCGCCGCCCCGACCATGATGCCCAGCACCGCGCGCGGCAGGCGGATGTCATAGACGATCAGCCGGTCATGGGCCGAAAGCCCGGTATCCTGCGCCGACAGCAGGTCGCGCGCCACCGCCAGCGCCGAGGCGTCCGAGGCGCCGTAGGACAGGCTGAACAGCAGCGCCGCGATCAGCATCAGGACCAGCCCGGTCATGGTGAGCCGCGCCCGCCGCGAGCGGTCGCCCTCGGGCGTGGTCGCCGGCGCGGGGTCCGTCATCCGCCGGGACAGCCGCGGGAGGCCAAGCATCTCGGGGTCACTGCTCATCTTTCGGCGTGTCCCTTATGGTCAGCGCCAGATCATGGATCGCCGCCGCCGTGCGCGGGCCGAAGCCGAGCAGATAGGCGCCGTCCATGCTGATGATCCGGCCCGCCTTGCCGGCCGGGGTAGCGGCGATCGCGGGCAGCGAGCGAAGCTCGTCCCCGGTCGCCAGGTCCGCCGCATCAACCTGCATGGTCAGGATGATGTCGGGGGCGGATGTGACCAGCGCCTCGTCGGTCAGCTGCTTGTAGCCGGAATAGCCGGTGATCGCGTTCTCGGCCCCCGCCATCCTGATGATGCCGTCGGCCGCGGTGCCGGTGCCCGAGGCCATGATCTTGCCGGCCTGCAGCGAGATCACGAAAAGGATGCGCGGCCGTTCCCCGCCGGCGGCTTCGGCCATCACGGCCCGGATGTCGCGCTCGATGTGCAGGGCGAGGGTCTCGGCCTTGTCCCCGACCCCGAGCGCGGCGCCCACGGCGCGGATCTTGCCGAGGATCCCGTCCAGGTCAAAGGTTTCGGGGATCGTCACGATCGGAATATCCGCCTCGCGCAGCACGTCGATCGCCTCGGCCGGGCCGCTGCCTTCCAGCATGATGATCCCGTCCGGGTCGACCGAGAGCGTGCCTTCGGGCGAAAGCGCGCGCATGTAACCCACATCGGGCAGTTTCAGCGCGTCCTCGGGATAGGTGCTGGTCGCATCGCGCGCGATCAGGCGGTCCTGTTCACCAAGCGCATAGATGATTTCGGTGATCGAGCCGCCGACCGACAGGATGCGCGACGCATCGGACAGGTCGGCGCTGTCGGCGTTGTCGGCGGCGACACCCGGCAGGGGCGGGGCGAGCAGGCAGAGGGCGACAGCCGCCGCCCGCCCGGTCTGTGTGGCGATGGATCGCATCATGTCATCCGGCCCCGTCTCATGCCGCCTGCGGATGGGGGCGCCGCTCCAGCGCATCGACGATGGCGCGCCATTCCGCGGGTTCGTCCTGACCGTTCTGGCGGGCGCCGAAGAACTGGATGACAAGGCGCCCCTGCGCATCATAGGCCTCGACCGAGGAAAGCTGCCCCTCGGCGATCGGCCGGCGCAGGGCCCAGACTTCCGCGATATGATCGGTGCGCAGGTGCAGGTGGAACCGCGGGTCCATCACGTTCAGCCACGGGCCCATCGGTCTGACGGTGCTGATCGGGCCGCCGTAGATCTGCGTGCAGCCGCGGCTGCCGACAAAGCACATGGTTTCGGTCCCGCTGGCCGAGACCTGCCCGAGCACCGTGCCGATGGCGTCACTCGCAAGCGGCCAGGCGCAATCCTCGCCCACGCAATGCACCGCCACGCGGCGCGGGACGTTGATCTTTTGCAGGATGTCCCAGAACTGGTGCACATCCGTCATCCCGGTCCAGAGCTCGCGCAGGTCGTTGCGGCGGGCGAAATTGTCGACCGTGACGGCATCTTCGGGCGCGGGCGGATAGGGGGCGGTGACAACGGTCTGCGACTGGTCGGGCGAGATCAGCCGCGTGACCAGGGCTTCGAAGGCGATAAGGTCCGATTCCGGGCGCAGGTGGATTTTCTGCACCGCCTCGCCGGCGGGGTCGAAGAACTGCAGGCTGCGCCTTGCCGTGTCCGTGTCATTGTCGCGCTTTTCGACCGCGAAACCATGCGCCCAGTGCCTGAAGAACAGGCGCAGGTTGATGTTGTCGCCAAAGGCGGCAGCGGCGCCGCCGCTCGACATGAACCGCCCGAAGGTGCCGATGGTTTCGTGCACCGCGCTGTCGTTGCGGGTCAGTGACATGACCTCGCCGAGCTTCGGCAGGAGGCCCAGCAGTTCGCGGGCGAAAGGCAGAATCCGGCGCGCGGTGAGGGGCCCGTCGGCGCCGACATGGGCAGCGATGTAATCGGCCTCGGAAATGCCGAGATCGCGGGCAAAGTCACGCTCTCGCATGTCGGGGTTTTCCTGCCGCGCCTCGCGGATCTGTTCCGGTGCGGGTTTGCTGTCGTGGGTCATCTGGCTGGCTTTCTGCCCTGGGGCGCCCGCAGGGGATCGCCCGGTCAATCGGTCACTGGCTGCGGCGCGGGGCCGTGGCTCGGGTTCGTGGTGTCGGTCCGGACCGCCCGGGGGCACTGGCGATGAGCACCCGATGCGGACAGTGGCTGCCGGGGTCCGGGCAGGCTGTCCCTGCCGGCGCGGCCCCGGTGGCTTTCGGTGCCGGCGAGGCGCTGGCACTGGACGGATCGCGGAACGATAAGGCTTGACCGTTTCAGTCTGGCTGCCTAGTAACTGCGCCGACTGACTAAAACAGTCAAGTATAATCCTGCCACGTAAAACAGACCTGCCCAGCAAGCCCGCCTTTCACGGCACCTGACGCCAGCCCGCAGCAAGAACCGTGCAGACATCGAAAGGGGATGCGGGCCATGGGGCCGAAAAGGTTGACTTTGACAGTGCTGCTTGGCGGCACGATGCTGGCTGCCGCGGGCATGCCGGACAGCGCGCCGGCGCAGGACATCGCAGCCGCGGGCGAGGAACGCGGCGAGGCGGGAGAGCGGGAAAACACCGAAACCCGCCTCGGCCAGATCGTGGTGAGCGGCGAGGCCCCGCAGCGCGGCATCGCCGTGAATGTGCCGGCCGGCGAAAGCGTGATCGGCCAGGACACCATCCGCACCTTCGGCAATGACAAGCTCGACAGCGTGCTGCGCTCGACCCCCGGCACCTTCACCCGCGAAAATGCCCAGCAGCCGGGTGTCGCGGTCAATATCCGCGGCTTCGAGGGATCGGGGCGCGTCACCTCCACGGTGGACGGGGTGCGGCAGAACTTCCGCTTTACCGGGCACGAGGCCAGCGGGTTCACCTATGTCGATCCGGCCTTCCTGCGCTCGGTCGAGGTGCGGCGCGGCGCCGTCTCCGCCGCCGGGGGCGGCGGTCTGGCCGGGTCGGTCGGATACCGCACCATCGGCGTCGATGATGTGCTGTCCGAGGGGCAGGATCGGGGCATGATCGCGCGCATGCAGTGGGGCAGCAACGGGGCCGGCCCGTCCGAGATGATCGCCGGGGCGTTCCGCAGCGGCGGGGCGGGTTTCGTGATCGGTCTCAGCGGGCGGTCCTCGGACGATTACAGGAACGGCAACGGCCAGCGCGAGACCAGCACCGGGCAGGAGTTGCGCTCGGGCCTGTTCAAGGGCGAATTCGAATTCGGCAACGGCCACCGGCTGAGCTTTGGCGGCCTCATCTACCGCAACGAATTCGGGGCCAATTCCTACAACCAGCGGGTCGACAACCGCACCTTTACTGCCGGTTACCGGTACGACCCGGCCGATAACGGCGCCGTCGATCTGTCGGCCAATCTCTATTACAACGACCTTTCGATGGAATACCTGTCGCCGATCGACCCGGGTTCGCCCTTTGCCTCGGCGGTCGGGCGCAGGATCAGGGACCGGGGCATCGGGTTCGATGTCTCGAACGTGTCGACGGGGATGCTGGGCGCTGTCGATGTCCGTTCGGAAAACGGCATCGAATATTTCCGCGACAAGGTGACGGCAGAAAACAGCGGCGTGAACCCGGCCGCCGGCCGGGCCGCGACCCGCGCGATCTTTACCGAGAACACCTTCACCTACGGGCGGCTCGATGTGATCGCGGCGCTGCGGTACGATCATTACAGCCTCGACGGGGCGGCGGACGCCGGGGGTGCCTTCGGGGCCTACCGGGTCGACCAGTCAAAGGGGCGGCTGAACCCGCGGCTGACGGTTGCCTGGCAGGCGACCGACTGGCTGCAGCCCTATATCACCTGGTCGCAGTCCATGCGCGCCCCGACCATTCAGGAAACCATGACCGGCGGCGACCATCCGGGCGGCACCTCGGCCGCGTTCCTGCCCAACCCGGAACTGCGCCCCGAGCGCCAGAAGGGATGGGAGCTCGGCGCCAATATCCAGCGCGACAACCTGTTCATGGCCGGGGACAGCCTCAGCGCCAAGATCGGCTTTTTCAGCATGGACGTCACGGATTACGTCGCCGCGCGCGTGAATCCAGATTTCGGGCGCATGCAATATGTCAACCTGCCCGGCACGTCGCGGCAGCAGGGCATCGAGATCGGCGCGGGCTATGACACCGGCAGCTTCTACATGGATCTGGCCTATACCCACACCGACAGCAAACTGCCGCCGCAGCAGCCGGGCCTGGGCGCGCTCAACGATCTGCCCGACGACATCGCCACCCTGACCGCCGGCACAAGGCTCATGGACAGGCGGTTGCACCTGGGCGGGCGGATCCATTACGTTTCCAACGACGTGGCGGCCTCGGGCGACATGCCCCCGGTGCTGGAGCGGACCTCGGGCTATACGCTGGTCGATGCCTTCGCGAGCTTCGAGTTCCGCAAGAACGCCGAGATCGGGCTCAGGATCACCAACCTGTTCGACCGCGCCTATACGCCGGCGCTCAGCACCTTCGGTTCGGGGCAGGGGCGGACCGCCTATCTGACCGCGAACTTCCGCTTCTGACCGCCGTTGACATGTCGCCCGGCCGCAGCAGCCGGGCGGCGATCACCGATGCCGCGCGCATCCTCACGACCTGCGGACCAACCCGCAGAGCCAGAAAAGGAAACCGACGATGTATATTGCCATGAACCGTTTCAAGGTCCGCCCCGGATCCGAGGAGGAGTTCGAGAATATCTGGAAGAACCGCGAGACCCGCCTGCCCCAGATGAAGGGATTCAAGAGCTTTCACCTGCTGCGCGGCCCGCAGGAAGAGGGGCGCGACCATACGCTGTTCGCCTCGCATACGGTCTGGGAAAGCAAGGAGGATTTCATCGCCTGGACGAAATCGCAGAATTTCCGCGACAATCACCGCAGCTCCGGCTCGGGCAAGGTGCTGACCGATGGCCACCCGCAGTTCGAGGGTTTCTCCGTCGTCGAAGGCGCCTGACCGCGGCCGCCCGGGTCCGCCTGACATGTGCCCGGGCGGGGTCGGGGCGCCCTGGCCCCTGTCCCCGCCCGCCCTTCACGCCTTTCGCATCACGCCTGCCCGAGCCCCCAGAAGCCGATCTCGAGCCGCGTGGCATTGGCGAAATGCCGGCAGAGCACCGGCCAGCGCGGGAGCGATTGCGGATCGGCCCCCAGCCGGTCGGCCATTGCACGGTCGATCAGCGCCCCGGTGTCGCGGCACAGCGTCTGGAATTCCTCGCCGCCATAGGTCTCGATCCAGTCGCGATAGGGGGTTTCGCCGGCCTCGCGCAGCAGCCGCGCACCGATATCGCCATAGCCCAGGACGCAGGGCGCGAGCGCGGCCAGCAGGTCGAGGAAATCGCCCGAATAGCCGGCCTCCAACACATAGCGGGTATAGGCCATGTTGGCGGGCGCTTCCTCCGCCGCCTCGAGTTCGGCACGGCTGATGCCCTCGCCCTCGCAGATCTCGACATGCAGCGCCATTTCGAAATGCAGAAGCGCATGCACCGTGGCGCTGGCCGCCTGCATCTCGGCCAGGTTGCCGGCCTTGACCACCGCGAGCGACCAGGCGCGCGAGAAATGGATCAGGAACAGGTAATCCTGACGCAGATAGGTCAGGAACGCGGCGCGGGGCAGGGTGCCGTCCTTCAGCCCCTCGACAAAGGGATGGTGGGTGTAGTCGTGCCAGAGATCGGGGCAATGGGCCCGCCATCGGGCAAAGCTCTGGCCGTAATCGGGGGCGGTATTCGTGATGGTCACGGGTTTTCTCCTGTGGAAACGGGGGGCGGATCGGCCAGCAGCACGATCTCGCCATCCCAATGGGGGCGCAGCCGGTCGGCGGCGCGCCATGAACGCAGGCCCGAGCGGCAGGCAAGAACCGCACGCTGGCCGGGGGCTGGAAAGGGGCCGGCGGGGCCGAAATCCTCGACCCTCATGCGGCGGGAACCGGGCGCGGCCGGGCAGGGAGCCTCGGCCTCGTCGCGCAGGTCGACCACGAAATCATCGGCGCGCAGGTCGGATTTCGCGATGAAGCGGTGGCAGGGGCCCTCGGGCTCCGGCGCGGTGTCAAAGCGGAAGGCGGTGCTGCGGAAGCCCGCCATCTCGTGCCGGATCAACTGGCCAAGCGGCGAAGGGGCAAGGCCGATCAGCAGCGCCAGCGCCATCTGCGCCTGAATGAGGCCGAACATCGCCACCACCGGCCCCAGCACGCCCGAAGTGGCGCAGGTGGCCAGGTTTTCGGGCAGGTCGGGGAACACCGCGCGCAGACTTGGCGCGCCGCCGCAAAACCCGCCGACATAACCCGCAAGCCCCAGGACCGAAGCCGAAATCAGCGGCTTTCCCGCCGCCATGCAGCAATCCGAAAGCAGGTAGCTGACCGCGAAACTGTCGGCGCAGTCAAGGACCAGATCGGCCCCCGCGACCAGTCCGGGCGCATTGTCCGGCGTCAGCCAGCCGATGACCGGGGTCATGCGGGTTTCAGGGTTCAGCGCATGAGCAAAATCCGCCGCCGCCTGCGCCTTTGGCCGTCCGATATGGGGGCCGAAGATCGGCTGGCGGTGCAGGTTCGTTTCCTCGACCGTATCGGGGTCGATCAGGATGATCCGCCCCACGCCCGCCCCGGCCAGGTATTGCACGACCGGCACGCCAAGCCCGCCCGCGCCCACCACCAGAAGATGCGCGCCCCGGATCGCGGCCTGCCCCTCGCTGCCGACTTCGGGCAGAATCATCTGGCGGGCATAGCGGGTCACGCCGCCAGCCGCAGCCATTCGCGCACGCGCGCCTCGGGGTCGGGGTTCAGCGTGATGTCGGTCACGACCGAGACCACATCCGCCCCCGCGGCAAAGGCCGGCGCGGCGCGATCGGGGCGCAATCCGCCGATCGCGACCAACGGCACATCCCCGATGCGCGCCTTCCATTCGGTCAGCTTGCCGACGCCCTGGCGGTGCCATTTCATCTTTTTCAGAACTGTCGGCCAGACCGGGCCAAGGGCCACGTAATCGGGATCCAGCGCAAGCGCGCGGGACAGCTCCGCATCGTCATGGGTGGATATGCCCAGCCTCAGCCCCGCATTGCGGATGGCATCAAGGTCAGCCTCGTCAAGATCCTCCTGTCCCAGATGGATCCAGTCGCAGCCCTCTTCGATGGCGATCCGCCAGTGATCGTTGACGATCAGGATCGCGCCGTGTTCGCGGCACAGATCGCGGGCGCGAATGATCTCGGCGCGGGTGTCGGGCGCGCTGCGGTCCTTTATGCGCAATTGCACCAGCCCGACGCCGAGCGGCAGCATCCGCACCAGCCAGTCGGCGGAATCGAAGATCGGGTAGAACCGCGGCAGCGTCATGCCAGATCCGCCATGCCGTCGAACGGGGTCGAGGGAACGGCCATCTCGCGCCGCTCCATCGGGCCGGACACCGCGGCCGCACGGCCCGCCCGGACCGCGTGCGTCATCGCCTGCGCCATGGCGACGGGATCGCCCGCGCGGGCGACGGCGGTGTTCAGCAGCACGGCGTCAAAGCCCATCTCCATCGCCCGGGCGGCCTGCGAGGGCAGCCCGATGCCGGCATCAATGACCAGCGGCACATCCGCGAAATGCGCGCGCAACAGGCGCAGCCCGGTCGGATTGGCAAGGCCGATCCCGGTGCCGATCGGCGCGCCCCATGGCATCAGCACCCGGCAGCCGGCATCGAGCAGTTGCTGGCAGGCGGTCAGATCCTCGGTGCAATAGGGAAAGACCTCGAACCCCTCGTCATTCAGGATGCGCGCGGCTTGAATCGTGCCGAATATGTCGGGATGCAGCGTGTCGGGATGGCCGATCACCTCCAGCTTGATCCAGGGGGTTTCAAAGACCTCGCGCGCCATATGGGCGGTGGTCACGGCCTCCTTCACCGAAAAGCAGCCGGCGGTATTGGGCAGGACGCGGACGCCCAGATCCTTGACGATGTTCCAGAATTCCCGGCTGCCGCCCTTTTCGCGGCGCAGGCTGACGGTGGCGATCTCGGCGCCCGAGGCGCGGAAGGCATCGGCCATCACCCGGGGCGAGGGATAGCGCGCCGTGCCCAGCATGAGCGGGTTGTCGATCCCGACCCCGTAAAAGACCGGCATGGTTCAGCCCCCCTGCATGGGTGCAACGACCTCGATCCGGTCGCCGTCGTGAATCGGCGTCGCGTCGCGCTGCGTGCGGGGCACGAAATCGCCGTTGCGGGCGGTGGCGATGCGCCCGTCGAAGCCGCATTCCGCCAGCAGGTCGGCCAGGGTCGCGGCGCTTGTCCTGCGGGCCTCGCCGTTAAGGGTGATCTTCATCACGATCCTCCATTGATGATGTCGGGGGTGCACCAGCGGCCCGCGCAACGGCGGGCCGATCCGGTCAGGGACGGGTGCGGGCGCGAGCGGCCCGGACATGCCGGTGCCGCAGCCGGACCCGGTGTCAGAACCGGTATCGGACCCGTTGCCCGAGCCTGTGATGATCCATGCGATTGCAGTCACGTCGCCCCCATTTCGGCCGACGGAGTCGTCGCGGGGGCTTTCCTGGACGCAATACCGCCCTGCATCGTCAAGCTACCCGTTCCCTCCGCCGGCATGACCCGGATCAGGTTCGATGGGTCGGCCTGCGCCTCTCAGCCCCAGCAAGCGGGGCACCCCAACGAGTAAGTCCCTTCAGCCTAGTGCGGCGCTCGTTCCTTTGCAAGCCGCGTGGCCGGAGGGCGGGAACCTTCGCCACGGCCGCTTGTTCGGGATCCGAAAGGGGGCGCCGAAAGACACGCCGGATAAGCAGATATTGCCCCGGTGCCGGGGTCGGGGGCCAGATATGGACGACGATGAGAAGAAGATCGAATTCAGCCGGGACAAGTCCGATCTTTCCGAAATCCGCACCGGATGGTCCGAAGATCGCGTCCTGCTGTCGAACGAGCGCACCTTCGGAAGCTGGATGCGGACCGGCATGTCGTCGCTGGTCGTCGGGATCGGCTTGCAGGCGGTATTTCACAGCATGGAACCGGTCTGGATCGCCAAGATCGCGGCGAGCCTGTTCATCGCCATCGCCATAATGATTTTCCTGATTGCCGCCTTTCACGACAGCAGGGCGCAGCGGCGCATCAACGAACATGACGTCGAATCGATGCCGGCCGGCCGCATGTGGCTGATTGCCGTGACACTGAGCGTGGCTTCGCTTCTTGTTGCCATGATTCTGTGGCTGTCCTGAATGCAGGACCGCGGGTGCAATGGGCACTGGCAGCCGCGCCGCAAAGACCTAACTGTTCCCCTCTCAACCGGAGCACCGAACATGACCAGGCCCTCGCCCGTTCTGCAATACTGGAAGCTCGGCTTCGCCTTCTGGCGAATGAATGCCGAGGCCCAGGCAATCGTCATGATGCGCATGGCCGGAATGGCCGGTTTCTGGCAACTGGCGCCGGGAGAATCGGCGCGGATGGTCAGCGAAAAGCAGGAGGCTTTTGCCAGGTCGATGGTGCAGGCCGGAACCGCCGTGCTGCAGGGAAAGCGCCCGGATCAGGTCGCGAGTGCGGCGCTCGGCCCGCTGGGCCGCAAGACCTCCGGCAATTCGCGCCGCCTCGGCAGGTCGCTGCGACGGCAGATGTTCTGACCCCCGCAGGGGCCACCGGCACAACGGCGCGCCGGCGAGCGCCGATCAGCGCTTTGCTTGTTCGCCGCTTTCGTTGCGAAGCAGGTATTCGTTCGTGACCGTCTCCAGGTTCTCGGCCAGCCACTGCGCCATGGCCTCCTCCTGCCGCAGAATGGCCTCGAGCACCTCGACGGCACGGGCATCGTTCAGGCGCCGCGCCACGGCGATCAGGGCCTTGTAGCTAGCGATTTCCATCTGCTCGAACGCATAGCTGAATATGCTGCTCTTGACGACTTCGTCGGCGGCACCCGCACCGCCGATGCCCTGCGCAAAGGCCATCATGCGACCGGTCACGTCCTTTATCGCCGAGGAATCGGTGTCGTAGCTTTCCAGCAGCCCATCCAGGGCCCGCACCTGTTCTTCGGTTTCCCCGATATGCTGGTCGATCCGCGCGCGCAGTTCGGGATAGTGGACGAGATGCTCCACCTGCGTGCTCAGGAGGGAAAGCGCCTGTTTCTCGGCCGCGTGAGCATCGCGCAGCCATGCCAGGAAAATATCCTCTGTCGTCTTCATCGGTTCGTCCTTTCGGGTTGAGACCTCCTGAAATCGCCAGCACTCTGCTTTGTTCCCGCGCCGGGCAGGACGCCTTGTCCGCTGGTCCATGGACGGGCAGGGAGGTGAACCTTATGACTCCTTGAAGCGTTACCTATCGCGAGGGCAGACCCGATCCGTGACAGGCCGCATCGGCTCCGCCGGATGGATGAAACCCGAAGCGCCCGTCAGAACCGCCGGAACGATCAGATGCCCAAGGAAAAACGCGCAGCGTCCTGGCCGCCCGGCGAAGGAGAGATGGC
>JRYH01002265.1_pt1 | contig 12476 bp, 13 predicted proteins | sample 235351 | NCBI WGS metagenome assembly JRYH01 (sample SAMN03074221, study PRJNA261480) | activated sludge metagenome | biome: Wastewater Treatment Plant; feature: Wastewater; material: Activated sludge; isolation source: activated biomass of a wastewater treatment plant treating wastewater... ... | reverse complement strand
GAAGTTCCAGCCCACGCCCAGCAGGAAAAGCGCCGAGACGAAGTGCATCAGCTCGACGCCGGACAGCGCGATCGCCACGCAGGCCAGCATCAGCAGGCAGCCCGCCACGATGACTTGCAGCACGCCGAAACGGGCGATCAGCGCACCGGTGAAGAGCCCCGGCGCGAACATGCCGACCACGTGCCAGGAGATGACGAAGGCGGCTTCCTCGTAGGGCAGGCTGCAGACCTCCATGGCCAGCGGCGTGGCCACCATCAGCAGGTTCATCACGCCGTAGCCCAGGGCGGCGCAGACGATCGCGACCCAGCAGGCCGGCTGGCGCAGGATCTCGGCAAGCGGCCGGGCGGCCTCGGCGCCGGCTGCCGCCGCCTGTTTGGCGACCGGCAGGCGCAGCAGCTGCGCGAGCAGCAGCGAGGCCACCGCGAAGCCCACCAGGGTGAGGTAGGTGCCCGCGAACTGCGCCGGCAGCCAGGTGCGCGACCAGGTCGACAGCGTGGGGCCGATGATGCCGCCCGCGATGCCGCCGGTGATGACCAGCGAGATCGCGCGCGCCCTGAAGTCGGGCCGGTAGGCGTCGGCCACGTCGGCGGCCGCGAAGCGCAGGCTGGCGCCGAAGGCGTTGTACAGGCCGCAGACGAAGGTGGCCAGGCAGAGCAGCCAGAGGCTGCCCACGGTGAGCGCGAACCAGCCCAGGACGGCGCCGGCGATCGCCACGACCGAGCCGACCGTGTAGCCGGCCCGCCGGCCGAAGCGGCGCATGAAGCTCGCGGCCGGCATCGCCCAGAAGGCGCCGCCCAGCACGTAGCCGGTCACCGGCAGGGTGGCCAGCAGCTTGTTGTCGGCGAGCTGCAGGCCGGCCAGCCCGTTGACCGCGATCAGCGTGACGTTGTTGGTCAGCAGCAGCGCCTGCATCAGTGCAAGCAGGCCGACCTGGAACCGGAGATTGGCGAACATCGGTCAAGTTTAGCCGCCCGGCCATCAGGGGATAAAATGTGAAGTTGACCCGGGATTCCGGAAGCTCGCGGCTTGGTCGCGCGGGCCCGGTCCGGCACCCATCCAAACAGTCCCTCTGGAGAGATTTCCATGTCGATGGCCGACCGCGACGGTCTGATCTGGTACGACGGCAAGATGGTCGATTGGCGCGATGCCAAGCTCCACGTGCTGACCCACTCGCTGCACTACGGCATGGGCGTCTTCGAGGGCGTGCGCGCCTACAAGACCGACTCGGGCAGCACCGCGATCTTCCGGCTGAACGAGCACACCCAGCGCCTGTTCAACTCGGCCAAGATCTTCCAGATGAAGCTGCCGCACTCGTTCGACGAGATCGTGCAGGCGCAGAAGGACGTGGTGAAGGCCAACAAGCTCGAGTCCTGCTACATCCGCCCGATCGCCTGGATCGGTTCCGAGAAGCTGGGCGTGTCGCCGCGCGGCAACACGGTCCACGTGGCGATCGCCGCCTGGTCCTGGGGCGCCTACCTGGGCGAGGAAGGCCTGTCCAAGGGCATCCGCGTCAAGACCTCGTCCTTCAACCGGCACCACGTCAACGTGTCGCTGGTGCGCGCCAAGGCCAGCGGCTACTACATCAACTCGATCCTGGCCAACCAGGAGGTCACCGCCCACGGCTACGACGAAGCCCTGCTGCTCGACACCGAGGGCTACGTGTCCGAGGGCGCCGGCGAGAACGTCTTCATCGTGAAAAACGGCGTGCTGTTCACGCCCGACCTGGCTTCCTGCCTCGACGGCATCACCCGGAACTCGGTGATCCAGATCGCGAAGGACCTGGGCATCGAGGTGCGCGAAAAGCGGATCACCCGCGACGAGATGTACTGCGCCGACGAGGCCTTCTTCACCGGCACCGCCGCCGAGGTCACGCCGATCCGCGAGCTCGACGACCGCCCGATCGGCGAAGGCCGCCGCGGCCCGGTCACCGAGAAGCTGCAGACCGTCTTCTTCGACATCGTCGCCGGGCGCAACCCGAAGTACGCCGGCTGGCTGGCACCGGTCTGACGGAGGCGCAGCCATGTCCGCCGCCACCTCCGCTGCCACCGGAAGCACGGCCGTCGTCGAGGTCGAGGGCAAGGACCTGCCGGTCCATTGCCCCAACCCGAAGATGCCGGTCTGGTCGTCGCACCCGCGCGTGTTCCTCGACATCGTCCACACCGGCGAGGTCAAGTGCCCGTACTGCGGCACCCTGTACCGGCTGCGGCCGGGCACGGTGATCAAGGGCCACCACTGAGGATCCCGGCGCGCAGGCCGCCCTTGCCGGCGGCGCGCGCCGCCGGCCGATGCGAACGCTGATCGTCGCCCCGAACTGGATCGGCGACGCCGTCATGACGCAGCCGCTGCTGGCGCTGCTGCACGCACAGCAAGCCGGCGGGCCGATCCACGCGCTCTGCCCGCCGCACATCGCCCCGGTCTACCGGGCGATGCCCGAGGTCGACGCGGTCATCGAGTCGCCGAACGTGCACGGCAGGCTCGACCTGTCGGGTCGCTGGCGGCTGGCGCGCTCCCTGCGAGCCGACCGCTACGACCGCGCGGTGGTGCTGCCGAACTCGGCCAAGTCCGCGCTGGTGCCCTGGTTCGCCGGCATCCCGCTGCGCGTCGGCTATCGCGGCGAGGCGCGCCGGCTGATGATCAACCGGATGCACGAGGACCGGAGGGGCGGCGCCGAGCGCCCTCCGATGGTCGAGCACTACGCCGCGCTCGCCTTCGAGCCGGGCCGCGTCCCCGCCGGCCCGGTTGCCGATCCGAGGCTGGCGATCGATCCGGCGCTCGCGCGAGCGGCTCGCGAGCGGCTGGCGCTGCCGGCCGATGCCCCGCTGTTCGCGCTGTGCCCGGGCGCCGAATACGGGCCGGCCAAGCGCTGGCCGGCGCGGCACTTCGCGGGGCTGGCCGAACTGCTTTGCGCCGAGTGGCCCGACGCGGCGGTCGTGGCGCTGGGCGGCCCCAAGGACCGGCCGATCGGCGACGAGATCGCCGCGCAGAGCCGCGCGCCGGTGCGAAACCTGTGCGGCGACACCACGCTCGCCGAGGCGATGGCCCTGCTGTCGTCGGCCGCCGGCGTGGCCTCGAACGACTCGGGGCTCATGCACGTGACCGCCGCCTTCGACCGGCCGATGGTCGCGCTGTTCGGGTCGTCGGACCCCCGGCACACGCCGCCGCGCTCGCGGCGCGCGCGCGTCGAATGGCTGCACCTCGACTGCAGCCCCTGCTTCGAACGAGAATGCCCGCTCGGCCACCTCGATTGCCTGAACCGGATCGAGCCGGCGCGGGCGATGCGCGCGCTGCAGGCGGCGCTCGCCGCGTAAGCGAATCGGCCCGCCGCCGGACCCAGTTCACCTCACCGATTCACGAAGGAAGCCCCGATGCGCCGCAGCCCGCTTTTCGACACCGCCGAATCGGTCGAGGAAGCCTTCTACGACGCGATGCGGCGCGCCGACCTCGAGGCGATGATGGCGCTGTGGTCGACCGAGGACGAGGCGACCTGCATCCATCCCGGCAGCGCCCGCCTGATCGGCCTCGACGCCATCCGGGCGTCCTGGGAGTCGATCTTCTCCGGCGGCGGCGTGACGGTGCGCACGCGCGACGTCGCGGTCCAGAGCAGCGGCGTGGTCTCGGTGCACAACCTGATCGAACAGATCACGATCAGCGGCCGGATGGGCAGCCAGGTGGTCGAGTGCGTGGTCACCAACGTCTACGTGAAGGGCGCGGCCGGCTGGCGGATCGTGCTCCACCACGGATCTCCCGCCGCCGAGGCCGAGCCCTCGGCCCCGGCCGGGGCCGTGCTGCACTGATGCGCGCCCGGGACGGCCGCCGCGACGGCTACCGGCCTCCGCGCTGGCTGCGCGGCGCGCACCTGCAGACCATCTGGCCGGCCAAGCTCGCGCCGAAACCGCCGGTGCGCTACGCCCGCGAACGCTGGGACACCCCAGACGGCGACTTCATCGAGGTCGACCTGCTCGCCGACGATCCGCCACGCGGAGCGGTCCACACCGGCGGATCCGGCCGGCTTGTCGCTCGAGACGCCCGGCCCTTCGTCGTGCTCTTCCATGGCCTCGAGGGCGACTCCGACAGCCACTACGCCCGCTCGCTGATGTCGGCGCTGCGCGCGCGCGGCTGGCGCGGCGCGGTCGCGCACTTCCGGGGCTGCGGCGGCGCGCCGAACCGGCTGCCGCGGGCCTATCACTCCGGCGACTCCGGGGAGATCGACTGGATCCTGCGCCGCTTCGCGGCCGGCCCCGCGCGCGGCGCGCCGCTGCACGCGGTCGGCGTGTCGCTGGGCGGCAACGCGCTGCTCAAGTGGCTGGGCGAACGCGGCGAATCGGCGGACTTCGTGCGCTCGGCGGCGGCGGTCTCGCCGCCCCAGGACCTGGCGGCCGGCGCGGCGGCGCTCGCGCGGGGTTTCAACCGCGTCTACACCGCGAACTTCCTGGTCACGCTCAAGCGCAAGAGCCTGGCCCAGCTCGAACGCCACCCCGGCCTCTTCGATCGCGAGCGGGTGCTGGCCGCCCGCGACTTCTTCGACTTCGACGACGCGGTCACCGCGCCGCTGCACGGCTTCGCCGGCGCGCAGGACTACTGGCGGCGCTCGTCGTGCAAGCCCTTCCTGCGCGGCATCCGCGTGCCGACCGCGATCGTCCACGCGTACAACGACCCCTTCCTGCCTTCCGACGCGCTGGCCGGCCCCGCCGAGGTCTCGGCCGCGGTGCGCCTCGACTACTCGGCCGAGGGCGGCCACGTGGGTTTCGCGACCGGCGCGCCGCCCGGCAGGCTCGACTGGCTGCCGGCGCGGATACTCGAGCATCTCGACATGGAGCGCCGCGATGGATGAGCAAGTCCTCGAGGCCATGGCCCGCTGGCCGAACGTGCCCGCGGTGCATGGCTGGCTGCGCCTGGACCGGCGCGGCGGCTGGCACCTGATCGACCGCGGGCAGGCGGGCTTCGACGAGGCGCGCGACGGCCGGGGCAGCCCGATCACCAGCCCGCCGATCGTGGAGTTCATCCACCGCAACTACGCGCACGACGCGCTCGGGCGCTGGTACTGGCAGAACGGGCCGCAGCGGGTCTACGCGGACCTGGACGCCGCGCCGCTGGTCTTCAGGGTGTTCGGCGAGGGCCGGGACGCGCGACTGGTCGCGCACACCGGCGAGCCGGTATCGCGAGTGAACGCCGGCTGGATCGGGCCCGAAGGCGAGGTCCTGCTGGCCACCGACCTGGGGCCGGGGGTGGTGCACGACCTGGACCTGGGGGCGCTGGCGATCGAGGAGCGCGGCGACGCCGTGGTGCTGGATCTGGGCGGCCGGGAGATCGCGCTGGCCGGAACGGCCGACCCCGCCGGCACGCTCGGTTACGTGCGGCGACCGCGACCCTAGACGGGCGGCGACCGCGACCGGGGGCCGGGTCCGTCGTCCCCTCAGCGCCGCTCCCGCTCCTCGCGCTCGCGCAGGTACTCGCGCTCGAGTTCGCGCAAGCGGGCGTCGACCTGCGAGCCGGTGTAGAAGTCCAGCGTGCCCGCCTGGCGGGCGCGCTTGAGCTGGTCGATCGCCGCCGGCAGCCCCCCCAGCAACGCGAAGTGCTCGGCCGACGCCCGATGCGCGCGCGCCGGCTCGCCGGCGCCGTTCCAGGCATCGGCCAGCAGCCGCCAGAGCGTGGCATCGGTTGCGTGGACCTCGACCGCCCTGCCCAGCATGTCCGCCGCGGCACGATGCTCGCCACCGGCGATCAGCGCCTGCGCCTTCACCCGCATCAGCGCGCGATTCGAGGGCTGCTGCGCGAGCGCCGCATCGGCGATCTCGCGCGCCCTGGCCGGCTGGCTCGCGTCGAGCTCGATCTGCGCGGCCAGGCGCTCGATCATCGGGTGGGCGCCGGCCCGCTTGCGCGCCTCGGCCAGCGCCTCGCGCGCCCGCACCGGATCGCGCTGGGCGTTGCGCACCGTGGCCAGGCCGAACCAGCCGGCGGCCTCGTCGATCGTGCGCTTGCGCAGCTGGCGCTCGAAGGTGGCGGCCGCCCTTGCCAGCGCGTCGACGTCGCTGCCGGCCAGCGCCCGCAATTTGGCCTGCACCAGCAGGAAGTCCATGCTGTCGGCGTGCTGGCGGTAACGGGTCTCGCGCAGCCGGTTCTGGATGTCGGCCATCCGCTCCGAGGTGACCGGATGGCTGCGCAGGTAGTCGGGCGCGCCGTTCTCGTAGAGCCGGCCGGCCTGCTGCAACCTGCCGAGGATGGCGACCATGCCGTTGGCGTCGTAGCCGCCCTCGCGCAGCATGTCCAGGCCGATCCGGTCGGCCTCGCGCTCGGCCTCTCGCGAGAAGCCGAGCATCTGCTGCTGGGCCACGGTGCTGCCCAGCGAGGCGACGCCCATCGCGGCCTGCGGGTTCGAGGTCGCGGCCAGCGCGGCGAGCACCAGCGAGGCCAGCATGACCACCGAGGCCTGCCGGTCGCGCGCCAGCATGCGCGCGATGTGACGCTGCGTGACGTGGCCGATCTCGTGGGCGATCACCGAGGCCAGCTCGGATTCGCTCTGGGCCGCCACGATCAGGCCGCTGTGCACGCCGATGAATCCGCCGGGCAGCGCGAAGGCGTTCAGCGTTCCGTCGCGGATCAGGAAGAGCTCGAGGCTGTAGCCGGCCGCGGGCGTGGTCGACGCGAGCCGGGCGGCGAAGGCGTTCAGCCAGTCGGTGACCTCGGCATCGTCGGCGATCACCCGCTCGCGGTGCATGTCGCGGACGATCTGCTCGCCGATCCGGCGCTCCATGGTCGGCGAGAGTTCTTCGGCCCCCGCATCGCCCAGGCGCGGCAGGTTGGCCGACTGCGCCAGCGCGACCGGCTGCGCGAGCGCGACCGCGCACGCGACCAGCGCGGCCGCCGCACGTCGGAACGCGGCCATGGACAACAAGGAAAGGAATCCCGGACCCAATGCTCGACCTCGCAGCGCCGCCGCCGGCCCCATTGCCCGGCCGCCTGCGGCGCATCGCATTGTTATGATAGTTGCCCGACGAAGTCGACCCATGAAACAGACACTTACCCATTTCGATGCCGCCGGCCATGCCCACATGGTCGACATCGCCGACAAGGCGGTCACCCACCGGGTGGCGGTGGCGCACGGCAGCATCCGCATGAAGCCCGAGACCCTGGCGCTGGTGAAGAGCGGCAGCGCGAAGAAGGGCGACGTGATCGGCATCGCCCGCATCGCGGCGATCCAGGGCGCCAAGCGCACCGCCGACCTGATCCCGCTTTGCCATCCGATCCCGATCACCCGGGTCGCCGTGGAGCTCGAGATCGACGAAGCCGCCAGCGCCGTGCACTGCACCGCCACCGTGGAGTGCGACGGCAAGACCGGCGTGGAAATGGAAGCGCTCACCGCGGTCCAGGTCGGCCTGCTCACCGTCTACGACATGTGCAAGGCCGCCGACCGCGGCATGGTGATCGAGCAGGTGCGCCTGCTCGAGAAGCACGGGGGCAAGAGCGGGAGCTTCGTGGCGGCCTGACGCGGGGCTCGGCCCGCAGGTCAATCCTCGGCGTTGCCTGACGAGGGTTCGTTCACGACATGCATGCTCTCCGTCAGGTCGAGGGCCGGCACGCTGCGAAGGTAGAGCGTGTCACGACTGAAGTCCTGGCCCTCGGGCCATTCCACGTGGCCCGCCACGACGCGCACCCGGCCGAAATACCGGGTATTTGCCAAACGGGTGAAGATGCCCTTTTCGAGGTAAGGAGAGACGTCGAAAACCCGCTGCTCGCCGTTGCTGAAGTTCAACAGAAGCCGGAAACGAGAAAGCGGGACGACGCCTGTCACACGGGGACTCATGCGCAACTCCTCAACGCAGCGGATCGATCCTGAAGATTTGCTGCCCCTCGATTGCCAGCCTCCATTTCACCATACTCCACATGAAAATGCGGCTCGCGGTGACGATCGGTGTCGAAAGAGTACATTCGGACTATCAAGCCGAAGAACATCGAGATGACCGGCATCGGAACTCCCAGGGTGTCGTGAGGCTTTGCTGCGGTGGCCCCGCCCCTTCCCAAGATGCTCGGTGCTTCGATCCGGATTGCATATCGTCCAAAAGGCTTGCTCCCTTCAGCCGAGCGGAGCCCGTCGACGAAGTCCGGCCCGGTACCGCTCGCGGTCGGCCCCGCCGCGCCGAACGTCGGCTCGCGCTTTGCGCGCCCCCTCGCTCATGGTCGGATGCCAGGCGCAGCATGCAAGCGATCCGGAACCCGCCGCGACGCCCCCTGAACACTCGACCGACCCGCTCGAACCAGGAACTCCGAAATGAAGCGCTTTCTCCTTGCGGCCGCGCTGGCCGCCGTCACCTCGCCGGCCTTCGCGGCCGACGTCGGCGTGTCGGTCAGCATCGGCCAGCCCGGCTTCTACGGCCGGCTCGACATCGGCAACTTTCCGCGGCCCCGGCTGCTCTACGCCGAGCCGATGATCATCGAGCCGGTGCCGGTCGGCGTCGTCCGGCGTCCGGCCTACCTGCACGTGCCGCCGGGTCACGCGAAGAACTGGCGCAAGCACTGCCACAAGTACGGCGCCTGCGGCCAGCCGGTCTACTTCGTCGACGAGGGCTGGTACAACGACGTGTACGCGCCGCGCTACCGCGAGCAGGCCCGAGTGCGCCACGTGGGCGCGCGCGACGATCGCCGGGTGGAGTACCGCGGCGACTACCGTGACGACCGGCGCGACTACCGCGACGATCGCCGCGGGCGCGACGACGATCGCGGCCGCGGCAAGGGCCGGGGCGACGATCACGGCAAGGGCAACGGCAAGGGCCGCGGCCACGATCGCTGAGCCGGGTCAGAAGCCGTTGCGGGCGCCCGAGTCGATGTCCTGCCTGCCGATGACGCCGTAGACCTGGTTGCGCCGCGCCGCGCCGCCGCAGACCAGCACCGCCTCGGCGCGACGATCGTCCAGCGCGGCGCGCGCCTCGCGCAGGGTGGCGTGCAGCGCCACCGTGGCGAAGGCCGGCAGCTTTCCGGGCAGCGCCAGGGGCGCCGCCTGCGCGCCCGGGCCCGCGCCCGAGCCCGTTTCGTCCTCGCCGGACAGCCCGAGCGCCCCGGCGGCCAGCACGCCGACCACCGCATCGCCGTCGACCACCACCAGCCAGTCCGGCCTGCCGACCAGCGCGCGATCCAGCGCCGCGGCATCGGCGTTGCGCTCCACGACCGCGTAGCGCCGGCTCATCACCGCCCCGACACCGGTGCGCTCGAGCGCCTGGGCAACCGGATCGAAGCGGAAGTCCATGCCGCGCGAGCGCAGGATGGACACGAACATCGGGTCCTGGCGGAAGACCACCCGCGCGACCAGGAAGGCGGTGATCACCGCGACCATGCCGGGCAGCATCGTGTTGGGGTTGGCGGTCAGTTCCAGGATCGCCATCAGCGCGGCCAGCGGCGCCTGCAGGCTGGCGCCCATCATCGCCACCATGCCCAGCGCCGCGTAGAAGGCCGGCGAGGCGCTGGCATCGGGCACGATGGCGTGGCCGACGATGCCCAGCGCGCCGCCCGCGGTGGCGCCCATCACGATCATCGGACCGATCAGCCCGCCCGGCAGGCCCAGTCCGCCGCAGGCGATCGTGGCCACCAGCTTCATCACCGCGATCAGCGCCAGCGCGCCCAGGCCGATGCCGCCGATCAACGTGAGCTGCACCGTGTCGTAGCCCAGGCCCATGATCTCGGGGGCGACCAGCGCGCACAGGCCGCAGAAGGCGCCGGCGAGCGTGGTGCGCAGCACCAGCGGCAGGTGGCGAAAGCGCTCGTCGACCTTGCGCACGCCGGCCACGTAGGCAGCCGCCATGCAGCCGATCACCGCGCCCAGCAGCACGACCCAGGGCAGCTCGAGCAGCGAGACCAGTTGCAGTTCGGGCACCGCGAAAGCGGGGTCCGGGCCGTAGACCAGCCGACTGAGCGAGGTGGCCACGACCGCGGAGAGGATCACCGGCGCGAAGCCGAGCAGCGTGTACTCGAGCATCACGACCTCCATCGCGAACACGACGCCCGCGATGGGGGTGTTGAACGAGGCGGCGATCGCGCCGGCCACGCCGCAGGCGACCAGCGTGCGGATGCTGTTGTTGGGCAGGCGCATCCACTGGCCCAGCAGGCTCGCGCTGGCCGCCCCGACGTGAATGACCGGGCCCTCCCGGCCGACCGAGTGCCCGGACACGATCGAGATCGCGCCGCCGAAGAACTGCAGCACCGCGTTGCGCCAGGGCATGCGCCCGCCTTGCGAGGCCAGCTGCGCCATCACGTGCACCGGCCCGACCTGGCGGGCGCCCACGGCGAACATCCTGAACAACAGGCCGATCGCGAGGCCGCCGGCAATGGGCAGGCCCAGCCGCCATTCCCAGGACAGCGCCTCGAAGCGCTCGGCGTTCGGCATGACGCCGGCCAGCACCAGGCTCCACTCGGTGAGGAGGCGGAAGGCGACGATGACCGCGCCGGTGACCGCGCCGGCGGCCACGCCGAGCAGCGACAGGCCGAGCAGCGCGTCGGCGCTCGACAGGTAGACGCGAAAGTCGTCGAAGGCCGCGCGCAAGGCGACGACGCCTGCCCGCCCGCGCTGCCGCGCGGCGCGGGGTTCAGGCTGCTTGTCGACTGAAGGCTCTTCCGAGGGCAAGGCTCTCCCCTGCAAGGACGGGCGCACGGCCCGGCTGGACAAGCCCCGATGCTAACCGGCCCCGGGCCGCCCCTGCGTGTCCAGGCGCTCCATGTTGTCGAGCAGCTTGAGCAGGTAGTGGATCGCGTGGGTCATGTCGTCGACCGAGAAGCCTTCCAGGGCCCGGGCGTAATAGGCCTCGATCTTGGGCTGCGCGAGCATGGTCCAGACGCGTCGCCCGGAGGACGTCATGGTGATGCGCCGCGCGCGGCGGTCCTGCCCGTCGGGCGCGCTGGCAAGGTGGCCGTCGCGCTCCATCCGGCCGATCAGGCCCGAGAGGTTCTGGCGGCTGACCATCAGGTAGCGCGCGAGTTCGTTGACGGTCATGCCGCCGCCCGCCTGCGGCCTGGACAAGGCCCCGAGCACCGCCCACTGCTGGGTGGTGAGCCCTTCTTCCTCCACCGCCCGCGTGCCGGTTTTATGCAACATATTGGCGCACTGGTAGAGGCGAAAGAACAGCCGGTTGGCGAGGTCCATGCGCGCGGCATCGATCGCGCCACCCGCTGACCTCCGCGCGGATTCTTGTTTGCTCTTTTCGGTCTTCACGGCACGGTTCCTGGTCGTCGCCCACCCGCCCGGACCGGAAGGGGTCCGACGGAAAGCGCTTGTGTTGATGGATCATATACGTCAATATATTTACGCACAATCCCGAAACAGACTTCGGTTCCCGGCCAGGACGCGCCGCGGAGCCCCATCCATGCAGGAGGAACCCTTGAGCGCATTCGAAGGCAAGACCGTGATCGTCACCGGCGGCGGCGGCGGCATCGGCGGGGCGACCTGCCGCCGCTTCGCGAAGGCCGGCGCCCGGGTCGCGGTGCTCGATCGAAACCCCGAGGCTGCCGGCGCGGTGGCCCGCGAGATCCAGGCCGCCGGCGGCACCGCTGCCGCGATCACCTGCGACATCACCGACCGCGCCAGCGTCGATGCGGCGGTGGCGGCCGCAACCGCGCAACTGGGCCCGATCGACGTGCTGGTGAACAACGCCGGCTGGGACATCTTCAAGCCCTTCACCAAGACCGAGCCCGCCCAGTGGGACAAGCTCATCGCGATCAACCTGGTCGGCGCGCTGCACATGCACCACGCGGTGCTGCCCGGCATGGTCGAGCGGCGGCGCGGCCGAATCGTCAACGTGTCGTCGGATGCTGCGCGCGTGGGCTCCTCGGGCGAGGCGGTCTACGCCGCCTGCAAGGGCGGGCTGGTCGCATTCTCCAAGACCATCGCCCGCGAGCATGCCCGCCACGGCATCACGGTCAACGTGGTCTGCCCCGGCCCCACCGACACCGCGCTGTTCGCCGACTACAAGGAAGGCGCCGGCAACCCCGAGAAGCTGGTCGAGGCCTTCACCCGCTCGATCCCGCTGGGCCGCATCGGCCAGCCCGACGACCTGCCCGGCGCGATCCTGTTCTTCGCGAGCGACGACGCGGCCTACATCACCGGACAGGTGCTGAGCGTCTCGGGCGGCCTCACCATGGCTGGTTGAGGACGTCCGGATGCGAATCCATCACCCCATCAGAACGGAACGAGACATGAACTACGAAGACATCCTATACGAAGTGCGCAACGGCGCGGCCTGGATCACGATCAACCGGCCGGAGAAGATGAACGCCTTCCGGGGCAAGACCTGCGACGAACTGATCCACGCGATCAACCGCGCGGGCTACGACCGCGAGATCGGCTCCATCGTGCTGGCCGGCGCCGGCGAGCGCGCCTTCTGCACCGGCGGCGACCAGTCGGCCCACGAGGGCCAGTACGACGGCCGCGGCACCATCGGCCTGCCGGTGGAGGAGCTGCACAACGCGATCCGCGACGTGCCCAAGCCGGTGATCGC